>Ga0137409_10001359_pt2 | contig 20635 bp, 16 predicted proteins | sample CZODoug1_16funga_FD_122059 | JGI IMG/M metagenome (GOLD analysis project Ga0137409, IMG submission 122059) | Vadose zone soil fungal communities from Angelo Coast Range Reserve, California, USA - CZODoug1_16fungal (Hybrid Assembly) | ecosystem: Environmental > Terrestrial > Soil > Vadose zone... | reverse complement strand
CACTTTAGCGGGTGTCGATGATCCTGGCCGTCAGGATGCGCGTTCTCCTTAGAAGTTGCCGTCCGTCGTGACGGACAGGCCCTTGTGCGCCTGCGCCTCGGAAAGCCGCGCTTGCAAGTCGGCGGTGATGGCGTTGACCGCGTCGGACCCCGCGAAGAACTGCTTCGGCGGCGACTCCATCGCGGCGAGCTGCACGAGCGCCTTGCCGAGCTTCGCCGGATCTCCCGACTGCTTGCGGTGATACGTCTGCCACTGCGCTTTGACCGCGGCCGGGGAGCCGTAGCCCTCGACGGGAAGATCGCCGAACACGACGGACTGGGGTGCGAGGAGGTCGGTCCGGATGAACCCGGGCTCGACGACGGTCACCTTGATGCCGAACTGCTGCACTTCCTGGGCGACCGACAGCGAAAGTCCCTCGACAGCAAACTTCGTTGCCGCGTAGGCGCTCGCCGTCGCATACCCGATGACGCCCGCCATCGACGACATGTTGAAGATGCGCCCCGAACGCTGGCGCCGCATGACGGGCAGCGCCGCGCGCATGACGTACAGCACGCCGTAGAAGTTCGTCTCGAACTGCCGCTCGATCTGCTCCGTGGTCAGCGACTCGAGATTCCCGAGCAGGCTGTACCCGGCGTTGTTGACCAGGACGTCGATGCGTCTGAACTTCTCGACCGCCGCGTCGATAGCCTTCTTCGCCTGCTCCTCGCTGGTGACGTCGAGCGGGACGAGCGCGAGGCGCTCGCTCTCGCCACCCACAGCCGCGCGCACCTTCTCGAGATTGCGGCCCGTGGCGACGACGCGGTGGCCCGCTTCAAGAGCGGCCTTGGCGACCCCGGCCCCGATGCCGCTGCTTGCTCCTGTGACAAACCAGACCTTGTTCATGATGGTTCTCCGTTGAACGACGCGGAAGAGCATGCGCGCAGATCGAGCGGAGCACTAGAGGTCATTAGCGGGATACGCTGTTAAGCCGTGCTTGACAATGGACCTCGGGAGAGGCGTCCTCGGTTCGGTGAAGACCGCTCCCTTCCAGCAGCTTCAAGCCTTCGTCACCGTGGCCCGCCACCGCAGCTTCAGCGGCGCCGCGCGCGAGCTGGGCGTCTCCAGGTCGGCGGTGAGCCAGGCGGTGCGCCAGCTCGAGGAGCAGCTTCGGGTAGTTCTCCTGGCGCGCACGACGCGCAGCGTTTCGCTGACCGATGCGGGCAGGCGACTGTTGGACGGCGCCGGTCCGGCGCTTGGACAGGCGCTCGCGACGATGACGGAGGTGTCGGCCCAGCCCGGCGAGGCGGTGGGCCGGCTGCGGCTCTCGGTGCCAGGAACAGCAGTGCCGTTCGTCATCGAGCCGGTGCTGCCTCGTTTTCGCACGCGTCACCCGCGCATCGAGGTCGAGGTCGCCATCGAGGAGCGCCTCGTCGACATCGTGGCCGAAGGCTATGACGCGGGCGTGCGGCTCACGGACGTTATCGAACGCGACATGGTGCAGGTGCGCCTCACCGGCCCGTTTCGCTTCGTGGTGGTCGGGGCGCCAGCCTACCTTGCGCGCCGCGGCACACCCGAGAGGCCCGAAGACCTCCTGCGCCACGACTGCATCACGTTCCGCTCGCAGACCACCGGGGCGCTCTACGCGTGGGAACTGGAGCGCGGGCGCCGGACCTGGCGCCTGCCGGTTCGCGGAGGTGTCGTCACCAACGCCGGCCCGCTCAGCGTTTCGCTCGCGGAGCGTGGCCTCGGACTCGCTTACGCTTTCGAGCCGGTGGTGATTGAGCAGCTACGCACGGGACGCCTCCAGATGGTGCTCGAGCGCTACGCGCCGACCGTACCCGGCTACTTCCTCTACTTCCCCAGCCGCGCACGAAGCTCGGCGCCGCTGCGTCGCTTCATCGAAGCGGCCAGGGAGTTCGCCGTGCGCGGTGTGTAGTAGCTACGAAGCACGGAGCGCGCGCCGACCCGGCTCTGCGGACCGGTTGGGACGCGCGCGTATTTCGCAAGACCCTTGGACAGGTCGCACAACTACAGAGGAGAAAATGAGTGGAGGCGGCGGGAATCGAAGGAGCCGCCCGGTGTGGCCCTACGTGGCCAGGGATGACCCTACGTGGCACCGGCTGGCTCTACGGCACCTTGTTCATCAACATCACCGGCTGCTCCGCATCGCCCTGTTTATGACGGCTGCGTAGCGACACCCAGACAAGCACCCGGGGCGGCGCTATCTCTTTCCCGCCGGGTTCGTCGGGGCGTACACCATGTTCTCGACCTACCAGGTCGAGGACGCACCTGCTCGCCCAGGTCGGGCAGGTGCCGAGCGCAATCGGGTACGTGATCGCGTCCAAACGTCCTCGGGTTCGCGGCGGTACTGCTCGGGACATGGTTCGCGCGGAGGATGTGATGGAAAAGGGACCCGCGAAGCGGCTCGTCGTCTACGTCAGCGAGAAACAGCGGTGGCACCACAAGCCGCTCTGGCGAGAGGTCGTCGATCTTTGCCGCAAGCACGGCCTCGCGGGCACGACCGCCACCAAGGGCGTCGTCGGGTTCGGCCACACGGGGAAGATGCACGAGGACCTGACGCCGGACGTGATGCCGGACTTGCCTGTCACCATCGAGGCGGTAGACGAGGCGGAGAAGATCGACGGCGTGCTCCCCGACCTTGACCTCGTGGTGCAGGATGGGCTGATTGCAGTGCACGACATCCAGGTGATCAAGGCGAGGCCCCGCAAGGCCGAGACGGAGGCGGGCCACATGCCGCACCAGAAGCTCATGGGAAAGGCGAGGATGCTGCGCATCCACACCGGAGCGAAAGATACGTGGGAGGGGGAGCCGCTGCACCTCGCGCTGGTCAAGCGTTTCCATCAACTCGACCTCGCAGGTGCGACCGTCTACCGGGGTCTGGAGGGATACGGCGCAAGTGGGCGCATCCACCGTCAGGCGACGTTCCGATCTGGAGACGAGCCCATCACGGTCGTCGTGGTGGACGTGGCCGAGAAAATTGAGAAGGTGCTGCCCTACCTCGACCAGATGATCGGCAGCGGGCTCGTCGCGATCTCGGACGTGGACGTGATCCTGTACCGTGACACGGGCGGGCGGTCGCCGTGAACTCCGCGCCGGTACGGGTCGTCGCCGTGATCGGCGCAATCACATGACCTGCCCATTTTGCAAGCTGATCGTCGAGGGAACGTGGTTGTGTGAGACGACCCACGCGGGCATCACGGCGTCAGGACGCGATTCCGGCGCGGGTGAGTTTCCGAGTCCCTCGATGCGCGGGCAAGATCGCGACGGCCGTGATGGACGAGGCCCAATGCCTCGTGCGCCTCAGCGAGATCGGGTTGCAACGAAAGTGCGAGCTCCGCCTCATTGTTCGCATCCGCGATGCGCCCCTCGTGTGGTCGTGGCGATGGCGACAGATGAGCGATTGATGTCGCGCGAGGCGCGCGTGCGCGAGTGCAAACGCGGGGTCGAGCTCGATGGCCCGGCGGTACAGCTTCACGGCGCTTTACTTCCTCTGGCGACGGAAGTGGCCGCTGCGCGTACTTCCTGGGCACTCAGGTACAGGTCGCAGCCTCGGCGTTTGCGGTCGGCTGCCGGGCGATCCGACAAAGGGCAGTAACGCGATGGAGAGTTGGTTCGAGCTCGGCTGCGACCTTCGCCCTCCGCCCGACGTCCTGCGCCCTACGCCGGATTAACGGCGCAGACATAGCAGGCCACAATGCAATCGTACTCCGGTACCCCAAAGCGGGACACCCGTGAGAGACGCGCTGCGGCCAGTGGGGATTTGCAGCGATCCGTGTGGATCGGTCGAGGGCTCACTGCGCCTGGATAGTTCGCGGCTTCCGCCGCGATGAAAGGGGGCTCCATGACGCCAGAAATGATGCGTTCCATCGCGCTGAGGCACTGCCAGACTCACCACCGCCACGATCTTTCCAGGCGGAACCTGATCCTGAAGTCCGCTGGCGCAATCGGCCTCCTCGCCGGCTCGCGGATGCTCCCGAGCTGCGGAGGCGAGATCCGTCCGGTCGGGCGGGCATTGGCGAGCACCCAGGAGAACCTCCAGCACACCGGAACCGGCACACCGGTCCCGGTGCCGGCCGATCCGGGCTTCGACGGCCTCCACATCTACAGCGTCGGGATGGGCTCCGAACCGTCGTCGGTCGGTGACTTCGACGGCCTCGTCGGAGCCGCGATCGTCGACGGGACCGGTGTCGGCGGGAGCGACGGCAGTAAGGAAGAGGAGCTGCTGTTCGATACCGACATGCGCTTCATGCAAGGCACCTTCCGTGGCACGGACGGGAAGCGACACGAAGGCACATTCGCGTTCGTCTGACTCGACGTCTATCGGGGTCAGGTTGACCCCTTTGCGCCGGACACGCACCAGTTCGTCGACAACAATCCTGGCTTCGCCCCGAACGGACTGCTCTGGACGGTCCGGGCTGCGGCGAGCGCGGTCGAGGTCGACTTCGACGAGGGTGAGGCCCGGTACGAGATGGAGCACCTCGCGGTGAAAGACTACGGCACGTTGGCGAATGCGCTCTTCGGCGGCGGCGCGCCCGGCGTGCCCGGCCCCGGCGTCGCATCGACCGTGACGTTCGAAGTCCACTGGCGACACGTCCTCAAAGCGCAGCACGTCCGCGACGCGACGGTGGGTTTCGAGGGGAACTTCAAGCAGACCGACGCGCACATCGAGTGGTCGATGCGCAATGCCGCCGGCTTCCGCTTCGAGTCGAACTCGTCGAACCAGACGACGTTGACGGCCCTCCTCGGCCGCGAGCGAAACGGCGTGTTCTTCGATTGAGGCACGAGACCGGTGTGCGAGGCGGCCGCCGCGGGTTACGTCCGCGCACCTGCGACAGCTTGAACCGCAACTTCGCTTCGAGCGTGCTGATGTCCTTTCCGGTCAAGCCGGGGAGCGGCTTCCACTCAGCGCGGTCGCCGTCCTCGTCAACCAGTTCGGCGGCCGCTGCAGCCTCGATGACTTCGAGCGAGTTCATGCGAAGAACGGCACAATGCCACGATCCCGCATCGCGTTTATCCGGAGAGGCGTGCAAATCGCGGAAACGTTGGAGAGGTCGCGCTTCCTCAGAGGAGCAAAATAAGTGGAGGCGGCGGGAATTCGAAGGAGCGGCCGGGTGTGGCCCTTGGTGTCCCTGGATTGCCCTGCATGGCCCTATCGCCTCGGAATTCCGTTGCTGTCCGCCATGGGCCGTGACCTTGCATGGCCCTCCGCGGGCCCCAGATGGGACCGGCACCTGTCCAAACCTGTCCACGGGGCTGCACCGCGCTCCTACTTCTTCGGCATCCCATGCCACCGGGATTCGGGGACACCATTGACAACATACGCAACTCAGCGGGCCGATTCGCACGGGCGGGGCGATCGGGTTGCCATGTGGAGTTGCGTATGGTGTCTATGGTGTCCCCTGAATCCAAGACGTCCGAACATCTACGCGCGCTCCAGCTCGTCCCAGAGAGCACGACTAGCCTGCGCGGCAGCGTAGTCGCCCACGGCTGCGTCCAACTCCGGCGCTGCGAAGCGAACGTTGGAATCGTTGGAGAAGGGCGCGCCGGAGCTGCGCCCGGAATTGTCCGAGGTCGCCGTCCGCGGGCGGGAACAGCTTCCCGTACACGACCCGGTGCTCCTTCGCAGGGCGCGGAACATGTGCGTGGGGCTTCTCGCCGCGAGCGCAAGAGGCGCAGATCATGTTGACCTCCTCGGACAACACGTATGGGCGAGAGCCGGGCGGCAGGTCGTCCTCCATGCTTGCCACAATTCCGTTCTGCGGCTGGCGTGCCGCGAACCGGAACAGCTGCTGACGGTTCCGATTCAAGAGCGCGAGGATCGGAAACCTGGGCACTCGTTTGCCGTCCACGTCACGCCAGCCGCACGGCGCGGCATCGAACAGAACGACATCGCCGTAATCCGCAGGGCCATCCCACGGCTCGGGAACCATGCGTACGAAATTTTCGCCTGCGAATTGCGGGTACTCGAACGATACGCAGCCATCAGCCGTTCAGCGCCCTGGGCCTGCGGAATCGTCGACGCGCGAATCCTCTCGTGGTACAAGAATGTACACTGATGACAGAGTTCGTGACGGATGTGTTCCGGCAGCGCGTGTACCTGCCCCTCAAGCACGTGATCCGGAAGCTCTATTATCAACCCGCGGTTCGCAGCATCTTCTTCTTTCCCGAGCGGCTGCTGAGAACCGCCGTTGGCGCGCGGGATCCGATGATCCCGCCCAAATCCAAGATCTTCATCGGACCGGGCGATTTCACCGCCATCGGGCTGGAGTTCCTGCGCCATTTCATCGGGATCGGTGGCCTCGAGCCGAACGAGCGCGTGCTCGACGTCGGCTGCGGGATCGGGCGGATGGCCATCCCGCTGACCAGATACCTCGGCGCGGAGGGTTCCTACGAAGGATTCGACATCGTCGACGAGGGCATCGAGTGGTGCCAGACGCAGATCACTCCGCGTTTTCCTCGGTTCCGTTTCACGGTCGCGGACGTCTACAACGGCCTGTATCGTCCAGACGGCAGGTTCCAAGCGCGGGATTACGTCTTTCCATATCCAGCCGAATCGTTCGATTTCGTTTTTCTCACATCGGTGTTCACGCACATGCTGCCTGCTGACATCGCTAACTACGTACGCCAGATCGCGCGCGTCCTTCGCCCCGGCGGTCGCTGCTTGATGACGTGCTTCTTGCTGAACGATGAGGTTCGCCAGCTGGTTGCGCGCGGGAAGAGCTCGCTCCCGATGCGTGAACAGAAGGAAGGCTACAGCACGATCGATCGCGGCACGCCCGAATACGACATCGCGTTCCCGCAACCTTACGTAGCCTCGTTGCTGGAAAGCGCCGGGCTGATCGTCGCGCCTCCGATCCATTACGGGAAATGGTGCGGACGGGCGGCGGGTCTCACATACCAGGACGTCATCCTGGTACGGAAGGGCGCTTAATCGGGTTTTCGCGCGCTGCACCACGTTCAGTCGTTGGATCCACGGCACGCGGGATGCGGTGCGGATGGAGTATCCCGCTCACCGCCCGAAACGGAAGCCGTTGCCCCGGCGGTGTCGAGCATCTTGAGATGGATCCGCGGCGACTTGTGACCGGTGAAGCCGAGGAAGCGTGCCTTGCCGGCCTTCGAACGCGTCGAGCCCGAGCGCGAGCTCGCAGCTTGGATGGGGTTCGTGGTCGGTAGCGAATCCTGCCGGGTCGCTCCGCTTCGGTTCGTGTCGCTCCGGGTACAAGAGAGTCAGGCAGGTCCCTGAGGACCCATGGTGATCGTCCCCGACGCGCCTGTCCTCCCGACCAACCAATCAGCTTGGCAGAGCGCGACCGGGGCCACCCCCCGGCCACGAAGGGTGGTGGACGCGCCGGTCACGGCGGCGCCCGTGCTCTCGTCGCTCGAGGCGCTGCAAGACGGCGGCCCGTTGCGCTGAAGCTTCTGCCGCTGAAGCGACCGTTACAATAGATGCTCGTGAGCGTCTGCTGGACAATCCATCATCCAGCTGGTCGACAGTAACCCGGCGCGCGCGGCATGGTTCCCAAAACAGTCATTAGAGCGAGGTGAGCGCATGGAGCGGAAGCAGGCGTCGGATTTCCATCCAGAGGTCTTGAGGCTCTTCGACCAATACGTTCACGGCTTGATCGATCGCCGAGGGTTCCTCGAGAAGGCGGCCCGGTTCGCTGCGGGCGGCGTGACGGCCGCAATGCTCCTCGATTCGTTGAACCCCCGTTTCGCAGAAGCGCAGCAGATTGCCCAGGATGATCGGCGGCTGGCGACGAGCCATGTGGAATACGACTCGCCCAAGGGAACGGGAAGGGTGCGCGGCTACCTGGCGCTGCCGGTGAAGCGGTCGGGACGGCTGCCGGGCGTACTGGTGGTCCACGAGAACCGCGGGCTCAATCCGCACATCGAGGACATCGCCAGGCGCGTCGCTTTGGAGCAATACGTCGCGTTTGCCCCCGACGCGTTGACCCCGCTCGGCGGTTATCCCGGGGACGAGGACAAGGCGCGCGAGCTCTTCGCAAAGTTGGACCAGGACAAGACCCGCGAGGACTTCGTGGCCGCAGTGGCATGGCTGAAGGCGCGCCCCGAATGCACCGGCAAGGTCGGCGTGGTGGGGTTTTGCTGGGGCGGCGGCGTCGCGAACATGTTGGCCACCCGCATCCCCGAACTGAGTGGTGCGGTGCCGTTCTATGGCGCCCAACCGACCGCCGAGGACGTGGCGAAGATCAAGGCGCCGCTTCTCATCCACTATGCGGAGAACGACGAGCGCATCAACGCGGGCATCCCGGCGTTCGAGGCCGCCCTCAAGGCCAACCACGTGAGATACGAAATGTTCACCTATCCTGGCACCCAGCACGGCTTCAACAACGACACGACTCCGCGCTACGACAAGGCCGCGGCGACCCTCGCCTGGCAGCGCACCATGGAGTTCTTCAAGAAGAACCTGCGCGGCTGACGCCGCCGCAAGCCTGGGAGTCGATATCGCGGTCACTTGCTCGATGGCGGTGCGCGCCGAGCGAGTTCGAGCACGAAAAGGGCAAACGACGGATTGGTGAACTTCTGTCGCCTCGCCCTCCTCCTGCCTCCTCGCGATCAGCCTGGCAGAGCGCGGCTGGAGGGCACTACCCTCCGCCGCGCAGGGGATCACGGCGATTGGGACCGACGCGACCCAGTCGTACAAGCGCGCGCATGAGGTTTGTGGGTTTCGTGCTGGTCGGTGTGCTCGCTTGACTTGCGGCTGTGTCGGTCATCGTGTTCTCGTCCGCCCGTTTGCTGACGGGCTGCCTATGGGGCGCTCGTCCCGTGCGCCTGCGAGCAGCGAGCGCGCTGATCTCGTTCAGTCGTTCTGTGGGTGTGAGACCGACCAATTGGCGGTCCCTCCCGTACACGTACGGAGCAAGGCTGACTTGCGCGCACAAGCGGATGCCGTGTTCGAATATTGCCTGGGTCGCACGGAGAGGGGAAGCAATGAAGAAGCTCGCTATGCTCTTCGCTCTGCTCCTTCTCGCCCCGGTCGGAGCAGTCGCGGGGACCGCCTTCCCTTACGCGGTTGACAGTGATGAGGCGCTCCGAGCGAAGTGCGACAACTTCCCGCAGGCGATCCGCAACGACAAAGACTGGCCGTTCAAGACCGATGATGAGGCCCGCAAGGGGTGTCTGTGCATGGTCGAGATCGCCATCGAGCGGATGCATCGGGAGCCCGCCCTCCGTCACGACGCCGAAAAGAACATCGACCAGATCATGCGGGTAGAGGACCTCAACGTCTGCATCGAGCAACCCCGGGCGCCCAAGGCGCAGCCGACGAAGCCGAAATCCCGGCCTAAAAAGCGGTTCAAGCAGTTGCAGAGCTAAGAGGGCGGTGTCCAAGCACCGGACGGCGCTTGAACGCGAGCGCGCACGCACTTGACTGGTGTGATGCACATTGTTATTAGGTTGGTCAACCAACTTACTTACGCCACGCCCACCAAACACCGAGCACCGCCGTGAGCAGATCGTCGTCGGCATGCTCCACGTTCTGGCAGAACACGGTTACGAGGGCGCCTCGACGCAGCGGATCGCCCACGCCGCGAAGCTCACGCCAGGATTGATCCACTATCACTTCGGATCGAAGCAGGAGATCCTGCTCGCCCTGGTCGAGTTGCTGGCGCGACTCGCCGTTGAGCGTGTCAAGATGCATCGCGCACGAGTGCAGGATGACCGGGCGCGCTTGCACGCATTCCTGGATGCGATGCTTCAACTCGGAACCGGAGCGAACCCGGAAGCCGTCGCGGCGTGGGTCGCGATTACGGCCGAGGCTATCCGCGAGCCGAAGGTCGCCCGAGCTGTTCGGGCAGTCCTCGATTCGTGGCAGCGGGAGCTACACCGGCTCTGCGAGCCGCTCGGGCAGAACCGTCGAGCTGCGACGAGGGCGGCGGCGGCGCTCTTGGCCTTCGTGCAGGGATGCTTCGTGCAAGCCGCCGTCGCACCGGAGTCGATTCCTTCTGGTTCGGCCGCGCCGGCCGCGCGGGCTATAGCCGATGCCCTTTTCCCCGGAGCACATCGATGAGCTTCACCGTGACCGCGTTGGGCGTGGGCGATGCGTTCAGCGCGCTGCACTACACGTCGTGCCTTTTGCTCGAAGCGTCGGGTGTGGCGCTGCTGGTGGACTGCCCGCACCCGATTCGGAAGATGCTCCACGAAGGCACCAACGGGCGCGTGGATGTGCAGGACGTGCGGGGCGTCGCGATCACTCACCTGCACGCGGACCACGCCTCGGGCTTGGAAGGATTCGCCTACTACACGCATTTCGTGCTTGCAAGGCGGACGCCGCTGATCGCAGGGCCGGAGGTACTTGCCCAGGCATGGAATGGCCACCTCGCGGCAGGAATGTCGGTGCTGCGCGATGCGGAGGGACCGCGCTCGCAGACGCTCGAGTCATTCTTCGACCCATGTCCGGTTGAAGGTGGGACGGTCGTCGCCTTCGGTCCGTTCGCGATCGAGGCTCGCTCTACGCAGCACCACATCCCGACCTACGCCTTCAAGGTGCGGGCTGAGGACCGGACGATCGGGATCAGCGGCGACACGGCGTTCGATCGGGACTTGATCGAGTGGCTCGCGCCCTCGGACCTGATCATACACGAGTCCAACCTCGGCCCAGCGCACACGCCGTATGAGCTGCTCGCCGGTTTACCGAAGGAGCTGCGCGCGCGCATGCGCGTCATTCACCTGCCCGACAGCTTTGACCCGGATGGTGCTGTGCAGCCGCTGCTGCAAGGCGAACGCTTGGAGGTCTAATCATGGGCGGGATCGCCGTGTTGATCCTGTTCGTCGCCGGCTACTTCTTCCTGCGGTCGCGTCAACAGAAGGCGATGCGCGACGCCGCGTCCGACGTGCCGCTCACGTTCGAGGTGGACAATGACGGCCTGACCTTGCGCAAGGGCACGTCGATGGTGGCCTGGATAAGGTGGGAAGACATCCGCGCAGTTCGAGCCTTCAAGGTGGACTGCTACGCCTACGATTCGATCTACTTTGCCGTGGAGTCCATAGCCGAAGGCGCAGTTTTCGTGGTGAACGAGGGCCACTGGCAGTTCAAGGAACTTCTCGGCGCGTTCGAGGCGCGCCTCCCGAAGTTCGACCGCGAGTGGTTCATGAAGGTCGCATTCCCCGCGTTCCAGACGTGCGAGCGGGTTCTCTACCGCGCGACCTAAACTTGGGGCGTCATGGGTTCCGTGACTTCTTCTTCGGACCACGGGCGCGTGGTGACGGCCTGGGTGACGCGCCAGCAAATCAGCTGCAATTCAGAGACCTTAGAAGGTGGAGGCGGCGTGAATCGAAACCACCGCGAGGCCTGATCGTCATCCACTTCGATCACGGCGCGGATGCGCAACCGATGACCCCCGACGGCAAGCCCCTGCCGCCTGCGCCTGCAGCGGACAAAAAGTAACGTATACGTTGGCCCTCCGGTTAAAGCCGCCGGGGAGGGCCCTACCTGGAACAGCGAGTGAGGCGATCGTTCTTGAAGACGTCCGAGTCCAGGTCGGCCAGGCGGATGGAATCCAGCCGCCCATCCCGGAAGAGGAATGTCGTCCCATCGCAGTAGACCACGTAGCCGGGCAGATCGACGGCCAACTTCCCGGGATACGTTTTCTTGATCTTGTCCCGCGGGTCGCCCATCCGACCGCCCCCTGGCGTCTGGCCCTGGAACTGGCTGCTGAGCTCGATTCTGCGGACAGCCCGCGCGGGAGGCGGCGAAATGGAGATGATCACCTCGATCACATTCGGGCCGTAATAGTATTGCTCTCCGCCGTCCGGCAACGGCTTGAACGTCTTCGTCGGCCCAAGAACGTCGAACATCGCCGCCTTGGAGTCCCCGAGCCTGAGCCCGCCGATGCCGCTGCCAGGCGTTACCGTGCTTCGGACGAAGCGCAGGTACTCGTCCTGATGAGCGATCCGTGTACCGGTCTGCGGGCCGGAGGGGGTATTTCGATCCCCGACCTGCGTCTCGACGCACGCTATGACTGCCTTTCGATCCTCCTCGGAGGTCTGGCGCAGCTCCGCCGGTGACAGTGGGTCGGCGAACGAACGGCTCCGCTCGTACAGGTCGTCACCCAGCCCCTCGCGCAGCCTGCGATGAAAGCACTCGCAGTAGGGGGGAATGTCGACGTCATTGAGCTTCGCCGACAGGTCCTTCCGATAGACGTCGATGGTGGAGCTGATCCAGATCTTCGTCCCTTGGACCGAGCTCTGGCAGAGAGCGACGTAGTCGATGGCGTCGGACCGGCTGCTCGCGCCGAGCATCAGCAAGGCCACGGTGAGCGCCGCTCTCATGGTTTCTGCATCCGTATGAGCCTGCGCAGGCGCGTCCCGGAAGGTATGGACCCCTCGAGTGGGGGATCGTACAGTTGCTTCTCGCTCACCGGCCGCGACCAGGTCTGGACGGGGAAGGAGATGCCGGGCGCGAGCCATTCGTCGGTCTCGTAGTGGATGTCGTCGTAGCGATCGCTGCGCCAGAGGCGGCCGGCGAGGAACGTGCCCGCCGGCGTCGTCACAGAGACGAGCTTCTCGTTGCGCGACAGGATCGGTCCTGCGGAGGACGGGAGCGGCGGGGGCGCGATGAGGCGTTGGGAGGAGCCATCGTCGCCCGTGAACTCGATCCAGAATATGCCGCCGGGCCCCGGCGTCGGCGAACGCGCCACCCACGCTGTGCCGCGCGACCCATCCATCTCGATCGTCTCGAACTCGAAGCGAGTGCCTTCCGGGAACGGCGCTTTTTCCAGCTTCCAACTCGTCCACCAGCCATTGGGGTCGCCCGACCAGGCGTGGCTCCAGGGCTGCTCCACCGCGCCCCCGGCACCTCCGGACGAGTGACTCCGGGAGCAGCCGGTGCCGCCAGCAGAAAAAGTGAGACCATCGCCGCGACACGGTTCGACATCGCGATCACGCTACCAGAGCGTGCCGCGAGAGCTACATTCCTGCTCAACGCTGACGCGACCCAACTTGATTTGCATCACGTCCTGGTGCGCACCCGATCGGCGAGTGCACGCGACGGGCATGCCGCTCATTCGGATGTTGCCGCCGCCGACTTTTTTTCATGCGCTTGCGATGATGCTCCACTGCATTGAAGTTGTTGTCGTTGTTTTCCCAGTAGAGCTGCGCAGAAGAGGTTGCGCTGTTGGTGAGCCAATGGAGCGTGATGTCGTCGAGCATCTCGTCCTTCGTTAGTGAGCGCTCGGGGTCGCGCCGCTGAACGTCCAAGCGGCGAACTTGTCGTACATCCAAAGGCCGCGGCGAAAGGACAGATAAGCGCAGTTCTGTCGCCTGGCTCCTCCCGCTTCATCACGCTCAGCCTAGCAGAACGCGGCGGCAGCGGACTACACTCCGCCGCGCAGGGCGCGACTGACGGCCATCATTTCCGCGAAGCGCCCCAGATCGCCAGCCAGTAGGCGAGGCCATTGAGGTCGCTCACGGAAAGCGCTACGAGGGCGGCCTGGTGCCCGGAGGAGAGCGAGCGGACGCCGAAGGTGATCGCCAGCCGCTCCTGCATCAGGCCGATCCTTCCGATCACACCGGGCGCGAGCACGGTGTCGCCGTTCCAGGGCAGCACGGATTCGAATCCTGCGCCCAGGGCGACTCCGCTCGCGCGCACGGTGAGGATCAACCCGAGGGTGCTCGCAATCCGTCCCGATCCTTCCACGGTCAGGAGATCGGCGATGGAGTCGATCGAAACCCTCGAGGACAGGCGCAGCGCGGGCTCGATGAACGAGAACGCCGCTCCGCCCCGGACCACGTCCAGCGACACCCGATAGGGAATCACGTGGGCGGCGACGAGCCAGGCGGAGCTGACGCCTCGAGGCGACCGCTTCGGGATCGTCGACGGATCGAGCTCGAGCGAAAGGCCACCGGAAAGGTTCCGTGCCCGGCGCGCCCAGAGCTGGCCCAACCCGAGGCCGGTCAGGACGACGTCCGACGGCGCCCGGTCCGCTTGCCGCGAGCTGGAGATTTCCACGGCCGCGGCGCGATCCGCCAGCCGTTCGGCGAGATCCGCCGCCCACCGATCCCGATCCGAGAGCGCTTCGCGCATCGGAGCGCTGGCGGGGACGTAGCCGGAGCGCTGCAGGGCATCGAGGAGCTCGTCGATGGTCGGGTCCGCGAGGCAGAGCGACTCGTTGGCTCCCTCGCGGCAAGGCCCCGTACGCGAGGTCACCGCCGCCAGCGCCGCTCCGAGCTGATCGCCGGGCGGGAGCTGGGGCTCCCCGAGCCAGCTCCAGGCGGGCTCCGCGAGCAGGCGGGCCGCGACCGCTCGACTGCCGAGCTGCGCGGTCACTTCCAGCTGCGACAGCTTCGCGATCACGAAGGCCGCCCGGCGTGAGCGCCCGAGCCGGAGCTGCTCGAAGACTCCCCGCACGGCCCCTCCGAGGCAGCGCTGCGTCTCCTCCGCGGAAGGGTCGACCTCGAGTGGCGCGTCCGTCCGGAAGACCGGCGCCGGGCGGCCGTCGGCGGCGTATGGTCCCTGCACGGTGCAAAGACGCGACGCGATCTGCACGACGGCGTCGTAGACGCCGGAATGGAAGTCAAGCTCGCGGAGAGGGCGGTCGAGGAACCCGGAGAAATTGAGCAAGGCGCCGCCGCCCAGGGGCGCGAAGCGCCGCGAGAGGACGAGCTGCCGCTCGGGCGCGTTGCTGGCGGAAAGCTGCGCGGCGTCGGCCGCGACGGTCGCGGTGCGCGCCGAGAGCGTCCGCAACCGGGGAGCGAGCGCGACCAGCCGGGCGACGCGGTCGGAGGCCGCGGCCATTTCCCGCAGCGGAGCGCTCTCCAGATTCGGATCGCGGCCTGCGCCCAGGAGCGCCCGGGCGTTCGCAGCCGTCGCAGGAAGCGTCCCCCCCACCTGCTCTTCCACGAGCGTCGCGAGGAGCATCACGCGAAGCCCCGCCGAGGTCGCGCGCAAGAGTCGGGTTCCAGAGCCGGCCACCGTGAGAAGATTGCGGCGCAGCTCCGTCAGCTCTCCTTCGTTCAATCCGGAGGCGGCGATTCCCGGGATCTCCCCGATCAGGAAGCGACAGGTGACGATGGCGATGGTCGACAGGTCGTGAGTCAGCGCCAGCAGCCGCAGCTGCCGGTCGAGGGGCGTGCTCGACGAGCTCAGCTCGCCGAGGATCTCGTCTGCCCGCTTGCCGCTCGACGCGAACACGCTCGCCAGCGTGGAGGCAAGGCGCGCGATCTGCGCAGGCGACGGCCGCATCTGCTGCTCCTTCGCCCCGGCCCTCCCGTCGCGCAGAGGCTCGGCGCAGTCGCTGAACTGCTCATCCGCCAGATCGCCGGTCCGCTCCAGTGCGCGGCTGAGCTGCCCCAGGCAACGCAGGAGGAACGATGCGAGGGCCTCCCGCCGCGGAGAGCGCAGCAGCTGGTCCTCCCCCGTCTCCGGCGCCGCGCCGGACGCCCCCGCGATGCGAGCCATCTCTTCCTGGATGGCCGCCGCCTCCATCTGGACCTCCGCCAGGTCCGAGAGCGTGCTCTGCGTCGTCCGCTGCCAGCGCTTCCCGCGGATGGCGCGGTTCAGCTCCGTCTCCCGCGCGGTCCCGATCAGGTTCGCGATCAGCTGCGCCGGAGCGGCAAGCCCGGTCCTCGGGGGACGCGGGGTCACCGGCGACAAGCGCCGTTGGTCCGGGTCGACGAAGAGATAGACCGCCGGCGAGAAGGGAACGGCGGGGCCGCCCGTCGCTTCGGCGAGATCGACGGCGAGACCGATGGGCGCGTTGTCGAAGATGCCGCCGTCGATGTACGTGCGCCTGCACAGCTGGCGCGTGCCCGCCGGCGGTACGGCCTCGCACGACAGGCCGGTGATGCTCTGGCCGGGATCGGGGCCCTGGCAGCTTCCGTCCCGCACGACCTCGTCGTCCGGGCACCGCAACGAGCAGTCGCAGAGCTGGCGCGGGCGGAATGCGAACGGAAAGGCGCCGGAGGCGAGCGCCGTCTGGCTGACCTGCAGCGGACCGATGCCGGAGAGGCCGCGAGGTTCCCCGAGCAGCAGCTGTGCGTCGCCGGAATCGCGCCCGGAGGCCAGGGGCGCCGGGACGATTCTCGGTCGCCCACCCGAATCGACCTCGAAGCGCCAGGGGACCACGAAGCGCTGTCTCCGCACCCGCAGGCCCGCCACCGTGCGCTCCTCGGGTTGATCGCGCGTCACCGTCAACCCGACCGAGACCGCGCAGCCGGGTTGGAAGCGGAGGGCATTCGGCCCGAACAGCTCCGCCCGCAGCCGCTGGAAGGCACGCTCGAGCGGGGCAGCGGTGAACACGCCGTCGGTGGGGGTGAACGCTGAGGGATCGTCGGGCAGCAGGTCCTCGAGCCCTACGGGCACCCAGAGATCGTGGAAGAGATTCAGGTCGGGATCCTCGTTGCGCTTCTCGCCGGCCTGTTCGCACCACATCGCGGCGGCCATGAGCGCGTTGGTCCCGCCGGCGGACGCGCCGGTCACTGCAGCGAGATCCGTTCCTCCTGAGGCGCGCAGGTAGCGGACGATCGCCCACGTCAGCCCGGCCTCGTAGCTGCCCAGGCTGACGCCGCCGCTGATGGTGAATGCGAGCCTGCCGCGCGCCAGGGACGGCGGCGGCGCCGCGAGCAGCGCGAGGGCGAGGAGGATCATGCGCGCCGATCATGAAGACACGGCGCGCGGAAGTCGAGAAGCCCAAGGCCTTGAACGGTATTCGGACCTCGGCCCTCAGGGCGTCCTGCACAGCCCAGGAGAGGTCCGGCGCTCGCTGCCGACGCGGTGATTTGGGGACACCATTGACACCATACGAAACTAGCTGTGCCAGCCTCATCTGGCATCATCTCGGCGTGTCCAGACGAGACCTCGCTTCGCTGTACGCGGGCGTGCTGCTCGGGCTATCGCCAACCGGAACCCGCGCTCGCGCCCTGCCATCGCCGATGCTCTCGTCCAGGCGCTACCCGCGATGGCGAAACTACTGGAGACGCGGCGGCGCCCGTTCGTAGCCAAGGGTGAGCCGCGGGGGCACGGTCACCTTGCTGCCGCAATGACGGCCTGGATCATCATCAGTCAGGAACTCGTCCACCTTGCACTGGCGCGTCCATAACTTGCTTCTTGTTGTGTCGCGCGACGCGGTTGAGGAGATCGAGCAGGAAGGACCGGATAAGCGAACTTCTGTCGCCTCGCCCTCCTCCTGCCTCCTCGCGATCAGCCTAGCAGAGCGCGGAGGGAGCGCACTACCCTCCGCCGCGCAGGGCGGCAGATCTCGACGACGGCGCCGTTGCAGCGGAGCTCGCCGGCGTCCGAGCAGCTTGCGGAGAGCGGCTTCGGCTGAGCCGTGACGGGCTGCACGTCCTCGGCATCGCGCGGCGTCGCCCGGCTGGAGGCGCTGTCGGAGAGGGCGCTCGGCCGAGACGCGGACGTGCGGCCGGTCTCGGGCCGCCAGGAGTGGTTCGAGAACCTGGTGAACCGCTTCTGGTAGGACGCTCCGGCTGGGTGGAATCCTACAGGGGTTCGGACTGGCCCCTTCACCTGCCTCCGACGCCCGACCCCCCCGTACATTGCCAGCGCCGTGGGAATATGGTTTCCAAATAGACCGAGCCAAGCCAATGCCGATGGGCAGCGGCCGTCAGTCCATCAACGACAGCTTCGCGAATCCCTCCGGCACGTAGACCTGGAGCTTCAACGGCGAGTGACGAGGACCCGATGCCCCCCGCGAGGAGACGCGGCGCGAACCTGAACGTCCTGGGCCCGCTCTTCGCAGCGGCGCTTCTCGTCTTTTTCAGCCAGGCGGCGTGGGCCGGGCGTGTACATCCCGAGCTCGACGCGCAACTGAGCGCGCTACCGCCTGGGCAAGCGATCTCGGTGATCGTGGAAATGTCGAACCAGGCGGATCTGGTAGCCGCCGCCGCCAGCGCGCCGCAGAGCCAACGAATGGCGCGAAGAAGGGCCGTCAGGGACCGCCTTCAGATCCTCGCCAACGAGGATCAGGCTGCGATCCTCGCGCTCCTGACGCGCGAGCAATCCCTCGGCAACGTGCACCGGCTGCGTCGTTTCTGGGTGTTCAACGGCCTGGCCGTTACCGCCAGCGAGGCGGTCATTCGCCGTCTCGCCGCCCGCGCGGACGTCAGGGAAATCCGTCCGGACTCGCTGATTCCGGCGCCCTCGCCCATCCGACTCGCTGCCACACCCCACCGCGCCGCATTGGTCACCGAGTGGAACATCGAGCAGATCAGGGCTCCCGAGGTGTGGGCGCTCGACCCCAACGACACGGGTGTCGGCAGCGTGGTCGGTAGCTTCGACACGGGCGTTGACTTGAGCCATCCGGACCTGCAGCCGCGATATCGGGGTAACCACGACATCAGCTGGTTCGACCCCTATGGCGAGCACGCGAGCCCGTTCGATCCCAACGGCCACGGGACCCACACGACCGGGACGGCCGTGGGGGGCGACGCGTCGGGATCCAACATCGGCGTGGCGCCCGGCGCTCGCTGGATCGCCGCGAAGGCGTGGAGCGATCAAGGCGTCGGACTCGCATCGGCTTTCCACCAGATCTTCGAGTGGTTCCTCGCTCCCGGCGGCGATCCGGCCAACGCCCCGGACGTCGTCAACAGCTCGTGGGGCTTCAACGTCCCCGGTTGCATCCCGGAGTTCCAGGCGGATGTGCACGCCCTTCGCGCGGCCGGAATCTTTCCGGCGTTCGCCGCGGGCAACGACGGACCCGACGACGGGAGTGTCCGGAGCCCGGGCAACGATCCGGAGTCGTTCGCAACAGGCGCGACCGATTTCTTCGACGACGTCGCATTCTTCAGCGCACGAGGCCCGTCTCCGTGCGACGGTTCGATCAAGCCCGACGTGAGCGCCCCCGGCGTCAGCATCCTGTCGGCGTTCCCCGGCGGCGACTACTTCCCGGCGGACGGCACGTCGATGGCAGCTCCGCACGTCAGCGGGGCCGTCGCGGTGCTGCGATCGATCAACCCCGCGCTGACGGTGGAGGAGTTGGAAAGGGCCCTCGTTCTCGGAGCGGTGGATCTCGGTGCCACCGGCCCAGATGACAGCTTCGGCGCCGGCCGACTCGACCTCTACCAATCGGCGCAAATCGTTTTGGGTGGCATCGACCGACCGCTCGTCACGATCGGCGCGGCAAATCCCGTCGCGATGGAGGTGGGGCAGACTACCGCCACGTTGACGGTGCGGCGCAGCGGCCCCACCGACGCGTCGTTGACGGTCAAGTACGCGGTCAGCGGTACGGCAACGCCGGGGAGCGACTATGTCCTCCTGACGGGCAGCGTGACGATTCCGGCGGGGTCGGCGACGGCCACGATCGGCGTCACCGCGATTGACGATACGCTCCCCGAGCCCGACGAGTCGGTCATCGTCACGCTGAGCCACGATCCCGAGTACATCGTTGGGAGGCCGGACCGCGCGACGGTGACGATCGTCAGTGACGAGGTGCCCCCGGATCTCATCGTGGCGGCCATCTCGGCACCGTCCATGGTGAGCAGCCCCTCGGCTTTCACGGTGACCGACACCACGAGCAACCAGGGAGGCGGTGCGGCCAGCGCCTCGACGACCCGCTTCTATCTCTCGAGCGACGCTCTGTTCGACGGCGGTGACGTCCTGCTTGGGAGCCGGCCGATTCCGGGGCTGGCGAGTGGCGCCAGTAGCTCGGGTTCGACTGCGCTGACCATCCCCGCGGGGACAGCGTCGGGACTCTACTACCTCCTTGCGCGCGCTGACGCGGACGGCGTCGTCCAGGAGGGCCAGGAGGGCAACAACACCAACGCCGTCTTCGTTCAGGTCCGCTTCGAGGTGATCGTCGCGCCGGACTCCATCGATCTGGCGGTGCCGCCGGCCGGTTTCACCATCAACGGCGCCGACTTTGCAAACCTCGGCTTCGGACTGCCGGTGGTGAACTTCGCGCGGGGCGCGACCTTGCTGGCACAAGCGCGGGCCACGGCAATGAACGGCATGACGCTGTCCGTGCCCTACCCCACCGCGGCCACCGCGATCGCCCCCAATCTCCCGGGCCTCGGGGCGGGGAGGGTGGAGGTTCAGGTCTTTCTCCAGACGGGGGCCACGAGTTACAGCCTGTTCGCCTTCGGGACCCTCACCGTCACCGACACGCGGCCGGCCCCGGGCGTGAGCGCGATCGCGCCCAACGCGATCGACTTGGCGGATCCGCCGGCGCCCTTCACGATCACCGGTGGAGGGTTTGCGGACCTCGGGTTCGGACTGCCGGTGGTCAACTTCGCGCGAAACGGATTCTTGCTGGCGCAAGCGCGCGCGACCGCGCTCACCGGAGGCACCATACTGGCGGTGCCCTTCCCCTCTGCGGCGACGGCGATCGCGCCGAATCTGCCGGGGCTGTCGGCGGGGTCGGTCCAGGTGCAGGTCTACTTACAAACAGGGCCCGGAAGTTTCAGTCTGCTGGGCGGCATCGCGCTCACGGTCACCGACACGCGGCCGGCCCCGGGCGTGAGCGCGATCGCGCCCAACGCGATCGACCTGGCGGATCCGCCGGCGCCCTTCACGATCACCGGTGGAGGGTTTGCGGACCTCGGGTTCGGACTGCCGGTGGTCAACTTCGCGCGAAACGGATTCTTGCTGGCGCAAGCGCGCGCGACCGCGCTCACCGGAGGCACCATACTGGCGGTGCCCTTCCCCTCTGCGGCGACGGCGATC
>Ga0137409_10002287_pt1 | contig 20649 bp, 18 predicted proteins | sample CZODoug1_16funga_FD_122059 | JGI IMG/M metagenome (GOLD analysis project Ga0137409, IMG submission 122059) | Vadose zone soil fungal communities from Angelo Coast Range Reserve, California, USA - CZODoug1_16fungal (Hybrid Assembly) | ecosystem: Environmental > Terrestrial > Soil > Vadose zone... | reverse complement strand
CGTCGGCCCGGCAGGTCTCGGCGCGCACGTTGGGGACCGCCAGCGGCCGGTCGGTGATGCCCTGTTGCAGGTCGTCGGCGCTGGGCTGGTTGGTCGGTTTGAAGGTGGAGGAGATCGGTGGGAAGGCGGTCCGCAGCCGCCAGGCGACGACCTTGCCGCGCTCGTCCAGGCCTGCAGTCAATAGCTGTGTATTGACTGCATTGTAATAGTCGTGGCGCACGTCGTCCTCGCGCGCCCACTGTATGCGCACCGGCCGGCCCGCCTCGCGCGCGAGGAACGCCGCCTCGGCGACGAAGTCGGATTTGGCTTTGCGCCCGAATGCGCCGCCGAGGAACGTCACGTGCACCTGCACGTCGTTCTCCGAGAGGCCGGTGGTCGTCGCTGCCTGCGTGCGCGCCTCCTGGGGATACTGCGTCGGCGCCCATACCTCGCACTTGCCGCCCTCCACGCGCGCGATGGCCGCGGGCGGCTCCATCGTCACGTGAGCGAGGTGAGGAACGTGATACTCGGCCTCGATCACGCGCGCGGCTTTGGACAGTGCGGCGTCGACATCGCCGGTATTGCGAGCCAGGCTCCCGGGGGCGTGCACCGACTCGCTCAGCGTGATGCGATATCGATCGGAATCATATTCCGCGTTCGGTCCCTCGTCCCATTCGATCTCGAGCGCGGCGCGCCCGCGCAGGGCTGCCCAGGTATTGTCGGCCAGCACCGCGACGCCGCCCCAGGGCTGGAAGGCGTACGGCGGCTTGGGCGTGGGAATCTCGACGACGCGCTTCACACCCGGGATGGCGAGCGCACGCTTCGCGTCGTAGCGGGACACGCGTCCGCCGACGACCGGCGGCCGGGCGATCACCGCCACGAGCATCCCGGGCAGGCGCACGTCGGCGCCAAACGTTGCCTTGCCGGCGACGATGGCCGGCCCGTCGATGAGCGGCAGATCCTTGAACACGTGGCGCATCTCGCTGCGCGGCCGCAATTTCACCTCTTCCGGCGGGGGGACCGGGAGCTTCGCCGCTTCCGCCGCGAGCTCGCCGAATCCGAGCGAGCGCTTGCCGTGGAAGACGGCGTGATCGCGCGCCACGCAGGAAGCGGGCGACACCTTCCAGCGCCGGGCAGCCGCGGCGACGAGCATGGTGCGCGCAGTGGCGCCGGCCTTGCGCAGGGGCTCGTATCCGTTGCGGATGCTGGTCGAGCCGTCGGTCTTTTGGTCGCCGTATCTCTTGTCGGCGTCGCCCTGCACGATCGTGACGCGCGCCATGTCCGCGCCCAGTTCGTCGGCGAGCAGCGCCGGGATCGTGCTGCGCACGCCCTGGCCCATCTCCGAGCGAGCGCAGACCAGCGTCACCAAGCCGTCGGTGGCGACGTGCACGAAGACGTTCGGGTCGAAGCCGGACGTGGTCCTCTTCGGCTTGCCGTTCCGGGGATCCACGGCCAGGACGCGCCCGGCGGCGAAAGCGAGGGCGAGCCCACCTGAATACTCGAGGAAACGGCGTCGCGTGATCGCCATCGCTACTCCTCCGGGATGCCCGCGGCCTTCTTCACCGCGGCGCGGATGCGCAGGTACGTTCCGCAGCGGCAGAGATTGCCCGCCAGGCTCCGCTCGATGTCCGTATCCGAAGGCTTCGGATTGCTCGCCAGGAGCGCGGCCGCCGTCATGATCTGGCCGGCCTGGCAGAAACCACACTGCGGAACGGCCAGTTCGCACCACGCGCGCTGCAGCGGGTGGTTTCCGTCGACCGAGAGGCCTTCGATGGTGGTCACCTCGCGGCCCGCGGCGCGCCGCATGGGAGTGACGCAAGAGCGCACGACCTCGCCGTCGAGATGGACGCTGCAGGCGCCGCACTGCGCCTGCCCGCAGCCGTACTTGGTGCCGGTCAAGCCCAGGACGTCGCGCAGAGCCCAGAGGAGCGGCATCTCCGGATCGACGTCGAGCTCGCGCACCGCCCCGTTCACCTTCAACTTGATCACGGCCTCGCTCCTTCGCTCGGACATTCCGCGCCGCTCTCCACCCAGGCGGCGATCAAGCGCCCGAGCTGCTCCTGCGTTCCCGGCGCCGGCTCGCGATCGTGGCCGGGGTTCCATCCCCACGCGACCAGCGGGTCGTGCGCGTTGTGCTCGACGATTTGCGCCAGCGCGCGGCCGCCATTGCGCGCGGGATCCTTCATCTGCTCGCAGATCGCGTGCGGGCTCTTGCCGACCCAGGCCATGACGCGTGGGGCGAGATGCCATTGCGGGGCGCCCGGCACGCGCGCCAGCTCGAGATTGTGGTCCTGGTGGCAGCTCGTGCACTGGACGCCGACCACGCCCTTGTCGTCGGGGCCGCGCACGACAGGAGGGTCGTGGACGCTCTGATCCATGCCCTGGTGCGGCGTGTCGCCGTCCGGGTGGCAATTGACGCAGCGGGGATGCAGGAACACGCGGCTCGCCTCGGCGAAGAGCGCGCGGGACCGCTCTGCGCGATCGCCGATCTGCGCGAAGGACTCCGCGCTGCGAAGCTCGCCAGCCGGGACCTGCGGCGGGGAACCGCCTCCTTTGCGGGCTTCTCCAGATTCCCGCCTGGTGCAGCCGCAGGCCAGCGCGACGAGGGCGATCACGAGAGCACATCTGCCGCGCGCCTCGCGACGGTGGCACATGAAGACCTCCGTGTGCAAAGGCCGTGCGAAGGGCGTGCCGTGTCAGGTCACATTGTCCTAGAGGCGGACCAGGCCACCGGCCGGCAGTGATCCGACATGCTGTCTGGAAATGATCAGCCGGCAATTCCGTATGTGCACCTGCCTGGCGAGCGGGAACATGTCAGCGCTGCATTGCAGCAGTCGGCTGCTCACCGCCGGGCCGCGCGCTCTTCTCCGCCGAGGCGATGAGCACCTCGTACTTGTGGCGGAGATGCTCCTGCAAGAGTCCCCGCAAGCGGACGCCGTCGCGGCGCGAGAGCGCCTCGAGGATCTCGCCGTGCTCGCGCACCGCCTGGTCCCACCTCTCGCGCGTGACGTTGGCCATGAATCGCGCCGCGCGAATCCGCCCGCGCAAGCTCTCGTACATCACCGTGAGCACGTTGTTGTCGGCCGCGGCGATGATCGCTTCGTGGATGGCCTGGTTCGCGGCGAAATATGCGCTGCGATCGCCGCGCGTATAGTGCGCCAGCATCTCGTGGTGGCGCGCACGGATCTCGTTGACCGCTTCGTCGGTGACCTTGGCGCAGGCCAACTCGCCAGCGAGTCCTTCCATCTCTCCCATCACCTGGAAGAGATCGGCCATGTCCTTCCCGGTGAGTTGGGCCACGCGCGCGCCGCGGTTGGGGAGCAGGACGATGAGGCCTTCGGTGGCCAGCACCTTGAGGGCCTCGCGCAGTGGAGTGCGCGAGATGCCGAACAGCTCGCACAGCTCTTTCTCCGAGACTTTGCTGCCCGGCTCGAGTCGACCCTCCATGATCATGTCGCGGATGCGCGCCACGGCCTCGTTGTGGAGCGACGCCTTCACGATCTTCATCTCTTTCCGGCCCCCGTCCGGCGCTATCCAATGTAACACACAATTCTGAATTCAAAAACGCGCCGGCTCGTTCAATGGTGCGGTGCGTCGAGTCCTAGGTCCGCTAGACAGATGTATGCTGAATACATTATGCAGTTCGTCGTGGAATCAGCACCCATGCCCGGCAAGAGCGGCCGTCACTTCCTCCAGATCCCCGGACCCACCAACGTCCCCGATCGAATCCTGCGGGCGATGGATCGGCCGACGATCGACCACCGCGGCCCGCAGTTCGCGCGTCTAGCGGCGGAGATCGCCGACGGCCTCCGGCCTGTCTTCGGCACCAAGGGGCCGGTGATCGTCTTCCCCTCTTCCGGGACCGGCGCGTGGGAAGCGGCCATCGTCAACACGCTCAAGCCGGGCGACAAGGTGCTCATGTTCGAGACGGGCCACTTCGCCGCGCTATGGAAGAGGATGGCCGAGCGCCTCGGTTTGTCAGTCGATTTCGTCCCGGGCGACTGGCGGCGCGGCGTCGATCCGGGCGTGGTCGAAACGAAGCTGCGCGAGGATCGCCCGGGCGCGGTGAAAGCCGTGATGGTCGTCCACAACGAGACCTCGACCGGAGTGGCCAGCCGCATCCCCCTCATCCGCCAGGCCATCGATCAGGCGCGCCACGGCGCATTGTTGATGGTCGACACCATCTCGTCGCTCGCCTCGATGGACTACCGCCACGCCGAGTGGGGCGTCGACGTCACCGTGAGCTGCTCCCAGAAAGGCCTGATGCTTCCGCCGGGGCTGGGCTTCAACGCCGTCAGCGACAAGGCGCTCGCCGCGGCGAAGCAGGGCGGCATGCCGCGCTCGTACTGGGACTGGGACGACATGGTGAAGAACAACGCGAGCGGCTTTTTCCCCTACACGCCCGCGACGAACCTTCTCTATGGATTGCGCGAGGCGCTCGCCATGCTGCGCGAGGAAGGGCTCCGCAACGTGTTTGCCCGGCACGCGCGCCACGGCGAGGCGACCCGGTGCGCGGTGCGCGCGTGGGACCTCGAGATCCTCTGCGCCGAGCCGGCCGAGTACTCGAGCGTCCTCACCGCGGTGATGATGCCGAAAGGCCACGACGCCGACGCTTTTCGCACCGCCGTCCTGGAACGGTTCGACATGTCCCTGGGCACCGGCCTTGCCAAGCTCGCTGGCAAGGTCTTTCGCATCGGCCACCTCGGGGACTTGAACGATCTGACCCTGATGGGAACGCTCGCCGGCGTGGAAATGGGACTCGCGCTGGCACGAGTCCCGCACCGCGCCGGCGGCGTACAGGAAGCGATGAAGTATCTCGTGAGCAGCGCACAATCCTGAGATCACCCACCCATGAAGATCCGGAAACCGACCGCCCCCGGCATCGTCCTCTTCCTGCTCTGTCTCATGTACTTCCTCACGTACATCGACCGGGTGAACGTCTCCACGGCCGCGAGCAGCATCAAGAAGGAGTTCGGCTTTTCCAACACGCAGCTCGGGCTCGTCTTCTCGGGCTTCGCTTATCCCTATGCGCTGTTCCAGGTGATCGGCGGATGGGTCGGCGATCGGCTTGGCGCGCGCAAGACGCTGCTCATCTGCGGCGCCATCTGGGCGGTGGCCACCGCGTTGACCGGGCTCGCGACCGGTCTCGTCTCGCTGATGTTCTTCCGCATCGCGCTCGGCTTCGGCGAGGGCGCGACCTTCCCCACGGCAACGCGAGCGATGCAGAGCTGGACGCCCGCGGGGAAGCGCGGCTTCGCCCAGGGCGTGACGCATTCCTTCGCGCGGCTCGGCAACGCAGTGACGCCGCCCATCGTGGCGGCGCTGATGATCTGGCTGAGCTGGCGCGGCGCGTTCGTGGTGCTGGGCGTGGCGAGTCTCCTCTGGGTCATCGTCTGGTGGCTGTACTACCGCGACGATCCCCGCGAGCACCCGGGCATCACTTCGGAGGACCTCGCGCGCCTCCCTCCGCCCGGCGCCCCAAAGAGCAGGGCCAAGGACGTGCCGTGGGGGAGCCTCATCCTGCGCATGCTGCCGGTGACGCTCACTTACTTCTGTTACGGCTGGTCGCTGTGGCTGTTCCTCAACTGGCTGCCATCGTTCTTCCTCCAGGGCTACAACCTCGACATCAAGAAATCGGCGCTCTACGCGAGCGGCGTATTCTTCGCCGGAGTGGTGGGCGACGCGCTGGGCGGCATCATCAGCGACCACCTTCTGCACAAGACCGGCAACGTCACGCTGTCGCGCCTCTCGGTGATCGTCACGGGCATGCTCGGCGCCACCGCGTGCCTCATTCCGGTCCTCTTCTCGCGCGACATCTTCACGCTGGCACTCTGCCTTTCGGGCGGATTCTTCTTCCTCGAGCTGGTCATCGGGCCCATCTGGTCGGTACCGATGGATATCGCGCCGCAGTACTCCGGCACGGCCAGCGGCTTGATGAATACGGGCTCGGCGGTGGCAGCGATCGTCTCGCCGCTCGCCTTCGGCTACATCGTCGACGTCACCGGCAACTGGCACCTGCCCTTCATCGGATCGGTGGTGCTGCTGCTGCTCGGGTCGGCGCTCGCGTTCACCATGCATCCGGATCGCAAGTTCGTCGACAAGCCGGCGACGGACGCCGCTCCCGTCGCGCTGAGGTCGACCAGGTAGCGGCTTCAGCCGTTGGTTCGCGGCCACGCTCTCCCCAGCGCCGACGTGGTATGAGCCGGGCATGGAAGGCACCACGAGCTCGCAGCCGACGTCAGACCGGACCTTCTACGTCTTCAACGCCGTAGTCTCGGTGAGCGCCGTAGCCTTCCTCTTCTACATCCTGGTCATCCGCCGCGGAACCGCTGGGACTGGCCTCGATTTGCGCTTCATGCCCGCTGTCAACGCGAGCTTGAACGCGCTCTCTGCCTGCCTGCTCACGACGGGCTGGGTGGCCATCCGGCGCAAGGCGGTCCAGCTTCACCGATATTGCCAGGTGTCCGCGTTCGCGTCGTCGTGCCTTTTTCTCATCGGGTATCTCGCGTACCACTTCGTCCATGGCGACACGAAGTTCCAGGGCCGAGGACCCCTCCGCGCGATATACTTCGTCATCCTCACGAGCCACATCGTGCTTTCCGTGGGCATCGTCCCCATGGCTCTCACCTCCCTTTACTTTGCCTGGAAGCGCGCCTTCGTGAAGCACCGCGCGATCTCCCGGGTGACGCTGCCCATCTGGCTCTACGTCTCGGTGACCGGCGTGGTCATCTTCTTCATGCTTCGCGGAAGCGTGCCGGCGGTCCCGTGAGGACCTGGTCATGCGGGCCTGCTCACTTCACGCGAGCAATTTCTCGATTCGAATCGGTATATCCCAGGGAATTGAACTGCGGGTCGGGCTCATCGATGAACTCGACCTCGAAATTGCGGACGTCTCCGTTCACCGGCACCTGATATTCGGCGAGGTTGTTGTTGAGGAAGCCACCGAAGCGAGAATCGACTTCGGTCTCCTCCAGCAAGGCCATACCCACACCCCAAACCAGGCCGCCGTAGACCTGGCTGGTGGCCGTGCGCCGTGGTGAAGTACAGGCAAGTACCAATGTGCCGTACAGGGATGTACCAAGGCCGCGAGCGCGGTTCAGATGTCCGGCTAGAGTGAGCCTTCGCGTCATGACGGCCCAGAGAATCGGCATCACGGGAGCCAACGGTTTCATCGGTGCCCACCTGCTGCGGTCCGCAGTGCAGAGGGGCGTACGGCCGATCGCGTTCCTCAAAAAGGGGACCTCCCTCGCACCGCTCGCGGACCTGGAGGGCAAGTACGACGCGATGGAAGGCGACCTGCTCGATCCTGCGAGCCTCGCCGCGTTCGCTCGCCGGTGCCAGGCAATCTTCCATCTCGCCGGTCTGAACCGGTACTGGGTCGAGGACCGAAGCGAGTTCCACAACGTCAACGTGGTCGGCGTCCAAAACATTGCCGAGGCCTGCCTGGAGCATCGCGTGCAGAAGCTCGTACACGCGAGCAGCTGCATCACGCTCGGCGCCTCGGAGACCCCGATGCTGCGCGATGAGGACTCGCCCTACAACCTCGCGTTCAGCTTCCTGTACGGGGAGACGAAGAAGGCCGGCGAGGACGAGATCAAGCGCTACGTCCACGACAAGGGGCTGCCCGCGGTGATCGTCAACCCGACGTCGACGATTGGCGAACAGGACTTCGCGCCGACGCCCATCGGCAAGCCGATCGCCGACATCGCGCGTGGCATGTGGCCCGTCTACGTCGCGGGGGGCGCGTGCTTCATCGACGTGCACGACGTCGTCCGAGGCCTGTGGATGGCGCTCGATCAGGGGAGGATCGGCCGTCAGTACCTGCTGGTGGGCGAGAACCTCACCAACCAGCAGTTCATGAGCACGGTCGCCGAGCTCGCTGGCGTGTCACGCCCGCGGCTCAAGGCGCCGAGGGCGCTGCTGTGCCTTGTGGCCGCGGTCGGCGAATGGAGTGCGGATCACCTGACCAAGAAGCGCCCGCTGCTCACCCCGGGCATGAGCGGGCTCATCGGCAAGTACCTGTTCTTCGACGGGCGTCGCGCCGACGCCGAGCTCGGATTCAAGGCCGGCCCCGTCGCTCCGGCGATCGAGCGCTGCATCCGCTGGTTCGGGGAGGCACGATGAACCTCGTCACGGGCGCGACAGGCTTCATCGGCCGTCACCTCGCGAGACGCCTCGTGCGCGACGGGCATCCAGTGCGCGTGCTGTGTCGGAAGGGCAGGGAGGCGAAGCTTCCGAAGGAGCTCGCCGGAAAGATCGAGATCAGACAGGGCGATCTGCGGGATCGCGACTCGCTGGTGGCGGCGGTCCGCGGAGCCACCCGCGTCTTCCACTGCGCCGGCCACGTCTCCGATTGGGGCAACGAGCAAGCGGTCTTCGCGACGAACGTGCAGGGCACGCGATGGCTCCTCGAGGCAGCACAAGAAGGCGGCGCGGAGCGGTTCATCCACCTGAGCTCGATCGCCGCATTCGGGACGCCTGCACCGCCCTACTTCGACGATCGGTCGGAGTACGGGAACAGCCGGGACGCGTACTCGCGCTCGAAGGCGGAGGGCGAGAAGCTCGCCTTGGAGCTGCACCGCACTGCCGGATTGCCCGTGACGGTGCTGCGCCCCGCAGTCGTGTACGGCCCTGAAGGAGCTTGGCTCGAAGAGCCGCTCGCGATGATCGAGCAGGGCAAGATGTTCCTGCTCGGCGGCGGCGCCGGCATCTGCCATCCCTGCTACATCGAGAACCTCGTCGACGCCATGCTGCTTGCGGCCGAGCACCCCGCGGCAGTCGGGCAGGCCTTCATCGTCGCCGACGGCCAGTCGGTGAGCTTCCGCGACTACTTCAACGCCATCGCCTTCATTGCGGGAAAGCCTCCGATCCACCGGTCGATTCCGCTGGTCGCCGCGCGCGCCATGGCGACCGTGTTCGAAGCGGCCGCGCGCATGCAGGGCAAGCAGGACCGGCCCCTGCTCACGCGCACGGCGATCGCAATGGTGACGACGAAGAGCCGGATGTCGATCGAGAAGATCCGTCGCGAGCTCGGGTGGCAGCCCCGCTACACCTTCCAGGCGGCGACCGAGGAGCTCCGCGGCTGGTACGCGAATCGCACGCTCGTGGCGGCGCGTCCCGAAGCTCCCGCTCCTCGCTCCGCCTCCGGTATATGGAGATCCACAAAGGACGATTGCGGCGCGGGCAGACCTCGGCCGCGCATGGAGAGTGTTCCGATGCTGACCATCGAAGGCGAAGTGGCCGCGCCGCGCTCGATCGATCCATCGGAGCTCCGGCGGTTGCCGGCGCAGATCGAGGACGTCTCGACGGTCGTGCCAGGACGCGACGGCTCGGCCGTATGGCTGCGCGATCTGCTCGCGCAGGCCGGGGTCAACCCGTCGGCGCGCTTCGTCACGCTGGCCTCCGGCGATGGCAAGTTCGCGATCTCGCTTCCCCTGCAACCGCTGCTGGAGCGGGCGGTGCTCGTCTACCGCAGGGGCGAGGCGCCGCTGCCGCCCTCCAGCGGTGGACCCGTGCGCGTGTTGCTCACGGGCAAGGTCGAATGCCAGGCGCCCGACATCGACGCCTGCGCCATGGTGAAAGGCCTGGGCCGGATCCGCGTCACGTCCGAGCGCGAGCCTGACGTCGGCCATCTGCACCACTGAGCCGGTCGACCTGACGAATCTATCGTTGCGGCGCCCCGCTGCCGGGGCTAGAGAAGCGGGCTCGAAGGAGGACGTCCCATGGCAGCGAAGAAGATTCTGCTTCTGGTCGGCGATTTCGGCGAGGACTACGAGATCATGGTGCCGTTCCAGACCCTCCAGGCGGTCGGGCACACCGTGCACGCCGTCTGCCCAGGCAAGAAGGCAGGCGAGAAGGTGCGCACGGCCGTGCACGACTTCGAGGGCGACCAGACCTACAGCGAGAAGCGCGGCCACGACTTCGCCGTCAACGCCTCGTTCGACCAGGTGCGGCCACAGGACTACGACGCGCTGGTGATCTCCGGCGGCCGCGCACCGGAGTACCTGCGGCTCAACACGAAGGTCCTCGATGTGGTGCGGCACTTCGCGTCGCAGAACAAGCCGCTCGCCGCCGTCTGCCACGCAGCGCAGATCCTCACTGCCGCCGACGTCGTGCGCGGTCGCGTCGTTTCCGCCTACCCGGCCTGCGCGCCGGAGGTCCGCTCCGCGGGCGGCGAGTACGCCGACATCGGCATCGATCAGGCCGTCGTGGACAAGAACTTCGTCACCGCGCCTGCCTGGCCCGCGCACCCGGCCTGGCTGGCGAAGTTCCTCCAGGTGCTCGGTACCCGCATCGAGCTGTAGTGCGCCGCCAGGGGGGCTCGTGTTCGCTCAGCGCAAGAGGGCGATCCCGAGCAGCGCACCGACGGCCACGAGGGCCCAGGTCAGCGTGAGGGCCAGCCAGTGGGCGCGCGTCGTGGGGCGCTCGGCCAAGGGAAGGTGTTGACAGAACTGCCGATACTGCACGGCCCCCGCGCCGGTGGCGATCACGCCGAGACCTACCAGGGCCGCCCCGAGATAGGGAGAGATGCCGGGCGCCGGTGCGGTACCAGCTTGTGCCGGCAGCAGCCGCAAAAAGAGCCCGAACCGGGCGACGACAAAACCGAAGGCCATGATCGCGATGCCGGTGCGGACCCAGGCGAGCAGCGTTCGCTCGGCGGCGAAGTAGACGCGGGGGTCGGCTGACCGATCCGGCATCGGACGCTCTGGAAGGCCGCTGAGCTCAGTCTGCGCTGACCCCGGGCTCGCCAACGAAGACCTCGATGGGAAGGGGATGATCGATGACGTAGGTGCCGTAGCTCAGGTCATGTGCATCAGGCTGAACCCGGCCGCTCGCAGCTTTGGCGCGGGCCAGCAGGGTGTATCGTCCCGGGGTCTTCGGTGTGAGCCACTGAAGTTGCCAACGGCGCCATGCATGCCGTTGAGCCGGGTCGATGAAGTCCGCCGGGGTCCAGGTTTGGCCACCGTCAGTGCTCACCGCGATCTCAGTCACCTCGGTCCCGCCGTTCCATGCCGCGCCGGCAACTGTGTAGAGCTGGTTCGGTGCCAGCAGTTCGTAAACCCGTGGCCGGGCGATCTCGGACTTCAGCTTCAATTCTCCGAGCGGCCGCCGCACGGGCTTTCCATCCAGATCATCCCAGTAGGCGTAATCTGATGTCTGCCAATACCCTGGGAAGGGCTCTCGTACAGCCTGGATACGCGTCAGCCACTTGACGGAAGCCATTCCGTAATGACCGGGGACGATTGCGCGTACCGGATAGCCATGATCCTGCGGAAGGTCACGGCCATTCATCTGGTACGCGATCAGTACTTCCGACTGAACTGCTTTGTCTCGGGGGAGACTACGGGCATACGAGATCGGGCCGGGAGGTACCGGTTTCTCTACCGGCGTCCCCCGATCGGCTCCTTCGAACACGATCTCACAAGCGTCGTCTTCCATGCCGGCGCGCTCCAGCAGAGCTCGCAGAGGCACACCTGTCCATTCCGCATTGCCGACGGCGCCGAGCTCCCACTGCGCTCCTTCAACCTGTGGGACGAGAAAGACGCGACTGTTGCCTGCGCACTCCAGAACGGCGACCCGCGTCTCGGACTGCATGTCTCGCAATTCCTGGTAGGTCAGCGAAACGGGATTTCTAACCGCACCATCGATGCGCAGCCGGTACGAGGCGAGCTCCATCTTCGGCGCCGGGAAATGACTTCGTATATAGAACAGCTCGTTCGGAGTGAGGAACGACCTGACCTGATCGAAAGGAGTCTCCAGGTTGTGCGGCTCCCTCTGTCGAATGATCAGGCCCACGGCTTCGGGGGGAATGCCGGCAGCTGTCCTGGTGACGGGCGGTCGCTCTGCCGGCTGCTTGTCCTCATCGTTCATCGCGTTCTCCTCGCCCACGTCCATCACCGTGGAGTCGTAAGGGCGCGGGGGAGTCTGCCAATATACGTTGGTATAGATTCGCTCGCCGCGGTTCAGAAAATCCAAAGCGACTCGGGCGGGAACCGGATCCAGTGCTGCTTGGGCGCGGGAGGCGACGGGCACCAGACGCGCACGCGGAGGTCCCCTGCCTGCATCAGGCAGTCCCAGCGCTCCCCGAGGTAGACGGCCGTCTGGATCGTCGCTGCCACGCAGTTCTCGCCGGGCCCGTCGCGCAGCTCGGTCCGCTCCAGCCGGATCACGGCGGTCGCGGCATCTCCTTCGTGGCGCTCCGTGCGCGGGCGCCCCCAGAGCTCCCATCCCTGGCCCGCGATCTTCGCCTGTCCGCCGCGGCTCTCGATGACCTTGCCGCGCAGGCGGTTGTTGGACCCCATGAACTCCGCGGCGAACAGCGTGGCCGGCGCGTCGTAGATCTCCTCGGGAGTGCCCTCCTGCTCGACCCTGCCGCGGTCGAGCAACAGGACGCGATCCGCGAGCGCGAGCGCCTCGACCTGGTCGTGCGTCACGCAGATCGCGCTGATGCCGAGCCGCTCGATCAGCTCGCGCAGCCAGACGCGCGCCTCTTCGCGCAGCTTCGCGTCGAGGTTGGAGAGCGGTTCGTCGAGGAGCAGCAGGTGCGGGTCGTAGACGATGGCGCGGGCGAGGGCGACGCGCTGCTGCTGCCCGCCGGAGAGCTGATGCGGGTAGCGCTCCGCCATGCCCGTAAGGCCGATCTCGCGCAGCGTCTTCAGCACGCGCTCGCGAATCGCGGCCTGCCGGATCCCACGCAGGCGGAGCGGGTACGCCACGTTCTCGAACACGCTCTTGTGCGGCCACAGCGCGTACGATTGGAAGACCAGCCCGAGCTGGCGCCGCTCGGGAGGCACGACCGCGCCCGTCTGCGAATCGAAGAGAAGGCGGTCGTCGAGCACGACGCGGCCCTGGTCGGGGTGATCGAGGCCCGCGACGGCGCGCAGCAGGGTGGTCTTTCCGCTGCCCGACGGGCCGAGAAGGGCGACGACCTCGCCGCGCTGCAGGCTGAACGAGACGCCCTTGAGGATCTCGTTCCCGCCGAGGCGCTTGTGGACGCCGGTGACCACGAGGCTATTCATGCATCCGGACTCCCAGTCGGAGCGCGACGGCGAGCCCCAGCCCGACGAGCACCACGTTGACGACGGCCAGCGCGGCCACCAGGTCGATCGCGCCGGTGGCCCAGAGCGACACGATGAGCGAGCCGATCACCTCGGTGCCCGGCCCGAGGAGGTACACGGCGGTCGAATACTCGCGCACGAAGATGAGGAAGACGAGCAGCCAGCTTCCGAGCAGGCCGAAGCGGATCAGCGGCAGCGTGATGCTGCGGACCACCTGCCGGGGCGAGGCGCCGACGCTCAAGCCGGCCTCCTCGAGCTCCGGTCCGACCTGCAGCAGCGCGCTGGAGATCAGCCGCATGCCGTAGGCGAACCACACGACGGTATAGGCGAGCCAGACGCTGAACACGGTGCTGCGCAGCGGAGCGAGCGGCTTGATGAAGAGGAACAACCAGAAGAACGCCAGCCCGGCGACGAGCCCGGGCATGCCGCGAGGGACCATCACCAGGTAGTCCACCGCCTTGGCCCACCTGCTCTGCCAGCGGTGCGACGCGAGAGCGACCGCCGCGTAGCAGGCGACCGAGACCGCCCCGCCAACGACGCCGATGGCAAGCGTGTTCACGATGCCGCGGACGAGGTTCGGGTACTCGAGCAGCTCGCGGAAATGGTCGAGGGTCAGCACGTCCGCGAGGCGGATGCCCTCTCCCCACGTGGTGACCAGAGCCCGGAGCACGGTCCCCGAGAGGGGCACGAGGACCGTGGCCGTAAGCCAGAGGAGGACGCTGGCGAACGCCGCCCAGCGCCAGGGGCCGAGCGCGAGCGGCCGCTGCCGCGCTCCCTTCCCTCGGAGCGAGACGTAGCGGCCGGCGGCACCGAGCAGCCGGCGTTGCAGCCACACCAGGGGGAACGCGATCGCCATGATGACGACCGCAACCACCGCCATGAGCTGATACGAGGGGACGCCGAGCCGGTTCGTCAGCTTGTACAGATAGGTGGAGAGGACGAGGATCCCCTCGGGATCGCCGAGGATCAGCGGCAGGCCGAACATCTCGAAGCCCAGGAAGAAGACCAGCACTCCGCTGGAGAGGATCGCCGGCCACACCATCGGCAGGCTGACGCTCCAGGCCACGCGGGCGGGGTTCGCGCCGGCGATCCGCGCCGCTTCCTCCAGATCGGCGCCCAGGGAGCGCAGCGTGGCCGAGGCGTAGAGATAGACGTGAGGGATGTGCGTCAGCCCGGCGATGACGGTCACGCTGGCGAGCGAGTACAGATTCCAGGGTGCGCCGCCGAACGCCTGCTTGATGAGCAGGGTGAAGAAGCCCACCGGACCGACGGCGACGACGTAGCCGAAGGCGAGCACCACCGGAGAGAGGAAGATGGGCACCAGCACGGCGGGCTCCAACCAACCCCTTCCGGGCAAGTCCGTGCGCACGAGAAGGAAGGCGAGGACAGAGCCGCAGGGCACCGCGATCGCGGCCATCCCGGCCGCGAGCAGGAAGGTGCTGCGGGCCGAGCGGTGGAAATCGCCGTCGGCGAACACGAACCGCCACGCGTCGAGCGAAAGGCGCGCCGTCGGCTGGAAGAACGGCGCGTCGAGGAAGCTTTGGTACACGATGATCGAGAGAGGCAGCGCGATCGTCGCGCCCGCTAGCGCGACGATCGCCCGCCGGGCCCAGGGCCGCGCAGGCCGCACGGCTGCGCTCGGTTGGGTGCCGTGCCCTCCTGCGACTGCTTCTGCCTGCACGGCTGCTTCTACTTCGTTCCGATCGCTTGCTGCCACTGCTTGAGGAACTCGAGCCGCTTTGCCTGGTCGAGATAGACGAGCAGCGACGGTCCTACCGGCAGCGGCTTGAGCGTGCCGCCGAGCTTCTTCGTCAACGCCGAGGCGGTCGTCTCGCCCTCGACGTCGGGCCGCACGGAGAAGAGCGCCGCTTTCGCGATCAGATCCTGGCCGCGCTTCGAGATCAGATAATCGAGGAATGCTTTTCCCGCGTTGGGATGCTTGGCCGCCTTGGGCACCACGGCGATGCGCGACATCACCAGCGTGTAATCCTTCGGGTAGACGATCTCGAGCGACGGGTCCTTCTTCTGCCGGGCGAGGGCGTAGGAGCCGAAGATGTTGAATCCGAGCAGGTGCTCTCCGGAGGAGATGCGCTCCAGCATCGCGCCGACGCTCGTGTACAGCTTCACGCCGACGCTGCCGTAGGTACGGACCGTCTCGGGGAAGTTCGGATCCAGGCGCGCATCCTGCGTGATGAGCAAGAAGCCGATGCCGCTCCGCTCCGGGTCGTAGGAGGTGAGCTTGCCGCGGAACCGGTCGGGCTGCGCCTTGAGCGCCTTCACCAGCTCCGGGTGCGACTGCGGCGCCTCCTCCGGCTTGAGCAGCCGCTTGTTGTAGACGAAGACGATCGGCTCGAAGGTGGTGGCGAACGCTTCGTTCTTCCACACCGCCCATTGCGGCAGGGACTTCGCTTCGGGGCTGGCGTACTCCTGCGCGTACCCGTCGTTGGCGAGCTTCATCTGCAGGTCCATTGCGGAGCTCCAGAGGAAGTCGCTCGACGAGCCCGCGGCCGCCTCGCTGAGGAAGCGGTTGTACAGCTCGGTGCTGTTCATGTCGTTGTACTCGACCTGGATCTTGGGATGTAACGTCCCGAAGTCCTTCAACAGCGGCTGCACCAGCGCCGAGTCCGTGGTGGAGTAGATGACGAGCTTTCCCTCTTTGTCGGCTGCGGCGAGGACATCCGACGACGTGCCCGGCGTCACGTCCGCGGCGAGCGCATGACGCACCGCGCTGACGGCGATGAGCATTCCGATAACCCAAACGAATCGATGTCTGGTCGACATGTGTGATATCCCTTCTAGCAAACGAGTCGCGATCCGGCTCGCATCCTTTCGCAATCGGTCTTTCGCCACGCTGTCATCGATTCCGTGCGCCTGCTCATCGTCGAGGACAATCGGCCGCTCTCGCGGAGCCTTTCGGACGCGTTCCGCGCCAAAGGATACGCCGTGGACTGCGCGCACGCGGGCGAGGATGCGGAAGCCGCCCTGCACACGCAGCCGTATGACCTCGTCATCCTCGACCTTGGGCTACCCGATTTCGATGGGCTCGAGCTGTTGCGCCGCCTGCGACGGCGCAGATCGCGAGTGCCCGTCCTGGTGCTCACCGCCCGGGACTCCCTGGAGAACCGCGTCGAGGGCTTGAACGTCGGAGCGGACGACTACGTGGTGAAGCCGTTCGCGCTCGCCGAGCTCGAGGCCCGGGCAGGCGCCCTCATCCGCCGTGGCGTCGGCGGGTCCGGGGCGGTGGTGACGCACGGGCGCCTGACGCTCGATACCGTCGGCCGCGTCGCGGCGATCGACGGCGTCGCGCTCGATCTGCCCCGCCGCGAGCTGTGCTTGCTCGAGCTGCTCCTCTTGCGCGCCGGGCAGGTGGTGGAGAAGCAGAAGCTCCACGACAAGCTGTTCGCCTTCGACGACGAGGCTGGAGTGAACGCTCTCGAGCTGTACGTGCATCGCCTGCGCAAGAGGCTGGAACCCGCCGGCATTCGCGTGCGGACCATCCGCGGGCTCGGATACCTGCTGGAACGGCCATGAGCCGCCGGCCCACGCTCCGGGCCCAGCTGCTGCGCTGGCTGCTCATCCCTCTCGGGGTGCTCTGCTTCGTCGGCACCGTCCTCGTGCACGTCACCGTGCAGCGGGCCATCGACTCCGCCTACGACCGGTCGCTCCATGCCAGCGCGCTGACCATCGCCGAGCACGTCCGGTGGGACGGGCAGCGCCCCGCCGTGGACGTTCCTCCCGCGGGGCTGGAGATGCTCGACACCAGCGACCAGGACCGGATCTTCTACGGGATCTCCTACCGCACCCGCGACCGGCGCGACGTGTTCGTGACGGGTTATTCCGACCTGCCCGACCCGCCCGGGGAGCCTCGCGCGGGCGCGTCGCTCGTCTACGAGGCGCCGTACCGCGGGGAGACGGTGCGCTTCGCGGCCCACTACATCGCCATGCCGGGCGACGAGCCGGTGCTCGTGCTCGTCCGCGTGGCGGAGACCGTCGCGGGCCGGAGAGCCGTTGCCAAGCGGATCGTGACCAGCGCGCTGGCATCGGAGGTGGGCCTCATCCTGCTCGGCGCCGCGCTGGTGTGGTTCGCCGTCACCCGAGGCCTCGAGCCGCTCGCCAAGCTGAGCCGCGACGTCGCGCGGCGCACCGCGGCCGACCTGGCACCGCTCCGCGCGACCGACGCGCCGGACGAGATCTCGCCGCTCGTCGCGGCGGTGGACCAGCTCATGGCGCGCATTCGCGAGGCGATCGTCTCGCAGCGCAGGTTCATCGCCGACGCTTCCCACCAGCTCCGCACGCCGCTCGCCGTGCTGCGCACCCAAGCGGAGCTCGCGCTGCGCTCCTCGGATCTGGCTTCCATGCAGCAGGCGGTCGGGCAGCTGCGCGACCATTGCACCTCGACGAGCCACCTCGCCAGCCAGCTCCTCTCGCTCGCGCGCGCCGAGCCGTCGGTGGGACAGCAGGCGCCGCGCGAGATCATCGACGCCACGGCCGTCGCGCGCGAGGCGTGCGCCACCTTCGTCCCCGAGGCGTTGGCGCGCAACGTGGACGTCGGCTTCGACGGCAACGCGCCCGCCCCCGTCCGGGCGCAGCCGCTCGTCATCCGGGAGATCGTCGGGAACCTGCTGGACAACGCCATCCGGTATGCCGGTCCGGGGAGCACGGTGACGGTGAGCGTACAGCAGGATCCTCCCGGCGTGGTGCGGCTCTCGGTGGAGGACGACGGTCCCGGGATCCCCGATGCCGAGCGGCTCCGGGTCCTCGAGCGCTTCTACCGGATTCCCGGGAGCCCCGGCGACGGCGCGGGTCTGGGCCTGTCCATCGTACGCGAGTTCGCGGTCGGGCATGGCGGCTCGGTGCACCTGCTCGACGGAAGCAACGGCCGCGGATTGCGCGCCGAGGTGCGCTTCCCGCCGAGCGCGCCGCAGTGAAGGACGGCGGGCCCGGAGCTCGCCCCCGGTGCCCGCCGCTGCCTGCTTCCCCTGCACTACACGGTCAAAGCGCTTCTCATGCGCCGAGGGCGCGGCCGTCCGGGCGAAGTTGCGCTTCAGTAGTTCGTATTGAGGGCAAGCACGAAGGAGGTGATCTTCTTCGTGGTCGCCGAGAAGCCGGTGTCGGGCTCGAAGACCTCGATCCCGGCTTTGGCGTTGGCGGTCTCGCCCCAGAACCAGTAGTTGAGGCCGGCGCGGAAGGCCTTGTAGGCGCCCCTGCGGTCGCTGGCATCGCTGGTCCACTTCTCGTAGTTGACCCAGGGCTGGAGCTTCAGGACCGTCACGTAGAAGCCCGCCTGGGCGTACCACCCATGCCCCTGGGCACGAGAGGCATTTCCCAGGACCGTGGCGTCGGACCTGACCAGCGTACCACCGCCCCCGAGGTCGAGGTTCACGTAGCCGAACTCGGCGCTGACCGACCCGGGTCCGAGCGGCTGCTCGGTAAACGCGTCGAGCGAGTAGAGCCGGTAGTTCGCCGTCCGGCCGGTCGCTTGATCGATTGCGACGGCGTTCTGGGCGTCAAAGGAGCCGCCGATGCCGACGGTCCTCTTCGTTCCCAGGTACGTGGAGTCGTTGTAGTAGCCGGGCTCGGCGTCGAAGAAGTTCACCTGCCCTCGCACGGTGTACCGCAGGTTGTCCCGGGCTGCGGTCTGCACGCCGTCCCAAACGCCCGCGTAGTACTTCAAGTGCACCATCGGGCTGAGCGACAGGTTGCCGAACAACGTGGCGCCGAGATCGCGCACGGGCGTACGGGCCCCACCGAGGAGACGGGAATTGGAGTCACCGAACGTCTCGTTCGTGAAGACGAACTTGGCTCGGGCTCCCCAGGTCAGCGACTTGTAGGCCAGGGCCGGGCGGTCGATGGCCAGGTGGGTCGCGGAGCTGCTGATGTCCTGGCGGATCGCCGGCACCATGTTCTCGCCGACGTACACATAGGCGAGCCTGTGGGGCTTGAGCAGGACGTACGCATCGATCACCCGCATGTCCGCCGAGGTGCCCGGCTGCTCCTCCCAGTCGGTCTGGAGGAAGGCGGTCACGTACTTCGTGACGTCGCCCCTGAGGCGCACCCGGGCGCGGCGGATGTTGAAATCCTTCTGCCCGCGGAAGTTGCCGTCGCCAGTGCGGTCCTTTTCGGTATAGACGAATTGCGTTTGAAGCCGGAGCCCCAGCTCCAGCTTGGTCTCTTCGTCGATTTTCAGGGTGGCCCCCGCTCGAACGGCGAGGGGCACGACGAATGCCATGGCTGCAACGCCGATTGCGAGGCACTTCGCGTTCAAGGAAGTCTCCTTTTCGATCCGGGTGGGGGCGCGCCGGAAATGAACGGTAGCGGGTGGAGGCTTTCGGCCAGCTTTCACCGACCGGGCCGGTTCGCGGCCGGAGCCGGTAGCTGATCGATTCGCGACGGTTCGATTGCGACGACTGTTGAGCCGCCCGACAGGGCCGCACGGCGCCGGGCGCGTCGCGCGCCGCAGAGACCGGTGCCTTGGCCCGCCGGATGCAACGGAGGCGTCCGCGGCCTGCTCTCTGAGGCTGCGGGAGACGATGATGAGATCGTGGATACCGCTACTGACTCTTGCGTTCCTTGTCTCTTGCTCGCACGCCTCAGCAGCTCCCAAACCAGCGCCGCCGGTGCAAGGAGAAGCGGTCGTCCAGGAGACCCCCGCCCAGCTGCAGCAGTTGGTGGCGCCCATCGCACTGTATCCGGACGCCTTGGTTGCGCAGATCCTGGGCGCCAGCACCTACCCGACGGAAATCGTCGAGGCAGACCGTTGGATGCAGCAGCACTCCGCGCTGAAGGGGGAGCAACTGGCTCAGGCCGTCGATCAGCAGTCGTGGGATCCGAGCGTGAAGGCGCTCACACAGTTCCCCTCGGTCCTTGCAGACATGGACAAGAACCTCTCCTGGGCGTCGGCGCTGGGTGACGCATACGTCAACCAACAGCAGGCCGTGCTCGGCGCGGTTCAAACGATGCGCGCGCGAGCGCAGCAGGCGGGAAATCTCAAATCGACGCCGCAAGAGACTGTCGCGACGCAGGGACAGACGATCGTCATCCAGCCGGCAAATCCCCAGGTCGTCTACGTGCCGACCTACGATCCTTGGCTTGCGTATGGCCCGCCGCTGGCCCCTTGGCCAGGCTGGTACGGGTACCCCGGACTCTACGCCGTCGGGCCGGGAATTTCGTTCGGAGTCGGTTTCGGGATCGGATTCTTCGGGGGGTTTGGTTGGGGCTTCCATCACTGGGACGCCGACTGGGGCCGCAGGAGGGTGATCTTCGACCACCACGACTTTGTCTCGCACAGTCGCACGTTCATCGATCACAACCACTTCGTTCGGGGCGGTCCAGGGTTCCGCGGCGGTCCAGGGTTCCACGGCGGTCCAGGGTTCCGCGGCGGTCCAGGATCCCGCGGCGGTCCAGGGTTCCAGGCCGGCACTCACTCCGGCGCGTTCAGCGGGTTCAATCATGGAGGCGTGGCGAGGGGTTTCTCGGCGCGAGGGCAATCGAGCGTTGGAGGTGGGTTCCATGGCGGCGGCCCGGGCGGCGGATTTCACGGCGGGGGCGGATTTCATGGCGGGGGCGGGGGTCACGGGGGGGGGGGGGGGCACGGCGGGGGGGGGGGGGACGG
>Ga0137409_10002286_pt1 | contig 20653 bp, 20 predicted proteins | sample CZODoug1_16funga_FD_122059 | JGI IMG/M metagenome (GOLD analysis project Ga0137409, IMG submission 122059) | Vadose zone soil fungal communities from Angelo Coast Range Reserve, California, USA - CZODoug1_16fungal (Hybrid Assembly) | ecosystem: Environmental > Terrestrial > Soil > Vadose zone... | reverse complement strand
ATGCGCGAAAGGGGTGGCGGATCCATCGTGAACACCGCCTCGATCGCCGGCCTCAAACCCGCCGGGGATGAGACCGCCTACAGCGTGTCGAAGGCGGCCATGGTTTCGCTCACGGGCGCGCTTGCCCTCGATTTCGCGGCTGATGGGATCCGCGCCAACTGCGTCTGCCCCGGCTACATGGAGATGGTCATGACCGACCGGCGCCGGGACCTGACCGAAGCGCAGCAGGAGGCCAGGGCCGCGGGTGCGGCGACCCGGATTCCACTCGGGCGCCAGGGTACCTATGAAGAGGTCGCGAGGGCGGTGATGTTTCTGGCCGGGCCAGACTCGTCCTACATCACCGGTGCGGCGCTGGTCGTCGACGGGGGGCTGCTTCTTCGCTAGACCAGGGAGGCGTCCCCCCACCCGGCGCTGCGCGCCGACCTCCCCCTGCGGGGGAGGTGAATTAGCCGAGCTCTTCGAGTCGCTCGATCATCCGGCCGATCCCGACCGAGAGGTCTTCGGGTGAGCTGGCCAGGCTGATGCGGACGGCGTTGCGCGCGGATTCACCGAACGCCGTCCCCGGCGCGACCGCCACCTTCTTGCTCGACACCAGGTCGAAGGCGAACTCACGCGAAGCCATGCCGGACCGCGTGACGTCGGCCATGATGTAGAAGGCGCCCCGCGGCCGGCTGATCAGCATGCCCGCCTCTTCGAGAAGGCCCACGCACAGGTCGCGACGATCCCGATACGCTCTGACCATCTCGCGCAGCGGTTCCCTCGGACCGTCGAGCGCAGCTTCTGCGGCTTTCTGGCAGACCGTCGGCAGGCAGGACGAGTTCGATTCCAGGACCTTGGTGATGCTGTCGGAGATCTTCTCGTTGGCCACGACGTACCCAACACGCCATCCGGTCATGGCATAGGTCTTGGAGAATGTGAAGGCTGAGATCACGCGCCCGTCTGTGCAGAACGAGGCGGGGCTGTGGTGCTTCCCGTCAAGGATCACCTCGTCGTAGCACTCGTCCGAGAGGAAATACAGGTTGTTCCGCACCGCGACATCCACCAGCTGCTCCAGCAGGTCCCGCGAAAACACAGCCCCCGTCGGGTTGCACGGGCTGTTGACGATGATCATCTTGGTGCGTGGCGTGATCTGGCGTTCGATCGCCTGCGGGTCCGGGAGAAACTCGTTATCCGGCGAGCAGGCGTAGGGAACGAGCACTCCGTGAGCCCAGGCGAGCATGAGCCGGTAGTTGGGCCAGGCGGGGTCAGGGACCAGCACCTCATCGCCCGGCTCCAGCAGTGCGGCGATGGCGGCCGCGATGCCGCCGACCCCGCCCACCGAGCAGTTGATGTTGCTGACGCCGGCCTTGATGCCGTTGACCTGGCCCAATTTGGCCACGAGGCGCTCGCGCAAACTCAGCAGGCCGGCTGTCGCGGTGTACTTCACCTGGCCCTTGTGCGCGAACTCGACGGCCGCCTCCACAATGTGAGCAGGCGTGGGAAAGTTCGGCTCGCCAACCTCCAGGCGGATGCAGCCCGGCGTGACAAGGGCGAGGTTGACCACCTCACGAATGCCGGAATGAGCCGCCTCAGCCGGGCCGGACGCTATCGCTGGTAGGGATGATCGGGTGGCGATGGCTACTCTCCTGATCAGCGGGGCGGGAATTCTGAGCGCGCAGCTTACGATAGACTCCATCAAAATCAAAGTGAACGTTCGTTCGTTCGTTTGGAGTTTCAGCCAGTGCAGATAAAGGACATCGCCTACGCGCGATCCGGAGACAAGGGAGACGTCGTGAATGTTGGCGTGCTCGCGCTTGACGACGCCGCGTTCCAGAAGCTTCAAGAGGCATTGACTCCGGAGCGGCTCAAGGCACATTTCGGCGACTGGGTGCGCGGCGAAATCGACGTCTTTCCCATGCCCAACATCAACGGCTTCAACCTGCTTCTGCACAACGCACTTGGCGGTGGGGCCACCAAGACGCTTCGATACGACGTCACCGGCAAGTCGTTCAGCACCGCACTTCTGCGTATGGAGGTGCCGGATTGAGCGCGGACCCCGAACCGGACGTCCCACCGAAGCCTGGCGCCACGCCCGACAGCGACCTCCGCCGGCGGATCGAAACCGCGCGCGCCGGTGGCGAGCCCAAGTACCACGCCAAGCTTCGCGAGCAGGGCAAGCTCTTCGTCCGCGACCGGATCGAACGGATCATGGATCCAGGCTGGTCCTTCGAAGACGGGCTGCTGGCCAGGCACGTGGACGGCAAGCTCCCCGCGGATGGCGTCGTCACCGTGGTCGGGCACATCGGCGGCCGCCCGGTCTGCGTGATCGCCAATGACATGACGGTCAAGGCCGGCACGTGGGGGCTGCGTACTTTCCAGAAGATGACCGCGATGCAGGAGCTCGCCGGGCGGACCAAGAGCGCTCTCGTCTACCTGGTCGATTCGGCGGGTGCGCGCATCGACGAGCAGCGCGCCAGCTATGCGGGTCGCAAGGCCTGGGGAAACATCTTCTACAACCAGATCCAGCTCTCCGGGGTCGTGCCGCAGGTGTGCGTGCTGCTCGGCCCGTCGCCGGCGGGCACCGCCTACCAACCCGCCCTCTGCGACGTCTGCATCATGGTCGAGGGCAACGCCACCGCATATATCGGGTCGCCGCGCATGTCGGAGATGGCGACCGGCGAGAAGGTCACGATGGAGGAGATGGGCGGCGCTGAGATGCACGCCCGCGTGAGCGGACTGGGCGACTTCCTGTGCGCCAACGAGGAGGAGGCGCTTTCCGTGGCGAAGCAGTACCTCTCGTACTTTCCCGGCCACTGGTCGGAGAAACCGCCGATGCAGGAGTCGCGAGCCCCGGCGCGGGGCAAGAGCATCGCGGACATCGTGCCCACCAGCCAACGTGTCGCCTTCAACATGGTCGATCTCATCAAAGCGCTGGTCGACGAAGACAGCTGGCTCGAAGTCAAAAAGCTATGGGCTCGCGAGCTGGTCACCGGTTACGCACGCCTGGGAGGACGCTCGGTTGGCATCGTGGCCAACCAGTCACGCCAGAAGGGTGGCGTGCTGTTTCCGGACTCGTCGGACAAGGCGGCCCGTTTCATCTGGACCTGCAACGCGTTCAACATCCCGCTGCTCTTCCTGCAAGACGTCCCGGGCTTCATGGTCGGCAGCCAGGTCGAGCGAGCGGGCATCATCCGTCACGGCGCGAAGATGCTGTTCGCCGTCGCTGAGGCCCGCGTCCCCCGGATCGCAGTCCTGGTTCGCAAGGCGTACGGCGGCGGCTATCTGGCGATGAGCGGCTCGCCGATGGGTCCGGACGCAGTGCTCGCGCTGGCGACCGCGAAGCCGGCGCTGATGGGGCCCGAGAGCGCCATCAACGCGATCTACCTCAACAAGATCAACGAGCTGCCGGAGGAGGAGCGCGCCGCGTTCATCGAGCAGAAGCGGCGGGAGTACGAGGAGGACATCGACGTCTACGAGGTCGCCTCCGACTTTTCGATTGAAGCTGTCATCCCAAGTGACGAGCTGCGTGACGAGCTCATCCGCCGGTACGAGATCTACTGCCGCAAGGACGTGCTGCCGCACAACCGCCGGAACGGCGTGATCCCCGTATGAAGAGGATCCGGCTGGGCGCGGGAAGCGCGTACTGGGGCGACCTTCTCGAGCCTGCTGTGGAGCTCGCCGACAAGGGTGAGCTGGACTACCTCTGCTTCGATCATCTGTCCGAGCTGACCCTTGCCGTGCTTCAGCGGCAGAAAGCGAAGGATCCCAACGAGGGATACATCAAGGACATCGAGCCCTGGCTCGAGGCGACCCTTCCGCAGGCATGCAAGCAGGGTTTCAAGATCGTGACCAACGCGGGCGGCGCCAACCCGGCGGCCGCCGCGCAGAAGGTGGTCGAGGTCGCCGAGCGCCTTGGCCTCGGCCGGCTGAAGATCGCCGTGGTGACAGGGGACGACATCTTTCCTGACCTCGACGAGATGCGCTCGCTGGGGATCACGTTTCCCAACCTGGACACAGGTGAGGCGGACATCGACCGCATCCGAAAGGACATCGTCGCGGCCAACGCCTACGTCGGCGCCGAGCACATCGCGAGGGGTCTCGCACAGGGTGCTGACGTCGTCGTGTGCGGCCGCGTCTCCGACACGGCGCTGTTCATCGGCCCGATGATGCATGAGTTCGGTTGGAGCTACGCCGCCAAGGACAACGACAAGATGGGGGCCGCGATCACGATCGGCCATACGGTCGAATGCGCGGCCCTTGCGACAGGCGCAGTCTCGAATCTGTGGCGGCAGGCCAAGGATCCTTGGCGTCCCGGCTACCCGATCGCTGAGGTGAGCGAGGACGCGACCGCGGTCATCTCGAAGGTCGAGGGATCAGGCGGAATCCTCAACGAGTGGACGGTCAAGGAGCAGCTGGTCTATGAGATCGGCGACCCGAACAACTACTACATGCCGGACGGCATCGCGGACTTCACGACGGTCAAAGTCGAGGAGGTCGCTCCCGAGCGGATCAAGCTCTCGAACATGTCCGGCAAGGGGCTGCCGGACAAGCTGAAGGTATGCATTGGCTACCGCGACGGCTGGGAGGGCGAGGGTTCGTTGCTGTTCAGCTGGCCGGATGCCTATGAGAAGGCAAAGCGCGGCGAGAAGATCATCCGTGAGCGCCTGAAGCTGCTCGGAGTGGAGCCGATCGAGCTCCATTTCGACTACATCGGGGTCAATGCGCTTCACGGCCCTGTGGCGCCGCCTCCCGGCGAGATGAATGAAGTCGGGCTTCGCGTCGCCGCGCGCACGAACACCAAGGAAGAGGCGGACACGGTCAAACGCGAGTCGACGCACCTCTGGACCCTGGGCGGAATCGGGACGGGCTACCTCTCGCCGGCGCAGCCGCGACCTTCGGTCTCGCTGTGGCCGACGCTCGTGCCCCGCGACCAGGTCCAGATGAAGCTCACCATGGTGGAAACGAGCGCGAAGTGAAGCTGGGGCTCGGCGTCTACAGCTCGGAGTGGATCCCTTCTGAAGGCGTCACCCATCACCAGGTGTACGCCAACGACCTCGAGCAGGCGAAGCTCGCGGAGCAGGTGGGGCTGGACTCGATCTGGTACACAGAGCATCACTTCCTCAACTGGAATCCCAACGTGATGGGAATGTGCGCCGCGGTCGCGGCGGTCACCTCTCGGATCCAGCTGGGCCCCTCAGTGGTGCTGGCCCCGCTTCACAACCCGATCAAGCTGGCCGAGGAGTGCGGCATGCTGGACGTGCTCTCCAACGGTCGCTTCACGATCGGCGTCGGCCTCGGCTACCGGGACGTCGAATACGCCGGTTTCAACGTCCGGCGTGCGGCTCGCGCTCCCATGACCGAGGAGCTCGTTCAGGTCATGAAGCTTGCGTGGAAGGGCGAGCCGGTCACATTCCATGGCCGCCATTGGAGCTTTGACGAGGTTGACGTTTATCCAAAGCCCTTGCAGAAAGGCGGGCCCCCGGTGTGGATCGCGGGTTACGTCGACGCATCGCTCGACCGCGCGGCGCGGTTGGGCGACGGCTTCATCATGGATGGCGGGACCGATTCGAAGTCCTTCGGCTCGAGCGGTTACAACCGCGACATCTTCTGGCGGGTGCAGGACATGGTCGACCGCTACAAGGCGGCGCTCGCAAAGCACGGCAAGCGCTACGAGGACCAGGAGTTCGCGATGACGCTCGGAGGGTTCATCTCCGAGCGCGGGGCCGATGACGCATGGGACCAGGTCAAGGAGTCCTACATGCTCACGCGCCGGACGTACGGGTCCTGGTATGGGCTTCCGCCGGCGGACTACGCCGACTGGTATCCAGACCGGATGTCTGAGGACGAGCTGGCCGCGCGACGCAGCGAGATCATGCTGGGGACGCCTGAGCAGCTCGCCGACAATCTGCGCCGTCTGGAATCGATCGCCGGCGACCGGCTGCACGTGATGTTTCGCGTCAAGTACCCGGGCGTGCCACACGAGCGTGTCTCCACGGCGATCCGGCTTCTCGGCCAGGTGCGCGACAAGCTCCAGGTGCCCGTGGGCGCCTAGCGGAGGGCGCCCTCAGCGAGTGGGATCATGCGCCCGCTCACCACGCGCCACAGGCTGACCGGAGCGCCGATGCGGTCGCCGTGGGCGTCAAAGCGGATCCTGCCGCCGATGCCTTCGAAGTCGGTCGAGGCGATGGCGTCTCTGACCTCCTTGCGAGTGGTCGCCCCTTTTTCCAGCGCCGCTGTGATGACGCTGACCGCGTCATAGCACTCCACAACATAGGACGGCGTCTCACCGATCTCAGCCACGCAGCGCCGGACGAGACTTCGAGAAGCCGGCGTCGACAGAGGGTCCGCGCCGGCGTAGGTGTGAATGCTGCCCTCGCCTGCGGGTCCGGCGAGCCGCGCCAACGGATTGTCCGGCCCGCCTTCTGAGCTGATCACCTGCGCCCTCACGCCCGCTGCATGCAGCGCGCGCATGAGCTTGCTGCTCTCGATCTCGGTCGCCCCGAAATCGATGACGCCCGGCTCAGCGTCGCGTATCGCTTCGACGATTTCCGCGAAGTCCTCCTGTCCGACGTGCATGGCAAGCACCTTGACCGGCCGGCCTGAGAGCGCCTGCAGGCGCGTGGCGAAGGCCTGGACCAGCGGGCGCCCGTAGTCGGTGCCGTCGTGCACAGCCACGGCGGAGGCGGCCGGCAGGTGGGCATGCGCAAACTCGGCAGCGACTGCCGCCTGTCGTTCGTTGTCCGCGCACAGGCGAAAGAACGTCGGCCAACCGGCGCGGCTCAGGGCGTTGTCCGTGGAGCACTGGGTGACCTGAGCCAGCCCGGCTCCGGCGTACACGGGTCCCGCGGCGCCGCTGGGGCCGCTGTTCTTGTGGCCGATCACCGCGACCACCGATGGGTCGGCGGCAAGCTCGGCGGCGGCTTGTGCGGCCACGCTTTCGTCCTCTTTGTCATCCACCGCTCGGATTGCGATGTCCAGACCCCGGGCGCGAGCGTCGGCGACCGCCAGCTCGACTGTGCGCAGCATCGGCAGCCCGACGATGGCCTGGGGCGTGGTCAGCGGTGCAGCGAAACCGATTCGAAAACGCACGTTCGTTCGTCGAGTACTTTAATCTCCACGGAGTGTCCGGCGTGTCTGCTACGTACCGCCGCCTCCTGCGGCGCGAGGTGGTGGACATTTGCGTCCTGATCTTCATCGCGGACGTCGTCACGGGCGTGCAGACGCCGTTGTTTTCGCTGTTCACAACGAGCCTTGGTGCCTCGCTTGGACTGCTCGGGCTCATCACGGCAGTCCTCGGCCTCACTCGCCTGGTGTGCGCGCTGCCGATCGGGATGCTGTCCGACCGCCTCGATCGAAAAACGGTGCTGGTCGGCGGGATGATCGCGTTCGCTGTGGCCTTCGTGCTGTTTGCCGTCGCGCCCAACGCAGGATGGGTGGTCGTGCCGCGCGTCGTGATGGCGATCGCGATGGTCGCCACCTTCCCGCTTGGGATCGCTTATATCGGCGACGTGGTCGAGATCCGCGACCGCGGCGCTGCAATCGGTGTGTACACGGCGTCGATGGGTTCGGGATTCGCGGTGGGACCGCTGCTCGGAACCTGGGTCGCTTCCGTCGCCGGGTATCCGGCCGCCTACCTCACCGGGGCGGGGATCGCCGTTTTGGGGGCTGTCTATGGTGCGGTGCGGTTGATCAGAACCAAGGCCGAACCTGGCAAGGCTACTCTGGCGCCGCGCCTGGTGGATCTGCCGGCGTTCGCCGCGCTGGTTCGCCAGCCCGCCATGGTCATGGCCTGCGCCGCCAACATCGCAATGACTCTCTCGATGACCGGAGCCATCTTCACATACTTCCCGGTGTATGCCAGTGGCGCCGGGATCAGCACGGTCACCATCGGCAGCCTCTTCGCCTGGCGGTCGATCGCGTCGGCGGCGGGTCGCGTGCCGATGGGGCCGCTGTCTGCGAGGCTGCCCGCGCACTGGACGCTTGCAGGGGTCCTGCTGGTCGAGGCCGCAATCAACCTGGTGATCTCGCGCACGACCTCGCCGTCGGTTCTGACAGTCCTGTTGATCCTGGAAGGGATAGGCTTCGGAATCTTCCTTGTCTCAGGCCAGATGGCGGTGGCTTCGGCAGCGGCCCGCACCAACCGCGGCGCAGCGGTCGGTCTCTTCTGGATGGCAGGCAGCCTGGGTGACCTTTTTGGGCCCATCGCCCTCGGTGTGGTCGCACAGGAGATGGGTTTGATCGCGGTCTTCCAGACGGTCGCCGTCTCCGTCCTGGTGGGGGCAGTCCTGGTGGCTGCGTTCGGCGCGATCGCTGCGTATCGCTCCGGACGCACTGCCGCACCTGTGGCTTAGGGCACGCCACCTTCGAGGATTTTCGACAGCACCGCCGGATCGATGTTCCCGCCGGACACGACGCATACGACGCGCCCCTTTCCGCCGAGCCCTTTGAGCCCTGCTGCCACGGCGGCGCCGGCCGCGCCTTCGCCGACCACCGCCGCGCGTTCGACGAGCATCCTGATCGCGGCGGCAACGTCGGCCAGGCTCACCACCAACGAACCGGCCAGAAGTCGATGGGCAGGAGGCCACATCTCGGTGAGCATGGTGCGGGCCCCGATACCGTCGACGAATGTAGGCGTGCGCTCGCATTCGACCGCCCGGCCTGCCGCAATCGCCGCCGCGAGTGGGGCTGCAGTCTCCACCTCGCAGCCGTAAACCCGGACCTCAGGCTTCATGCCTCGAATGGCCGCCGCGATCCCGCAGCTCAGCCCACCGCCGCCAAATGGGACGAGCACGGCGTCCACGTCTGGCAGATCCTCGAGGAGCTCGAGGCCGATCGTCCCGTTGCCTGCCATCACCCCGACATCGCTGACCGGGTGAATGAAAGCGGCCGGCTCAAGCGGCGCGTATCGATGCGTCGCAAGGATGTTCCACCAATCGTCGTACGCGAGGGAGACGATTTCGCCTCCAAGACGCCGGATTCCATCCAGCTTGGTCTGCGGCGCGCCATCAGGAACCACGACGGTGCAGCGAACTCCCCGCCGCCGGGCCGCCCAAGCAAGGCCCTGTGCCATGTTCCCGGCGCTGGCCGTGTAGACGCCGGCGGCAAGCTCAGCGGCGCTCAGCATGGCCATCGCGTTGTCGGCCCCGCGAACCTTGAACGAGCGGATGGGTTGAAGGTTCTCCAGCTTCAGGTAGAGCTCGCCCAGGCCGGCTCCATCGATCCGGATCAGCGGCGTGCGCGGCACAGCATCTTTGATGCGCTTGCGGGCCGCCACGACGTCGTCGAGCGTGATCGAGTCTGGTTCGCGCAGAGCTTTCATCGGATCGGAGCGACGTCAGGCCACAGGGGTCGCTGCCGGAGCTCGCGCTTCATGATCTTGCCGCTGGGATTGACCGGCATCTGGTCCAGCGGCACGAACAAGATTCGCTTCGGCACCTTGTACCCCGCGATGCGTGTCCGGCAGTGGTCCTGGAGATCGGTCTCGCTCGCCTGCAGGCCCGGCTTCAACGCCACCACAGCGCGCACCTCCTCGTCCCACTGATCGCTTGCCACGCCTATGACGGCGGCCTCCGCGACGGCTGGATGTGAGTACAGGGCTTGCTCCACCTCGGCGGAGTACACGTTCTCGCCTCCGCTCTTGATCATGTCCTTCAAGCGATCGTGGTACATCAGGTAGCCGTTCTGCCGGGAGGCCAGGTCCCCTGTTCGCAACCATCCGTTCCTGAAAACCGCAGCGGTAGCCTCAGGACGGTTGAAGTAGCCGAGCATGACGTTGGGTCCGCGAACGCAGATCTCTCCCGCGATCCCGTCTTCGACCTCCCGACCACCGTCGTCCTGGATCGAGACGTCGTTGAGCAGAATCTCCTGACCGATCGAGCCGTCCAGCTCGGGGTTGAACATATCCTCCGGCCGGAGCCGCGTCACGATGGGGCCGGCTTCGGTGAGCCCGTACTGGAAGTAGATCCGCACCCCCGGAAGCACACTGCGGACGGCTGCCTTGTCGGGCAAGCGAAACGTGGCGCCACCCACGTACAGGCGGCGGAACGAGTCCATCCGGTGTCTCCCCCAAGCGCCGCTGATCAGCATGCGCCGCACCATGTTCGGGATGAAGAAGCCATTGGTGATGTGCTCCTTCTCAATCAGCGCTGCGGCCTCCTCCTCATCGAAGTGGCGCATGAAGACGCTGCAGGCGCCGATGACGAGGTGGGGCAGGAACCAGCACAACAGTGAGGCCGAGTGATACATCGGCGCGATCAGCAGCGTGATGTCGTCTGGTTCCATGTCGGTGTCCACGATCTCGTCGATCGCGTTGGCCATGACATTCCGCTGTGACAGAAGCACGCCCTTGGAGGCACCCGTCGTGCCGCCCGTGTACAGGATGACGGCGGGCGCCTCGGGAGCCAGAACCACGTCCGGCATCGAAGGTGCCCGGAGGAAGCTCTCGTACTCCGGACCTTCGACGATCACCCGCTTCACCGCCGCCGCTCCTCCTCCGCCGGCAATGTCGTTGACTGCAGGGCCGAAATCCCGGTCGGCGAGCACCACCTGGGCCCTGCAATCGTTCAGCCCATGTTCGAGCTCTGGTCGCGACCAGCGCCAGCTCAAGGGCACCGCGATCGCTCCGGCGGCCATGGTCCCGAGGATCGTCTCGGCGCTGAAGATTCCGTTGCCGCACAGGATCGCGACCGTCTCACCCGGCCGCACACCGGCGGAAATCAAGCCCTGAGCGACCGCCCAGGCACGCTCCGTGAGCTGGCGGTGGGTGAGCCGCCCTGAACGATCGACAACCGCGGGGAATTGCGGCCTTCTGGAACGGTTGCGGCGCAGAACATCGTTGACGGTGAGCACTCGCCTCCCCAGATTAAACAAACTAGCGATCGCTCACCAAACGAGCGGTTGACAGCGGGTGAAGTCCCAACTAAGGTCTGGGGCGTGCTCGTGTGCGACGGCAAACCGCGAACCGAGCACACTCGCTGATGGCCACGCGCCGGAGGGGCCGGTCTGTCGGTGAGAACACTGCAGATGAGATCCGTCAGGTCGCGCTCGATCTCTTCTACAAGCGGGGCTTCCAGGCGACAACCCTCCGGCACATCGCGTCGCGTGTCGGCATCCAGGTCGGCAGCCTCTACAACCACATCACGTCAAAGGGCGATCTTCTCTTCGACATCATGGAGACGGTCATGCTGGATCTGCTGGAAGACCAGCGCCAGGTCGCGCAGACGCCGGACGTCGTGGAGCGGATGCGACTGCTGGTCTATCACCACGTCAAGTTCCATGGCGAGCGTGCCGAGGAAGTTTTCATCGGCAACAGCGAGCTCAGGAGCTTGAATCGCGGCCAGCGGACGCGGATCGTCGGCCTTCGCCACGACTACGAGCAGATGTTTCAGAACGAGCTCGAGGATGGCATTCGGCAGGGCAAGTTCCTTCCGGTGGACGTGCAGATCACGGCCTACGGCATCCTGGCCATGACCACCTGGGTGTCGGCCTGGTATTCGGCCCGTGGCCGCCTCTCCCTGGAGGAGATCGCTGAGATCTATACCGCGATCGTGCTTCGCGGGATATGGAATCCCGCCGCCGGCCAGCTCGAGACCCACCTGAGGCGGGTCGGGCGAGACACCGCCAAACGGATCCTGGCGGCGGGCGCAGCGACGAAATAGTCCGCGTCCCATGCGTTCCGTGAAGGTCGGCGTGACGCTGAAGATGTACGACTACGCCACTTACCGCCCCAAGTCGCTGGCCGAGATCGCCCAGCAGGCGCGGCGGGCGGAGGAAATTGGTTTCGACTCCGTCTGGGTGATGGACCACGTTTTCATCCAGCGAGCGGGTGGCCGTGTGCTGTCGCATGAACCGATGATCTGCCTCGCCCAGGTCGCTGCGGCCACCGGCGAAATCTCACTCGGCAGCCTTGTGCTCAGTCACGCATTTCGTCACGTCGGGCAGCTGGCGCGCGAAGCGGCTGCTCTTGCCGACATGAGCGGGGGCCGCTTCATCCTCGGCCTGGGCAGCGGATGGCACCGTCCGGAGTTCGACGCGCTGGGCCTGCCCTTCGACCATCTGGTGAGCCGTCTCGAAGAGGCCGTCGAACCGCTCCGGGCGCTGCTCAAGGGCGAGCCGGCGAGCGTGGACGGAACGTGGCTGCACATGCTCGAGGCTTCCATCGCCGCGACCGCTCCGTCGCCGCCGCTGTGGATCGCCGCCGAAGGGCCAAGAATGCTGGCGCTGGCATCGCGAGCCGACGGATGGAACCACGCCTATTGGGGTGGCGACGACACGGGGCGATTCAAGGCGGCCCTGGGTGGGCTTCATGAAGCGCTTGATCGCATCGGTCGTGACCGCCAAGAGGTGGAGGTCAGCGCGAGCATCGCGTGCGTCCTGGACGGCCGGCGTGAAGTCCAGGACGGCTTCCGGGAGCCTGAGGTTGCCGTCGGGTCGCCCGAAAGGATCGCGGAGGTGATCAGGGCTTATGCGCAAGCCGGGGCTCAACATGTGATTCTCTCGCTCTCGCCGGATCCGTACGCGGAGATCGACCCCGACGCCTTCGAGAAGGCGGCGCCGATTCTGCGGCTGCTCTAGCAGGTTCATACTGACGCGGAGATAAACGATGCCCTTTGGACTCCATCCGCTCTGGGCCGTCGCGCTGCTGGTAATCGTCTTGATCCTCTTCGGTGTGGGAAGGCTGCCCAGCGTCGGAGGTTCGGTGGGGCGTGGGATCAAGGAGTTCCGGCAGTCCCTTCGCACCGACGAGCCGGGCCCACCGAGCCCACCCGCCGGCTCGACCAAAGACTGATAACGCGAAGGGGCCGCTGCGGCGGCCCCTCCGGCGGCGACGAGTCGAAGAGAGACCCTATCCGGCCAGGGTTTGCGCCTGACCGATCAGATCGTTGGCCTGCGCGATCCAGCTCTTGGCCTTCTGCTCGTTCAGTGGCGTGTCGCCGAATGCGGCTGAATCCAGGGCCGCGCGAATCTGCATCGCCAGCCCGTCACGCGAGGCGGTCAGGCTCGAGATCTGGTTCTCAGTTGATGTGTAGCTGGTGTCGTCCGACGACGTGCCGCCCTTGATCGCACGGGTGGACGCGACCAACGTCGCCATCGAGAACTGCCCAAAGGGCGCGTTCAGCTGTTTGTAGGTAGCACCCAGCCGGCGGAGCGACTCGCGGTGTGCGATCAGTGACTGCGGCACTGCCCACGCGAAAAGCTGGTCGATCAGGACCCGGCCGTCATGGACGTAGCTGTCCTGCAGGCCGAGCAGCGACATCATCGTCGCCCTCTGGTCCGTGTGGTCGGCCCACGTCGAATCCATGCCGAGGTGGCGTACTCCCGGGCCAACCATCCCGAGCCACATGGTGCCGATCTCGGAGTCGATGCTTCCGTGGTTCCACGCGAACGTGAAGTTGCCGGTCGAAGGGACCGTCACACACGGCGAGGTACAGTTCGCCGCGCCCGCGAAGAGGAAGTAGTCCGGGTGCGCGAACATCGTGAGCGTCGGAGTTCGCTGAGGGTCCGCGGTGACCATGTGCAGCGCTTTCATGCCGACCGGGTCGGCGAGCGCCACGCTGAGATCGTTGGTTGCGCCAGTGAAGGGATTGACGGCTGTGAGCCGCCCCAGCGCGCGGCCGAAGTCGCGGGTCACGGTCGCGGTCCTGGACGGGTTGCCGGTGATGTAGACGGTGGGCGCCATGTCCGAGTGGACCGTGAACGGGGTGGTGATTCCCTGCTGTGTTGCCATGAGGCCGGCGAGGTTGACGTTGACCTCGCTCACCTGGCTGTACGAGCAAGGCGTGGTCACGCCGTCGCAGCCGGCGGGGGTCGGCGTCGAGCCGACGAAGTGGTCGCCCTCATCGACGGTGAACAGGAACAGCGTGTTGTCCTTGGTCAGTCCATCGGCGGCCAGCCGGTCGAAGAACTGCTGGAACGCGACATCGTAACTGTGCAGCTGGGAGACGTATGTAGCCTGGCCCGGGCCGTCGGCGATGTGGATCTCGCCGGACACGCCGTGCTCGTCATGCGCATCTGAGATGTAGCCGAACGTGACCGGGATCCCGGCCTCCTGCATGTGGGCCACGTAGGAGAGGGTCGTGCTCGCGAACAGCCCATCGAAGCCGGGGAACCCCGGCTGTCCGAACTGGTCGCCGACCGGGTGGCCGCTGAGATCGTTGACGACCGCCATCCCACCTGTGATCGCCGGGTTGACGTACTTGGCTCCGAAGAGGCCCTTGAAGCCGGCGTAGCCACCGGGCTCGTCAGGCAGCAGGTCGGGTCGCGCGTTGGTGTTGCCGGTGCAGATGCCACCGCCGGCCGCACAGTGGACGGCGATGCCGACGAAGTCGGTTTGCGCAAGCAGCCGAGCCTGGCTGCCGGCGGGTGCGGCGTTCGAGGCCGCGGCTTCGATCGATTCCGGGGAGCCGGCGCCAAACACCTTGGTCATGTCGCCGTTGGGGCCGGTGCCGGTGTTCTCGAGCACCAGGTTGGCCACCGCCGTGGCGCCGAAATCGCACCCGGCGCGCGTGAACGGGACCCATGGCGCCGGTGCGTTCAAAGGTGCCCCGCTGTCAGCGTTGACCATGTTCGGCAGGGGGTCGGTCGGCACAGCGCTGGTGTCATCGACGAGGTCGGTCCAGTACTTGAACGAGGACGAAGAGGCGGTCGATCCGTTGGCTCGGAAGTAGCGGTAGGAGTTGCTCACCGCCTGGCCGTGACGGTCCGAGTACATCCCGGTCAGCGACGTGAGGATGCCGTTGGCGGTGTGAGAGATGAGGACCGTATGGTCGTTCGTCATGAGCGTCCCGTTGTCGCGGATGAAGTTCAGCAGATGAGGCATCTGCTCCAGGTCGGAGGGGACGTTCGGGTTGTCGCGCGTGAAGTGGGTGTTGTCGAAGACCAGGGAGATCACGTGCTGGATCTGGCCTTGGGCCGACTTCAGCTGGCAGCCGGCCTGATCCGAGGTTCTGACCACGGTCGCAGACCCTCGCACCTGGGCCGAAGCGGACGAAGGCGCCAGGGCAAGGAGAAGAGCCGCAACAAGGAGCGCTCGAATGCGCATAACGCCACCCCCATGACATCTAGCCTTCGCGGAACCGATCAAATGTAGAGCAATTCGGGCGGTCGCGGGTGCGAGAAAAAATGGGATTCGATCGTGTCGTGGCCTGAGTCAAGACCGGATAGCCTTTGCTGCAGCCCGTGAGCCGTTTCACCGAACTGAGCCATCCCATAGTCGAGGGCATGGAAACGTACCGCCCCCTGCCGACGCCGCGCGTAGAGGTCCTCAACGACTATGACGCGTCGCGATATGAGGGTAAGTCGGAGTTCCTCATCGCATCTCTGCACCTTTGTGGCAACACCGGAACAGACGTCGACTCGCCTCGGCATCGCTTTCGAGCCGGTGTGGACCTTGCGGGAATGCACCTCGAACGCCTCGCCGACTTGCCGGTCGTGGTCGTCGACGCCACCAGTGTCGGGCGGGCAATCGGCCGCGACGCCATGCCCACCGGCGATCTGAACGGCAAGGCGGTGCTTTTCCGCACCGATTTTTCGCGCCATTGGGGCACCGACAGCTACTTCAGCAGCAATCCCTTTCTGACGGCCGAGGCGTCTGAGATGCTCGCCGGCGCCGGACCGGCCTTGGTCGGGATCGATTCGTTGAACATCGACGACATCGCCGACATGTCCCGCCCTGCGCATACGCATTTGCTGCGAGCCGGCATCCCGATCTGCGAGCACATGACCAACGTGGCCGCCATTGCCTCGGGTGCCGGTCGCCTGCACGCGGTTCCCATCGCGTGGGTCGGGGGCGCCACCTTTCCGGTACGCGCCTACCTGGTGGCTGACAAATGAAAGCCGGGAGAGTATTCCACTCTCCCGGCTGCGGTTATCAGAGGACTAACGTCCCGGGCAGAGCTTGACCTTCGGGTTGTAGTTGGCAAACGTTCCGGTCGGATTGTGCCGCCACACCCACGCGTGCAGCGCCCACAGGCCCAGCGTGTCGTTGCGGAAGAACGACCGCCCGAACAGGCGAGGTGGCACCGTCGACGTCCACACCGACTGCGGAATGATGTACTCGACAGCGACCAGCTTGAGCTTGTTTCCGTCGACTTCGTAGACGAGCGCTTCCGGCTCGGCCGGTGTCACCGTCGTATCGAGCAGCTTGCCCTTGACGTAGTGCTGACCCATGCCGCCGACCCCGGGAAGATCGAAGCAAGAAAGCAGCGATAGGTAACCGGCATGCTCGGCTCGGTCGAGTTGGTGGAACTGATCGGTCGCATCCCGTACGGCCGCGAGCGAAGCCTCGTCTTCATCGTGCGCAGCCACCGCCGTGGCCGGCGAGAGGAGCAGACCGCCCGCAACTGCTGCAAGCGCAAGCGCCGAGAACGCGCGCCTGAGGTGGAACCGTTTGACTATCTTGATCATCACTCTCACCTCACCGGTAGAAGTACGGGTCGAGAACACGGACTGGCGTGATCACGTCGGCGGGCAGCTGATTCAGCCTGGCTGCCTTCCGGATCGCGTCGGGGCTCGGCGCGTCGTAGATGCAGAACGTCTTCTTGTGGTCTTCGGTGACGTACGAGTGCACCCACGTGACACCGAGCTCAGCGTTGGTGCCGACCACAGACATGCAGGCCTGCGCTCCCTGCTCCGTCAACGGGATCTCGAGCCCGTCCGGAAAAGAGCGCTCCACCATGAACCTGGCCATCCGAAACCTCCTTGCGGTTGTAGCGGCGACCCGGGAGGGTTGCCTTCCGCCTCAGGCTATGAAGGCCCGCTCCGCCCGCCATCCGGGAGAAGGCTCAGACGGTGCTCAGTTCAAGTGCTCATTTCTCGCGAGCCACGTCGCCACCTGGACGCGAGAGTCGAACCCGAGCTTGTCCAGGATGTGGTGCACGTGGTTGTCGATGGTGCGCTCTGAGAGATAAAGGCGGCCGGCGATCTCCCGGTTGCTGAGGCCGCGGGCGAGCAGCTGCGCCACCTCGCGTTCGCGGCGGCTGAGCGCGTCCGGCGCCACTTCGTGGACCGACTCATCAACAGGAGCAGGCGAGTGGGGCCCGGCCGCGAACAGGCTCCACGACCCGGGCACGCCGGCGAACTCGCGGGTGCCGCGCTCCGCAAACTCGAGGCCCGAGCCCACCACCAGGTCCTTGACCGTGCCCGAAACGAGAACCTCGCCGGGCTTGGCCGTTCCCATCACGCTCGAAGCGACCTGGAGGGCAACGCCTCGCGGACGCCCATCGCGGATCTCGCACTCGCCTGTATGCAGGCCCGCTCGGATGCGCAGCCCGAGCTCCAGCAGCTGGTCGCGGACATCCAGCGCGCAGCGGACCGCACGAGCGGTACCGTCAAAAACAGCCGTCACCCCATGCGCGCCGGCCTCGATCTCCCGGCCCGCATAGCGCGCGAGCGCCTTGCGCACCACGGCATGGTGACGGTCGACGAGCTGATTCCATCGCCTGTCGCCAAGCCAGACCGCGTGCGCCCCCGCCTGCGTCACATTGGTGCACAGGACGGTCGCCAGCATCGTCTCCGGGGCCGGGCCGGAACGCACGCCTGTCAGGAATTCCTGTATCTCGCCGATCACCTGGTCGGCGTCGCCGAAGTACGGCCAGTGGTCGTCGGAGTCCAGCTCCAGGAGCCTGGCATTAGGGATGTGCTCGGCGAAGTAGCGGCCGGCCTCGATGGGCGCGACTTTATCGCCGCGGGCATGGACGATCAGGGTCGGAACCCGGATCGCGGGGAGGATGTTGCGGATGTCGATCAGGACGTTCATCCGCATGAGGTTCTCTGCATCTCCCGGGCTGGCGCTCATCTGGGTGAACGTGGCCCACCAGTTTGCGACCTCAGGGTTGTGGGTCTGGCTGGGCGCGTACCTCTCCATGCCGATGGCCTTGCCCCAGACGTCCTTGACCCTCGCCATCCTCTCTTCGAACTTGTCTTCGGGGATGCCCCACGGATAGCCAGGTCGCCTGAGCGCCGACGGGTAGCTGCCGTCGATGATCAGGCCCGCCGTGCGCTCGGGATATGTGGCGGCGAAGAGCGCCGACATGACACCGCCCTCGGATATTCCCAGCAGCGCGGCCCTCGTCGACCCGACCGCGTCCAGCACTGCGCGAACGTCGTCCATCCGCTGCTCCAGGCTGGGCAGAGGGTGCACGCGGTCCGACATTCCGCAGCCTCGCTTGTCGAACAGGATCAGACGCGAGAACGAGGTAAGGCGATTCAGGAACGTCGCCATTGCGGGGAGCTCCCAGACGTAGGCCAGGTGGGAGACCCAGCCCAGAACGAGCACAAGGTCGATCGGACCGTCGCCCACGACCTGATAGGCGATGTTGACGTCGCCGCTGCGAGCGTACCGGGCCCCCGTGAACATCTCGGTCAGGCCAGTCTAGAGGCGTAGAACCGCGCAGCCAGGAGCTTAGCGCCGGCCGTCGAGCAGGACCGACCACCGTTCACCGTTCGATGCTCGCCGGGCTGAGCATGCCGCTCGGCACCCCCGGATCTTCGGCCGTGCTCACGGACGATGGTCAAAACAGTCACACCAGAGCAACGCTTAGAGTGAGCCGATGCTCCGCGTTGCGGTCAGGCTGCCACCTGCAACCGGCCGCATCGGCGACTACCTGGCGGATGTGATGGCACTCGAAGCGGCCGGCGCCGACGCCGTCTGGTTTGACGCCACGACCGCCGCCTCGATCGAACCCTGGATTCTCTTGGGAGCAGTGGCAGCCGTCACTCACCGCGTCAGGCTGGGCGTGACGGTTGCCGCTGAGGCCGGCTGGCAAGCCGCCGTCGACACCCTCGCGCGTTTGAGCAGCGGTCGGGTCGTAGTGGGAACGCAGGCCCATCACGACGCCGAATCGCTCAAGAGCTCCGGCGTCCCTCCGCCTTCAATCCTCATCATCTGCGCTAACCACAGCGAGGCTGAGCGGTCAGCCTTCCTGGCGGATGGAGTCATCCTGCCTGGGACCCAGGATGAGGTTCGCGCGCTGCGTTCGAACGCAGGCGATTTCGAGCTGTGGGTCGACGTTTCAGTCCCGAGCGACAAGGCGGGTTGGGTGAACGTGATCGCCGCCATGGAAGCGGCGGGCGCCACCGGCATCATCGTGGCCTGGGACCCCAGGCTCATCGACCTCCTGCGCAGCGCGGGCGAGCCGGACGATCGCACCGACCTCCTGATCGCCACCGGCTGAGCCGGAACTTGACACCCCATCCGGGGTGAGCTAGCGTCAGCATGCGTCCCGCCCGCTGCACAGAAGGGGGGTCAGCGACTGCCTCAGGTCACTCGTCGTGAGGTTCTGAAGTTCGGCATTGCCGGGGCCGGCGCCCTGGTCGCGTCGGGCCTCGGCTTCGAGGCTGCCGTCGCCGAATCGACCAAGGTCAAGCAAGCGCTCAGGATTGCGGGCGCCAAAGAGCTGCACTCGATCTGCCCTTACTGCGCGGTGGGCTGCTCACTGGTCGCCTACACCCGCCAGAAAAGCGATGGCAGCGTCCAGCTCCTTCAAATCGAAGGCGACCCTGACAGCCCCGTCAACGAAGGCCGGCTGTGCCCCAAGGGCGCGACCGCGATGCAGCTTGCCACCTCGCCGCGCCGCGTCGAATCGCCGCAGTACCGCGCCGCCGGCGCGAACGGCTGGAAGAGCGTCTCGTGGGACTTTGCCCTGGGGAAGATCGCGCAGAACATCAAGGCTTCGCGCGACGCCACCTTCGTCGCGAAGGACGGAAACGGCAACATCGTCAACCGCACCGAAGGCATCGCCTTCGCGGGAGGCGCCGCATTCAGCTCAGAGGAAGGCTACTTCGCCACCAAGCTGATGCGTAGTCTGGGACTGGTACATCTAGAGCAACAGGCCAGGGTTTGACACGGCCCCACGGTGGTCAGTTTGGCCGCCACATTCGGAAGGGGAGCGATGACAAACCACTGGCGCGACATCAAGAACGCTGACCTCATCCTGATCAACGGAGCCAACCCCGCCGAGGCGCACCCGGTGGGCTTTCAGTGGTTCATGCGGGCCAAGCTCGATCGGGGAGCCAAGATGATCCACGCGGATCCCCGCTTCACACGCACCTCGGCTGTCGCCGACATGTACCTGCGGATTCGTACCGGCACCGACGTGGCGTACTTCGGTGGTCTGATCAACCACGTCCTTCAGAACAACCTCTTCCATGACGAGTACGTGCGCAACTACACGAACGCCTCCTTCATTGTCAAGCAGGGGTTCGGCTTCAAGGACGGGCTGTTTTCGGGGTACAGCTCCGACAAGCGCACGTACGACATCAGCAGCTGGAGCTATGAGGTCGGCGGCGATGGGTTCGCCAGGCGCGACAAGACGCTCCAGGACGCGCGGTCGGTCTTCCAGCTGATGAAGACGCACTACTCGCGCTACACGCCCGAAGTGGTGTCGAGCATCACCGGCATTCCCGTCGACGAGTTCAAGACAGTGGCGGACCTGGTGGGCCAGATGGGCAAGCCGGACAAGGTGATGACGATCGTCTACGCGGTCGGCCTCACCCACCACACGACAGGCGGACAGCTGATCCGCTCTGGGGCGGTGCTCCAGCTGCTGCTCGGAAACATGGGACGGCCGGGGGGCGGCATGAATGCCGAGCGCGGCCATGCCAACATCCAGGGCAACACCGACCACGCCATCTCGTGGGAGATCCTGCCCGGATACTTGCGGATCCCGGCGCCCGG
>Ga0137409_10002285_pt1 | contig 20657 bp, 15 predicted proteins | sample CZODoug1_16funga_FD_122059 | JGI IMG/M metagenome (GOLD analysis project Ga0137409, IMG submission 122059) | Vadose zone soil fungal communities from Angelo Coast Range Reserve, California, USA - CZODoug1_16fungal (Hybrid Assembly) | ecosystem: Environmental > Terrestrial > Soil > Vadose zone... | reverse complement strand
TACTGCGCTAGTCTCGCCATTCTACCGCTTCCACTTTCACTCTTGTGATAACTTTCTCCCTTCTGACCAGCGAGTTTTGACACAGACTCTAAAACGGCTGGTCTGGCAACCCTGCTGGGGAAGCCGCGTGAACGCGGCTGTCAGATCGATCGACGATTCTACTTTCAGTCAACCGATCCATCTCCAGGAGTTTCCTTCCAACTCACTTGGGAGGTTGGTTGGTTACACACGTCGGGCCAGCTGATAGTGCCGGTGACTCCGAAACCCTGAAGGGGTCGAATATCGCCTATTGCAATTCGACCCTTACAGGGTCATCGAATCGTTTTGTGGCTCGGGTCCGGTGGCGTTGTCACCGGCTATTGAATTTGTCCGCTGCGCGGACACCGACGCCCTTGCTGACGCGCGGGCTACTGCCCCCGGCAGGCTACTGCGTCGCAGGCTGGGGCGCGACGACTTCGTGGATCGGCCGCACTTCCTGGATGAGCTGCTCGTACTGATCGAGGGTCAGCGCCTGTGCGCCGTCCGACAAAGCCTTCTCAGGTTGGTCGTGAACTTCGACGATCAATCCGTCGGCGCCGACGGCGACACCCGCGCAAGCCAGCGGGATAACCATGTAATTCTTGCCCGTGCCATGCGATGGATCGACGACGACCGGCAGGTGTGAGATGCGGCGCACCGCGGGAATGGACGCGAGGTCGAGCGTGTTGCGCGTGTGCTGCGCGAACGTGCGCACGCCGCGCTCGCAAAGCACGACGTTATAGTTGCCTTCCGACATGATGTATTCCGCCGCCAGCAACCATTCGTCCAGAGTTGCCGACAGTCCGCGTTTGAGCAGCACGGGCAGATGCGATCTCCCGACGCGCCGCAAAAGCGAAAAGTTCTGCATGTTGCGCGCGCCGATTTGAATCACATCGCCATACTGTTCGATTAGATCGACATGAGATTCTTCGAGCGCTTCGGTGACAATCTTTAGTCCAAACGCCATTGCCAACAATATAACCATTGGAAATGCTTCTTCAAAGCTGGCGCATATAAAAATATCGCTGAGCGCGAAGAAGTCATAAACTTCTTTTGTTTCATGAAAAATATAAACTTTGTGCAGGTTCAATTCGTCTCTTCTCTTTTGCAGACGATCAAGATAAGGTCCATTGATCGAACCGACCATCATGAAAAGGTAGGGTCCAATTATGCCCTCGAAGCTGGAACCGAAGTACATATCAAGGCGGGGATGAAGTGTATAGTAGAAGCCGGTACCCAGATCACACTCAAGGTTGGTGGTAATTTCATTGATATAAATCCCTCGGGTGTAACAATCAAAGGCACAATTGTGTTGATAAACAGCGGCGGCTCCGCTGGTTCCGGTTCGGGTGCATCCCCTGAAAAGCCGAAGGATCCGACTGAAGCTGATAAGGCTGAGGCTGGCGAAGCAGAGGAACAGCATCAGGCAAAAACGGATTTTACGCCTGGAACATTTAGCCCGGCGGCTTTGAGGATGGCGCAAGCTGCACAAACAGGAATGCCGTTTTGTGAAGAATCCGGGTCCGAATAGCTTGATACGAGGCATTTATCCAATGATCGCGGAAGACACGGTCGAAGCGTTGATCGAAAAAATATTCTCGGATGAAGCCAATGTATTTGCGGTGTTAGATGGTGCATCTGTTCCAGGTCTCGCGCGTGCCCAAGACCTTGGTGGCGGAGTTCGCCGAGGCGGAGCCGCACAAGGCGGAGTAGCGGGCGGAGCGAGCGCGCCGCGCGCGTTGAGAGGCGCGGCTCGCGCGAGGTTCATCGAGAAACTGATCGCGCAGACTCGGTCGCACACTGTTGTTACCGTTGCGCGGGCCGCGTCCCGATCGGCCCGTGCGCATTCGCCGGCGCGGATCGAGCGCCGATGACTCCGGCGAGTTGCGCTCAGCCCTGCGGCAAGAGCACGGTCGAACCTGTTGTCTTGCGCGCCATCAGATCTTCGTGTGCGCGCGCCGCGTCCGCCAGCGGATAGCGCTGCTCGATGTTGACCTTGATCTTGCCGGCCAGCATCAGGCCGAACAGTTCCGCGCTCGACTCCTCGAGCCGCTGGCGCGGCGTGACGTGCGCGACGAGCATGGGCCGCGTCAGAAACAGCGACCCCTTCTGCGCCAGGATGCCGACGTTGACACCGGTTACTGCGCCGGAAGAATTGCCAAAGCTCACCATCAGTCCGCGCGGCTGCAGGCAGTCGAGCGATCCCTCCCAGGTGTCCTTGCCAACACCGTCGTAGACGACCGGTACTTTCTTGCCACCCGTGAGCTCGAGCACGCGCGCGGGGAAATTCTCCTTCGTGTAGTCGATCGTCGCCCACGCGCCGTGGCTCTTGGCGAGCGCGGCCTTGGCCGGCGAACTGACCGTGCCGATCAGCTTGACGCCGAGCGCACGCGCCCACTGGCACGCGATCAGGCCGACGCCGCCGGCCGCGGCATGAAACAGAATTGTCTCGACACCTTGCAGACGATACGTCTGGCGAAACAGGTACTGCACCGTCAGCCCCTTGAGCATGACGGCCGCCGCTTCATCGAAACCGATCCGCGTAGGCAATTTGACGACGGTCGCGGCCGGCATCACGCGCGCCGCGGCATACGCGCCCAGCGGCCCTAGCGCATAGGCGACGCGATCGCCCTGCCGCAGATGCTTGACGTTGCCGCCCACAGCGTCGAGCACGCCCGCGGCCTCGAAGCCCAGTCCGTGTGGCAGCGGCGCCGGGTACAGACCAGTGCGGTAATAGATGTCGATGAAATTCAGGCCGATTGAACGATGGCTCACGCGAACATCGTCCGGGCCCGGATCGCCAACGTCGACTTGTTCCAGTCGCAGCGCCTCTGGACCGCCGTGTTGTTGCAGCTGAATCGCGCTTGTCTTCATCGTCGTCCTCCTTGTCAATTGCTGCCGTCGATCACTCGCATCTGGTACGGATTTAATGCCGCTGCGCTCGGCGTAGCGGCGCGCTTTGTTCTCTTTTCTCTCAGATCGGCCCTACTTCGCGGGCGCGGCGCCGCGCGCGCCAGCCTGCTGCGACAAAACATACACACCCGTCATCACCAGCACCGTGCCGGCGATCTGCCAGCGAGACACGCCCTCATCGAGAAATACATAACCCAGAACGATCGTTGCTACCGGACCGACGGTGGACGCCAGCGCCGCATTGCCGGCACCGATGCGCGCCACCGCGAGCATCGTGGCAAACACCGGCAGCACCGTCGACAACGTCGCATTGAGCAGTGATAGCGCATAAACCGGCATCGGCTGTTGCAACGCCGCCCACGGGTTGAGCAGCGCAAACTGCACAAAGCAGGCGACGGAAGAGACCGTCATCGCGTACGAGACCAGGCGCACTGCGCCGACGCGCTTAACGAGTTGCCCTGCGGCTACAAGATAGATCGCGTAGCAAACCGCCGAAGCAAACACGAGCGCAGCGCCCAACAGCACACGACCGCCGGCAAATGACGCGTCGTGCCAGAACGCAAGCACGATGCCGCCGTAGGACAGCGCCAGCGCAATGGCTTGCACGCGCGCGACACGATGCCCGAGCCACGTCACCGAGATCACCAGAACGATGGTCGGCGTCAGATACAGAATCAAGCGCTCCAGCGCCGCAGTTACGTATTGCAGGCCGAGAAAACTCAGGTAGCTGGCAGCGTAGTAACCGAGCAGCCCAATGGCGATCAATTTCAGGTGATCGCGCGGCGATAATGTTGCGGCGGCATCTCCAGCCTGCTTGCGAAACGAAGTCCACCACAACGCCAGCAGGAAAAACGGCAGCGAAAAGGCCATGCGCAATGCGATCAGCGTCACCGGATCGACGCCATAGCGATACGACAACTTGATGAAGATCGCCTTGGCGGAAAAAAGGATCGAGCCGCTGAGCGCCAACGCAAGCCCGGCCGAGAAGTTGGCAGCGGTGATATCCGAAGCGATACCCGGCCGGCGACCGTTCCCATCGGACCGCAACAGATCCGCACGCGTCATTACGGCGTCGGCGGAATCGGATTGATTGGACACGCATTGATTCTACGAGGCGCGTCCACGCCGGGCACGAGTTGCACCCGCGGCGCCGTCGCAGTGTCGCGATCGAGCGCCAGCACGATTCAACCACCTCACGCGCGCGATTCATTGGCCGCATTTTCGTGCCGCTCGAAACCGAATGCACAATGGCGCCCTATGCCGCCGCACTCCCAAGCAAAATTCGACCTTTGCACTTTGCCGGGTTATGGGTCGCGCTTCACTTCCCACTCATTCCAACTTGGTTTCGTGACGTCCCTTGGTGCGCTGTTCGTTGAAGTTCGTCGTCGATTACCGCGCCGACCTTTTGCCCAGCACGCACGCGCGCTTTATCCCCCTTTACATGCACATGTTCCGGCGCCTTGACGTGTTGCGCGCTTCGCATTTTCCGCGTGGGTGGTTGTCGCTAGCGCTGGCGTTGACGTCGACGCTGAGCGCCGCGGCTACACCGCTCACGCCGTGCCGCTTGAAAGGCATAGAAACTGAAGTTTTGTGCGGCACGGTCGAGCGGCCGGAGAATCCGCGAGACCCCGCCGCCCGCACGCTGGCGATCCACTTCGCGGTGGTGCCGGCACTCGCCAAGAACAAGGCGCCGGATCCGCTGTTCGTCTTTGCCGGCGGTCCGGGCCAAGCGGCCACCCGCGTCGCCGGCGCACTGCAGGCGACCTTGGCCAAGATCAATGCACGGCGCGATCTCGTCTACATCGATCAGCGCGGCACGGGCCAGTCCAATCCGTTGCAATGCCGCCGGGATTCGGATCGCGCGGCCACGTTGCCATCGCTACGTGAGGCGGTCGATCCAGGCGCGTCGCTGGAACAATTGCGCTCGTGCATTCCAACGCTCGCGGCCGATACGCGCTTCTACACGACCTCGATCGCCGTCGGCGATTTTGACGCGGTGCGTACGTCGCTCGGCGCGCCGGCTATCAATCTGTGGGGCGGCAGTTACGGCACGCGGGCGGCGCTTGAATACCTGCGCCAATTTCCGCAACATGTACGCAGCGTTGTGCTTGACGGCGTCGCGCCGGCGACGCTCGCGCTGCCGGCCAGCTTCGCGATCGATGGCAACGCTGCGCTGAACCGGCTGCTCGCCGATTGCGAGCGCGATCGCGTCTGCCACGCACGTTATCCCGAGCTCAGCGCCAAGATCGACCGGCTGTTTGCCGCGTCGGCCCGCCGCCCGCGTGTGATCGCGACGCAGCCGCTGACCGGCACGCCGGAGACCTTGACGCTCGATGCAACGACCGTCGCCAGCCTGTTGCGCGCGCCGCTTTATGCGCCGCAGACCGCCGCCATGCTGCCGTACGCACTGGCGCAAGCGACCCAGGGCGACTCGACCGCGCTGCTGACGTTGACCAGTGCCTTCGCCTCGTCGCTGGCAGAAAACTTTTCCGAGGTGATGCACTTTGCCGTGGTCTGCGCCGAAGACCTGCCGCGGGTCGACCCAGCGGCGATCGACGCGGCGCGCCGCACGCGCTTTGGCACCGCCTACATCGATCTGTATCGCCGTGCCTGCGCCAACTTTGCGCCGGCGGCAGTGCCGCCGGAGTTTTACATTGCGCCGAGCGCCAATGTGCCCGTGCTGATGCTCTCCGGCGGGCGCGATCCGGCGACGCCACCCGAACACGCGGCCGCGCTGGCGCAATCGCTGCCCAATGCGCGCCATCTGCTGGCGCCCAATCTCGGTCACGGTGTCAGCAGCCAGGGCTGCGCGCCGGAGCTGATCACGCGCTTCATTCGCCAGGCGAATTTCGATGCCATCGACGGCTCGTGCCTGGAGAAAATTCCGGCGCCGCCTTTTTTTCATGCACCGGACGGCCAGCCATGATCGAGGTCGAACATCTGCACAAGCGCTTCGCGCCGCGCGCGCGCGGCGCGGCCGCGGTGGTCGCCATCGACGATGTTTCACTGCTCGCACGCGATGGCAGGATCACGGCGCTGCTAGGTGCCAATGGCGCCGGCAAAACGACGACCCTGCGGATCCTTGCCACGTTGATGACCGCCGACGCCGGCCACGCGCGCATCGGTGGCGCCGACGTGGTCGCGCAACCGCTGGCGGTGCGCGCGCAGCTGGGCGTGTTATCCGACGCGCGCGGGCTGTACACGCGCCTGACCGCGCGCGAGAACATCGCCTACTACGCGCAGCTGCGCGCGATCGGCGCACGCGAATTTGCCGAGCGGCTGCAGCGCCTCGCCGACCTGCTCGACATGAATGCGCTGCTGCCACGGCGAGTCGACGGGTTCTCCAGCGGCGAACGAATGAAGGTCGCCCTCGCCCGCGCGCTGATTCACGATCCTTCGCATCTGATCCTGGACGAGCCCACCAACGGCCTCGATGTGATGTCGACGCGGGCGTTGCGCCGCTTGCTGCTGGCGCTGCGCGACCAGGGCAAATGCATCGTCTTCTCGACGCACATCATGCAGGAGGTTGAAGCGCTGTGCGATGAGATCGCGGTCATCGCGCACGGCCGCACGGTTGCGCAGGGCGCGGCCGCGGCGCTGCGCGAGCAAGCCGGCGGCGCGACCCTGGAAGAAGCTTTCGTCAAGCTGGCCTTTGCCGACTGCGTGGCGCGGCCGACGCCATCGTCGGCCGCGGACACGCAGCCGCGTCGGTAAGCACACCGGCCTCGAGGGACGCACCGAAACATGCACCACTCCTCCGATCTTCGTTTCAGCGCGCGCACCACGGGCGTGGTCCTGCGCAAAGAGGCCACGGACGCGCTGCGCGATCGCCGCGCGTGGTTCGTTGCGCTGGCGATCTCGCTGCTGTCGGGTCCAATCGTGTTTCTGCTCACCAGCAATTTCATCGCCGGGCTGGAAGAGCAGGTCGCGCGCCGCGAAGTCGTCATGGCCCACCCTGAGATGGCGCCGACACTCGTCAATTTTCTGCAGCGCGCCGGTGCCACGGTGGTGCCGGCAACGGACGACTATCAGGCCGCGTTGCGATCAGGGCGAATGCAAAACGGCGTGGTCGTGCCGCCTGCGGATTTCGAGGCGCGCCTCGCGCGCGGCAGCACCGTCACGGTCGACGTTGTCTTCGACGAGAGCCAGGACAAGGCGCAGGCCGTGGTCCGAAGCACGGTACGCATGCTGGAGGGTTTCAATCGGGAATTGGGCGTGCAGCGGCTGATCGCGCGCGGCGTCAGCCCGCAATTGCTGGCGCCGATCGCGATCAATGACATCAACCTGGCATCCGCCAACGCGCGCGGCGCGCGCTTGCTGTTTATCGTGCCGTGGGCGGCGTTGATTGTCGCCGTCTTTGGCGCCCTTTCGGTCGCGATCGATGTATCGGCGGGTGAGCGCGAACGCGGCTCGCTTGAACCGTTGCTCGCCAACCCCGTTCCCACCGCCTCGCTGGTGCTTGGCAAATGGGCGGTCGTGTTCGCGTTTTCGCTGATCATTGTCGTGCTGACGATGGTCGGTTTCGCGATTTCGATGCGCTTCATCTCCGGGGAAACGTTGAGCGCCTTGATGCAGCTGCAATGGCGCGAGATCACGATTTTCTGCGCTTTGCTGATCCCCTTCGCGGCGCTGATGGCCGCCGTCAACATGCTTGCAGCGACCTTCGGGCGCACGTACAAAGAGGCGCAGACCTACGTCACTTATATCGCGATGGCGGTGCAGTTTGCGGCGCTGGCGCCGGTGTTCTTCACCGTGCGCGACGCGCCGTGGCAACTGTTCGTGCCATCGATCGGCCAGTTGACGGTGCTGATGAAGGCGCTGCGCGGCGAGGCGATCGGGGCGCTCGATATGCTGATTCCGGCCGCCGTCTGCGCCGCATTGGCGGCCGCCGCGCTAGCGGCCATCGCACACATGTTGCGCCGCGAGACTGTTGTGTTCAGCCGCTCGTAGGCGGCGCCTCGCGCCGTCAATTTGGGAATCGGCGGGGCGATCGACGAAGCCGATGAACTCGCGACAGTTCTGGCGATCTCAGTCGTTGGGATCGACCGTGCGACTGGCGACCTGCTGACGGTGCAACCGACGCCGCAATCGAACACGGAGATGCAAGCCGCCGGTTCAGCCATTGAGATGGCACTCGTTTCAGCAGCGAGTACGGGCTGTGCGACCCGTGCTCCGAGCGATTGGCATCGTCACGGCCCGATAAAAGCATTTTCCGCCCGGCTTTTCGGGTCATTTCCAATCCGTCAGGTGGCCAACCCGGTGCCATAATCAATTGGCGCCGTCGCCAGCCCCACAATTGGTTGCGCAAATTTGGGGCTGCGTTGGCCAGGCACAAAGAAGCGGCGGTAGTCGCGCGCTTGCAACGCACAATGCATATCCGGAGCATTTTCGGCGCACTCTAAGGCCCTCGGCAAAAACGCCAGTTCATCATGATCGCGCACACCCTGGCCACCCTTCCGACCGAGCCGTCGGCGCAACTGACTGCCGCGCCGAGCACGATTGGTCGCTTCCAGGTGCGCAGTGAGATCGGCCGCGGCTCCAACGGCGTGGTCTACGCGGCGCATGACCCGATCCTGAATCGGGAAGTCGCGATCAAGGCGATCCCGCTGTCCGACGACGTGTTCTTTCGGCGCCAGATCGAGGCCAACTTTCTGAATGAAGCGAAAGCGGCCGCGCGCGTCAGCCACCCCCACATCGTCACCATCTTTGATGCTGGCCAGAGCGACGGCCTGGCTTACATCGCGATGGAGCGGCTGCACGGCCGCGATCTGCACGATCACATGGCGGCTGGCCATCCTCTCACCGAAAAGCAGGTCGCGACACTGATGGCGCGCGTCGCCGACGCCGTGCATTTTGCGCACAAGCAGGGGCTGGTTCATCGCGACATCAAGCCATCGAACATTTTTCTCAATCGGGACCTCAAGCCGAAGGTGCTTGACTTCGGCGTGGCAATGGCCCCCGCCGGCGACCCGACCAAGACGCAGAAGCGGCAGCTGATCGGCACGCCCAACTACATGTCGCCGGAACAGGCGCTGGGCCGGCCACTCGATGCGCGCAGCGACGTATTTTCGATCGGCACGATCTTGTACGAATTGCTGGCCGGCAAACGAGCGTTCGATGGCGGCTCGATCGAGGAGATTCTCTCCCAGGTCATCGCTGACACGCCGACGCCGGTCGAGCAATTGCGACCCGACGTTGCCGCGGGGTTGGCGCAAATCGTGCAAAAAGCGCTCGCCAAGGATGTCAACCAACGCTATCAAACGGCCGGCGAATTGCGTAATGAACTGGCCGCGTTTGCCGAAGGCGGCACAGCGCGCGGCGCCACGCCGGCGCGCACGACACTGGAAAGCAAGACGCCCTGGCTGATTGCAGCTGGGGCCATTCTGGTGATCGCTTTGGTGATTGGCCTGGCGGTGCCGTCCCGGCACTCGGGCAGCGACGGTATTGACAGCGCAGAATCGGCTGCGGTCGCCGCGAGCGGCGTCACAGCCCGCGGCGCCACTCTCGCGGGCGCGAGCGTTGGCACGATCACGCCAACAACGCCCGACGCCGCGGCCAAGACCCCCGCACGCGAGGCCAGCACTGGAACGATTGCGCCGGTCACATCGCCCGGGAACGGCGGGCGGCGCGCCGACGCTGTGGCGCCGGCGCGAGCGAGGACCGCGGCAGGCGATAAGCGAGGTCAACGCGCCGCTGTCCAGAGCGCCGCCGCGGTCGCGCATGAGGGCGTGGTCGCGCTTGCGGTGGCGCCTTGGGGCGAGGTCATCGTCGACGGCAACTACCTCGGCGTTTCCCCTCCCCTCATGCGTGTGACCTTGACGCCCGGCATGCATCGAATCGAAGTGCAGAACGGTGCGGCATCGCCCTATCGCGCCGAGGTCGAGGTTAAGGCAGGCGAGACCGTCGCCTTGCAGCACAGGTTCTGAGCAGCTTCGTTCGATGCCGTTGTGCGGCGGCACGCAGGGCGCGCAACGGCGGGTCGCATTGAGATATCGGGTTCCATCACACAGCGGCAAGGAGCAGAATCGCGCCCGGACGCTTTAGCCACCGAAGCCCGTTCGCCATTGCTCGCCCTTTTGCCGACGTCAACTGACAGCGATCTGATCCCATGAATGACGTTTCAGTCGCCGTGCCGCGCCAGATCGGCCGCTACACGATCCTGCGCGAATTGCGGCGCGAGCGCGCGACGGTGACGTATCTGGGTCGCGATCCGGTAATGCATCGCGAGGTTGTGCTCAAGACGGTCGAATGGCCGCCGCCCGATGACATCGGCGACCACCATGAAGCGCAGATTGCGCCGATGGAGCAGGCATTCGTGCGCCAGGCGCAGGCGGCCGGCAAACTGCATCACCCGCACATCGTCACCGTGTTCGAGGCGGGCCGGGTTCACCACACCGGCTACATGGCGATCGAACGAGTTACCGGACGGTTGCTGCATGAACTGATCGCCAGGGGTTGGCGGCCGGACTTCGTGCACTGCGCGAGCATGGTCGCGCGTGTCGCCGATGCCATCGAGTACGCACATGGCCAAGGTGTTGCGCACGGCCACCTCGGTCCGCAACACATCGTGCTGCAGGCTGACGGCGCACCGAAGATCGAAGGTTTCGGCGGCTGGATCGACGGCGGCGTCAGCGGCGAGGACGCGCTGCATCGAACCGAGCGCCTGCTGCCCTATTTTCAGAATGAGCTCTCGGAAGAAGCGCAATACCGCGATGTGATTGCGATCGCGGCGCTGCTCTACATGACGCTCACCGGCCACGCACCGAGTGAGCCGGCAGCACCGGTGCGATCTCTGCGGCCCGATACGCCGCAGCCGCTGGCGCGACTGATCGATACGGTGCTCAATCCAGCGGCGGGCATCGCCCATCGCACAGCCGGCGATCTGCGCGATGCGCTGACCGCGTACATCTGGAACGCGCGCAGGCCGGACATCGCGCCGTCGTCGATCGGCATTCCCCTGGCCGCTCCGCCTGCGGACCTGTTCGAATCGGTGGAGGAGCGCAAGGCGGAGTCACCGAAGACAGTTGGACCATGGCCGGCCGCGCCCGCCACCACGCCCGGAATTGCAACCACCCGGACTGCCGCACCGAGCGGCGCTGCGCCGGGGACCGCGCAGCCAACGACGGCAGCGCCTCTTATGGCCGCACCAAGAACGGCACCGCCAAACACTGCGCCAACAAATCCTGCGGCGCCCCAGACCGGGCCTTCGCTGTTCCAGGATGCGCTCACGCCGCTGTCAGCGGCAATTTCTCCCGAAGGTGCGTCCGCGGCACGGCCCGCCACTACGCCCAGGATCACGCCCACGATCTCCACGACCGCGCCCATTAGATCGCCAGCCACTGCGCCCGGACTATCGACCGCGCCGGCGCGGTCGGGCAGCGGCACGTTGCCGCGTCAGGCGCCGTCCACATCCCCGCGCGCATCACTCAATCCGGCCGCCGTTGCAACCGCGCGCATCGAGCCGAATGACGGGCGCGCGGCGCCTGCGAACGCGGCGCAAGCAGCAATGCCGCCGGCGTCGGCGTCGAACGAGCCTCTGATCCCAGGCTGGCAATTGGCGTTGAGCCTTCTGCGAAAAAATCGCATCCTGGTTGCCATTGTCATCGGCGTCGTGCTCGTCGGCCTTGTGATCGGCATCATGCTGGGCAGCTTTGCCGGCAGCGGCGGCCGCATCAGCCCAGTTCCGAGCGCAACGCGACCGGCGGCGGCACCGATTGCCGCGCCCTCCGGCGATGGATTGGTCAAATTCGACATCGCACCGTGGGGCGAAATTCTGGTCGACAACAAACCGCTCGGCGTTTCACCGCCATTGACCGAATTGAAGCTCGCCGCAGGCCGGCACACGATCGAGATTCGCTACGCTGGCAAAGCCGCGGTCAGCGCACAGGTCGATGTTGATTCGGCACAACCGCAACTGATTCACCATCGGTTTGAATGATGGGCAGCACGGAGCGAGCGCACGCAATGCGAATGCGCGCTCGCCGCCTGTGCACAGCGCAATCGGCAGTCTCGCGGCCGGCCCGATGAGTCGATCGACCGTGCGAATCGGCCGCACGGCATGGCTCCGCGCCCTTGATGCGGCGCTGCTCGCGCTTTCGCTCCTGGTCGTAAGCGGCTGCGAAACGCCGCCGTCAGTGCCGCCGCCGGCGACAGAAAGCATCGTGTCCCTTTACCAACGCGCGCCCGAACGCGCGCTGATCAACGGCTTGCGCCTGTACGAAGACGGCGCGTTCGATCCGGCCGAGCAAGCCCTTCGCGCCGCGCTGTTACAGGGTCTGCGCGACCGCCGCGACGCGGCGGTCGCGCACAAGTACCTGGCGTTCATCGCCTGCGCGTTTAGCCGGCTGTCGGAATGCGAGCAGCAGTTTCGCGATGCGCTCGCGGTCGATCCGGACTTCGCTTTGTCGGATGCGGAAATCGGCCACCCGATCTGGGGCCCGGTTTACCGCAAGGTTGCCCGGCCGCGGGTCAAACCCTAAGCAGCACGCGGTTCAAGCTCCTGACCCCGCGCATAGTGACCCAGTGCAAGCTGCACTTGCAGCAGCGTCAGAACCCAATACGAGACTTGCGCGCGATGCGCTCGTCGCTCACGTCATCGGGCAGCAATTCGCTGCGGCCAGCCAACTTGGCATTGCCGAACGCGGCGAGCAGCACGCGCCGCATTTCGCGCGGCTTTAGGCGCGCCACGCGAGCCAGCGTCTCGCCGTCGAGACTTTCTGGAAATGCGCGGCCCCAGCCGTGTTCGGCGCGCAATTCGCGATAGATATAGCCGGCGATGCGACACGCGCCTTCGGCGTCGGGCGCTTCAATCTCATAGACGTTCATCCGGTTCAAGATGGGCTCCGGAATCGTGCGCGCCTCGTTGGCGGTCGCGACCCAGACCACGTCTGACGCATCGATCGGCACCTCGCAGAATTCATCGATGAACTCGCCGGCCGTGTCGTGTTCGAGCAGCGTGTACAGCGCGCCCAACGGATCGTATTGCTGATCGCCGCCCGCCTTGTCGATTTCATCGACCACAATCACCGGATTGGCGTAGTCGCCGTTGACCAGTGCGTCGAACACCTTGCCGGGCTTGGCGTTTTTCCATTGCGCACTTGCGCCCGACAAAATCCATCCCGCTGTGAGCGAACTCATGCCGATAAAGTTGTAGCCGGTGCCCAGGAGTTGCGCGAGCCGGCGCGCAAAGTGCGTCTTGCCGATGCCGGGTTCGCCCAGCAACAGCATCGGCTCCAAGTCGAGCGCGTCATCGCTGGACAGGCTTAACGCGAGCTGGCGGCGAATGTCCGCCAACGGCGCGGCAAAGTTCGGCAATTCATTGATCAGCGCGTCGATGTCGGGCAGTTGCGAAGGCTTCACCGTGAAGCGCTGGCCGCCCGTCCTGATCATGCGAACGTAGGTCGCCTTGAGAGCGTCGTTGGCGCCGGAGCCGAGGTCCTGCAACTCGCTTAACGCTACTTCGACGCGCGGGACGTGATAGACGTCCTTGAAACCGGCAATTGAAATCGCCGACTTGGCAGGGATGGTCGCAGGAACGCTCATGAAATCCTCCGCAGCAAATCCAATGCAACAGACCAGGTGCGGCGGAATCGCGTTTCACAAGCTCCAGTGGGCGCCGCACTGACGGACATTGATTCAACGCTGTCTCTGTCTCGCATGATGACAAGCAAGGGCCTTGCCAGGATGGCAGAAAAGAACGGGGATTCCACTGATTCGAAGCGGTCAGCACTCACGCTTCGCGAGTGCCAAGTGGAAAATGAATGCGGGACGCCGCGACCGACCCGGACGGAGCGGCGCAGCGCGCGTGGTGGCAACGGTCAAATCGATCTCGTGCGCCGCACAGGCAATGCGGCGCGCCGATCACTACGCAGCATTGCGCAGGCCGATCTCGGTGGCCCATACGGCGGCTTCGACGCGCGATCGGAATCCGAGTTTTTTCAGAACGTGTTTGACGTGTACCTTGACCGTGCCCTCGGTAATGCTGAGCGTTTGCGCGATTAGTTTGTTGGACAAGCCATCGGCCACGCCGCGCAGCACCGCCCGCTCGCGTTCCGTGAGATCCGCGAGATTGCGCCGCATGTCGCGCGGATTCGCAGCTGTCTGCAGCGCGTCCTGCCGCATCGCCATGGCCAGGCGCCCCGCCAACGTTTCGGTCAGCACGGTGCGTCCCGACAAGGCATCGCGCACGCGCGCCAGAATTTCTTCGGGCTCGGAGTCTTTCAGCAGATAGCCATCGGCGCCGCGGCGCAGCGCGTTGACCAGATCATCCGGCGCATCCGAAACCGTGAGCATCACCACCCGCAGAGACGCGTCTTCGTCCTTGAGCGCCGTCAGTACTTCGAGGCCGCCCGAGCGGCCATTGGCACCACTCAGGTTGAGGTCGAGCAGGATCAGATCCGGGTCGGTGCGGCGCGCCAAGTCCAGCGCATCGGCCAGGCCGCTGGCTTCGCCGGCCACGACGATTTCCGGATCCATTTCCAGCAGCTGCGCGACCCCGCGGCGGAACAGCGGATGATCATCAACAATTAAAACGGTATTCGCCATTACTCATCCACTAAAGAAGCGCACGTGCACATCGCTCGCAGCGCCGGAATCGATTTGCACTTCGCCACTGGGCAATGGGGCGTCGCGCAAGGCTTGCGCCGCCGCCGCCGCGGCGACAAATCGCAGCACGACACGGGTGCCGCCCTGCGCTTGACGGGTTGCCGCCACCGAGCCACCCAGCAAGGCAGCGCGATCGCGCATGATCGCCAGCCCGAAGTGGTGCCGCGGCACTGCATCGGTGACGGCGATGCCGACGCCATCGTCGGTGACATTGACCTCGATGGTTCGCAGCGGGTCAGTGCCGCATGAAAGCCGGATCTGCGCATGGCGGGCCTGCGCATGGTGTTCGATATTGGTCAAGGCTTCACGCACGATCTGCAAGACGTGAATCTGCTCATTGGCCGACAACTGGACATCGTTGAGTTCATCGTTCAGTTCTGCCTGCACACCGCTCCTGGCGCCAAAGTCGGACACAACCTCGGCCAATGCAATCTTCACGCCTTTCCCGCTTAGGCTCAAGCGAAATGTCGTGAGCAGCTCGCGCAATTCGCGATATGCGCTCGCCACGCCGATGCGCAGGTCGTCGACGACCGCGTGCGCTTCAGCGCTGGCCGCCGGTCCGGCGATCAGCGCCGACAGCCGCGCCAGTTGGATCTTTGTGTACGACAGCGACTGGGCGAGCGAGTCGTGCAATTCGCGCGCGATCGCTGAGCGCTCCTCCAGCAGTGCCAATCGGCGGTGCTCCTCGCGCGCTTCGGCCGCTGTCAGTGCCGCGCCGATGTGGCGTGCCACGGTCTGCGCCAGCTCCATTTGCTCCGGTGTCAGCGACCGGGCCGGCGGCAAAGTCAAATGCAACGCGCCGTGGTCACGCTCGCCATCGCGCACCACCACGGTGACCACAGTGCGCCGGGCGCCCGCAGCCGTAACGTTGGAGGCGCTGTTTGCGCCGTTGTTAGCAAAACCTTGGGCAGCACGGTGCGCGCCCGTCCCCGTACTTCGATCGGCGACGCTCACCTCGGCGGCGGCAATCAGGCGCCCGCCGTCATCCACACCGGGCGGCGCGGTGAGTTCCGCCCGCTCGGCGGCAAGCACGCGCCGCACGCGTTCCAGCACACGCTGTAGAACGGCGCGGTCGACCGTATTGGCCGATAGCGCGTGCGTCGTTTCGTACAGCAGCGCCAGCGATCGATTGTTCTGTTCCAGATCGGCGGTCTTGACCGCAATCTGCTCTTCGAGCGAGCCGTACAGGCGCGCAACTTCATCGACCATCTCCCTGAAATCTTCACCGGGTGCGCTTGCCCGTTCCGGCGCCGACAGCGCTGAATTCGCCGAGCCGCGGCGCGCCGCACGCGTCATCTGGATCAGTTCGGCCAGCGGTTGCAGGACCGCCGCGCGAAGTAGGAGTAACCCCACCGTCGCCAAGACGACAATCGCCACGGCGGTCAGCGCCAGCACCCAATGCAGACGAATGATTTGGTGCTGCAGTTCCTCCTCGAGCGCACCAACCACATTGTCGATTTCGCCGCCGAATCCGTGCACGCTGCGCAGGAACTGGGCGCGGGCGGCCCGTTCTTCGATCGCTGCCCGCGCCAGGGGCCGCAGTCGTCGCCACGACTCGCCGACCGCTCGATAGGCATCGCGTACCGGTGCATCGGCCGCCTGCACGACCGCCGACAGCTGTGGTTGCGCCAGACGGGCATCGACCGCGGCAATCTCCTGCGTGATCAATTGTTGACGCGACGACCCTTCGTCGCGCTCATCGGCGATCTGAACCGCCAGGCGATACAGGTGGCCGCGCAGCTCGCCCGCGAGACTGACAGCCTCGCCCTTGCCGATCGATTGTTCGGCAAAGATCGCGGCCGCCAGCAAGATGGCGATCGCTACCAGAGTGATCGCGCCGGTGCCAACACCCACGCGCACGAGTGTCGCTGTCGAATCGTGGTGCCAGCCTGCCATTACGATGCCTTCGCTGCGATCGGCCCGCGCGCGCGGCGCACCGGCGCGCGCTGCCCGCTGCGCCTAGCGGCGACCACCGCGCAACGAGCCCATGACGCCACCGGCAATTCCGCGCGCGACCGCGGAGCCCGCAGAGCGCACTGCACTCTTGGCGAACGCGAGACCCTCGGAGCGGCCGCCGCGCGCCCCGGTTGAACCGGGCAGACTGTTGCCCAACCCATCAAGCAGGCCACCTATTGCGCCGGGGCCTGCGGCGCTGGTGAGGCAACCGTGCCGATTGGCGAGCACGGCCAGCAGCGCCAGTTCAGTGGCGCCAGCGCGGGCGATTGAAAGTAGCGTGGCCATGGAGCGGAGTCGACGGCAAGTAAGAACGGAGCAATGGGGTCAGTGTAACGGTGCCCACGATGGCACACTGGCCTCGCTTTAGAGCGTCGCGCCGAGTTGTCCTCGGCTAGACTGCGCTCCCTCGCAAATCCGCCGAGTGCGCCTACCGAGCGCGCAGAAAGCCCGTGTCATGGCCGGCCACTCCAAATGGGCCAACATTCAGCATCGCAAGGGCCGGCAAGACGCCAAGCGCGGCCAGCTGTGGACCAAGATCATTCGTGAGATTTCGGTGGCAGCGCGCGACGGCGGCGGCGATGCGTCGATGAACGCGCGCCTGCGCCTGGCGCTTGACAAGGCGCGCCTGGCCAATGTCCCCAAAGACACCGTCAACAATGCGATTGCGCGCGGCACCGGCAAACTCGCCGGCGTCAACTACGAAGAGATCCGCTACGAAGGGTATGGGGTCGGCGGCGCCGCGATCATGATCGACTGCCTGACCGACAATCGCACCCGCACGGTGGCCGAAGTGCGGCACGCACTGGCGAAAAACGGCGGCAACCTCGGCACCGATGGATCGGTGAACTTTCTGTTCAGGCATTGCGGCCAATTCATTTTCGCGCCGGGCACATCGGAAGAAAAGATCATGGACGTTGCGCTCGAGGCCGGCGCCGATGACGTCGCGCGCAACGAAGATGGCTCGATCGAAGTGATCAGCGCGCCGGGCGACTTTGCGCGCGTGGCCGACGCCTTGACCCAGGCCGGCCTGAAAGCGGAACTGGCCGAGGTCGTGATGAAACCGCTGACCGAGGTCGAGCTCGCGGGCGACGACGGTCTGGCGATGCAAAAGCTGCTCGACGCGCTCGACGACCTCGACGATGTACAACACGTGTACACCACGGCTGCCATCGTCGAATGAAGATCCTGGTGGTGGGCGGCGGCGGCCGCGAACATGCGCTCGCGTGGAAACTCGCGGCCTCGCCGCGCGCGCAGGTGGTGTTCGTCGCTCCCGGCAACGGCGGCACGGCGCGCGATCGGCGGCTGCGCAATGTGCCGATCACCGATAGCCAGGCGCTGGCGGATTTCGCTGCCGCGGAGAATATCGGCTTGACCGTGGTCGGACCGGAGGCGCCGCTGGCGGCCGGCATGGTCGACGTCTTTCGCGCGCGCGATTTGCGCATCTTCGGCCCCACGCAGCGCGCGGCGCAACTCGAGAGCTCCAAGGCTTTCGCCAAGGCGTTCATGCAGCGACACGGAATCCCGACCGCGTCGTACCAGACGTTCACCTCGGCTGCACTGGCGCGTGCGTATGTCGCGCGCATCGGCGCACCGATCGTGATCAAGGCCGACGGTCTGGCCGCCGGCAAAGGGGTCGTGGTCGCGACCACGCTGGCCGAGGCCAATGCGGCGATCGACGCGATGCTGGTCAGCAATCGCCTGCAGCTGTCGTGGGGCGATGGCGGCCCGCAAATCGTGATCGAAGAATTCCTCGACGGCGAGGAAGCGAGCTTCATCGTCATGAGCGATGGCCAGCAGGCGCTGGCGTTGGCGACGAGCCAGGACCACAAGCGCTTGCGCGACGGTGACGCAGGGCCCAATACCGGCGGCATGGGAGCCTATTCACCGGCGCCCGTGGTGACACCCGAACTGCATGCGCGCGTGATGCGCGAAATCATCCAGCCCGCCATCCATGGCATGGCGGCAGACGGCATCGAATACACGGGCTTCCTGTATGCCGGATTGATGATCGATCGCGCCGGCAATCCGAAGACGCTCGAGTTCAATTGCCGCCTCGGCGACCCGGAAACGCAGCCCATCATGGTGCGCATGAAATCCGACTTCGTGCCGCTGCTGGAGGCGGCGCTCGCTCGCCGGCTCGATCGCGTCGAAGTTGATTGGGACCGCCGCACGGCACTTGGCGTAGTAGTTGCCGCACACGGCTATCCGGCGGCGCCGCGCGCGGGCGATGTGATCGCTGCGCTGCCCGCGGACACGGAGGAATGCATCACCTTCCATGCCGGCACGCAGCTGCAAGATGGCATGCTGCGATCCAGCAGCGGCCGCGTCCTGTGCGTCACCGCGCTAGGCGACACGGTGCGCGCGGCGCAGAAGCGCGCCTACCAGGCGGTCGACCAGGTGCGATTGGATGGAATGCAATGCCGGCGCGATATCGGCGCGCGCGCGCTCAGGGTGCACCCCAGGACGTTGGCATGAGCGCATAGCAGCTGCTGCACGGAAGGTGACGGCCGGCACGACGCGAAGTCGACGCGCAAGCAAGCGCACGATGCGCAATTTGCCTGCCGTCTGCATCTTCAATTTCGGCCACCACGGCGAGGAGCAAATGACAGCCAAGTACACAGTGGAGCAGCACATCGCGCTGCGCCGGGTCAGCAGTATCGCGGCGGCGCCCGACGGCTCGTGGCTGGCGGTGGCCGTCGAGCGGCTTGATCGCGACGGCGTCAAATATGTGAGCGATTTGTGGCGCGTTCCGGCCGACGGTTCGGCAGCGACACGGCTGACACGTGGCGACAGCAAGGACGCGGCGCCCGCCTTTCGCCACGATGGCGCGCTTGTATTTCTGTCCAATCGCGCGCCGACCGAAGTCAAGCCGGATGAAGACGCCGACAAGCGGATGCAGGTTTGGTGCTTGCCGGCGAGCGGCGGCGAGCCGCAGCAGATTACGGATGAGCCGCTCGGCGTGCTGGTTTTCAAATGCGCCGCGCGCGCCGATCGCCTGCTCGTGATCGCGGCGGTGCTCCCCGATGTCGCGCACGACAAACAGCGCGAGACTGCCGCCGAGCGCAAGAAGAAAGGCGCAAGTGCCCGCACGTTTTATCAACAGCCCGTGCGTCACTGGGACCACTGGCTGCACGAGAACAAGAATTTCGCCAATGCGCACGTGATCGGCTACTCGGCGGCCGGCGCGCAACGGATCGACCTGACGCCTGCGGCAACGCGCGAGCTTGCGATCGAGCCTCAGCTCGATCTGACCGCTGACGGCCGGCACGCGGTCGTGACCTGGCTCGCCAACGGCGCCGATCGCGAACTGGATACGCAACTCCTCGTCATCGATCTTGCCGGTGGCGAACCCGACAGCGCCAAAACGCGCATCTTCAATCCGGGTGTCAATTGCAGCTACGACGGGCCGCTGTTCTCGCCGGACGGCCAGACGATCGCAGCAGTGCATACCGAGCGTTCACCCAAGGTCGTCATGCATCCGACGCTGACGTTGCTGGACGTTGCGAGCGGGCGCGCGCGCGCCGTGGCAAAGCAATGGGATCGCTGGCCGCAGGCATGGGACTGGAGCCAGGACGGGCGCGCAATCCTGGTCACCGCTGACGATGATGGCGACGTTCCGGTGTTCGCGATCGCGGCCGATAGCGGGACGGTGGAGCGCATCAGCGCGGCCGTCGGCGGCGGCACCCACAGCAACTTGGCTGCATTGCGCGATGGGCAGAACAGTGTCGACCGCCATCGGAATGTGCTGAAACTCGATCCGGAATTTCACGATGCCGAGCTGACCATTGGCCTATACGACTATGTTGTCGGCAGCCTTCCGCTTCCAATCAAATTGCTTGCAAGTCTGACGGGCGCGCGTGGCTCAAAACGGCGAGGGCTCGAAACTTTGCAGCGCGTGGCCCGCACCGGAAAATGGGCGTGCGACGACGCGAGCGTTGTTCTTATTGCTCTTTTGAAACGTGAAAATAGGTTTAATGATGCCCTCGCGATTTCACGCGCACTCGGTGCTAAGTATCCCCGCAACTACGTGTTCAAACTTGAAACTGCGGATGCGCTTGTCTCACAGGCGGCCCTGGACAAAGCGTCCAATCCAAAGCTTTCGGCGGCGGAACAGGGCGAAGCTGTGCAGTTTTTGGATGAACTTCTTCGCGACCGAAACACACGCA
>Ga0137409_10002284_pt1 | contig 20662 bp, 21 predicted proteins | sample CZODoug1_16funga_FD_122059 | JGI IMG/M metagenome (GOLD analysis project Ga0137409, IMG submission 122059) | Vadose zone soil fungal communities from Angelo Coast Range Reserve, California, USA - CZODoug1_16fungal (Hybrid Assembly) | ecosystem: Environmental > Terrestrial > Soil > Vadose zone... | reverse complement strand
GCCCATGCCGACGTGATGTCGTTCAAGCTCTTGCCGAACTACTCGCGCGCCACGTTCAAGAGCGACGCGCCGCTCGACACCTTCGTGGGCAACACCGCGGCCGAAGGCGTCGACGGCACGTTGACCCTCGACCCGGCCCGGCCGCAGGCCGCCTCCGGCTCGGTCAAGGTCGACATGAACCTGGTCAAGACTGGCATCGAGCGGCGCGATGCCGACATGCGCAGCAAGAACTACCTCGAGACGGAGGTGGAGGCCAACCGCTGGGTCACCTTCGAGATCACGAGCGTCGAGATCGCCGGACCGCTCGAGCCGGGCAAGAAGGTGCCGGCCAAGATCAAGGGAATCCTGACGGTGAAGCAGAAGCCCGTGGAGCGCGTGGCCGACGCCACGGTGACCTGGATCAAGCTGACCCCCGAGGAGGTCGAGGCCCAGAAGCGCTTCGGCTTCACCGCCGACAACATCAAGGTGCGGGCCCAGTTCGCGACGACCTTCACCGATCACGGGCTGAAGATTCCGGCGATCCTCTTCTACAAGGTCTCGAACGACATCCAGCTGGAGACCGACTTGACCTTCGTGCGCCGATAGTGGGTGTCGTGGCAAGCCGAGCCTGGCGTCTCGCCCTTCCGCTCCTGATCTCGCTCGGTTCGCTCCCCGCGCTCGCGTCGGCGCAGGCGCCCTCCGCCGCCGACCTCGCGCGGGGCAAGTACGTCTTCGGGGCGACCGGCGGGTGTGGCTGCCACACCGTGCCCAAGCAGCCGGCCAACGCCGGCGGGCGGCGATACGACGGCCCCTTCGGCACGGTGTACTCGAGCAACATCACGCCCGACAAGGAGACGGGGATCGGCGGCTGGACGGACGAGCAGATCATCACGGCCACGCGCCTGGGCCGGCGGCCCAACGGCGAGCGGCTGATCCCGGTGCACCCGTACACCACCTTCAACGGCATGGCAGCCGACGATCTGAAGGCGCTCGTCGCATTCTTGCGCTCGGTGCCGCCGGTGAAGCGGGCGAATCAACCCAAGAAGATCTCGGTGCCGATGTTCGAGAGCGTGTTCTTGCCCGCGTGGCTCGCGGCGTTCGCGCCGATCGAAAATCCGCCGACGTCGGTGCCGTCGACCGGCGTCGCGCGCGGCGAATATCTCGTCCGCGCCGTCGCCCACTGCGGCGAGTGCCACACCCCCCGCACGATGACGATGGCCACCGACAACTCGCGCTTCCTGGCCGGCAACCCCAAGGGCCCCGAGGACTCGGAGGTGCCGAACATCACGCCCGACAAGACGACGGGCTTGCCGTGGTCGGAGGAGGAGATCGCCGATTATCTCGGCACGGGCAACAAGCCCGACGGCGACGTGGCCGGCGGGCTCATGGGGGAGGTCATCGAGGGAACGCTGTCCGGCTACAAAGACCTGACCAAGGCCGATCGGCTGGCAATCGCCAAGTACCTCAAGACGATTCCTCCGATCAAGAACAAGATCGGCAAGTGAGCGCAACGCAATCAACCCAGAGGGCAGTTCAAGGAGGAGAGGACATGAAGCTCCGACCCGTGAGGACTGCGGTGATCCTCGGTAGCCTCGTCGCGCTGGCCGTCGTCGGCTGCGCGACGGCCACGAAGAGCCCCACGATTGGGACCGGAGATCCCGTGGCGGACCGGCAGCGGCTCATGAAGAACGTCGGCGCCAACTGGGCCGACATCCAGAACAAGGTCAAGGCGGGCGCGCCGGACACGGTGGCGCCGAACGCCGAAGCCATCTCGCTCCACGCGCAGCGCATCCCGAGCCTTTTCCCGGAGGGCTCGCTCACCGACAAGTCGAAGGCAAAGCCCGACATCTGGCAGAAATGGCCCGAGTTCCAGGCCGCGGCGAAAAATCTAGAAAATCGCTCGGCGACTCTTCGTGACCAGGCCGTCGCGAAAGACGGCGCGGCCGTCACGGCGACGGTGTCGACGTTCGGCCGCGACGCGTGCGGCACGTGCCACACCCCGTTCCGAGTGCCGCCGCCCCAGCAGCAGCCGGCGCAGCCGCGCTCCTGAGCCCGAAGGAGGCATCGATGCAGATCAAGCACCTGAAGTCAGCCGTCGCGCTCGGCAGTCTCGTCGCGCTGGCGCTCGCCAGCTCGGCGACCGGGCAGTCCACCACGAAGCTCTGGACCGGCGATCCCGTCGCCGATCGGCAGCGGCTCATGAAGCTGAACGGGGCGAGCTGGGCCGACGCCCAGGCGAAGCTGAAGGCCGGCAACGCCGAGGCGGTCGCGGTGAACGCGGAGACGATGGCACTCATCGCCACCCAGATCGTCGCACTCTTCCCCGAAGGTTCGCTGACCGACAAGTCCAAGGCGAAGCCTGAAATCTGGCAGAAGTGGCCCGAGTTCGAGGCGGCCGTGAAGAACTTCGGCTCGCAGGCCGACAAGCTCAGAGACGCGGCCCGCACCAAGGACCTGGCGGCCACCGAGGCCGTCGCCAAGGAGTTCGGGCGCCAGGCGTGCGGGACGTGCCACACGCCGTTCCGTGTGCCGCCGCCCCAGCAGCAGGCGCCGGCGCCGCCGCAGCAACAACCGCCGCGCTGATCGCGGTCTCGTGAGCCGGGGAGGGCGCCGACCGCGTCCTCCTCGGCTCTTCGGCCCTGTGCTAAGGTTAAATCGCGCATGACCTCGTCCGTTCCCTTCCGCGACACCTTCTGGAACGTCCCCGGCTGGGCCCAGGTCGCGCTCTACGTCGGCGGCGCGCTCGCGATCGCGATCTTCGCGTACGGGATGTGGCAGCGGGTGAGTCTCTGGCGCCGCGGCTTGCCCGAGGATCGCCTGGATCGGATCCCGGAGCGCCTCGGCCGCGTGCTGGCTCACGCGCTCGGCCAGGTGCGCACGCTCTCGCAGGCGTACCCCGGCGTCATGCACGCGATCATGTTCTGGGGCTTTCTCGCCCTGTTCATGGGGACCGTGCTGGCCACGGTCGACTGGGACATCACGCTCCCGCTCTTCGGCTACAAGCTCCTGAAGGGCCCGTTCTACCTCTTCTACGAGACCGTGCTCGATCTGTTCGGGCTCTTCTTCGTCATCGGTCTGGGCATGGCGGTCTGGCGGCGGTTCGTCCAGCGGCCGGCGCGGATCGACGCGACCGCGCGCTTCGCGTGGGTACTGGCGCTCCTGTTCGTCATCAACGTGAGCGGCTTCGTGATGGAAGCGTGCCGCCTGGCGGTCGTCGAGCCGTGGTGGGCGCGCTGGTCGCCGGTCGGCTGGGCGCTCGGCCGCGGCTTCGTGGCGCTGGGCCTCACGCCCGGCGCCCTACGCGGGCTCCACGTCGCGACGTGGCTCTTCCATGCGGTGCTCGCCCTCGCGTTCATCGCCGTCATCCCGTTCTCCTACTTCATCCACCTGCTGACGACGCCGCTGAACATCTTCTTCTCCAAGCTCGGTCCGCGCGGCGCGATCGCGCCGATCAAGAACATCGAGGAAGCCGAGTCGCTCGGCATCTCGAAGCTCGAGGAGTTCTCGTGGAAGCGGCGGCTCGACTTCGACGCCTGCGTCGAGTGCGGCCGCTGCCAGGCGGCGTGCCCCGCGTACATGTCGGGCACGGCGCTCTCACCCAAGCAGATCATCGTGAAGCTCAAGCGTCACATGCACGGCGAGCTGCCGGGCCCGATCCACGGCGAGCTGATCAAGGCCGACGAGCTCTGGGCGTGCACGACCTGCATGGCCTGCGTGCAGGAGTGCCCGGCCTTCATCGACATCGTCGACACGATCGTCGATCTGAGGCGCTATCTGACGCTCTCGGAGGGCGCCTTGCCGTCGACGGCGCCCCAGTCGCTCCAGAACATCCAGCGCGCCGGCAATCCGTGGGGGTTGCCGGCCGGCGAGCGTCTCGCGTGGGCGCAGGGGCTCGACGTGCCGCTGATGGAGCCCGGGCGCGAGGTCGAGTACCTCTACTGGGTCGGCTGCTCGGCCTCGTACGACCGGCGCAACCAGGCGATCGCGCGCTCGGTGGTGAAGATCCTCAAGACGGCCGGCGTGAGCTTCGGCGTCATGCAGGAAGAGCGCTGCCACGCCGAGGTCGGCCGGCGCCTGGGCGAGGAATACCTTTACCAGACCGTCGCCCAGGAGAACGTCGAGGCCGTGAAGCAGTACAAGTTCCGCAAGGTGATCACGCACTGCCCGCACTGCTTCAACACGATCAAGCACGAGTTCCCCCAGTTCGGCGGCAGCTACGAGGTCCTGCACCACTCGCAGGTGATCGAGCAGCTCATCGCCGACGGGCGCATCAAGCCGACGAAGCCGCTCGACGCGACCCTCGCGTTCCACGACTCGTGCTACCTCGGGCGCTACAACGGCATCACCGAGGCGCCGCGCAACGTCGCGAAGGCGGTGCCGGGGCTGCGCGTGGTCGAGCTGCCGCGCAACCGCGAGCGCGGCCTCTGCTGCGGCGGGGGCGGCGGCCACATGTGGATGGAAGTGAAGGCCGAGAAGCGCGTGAACCTGATCCGCGTCGAGGAAGCCCTCGAGGCCAAGGTCGATCTCGTCGGCACGGGCTGTCCCTTCTGCCTGGCGATGATCGATCTCGGCCGCAAGGTGAAGGGCGCCGAAGACACGCTCGCGGTCAAGGACGTCAGCGAGCTGGTGGCCGAGAGCCTCGAGCCGTGAAGGCGCTCCTGCGCGCGCTGCCCGACATCGTGCGCACGATCGGCGGCCTCGCCCTCGACCCGGTGCTGCCGACGGCCGCCAAGGTCGCGCTCGCCGCCGCCCTCCTCTACCTGGTCTCGCCGGTCGATCTGATCCCCGACTTCATCCCCGTGCTGGGCTACCTGGACGACGTCTTCGTCGCCGCGATCTTAGTCGACGGGATGCTGAACTACGTGAACCGGGGCCTCGTGCTCAAGTACTGGCCCGGCAGCCCGGAGTCGCTCGAGCGCATCGCCCGCTCGGCGCGCGTCCTGGCCGCCTGGGTCCCCCGACGGCTCAAGCTGCGGATCTTCTCGAGCCCCTAGCCCGGCTCACACCCCGTTACGCGGGCCCGGCCGCCGGTCCATCAGCAGACGCCGGTAGTGGGCCCGTCCCCGAGCGTAGCCGCGGCGAAACGCCGGATCGCGGTAGGTGGCCGGGTACCGGTCTTTCAACCACGCGTCGGTGTCGCGCTCGGTACGCTCGCGCGCGGGGAGCGACAGCGCGGCCTCGAATCCCTCGCGATAGACGACTTCGTCTCGCTGAAAGTCGAGGCCGTCGGCCCGGTACTGGAACGCCTCGGTGTCGCGAAGGCCGATCCACCATCGCTCGCGGGCGGCGTCCACGCTCTCGGCGCCCGAGCCTTCCAGGACGGCGACGGCCCGCTCGTGCTCGTCGGCATCGGCCGGCACGACCACCACGATCGCGTAGCCGCGCCGGAGCGCGTCCTCGTACACGAACAGCTCGTCCTTGGGCAGCCCGTTCGCCAGGGCGTTCTCCAGCGCGCCGCCGACGGCCGCGCCGCCCAGGCTCAGGAGCACGGCGCCGACGATCCCGATCGCGATGGCCGGACCCGCCACCGGCAGGAGCGCGCTCGCCGCCGCCGCGGCGCCAATCTCGGCGCCGCTGGCGACTCCCACGGCGCCGCCGAGGACGCCGCCGATCGCGCTGCCCATACCGGGCTGCTCGGCCTCGCTCGTGGGCAGCTTCGAGACCAGCGGCTCCGAACCGGGGACCAGCACGTAAATACTCTTCGGCGAAAGGCCGACGGCGCGCAGGTTGCCGACGGCACGCTCGGCCGAAGATCGGTCGAAGAAAATGCCGACTGTCGGGATCATTCTTTCGTCTCCTCTCCATTGGACCGCTGCCGGCGGCGGCGATGGATCGCGCGCTCGCGCGACACCCAGCCCAAGGCCACCAGCATGCCGACGGCCACGGCGATGACCAGCCAGGCCGTGTCGCTCATCGTCATCGACGCCTCCTCACGCTGACCGCCGTTCTTCCGCGCATCGGGTGATGACCTGAGTCCTGGCTCGTCGTTGCGCACGGCGCGATGCGGGTCACCTCGGGCGACTCTCGTGCCTTGTTTGGCAAGAGGTGTGCCACGCGCACGGCTCGCTCGCAACGACACACACCTACGTCGCGGCGAATCGCGATCGCGCGCCGAAAGTTGTGGGGATCGCGTAATTGTTATCGAGTAAGAAGGTTCGGTGCGTCGCGCGGTTGACTGTTCGGGGCGCGCAGACTACCGTGGCTGGCCAAGGAGGGCACGATGGCTGGAGCCGTAGGATTCATCGGACTCGGCAACATGGGACACCCGATGGCGCTGAATCTCGCGAAGCACGGGTTCCCGCTGGTCGTTCACGACATCGATCCGGCGAAGGTCGAGCTCCTGCGGGCGCGCGGCGCGACCGTCGTCGAGTCGCCTCAAGCCGTGGCCGCCGCGGCCGATCGCACGATCTCAATGGTGGAGACGACGGCGCAAGCCGAAGCGGTGATCGCCGGTGAGCGCGGGATCATCCGCGCCGCCGGGTCGGGGCACATCGTGATCAGCATGAGCACGATCGACCCGTTCGTCGCGAAGCGGCTGGCCGACACGCTCGCGACGCGCGGCGTGGCGATGCTCGACGCGCCCGTGAGCGGCGGCACCGAGCGGGCGAAGTCCGGCGAGCTCTCGATCATCGCCGGCGGGGACGCCGCGACCTTCGAGGCCTGCCGCGATCTGTTCAAAGCAATGGGCACCAAGATCTTCCACGTGGGCGGGCTGGGGCAGGGGCTCGCGATGAAGCTCGTCAACAACATGCTGGTCCAGGTCAACGCGGTCGCGGTGGCCGAGGCGCTCGTGCTGGGCGTCAAGGCCGGTCTCGATCCGCGCACGATCTACGAGGTCGTGCGGGTCAGCACCGGGACGAGCAACGCGTTCGAGCGGGGAGTGCCGCGAATCCTGGCGCGCGACTTCTCGCCGACGGGCACGATCGACATCTCGTACAAGGACCAGGAGCTCGAGACGGCGTTCGCGAAGCAGCTCGGCGCGCCGCTCCTGCTCGCCAACCTGAGCCAGCAGGTCTACCAGATGGCGCGGGCCGCCGGGCTCGGCAAGCAGGACGGGACGGCCATCATCCAGGTGCTGGAGAAGCTCGCGGGCGTCCGGGTCGGAGGCTAGAGCAGGAGCTCGCGGGCGACGCCGCGCAGGTCCATCTCGTACTCGAGCCCGATCACCGGGGGCCGGCTCGGAAACCAGCGCACACCGTGGATCGCGGCGGCGCCGGCCGGACGGAGCACGGTGTCGGCCACGAACGACTCGACCGGTTGCGCGGTGTAGATGTCGATGGCCGTCACATCGGCCCACCCGACGCCGAGCCCGCGCAGCCTCGCCTCCATCGTGCGCATCACGTGCACGGCCTTCTCGCGCATCGCGTCGGCCGACGTCTCGCCGTGCCGGACGATGCCCTCGACGCCGACGCCGCGCTCGCGCGTCTCGCCCGCGCCCGCGACGATGAAGGTGGGGCGCGGCGTCGCGCCCGGGACGGTGTAGCCGAAGCCGTAGAGCGAGGGCTCGGTCGGCGCGCCGACGACGGGGGCCACGTTCGTGCGGGCAATCGGATTCTCGCCGCCGACCAGCAGCTTCCACTCCGCGAGAAGGTCCTGATACCCGGCGTTGAACGCATCGAATCCCGCGAAGGTGAACGGGGCCGGGCTCCGGAGCTCGATGGCGCACAGAGCGGCGCGCGGGCGGCCCTCGGCACGGAGGTGGCGGTCGATCAGATCGAAGCCCTCGCGCCACGGGATCGGTGTCCCCAGCGTGGCGTGGACCACCTGGTAGCCCGGGAGCGCGGCGGCGCCGGACGAGAACGGCGCGATGCCCGGCAGGAAGCGATAGCTGCCGGCGAGCACGTCGCGAGCGGACGGCGCCTGACTCATGAGCGGACACACTAGCACGGCGCCCGGGGGCCAGCGAGCCCTTGACAATGCGGATGGCGCACCCTGTAATGGCGCGCGCGGAGGTTCCGGGCCGCTTATCTTCCTCTGGAGGGATCGCATGTTCCTGCGTAGATTCTGGCGTCTGGCGTGTGGCCTGGTGGCGGTCGGCTTGCTCCTGTCCGGCGGCTCTTCGACCGACGAAGCGCTCGCCCAGGGCAAGAAGCTCAAGATCGGCGTCGTCTACGACTACACCGGACCATTCGCGGGCGGCGGATCGGAGCTTCACGCGCTCGGTGCCAAGATCATGATCGACTACTTCATCAAGAAGGGCGGGGTCGAGGGATACCAGCTCGAGGCGGTCTACGCCGACGCGCAGAGCAAGCCGGACGTCGCGATCAACGAGGCCATCCGCCTGATCGAGCAGGAGAAGGTCGACATGCTCCTGGGCTTCTACTCGTCGGCCGAGTGCGTGCCGGCGGCCGCCCGCGTCGAGCAGCTCAAGAAGTTCATGTGGATCACCACCTGCATCTCCTCGGCGGTGCTCGAGAACCGCAACCTCAAGTACGTCTTCCGCGCTCAGCCCAGCGGAAGGCAGTTCGGCCTGATGTCGGCCGATTTCCTCGCCCAGAACGCCAAGGCCAAGCTCAACAAGGAGCCCAAGGATCTCCGCGTCGCGATCATCCACGAGGACGGCGCCTACGGCGTCGACGTGTCGAAGGGCAACGAGGAGGGCGCCAAGAAGGCCGGCTTCAGCATCGTGCTCAAGGAAGGGTACGCCGCCACGGCGCCGGACCTGTCGGCGCTGGTCACCAAGCTCAAGCGCGGGCGCCCGGACGTGATCTTCCACACCGGCTACAACCCGGACATCACGCTGTTCCTGCGCCAGGCGCGCGAGCAGGGGCTGCGGTTCAGCGCCCTGATCGGCCACGGCGCCGGCTACGGCGTCTACGACAAGCTGAAGGAAGCGCTCGGCCGCGACGTGAACTACTTCTTCAACGTCGATCCGGTCTCGATCTGGTTGACCAACGACAAGGCCTTGCGGGCGCCGCTGCCGGCCATGATCAAGATGGTCGGCGACGAGTACGAGAAGGCGCGGCCCGGCACCGTGGTCAAGTCGGCGCACGTCGGCATGTCGGCCAGCAACACCTACCTGTTCATGACCGAGGTGCTGCCGCGAGCCATCAAGAAGTACGGCGGTATCGACGCCGACGCGCTGCGGAAGGCGGCGCTCGAGGTCGACCTGCCGGAAGGCGGCACCATGCTCGGCTTCGGCGTCAAGTTCGAGGGCGAAGGGCAGCCGATGGCCGGCCAGAACGACCGCGCGTTCCCGGTCATCCTCCAGTACGTCGACGACAAGCCGTACCTGGTGTGGCCCAAGAGCCAACAGCAACGCGAGCCGGTCCTGCAGCTGCCGCCCTCGTCGCCCTACGCGGCGCAGTGAGCGGGGCGCACCCGCGGTGGTGAAGACGCCGGCGCGGGGCGACTCGTGCTGAGCGTCGAAGGGCTGACCCGGCGATTCGGCGGGTTCACGGCCGTCGCCAACGTCTCGTTCGGCGTGGAGCCCGGTGAGATCCTCGGCCTCATCGGGCCCAACGGCTCCGGCAAGAGCACGATCTTCAACATGCTGTCGGGAACCCTCGTCCCCAACCGCGGCTCGATTCGCCTCGAGGGCCACGAGATCGCCGGGCTGGCGCCGCATCGAATCATCAACCTGGGCGTCGGGCGCACCTTTCAGATTCCCCGGCCGTTTCGCCGGCTGTCGATCCTCGAGAACGTGATGCTCGCGGGCTTCTACGGACAGGGCCAGCATTCGCGCGCGAAGGCCTTCGAGGCCGCCGAACGGGCGCTCGGGCTGGTGGGCCTGCCCATCGACCCCCGCGCGCCGGTCGACGGCCTGGGCGCGGCGGCCCTGAAGAAGCTGGAGCTCGCCAAGGCGCTGGCGACCTCGCCGAAGCTCCTGCTGGCCGACGAGAGCCTGAGCGGTCTGGACGAGCACGAGATGGACCACGCGGCCGAGCTCCTGGGCCGGATCCGCAAGGACCTGAACATCACGATCATCTGGGTCGAGCACATCATGGGGGTCCTGATGCGCGTGGTGGATCGGGTCATGGTGCTCGATCACGGCGAGAAGATCGCCGAGGGCCCGCCGGCGCGAGTCGCGAGCGATCCGCGCGTGATCGAGGTCTATCTCGGCGCCCAGGCCGCCGCGGTTTCGGCGGCCGCGTCCGCCCGTCGCTGATGCTCGAGCTCAGGGCCGTCTGCGCCGGGTACGGCACGTTTCAGGCGCTCTTCGACGTGGCGCTCGACGTGAAGGCCGGCGAGGCGGTCGGTGTCATCGGCCCGAACGGGGCCGGCAAGACGACGCTCATGCGCGCCATCTCGGGGCTGATCCGGCCCACGTCGGGCTCGATCCGCCTGGAGGGCACCGATCTGGCGGCGACGCCGTCTCACCGGATCGTCGAGCTCGGCATCGCCCACGTGCCGGAGAGCCGCCGCCTGTTCCCGCGCATGACGGTCGAAGACAATCTGAGAATGGGCGGCTTCGCGCCGGCGGCCCGGCCGAAATTCCGCCAGCAGCTCGACGTCGTCTACGAGCTGTTTCCGCGTCTTCGGGAGCGCCATCGCCAGCTCGCCGGCAGCATGTCCGGCGGCGAGCAGCAGATGTGCGCCATCGGCCGCGCCCTCATGTCGGCGCCCAGGCTGCTGCTGCTCGACGAGCCGTCGGCCGGGCTCGCGCCGGTCCTCGTCGAGCAGGTGTTCGACCTCGTCAAGCGCATCCGCGCCGGCGGCCTCACCGTGCTCATCGTCGAGCAGAACGTGCAGCAGGTCCTGCGCGTCGTCGACCGTGCCTACCTGCTGAAGGCCGGGAGCATCCGCGCCACCGGCAGCGCCGCCGAGTTGCTGGCGACCGACACGATCCGCGAAGCCTACCTGGGCGTGTGAGATGAGTCCACTGGCCGTCTTCGACATCTTCTTGCTGGAGGCGCTGCTCAGCGGCGTGCTGCTGGGCGGCGTCCTGGCGCTCCTGTCGCTCGGCCTCAACCTCGTCTTCGGTGTCATCGACGTCGTCTGGATCTGCTACGCCGAGCTCATCATGCTGGGCATGTACGGGATGTACTACCTCTACACCGTCTACCACGCGCCCATCTGGGTAGCGGCGGTGGCCTGCATCGTCAGTGTCGCCATTCTCGGCGTGCTCCTGCACGTCCTGGTCATCGCGCCGCTCCTCGGGGCGGCGCCGATCAACCAGCTGCTCGCCACCGGGGGCGTGCTCTTCTTCCTGCAGTCGGCCGCCACCGTCCTCTTCGGCATCGAGTTCAAGAACCTGGGCCTCCGGCTGCCGGTGCTCAAGGTGGGCGGCATGTTCGTGAGCTACTCGCGCCTGCTGGCCTTCGCGACGGCGCTCATCGGCATGGTGCTCGTCTATCTCTGGCTGACCCGGACGTACACGGGCACCGCGATCCGCGCCATCGCCCAGGACCGGCAGATCATGCCGCTCATGGGCGTCGACAGCCGCCGCATCTATCTCGTCACCTCGGCGCTCGGCGGCGCGCTGGCGGGCCTCGCCGCGTGTCTCCTGGTGCTGCAGTACGACGTCCACCCGTTCGTGGGTCTCTCGTTCGGGCCGATCACGTTCCTCATCTGCGTGCTCGGCAGCCTCGGCAACTTCGTCGGCGGCTTCGTCGCCGCCTTCGTGTTCGCCGAGATCATCTCGGTGGGCGGCCTTTACCTCGACCTGGAGTGGGGCTACGTCTTCGCCTTCGCCTTCTTCATCGTGATGATGTTCGTGCGGCCCGAGGGGCTGATGGCGCGGCGCTCGTGAGCCGCGCGCTCCCGTGGATCGGCGGCGCCGCCCTCGTCGCGCTGCCGTTCGTCTACCGGTCGCCCTATCCGCTGCACATCCTGGTCATCATCCTCATCTGGTCGTTCGCCTACACGTCCTGGTCCGTCATGGGGCGATTCGGGCTGGTCTCGCTCGGTCACGGCGGGTTCATGGGGATCGGCGCCTACGTGACGGCGCTCGCGTGGAACTACGGGCACGTCAGCCCGTGGCTCGGTGTTCCGCTGGCGCTCGTGGCCGGCATGGTGCTGGCGGCGGTGGTAGCCTATCCGTGCTTCCGCTTCCGGATCACCGGTCACTACTTCGCGCTGGTCACGCTGGCGCTCTCGGGCATCGTCCTGCAGGTGATCACCGCGACGCGCGACTACACCGGGGGCTCGCTCGGGTACACCCCGGAGCGCTACCACGGCGGCAGCTCGCTCTGGGCTCTCCAGTTCAGCGAGAAGACGACCTGGTACCTGATCGCCCTCGCCGTCTGGGCCGGCGGGCTCTACGTCTGGTATCGCGTCGACCGGAGCATGCTCCGCTACGCGCTCGAGGCGATCTCCGAGGACGAGGACGCGGCGGCGGCGACCGGCATCCACGTGACGGCCGAGAAGCTGAAGATCACCGTGCTGAGCGCGGGGATGACGGCCCTGGCCGGCGCCCTCTATTGTCAGTACCAGATGTTCATCTCACCGGACACGGTGAGCGGGATTTCCGTCTCGCTCCAGATGGTCTTCGCGGTCGTCGTCGGGGGCATCTACGTCTCCCTGGGCCCGACGATCGGCGCGGTGATCACGATTCTATTAGCCGAGGTCCTGCGCATCTCGTTCGGCACCCGGGCGGTCGGCTGGGACAACCTCGTCTACGGAGTCCTGCTGGTGCTGTTCATCGTCTTCTTGCCCAAGGGAATCGTCGGCAGCCTCCTCGATCTGCGCCGGAGAGTGGGATGGAGCTCGAGCTGAAGGGGAAGGTCGCCGTCGTCACCGGCACCAGCGTCGGCATCGGCCGCGAGATCGCCAAGGTGCTGGCGGCCGAGGGCGTGCAGACCGTCGTGACCGCTCGCCGGGCGAACCTGCTCGCAACCCTGCAGGACGAGATCGAGCGGGCGGGCGGACCGCGCCCGCTCGCGGTGCCCCTCGATCTCTACGTGGCCGATGCCGCCCCCCGGCTTCGCGATGCCGCGCTCTCCGCGTACGGGCGGGTCGACATCCTGATCAACAACGCCGGCGGCTCGCGTACGGTCCCCTGGGATTCGCCGGACTCGGTGTGGGACGAGTCGTTCTCGATCAACTTCACCGCGGTGCGGCGGCTGACGCAGGCGCTCCTGCCCGGCATGATCGAAGGGCGCTGGGGCCGGATCCTCTGCATCACCGGCAGCGCCGAGCCCTCGACGGTCAACGCGGCCGTGGCTGCCAAGGCCGGCGTGCACGCCTGGGCGAAGGGGCTCTCGCGCGAGATCGGGCGCCACGGCATCACGGTCAACTGCCTGGCCCCCGGGCGCGTGCACAGCGAGCAGATCGACACCCGCCTGCACCCGACGCCGGAGAGCCAGGCCGAGTTCTCGCGAAACATCCCGCTCGGCTACTTCGGCGACCCGAACGACGTCGCGTTCCTCGCCGCGTTCCTCTGCTCGCCGAAGGCCCGCTACATCACGGGCGAGCGCATCCACGTCGACGGGGGCCTGCACCGCTCGGTCTGACGATGCCATCGCCGTACGTCACCCGCGATCTCTTTCGCTTCCTCGGCGAGCTCCGGCGTCACAACAATCGCGAGTGGTTCAACGCGAACAAGGACCGCTACCTGGCCGAGATGCGCGACCCGCTGCTCGGCTTCATCGCCGCGATCGCACCCGGGCTCAGAGCCATCAGCCCTCACCTCGTCGCCGATCCGCACCCTTCACGCGGCTCGCTGCTGCGAATCTATCGCGACACGCGCTTCAGCCGGGACAAGACGCCCTACAAGACGAACGCGGGATTGTTCTTCGCGCTCGAGGCGGAAAAGGACGCCGAGGCGCCGGGCTACTATCTGCACCTGGCGCCGGGCGAGGTGTTCATGGGGGCGGGGATGTGGCGGCCGGGCGGCGAAACGCTCCAGGCCATCCGTTCGGCGATCGTCCGGGATCCATCGGCGTGGAAGCGAGCGCGGCGCCCGGGACTCACGCACGGCGAGAACACCCTGAAGCGCGCGCCGCGCGGCTTCGATCCCGATCACCCGCTCGCCGCCGACCTCAAGCGCCTGAGCTTCACGACCGGCGTCAGCTTCACCGAGGCGCAGGCCTGCGCCGTCGACTTCCCGGCGCGCTTCGTCCGTGCCTGCCGCCGCGCGGCGCCGCTGATGAGGTTCCTCGCGCGGGCGATGCGCGTGGCGTTCTGATCCGCCCTCGCTCTTGCCCGCCGTCCGGCGTAGCATTGGCGCCGTGAACGACAGGGCCACCCGCGCCGGGGTTTCCCCGGCGCTTCTGAGCCGCGAGGAGCTCCTGCGCCGAGCCGCCGCGCTGGTGCCGGTGCTGAAGTCGCGCGCGGCGCGCACGGAGCAGCTCCGTCAGATTCCCGCCGAGACCGTCCAGGATCTCCGCGACTCCGGCCTCATCCGGATCGGCAATCCCCGCCGCTACGGCGGCCACGACGTCGAGGTGGACACGGCGTTCGACGTGGGGTTCGAGCTCGGGCGCGGCTGCGGGTCGACGGCCTGGTGCTACTCCCTGTGGACCGCGCACAACTGGTGGCTCGGGCACTTCCCCGAGCGGGCCCAGGAGGAGTTCTTCGCGACCGGACCCGACACGCTCTTCTCCAGCGGCCTCAACCCCGCCGGGGGAAAGAGCGCGCCGACGGGCGGCGGGCTGCGCGTGTCCGGCCGCTGGGGCTTCTCCAGCGGGTGCGACGCCAGTACCTGGGCGATGGTCGCGGTGGCGGGACCGCGGCCCGGCGGGCTCACGTGGCTCCTTCTTCCGCGCTCGGACTACCAGATTCTCGACACGTGGTTCGCCTCGGGCATGCGAGGGACCGGGAGCAAGGACATCGTGGTCGAGGACGCGTTCGTCCCGGCCCACCGCGCCGTGGACCCCGATCGCGCCGGCGCCGAGGACATGACCGGATGGGAGCTGCACGCCCGGCTCAGCTATCGCGCGCCGCTTCGCTGTCTGGCGGGGTGGGATCTGGCGGCTCCGCTCGTCGGAATCGCCCAGGGCGCGATCGACGAGTTCACGTCCCGCGCTCAGCGCGCCTCGAGCCCCGGCCGGACGGCGGAATCGGTGGCCGTCCAGCTTCGGCTGGCCGAAGCCGCCGCCGAAGTGGACGCCGCCCGCTCACTGCACCGGAGCGACATCCGGGAAATTCTCGATCGGGCCGCGCGCGGCGAGCCCTTCACCGAGCTGGATCGCCTCCGTTACCGTCGCGACAAGGCCTTCGTCACCCGCCTCTGCCTGCGCGCGGTCGATCGGCTCTTCGAGGGAAGCGGCGCGCGCGCCGTTCTGGACACGGAGCCGATCCAGCGCTGCCATCGAGACGCGCACAGCGCCTCGCACCACGCGGCGCTCAGCTGGGACCTCATCGCCGAGCAATTCGGGCGGCAGGCCCTGGGACTCGCCCCGAGTCCCTCGTAGAACGTCGAGCCCCCTGGAGGACGGAGACCGATGAAAGTCGTCGACGCGATCGCCGAGATCATGAAGCGAGAGGGCGTGGAGTTCCTGAGCACCTATCCGACCACACCGATCATCGATGCGGCGGCGGCCGCCGGCATCCGACCGGTGCTCTGCCGCCAGGAGCGCGTCGGCGTGGGCATCGCGGACGGCTTCAGCCGGACGACCAACGGCCGGCGCCTCGGCGTGTTCGCGATGCAGTACGGACCCGGCGCCGAGAACGCGTTCCCGGGCGTCGCCACGGCGTACTCCGATTCGGTGCCGATTCTCGTGCTGCCGCTCGGGCACCAGCGGGATCGCGCCCAGGTCTTTCCGCTCTTCAGCTCGGCGCGCACGTACGCCTCGGTCACCAAGTGGGTCGAGACGCTGAACCAGGCCGAGCAGGTCTCGGAGGTCATGCGCCGGGCCTTCAATCTCCTGAGGATGGGCCGCCCCGGCCCGGTCATGGTCGAGATCCCGGCCGACGTGGCTATCGCCGACGTCCCCGATCAGCTGGTGCAGCAATACAGGGCCGTCAAGGCCACCAGCCCGGCGGGCAATCAGCGCGACATCGCGGCCGCGGCGCGCGCGCTGGTGGAGGCGCATCGACCCGTCATCCACGCGGGCCAGGGAGTGATGTACGCCGAGGCCACGCCGGAGCTCCTCGAGCTCGCCGAGCTCCTGCAGGCTCCGGTCATGACCACCCTCGAGGGGAAGGGCGCGTTCCCGGAGGACCACGCGCTGGCGCTCGGCACCGGCGGTGGCGGCGTGATGTCCGGCCCCGTCCACCACTTTCTCCCGCAGGCCGACGTCGTGTTCGGGGTGGGCTGCAGCTTCACGAAGCATGGGATGGCCACGACCCTGCCGGCCGGGAAGACCATCATTCACGCGACCAACGACGAGCGCGATCTCAACAAGAACTACCCCGCCGACCATCCGATCCTGGGAGACGCCAAGCTCGTCCTGCGTCAGTTCATCGACGCGGTCCGCGACGTTCTCGGGACGCGCACACGGCGCGACGGCACGACGGCGGGCGAGGTGCGTCAGGCCCGGGAGACGTGGCTCGCGGAATGGATGCCCAAGCTCACGTCCAACGAGGTGCCCATCACCCCGTATCGCGTCATCTGGGACTTCATGCAGACCATCAATCCGCGCGACGCGATCGTGACCCACGACTCCGGCAGCCCGCGCAACCAGCTCGTGCCGTTCTACCGGACGACGACGCCTCGGGGCTACATCGGCTGGGGCAAGTCGCACGCGCTGGGCACGGGCCTCGGCCTGATCATGGGCGCCAAGCTAGCCGCGCCCGACAAGTTCTGCGTGAACTTCATGGGCGACGCCGCCTTCGGGATGACCGGCCTCGACTTCGAGACCGCCGTGCGCTGCGGCATTCCGATCACGACGATCGTGCTGAACAACTCGGCGATGGCGATCGAGCGGCACGCGCTCGTCGTCTCGCACGATCGCTATCGCACCCGTGACATCGGCGGACGCTACGCCGACATGGGCCGCGCGATGGGCGGTCAGGCCGAGCGCGTCGAGAAACCCGCGGACATCGTGCCGGCGCTGGAGCGTGCCCGGAAGCTGAACGCGGACGGGCAGGCGGTCCTGCTCGAGTTCGTCACCAGCGAGGAGATCACCTTCTCCCATCGACGCGGACTCTAGGCCGGGCGGCGATGGTAGTGCGAGCCGCAGGCCGTCGCGGGGCTGGGGCCCCGCCGGCCGAGGCGAGCCCATGAGTCCGGAGGATCGAGCGCGATGCGATTCGGCTGGCTGACGCTCGCGCACTCGGGGTCGCCCGAGGGGGATTACGGGGCGATCCAGGAGCTGGTGGAGCAGGCGTGCTTCGCCGAGGCGGCGGGCTTCGACGGGATCTGGCTGACCGAGCACAACTTCACCGGCGAGAGCGTCTACTGCGACCCCATTCCGTTCGCCAGCGTGGTGGCCGCGCGCACGTCGCGGATCCGGATCGGCTTCGCGGTGATCCAGCTGGCCCTGCGTCATCCCATCCGTCTGGCCACCGAGCTCGCGCTTCTCGATAACCTGTCGGGGGGCCGGCTCGACGTCGGCGTGGGCCACGGGACCAACTTCAACGAGTACGAGTTCATGGGGTATGGATTGCGCAGCGACGACAGCCGGGAGCGCATGGCCGAGACCCTCGACGTGATGGTGCGCGCGTGGACGGAAGCGCCGCTCGTTCACGAGGGCAAGTTCTACCGGCTTCGCCTGCCGGAGCTTCGCCCGCGCCCGCTCCAGCGGCCGCACCCGCCCATCTGGCGCGCCGTCTCCTCGGCAGGGTCGGTCCGCGAGTGCGGCCGCCTCGGCGCGCCGATCATGATCGCGCGCATTCCGCTCTCGCGCGTGCCGGAGCGGCTCGCGCTGTACGACGCCGGCCTTGCCGAAAGCGGCCTCGACGGCGCTCGCCAGCAGCGCCTCCGCGACCAGGTAGCCCTCTGGCGCTTCGTCCACGTCGCGGAGAGCCAGGCGCAGGCGGAGGACGAGCTGCGGAGCGCGCTCCTCAAGACGCGCCGGCACATGGTGCACGCGCGCTCGATCCACAACCCCGCCGACTACAGCGTCGACACGACCCGCGTGAACCCGTGGAACGACCCGCGCGTGTCCGACGAGGACGGCGTGCGCTACACGCTCGAGAGCGCAACCCTCTGCGGCACCGCGGAGCGCGTGGCGGACGGGCTGGCCGCGCTCCACGATGCCGGTGTCCAGCACGTCCTCTGCCAGATGAGCTACGGCTACATGCCGCACGCATCCATCATCGACTCGATGCGCCGCTTCGGCGAGAAGGTGATTCCGCGGTTCCGCTGAGGCTACGTCCGGGAGCCGGTGGAGTTCGCGCGCCACTGCGCGACGATCGCGTCAGGGTCCAGTAACCCCAGGCGCGTGGGCGGACCTTCGGCCGTGCGGGCGTTGGCGCGAGCGATCTCGGCGTTGAGACCGAGGACCTGCGCCCTGACGTCGGCTTCGCTTCCAAGCGCCCAGATCTTCTTCATCTCGGACTCGACCTTGCGGAGCAGCTCGAGGGCCGGCGGCAAGACGGATACGTTTTCGCGCTGGACGAGCTTCTTTATCCACCAGTCCGGGTCGTAGCCTCCTTCGAGGTCCGGGAGGGGCTTGCCGGCACCCGGCAGGTTGTCGAAAGCGCCGTCCTCCCGGGCACGGCGAATCTGCTCGTCGAACCAGGACTCCCAGCTGACCCCGGGTGGTTTCCGTTCGGTCATGTCGGTAGTATGCTCCCGCGCGAGGAGGCAGGCCATGTCCACGTCCAGCAATCTAGCTGTCGTCGTCGATCCCGCCGCGCCCGGACGTCTCGCGATCGCTCCCGTGCCGGAGCCGGCTCCGGAGCGCGGTGAAGCGATCATTCGCGTGCGCGCCCTCTCGCTCAACCGCGGCGAGGTGCGCCGCTCGGGTATGGCCGCGGCCGGGTGGCGCCCGGGCTGGGACCTGGCCGGAGTCGTCGAGCGGGCCGCGGCGGACGGCTCGGGGCCAGAGGTCGGCTCCCGGGTCGTTGGATTCCTTCCGGAGGGCGCGTGGGCGCAGCGGGTCGCCGTACCGAAGAACGCCCTGGCGGTGCTGCCCGACAAGGTGACGTTCTCGCAGGCCGCGACCTTTCCCGTCGCCGGGCTCACGGCGCTGCTGGCGCTCAGCAAGGCGGGCCCGCTCCTCGGAAAGCGTGTGCTCGTCACCGGCGCCACCGGCGGCGTCGGCGATTTCGCCGTCCAGCTGGCGCGGCTCGGCGGCGCCCACGTCACGGCGAGCGTCCGGCGCGCCGACCAGGTACCGGCGGTGCGCGCGCTGGGTGCCCACGACGTCATCGTGGGCGACGAGATCCCCCGATCGCCCAAGCACGACCTCATCGTCGAGTCGGTCGGGGGCAAGACTCTCGGCTCGGCGCTCGCGGCGCTGGAGCGCGCTGGAGTCTGCGTGACGCTCGGTGTCTCGGCCTCGGCCGAGGTCACCTTCGACGCTCGCGAGTTCTTCGTGGCCGGACGCTCGACGCTCTACGGCTTGTATCTCTTCACCGAGTTCGGAAACGAGCCCGCGTCGGTCGGTCTGCGCCGGCTCGCCGAGCTCGTCGCCGCGGGCCAGCTCATGCCGCACATCAGCCTGGAGCGGCCGTGGAAGGAGATCGGCCAGGTCGCCCAGGATCTGATGGCCCGGCGGTTCCAGGGCAAGGCCGTGCTCGTTCTTGACTGACGAGCACGGGCTGCGTCAGGCGCTCCAGCGGGTGCGGACGGGCGCGCTCAGCCGTCGCGAGCTCGTCCGCGGATTGCTCGGCTTCGGGCTCACCGGGCCGCTGATCGCCGAGCTTTGCCGAGAGGCCGGCGTCGCTCACGCCCAGCCGCGGCGGGCGCCCTTCACCCCGGCCCGGCGCGGTGGCGGCGGCGAGCTGAAGCTCCTGTGGTGGCAGGCGCCCACCATCCTGAACCCGCACCTGGCGATCGGCGTGAAGGACGGTGACGGCTCGCGCCTCTTCTACGAGCCGCTCGTGTCGTTCGATCCCGACGGTGCCCTGGTGCCAGTGCTCGCGACCGAGGTGCCGACCGTCCAGAACGGCGGGGTCGCCCGCGATGGGTTGTCCGTCACCGTCAAGCTGAAGAAGGGCGTCCAGTGGCACGACGGCAGGCCCTTCACCGCCGACGACGTGGTGTTCACCTGGGAATATGCCGCCGATCCGGCGACGCTGGCGGTGTCGACCGGGTCCTATCGGGAGATCGCGCGCGTCGACAAGCTCGACGCGCACACGGTCAAGATCGTCTACAAGACGCCGATGCCGTTCTGGGCCAGCGCGTTCCGGGGCGTCATCCCGCGCCACGTCTTCGAGCCCTTCAAGGGCGGCAAGTCACGCGAGGCGCCCGCGAACCTCAGGCCCGTCGGAACCGGCCCCTATCGCATCGTCGACTTCAAGCCCGGCGACATCGTGCGCGGCGAGATCTTCACGGGCTATCACGAGGCGAGCTGGCCGTTCTTCGATCGGGTCGAGATGAAGGGCGGGGGCGACGCCGTGTCGGCGGCCCGCGCGGTCATCCAGACCGGCGAGTACGACTTTGCCTGGAACATGCAGGTCGAGGACGACGTGCTCCGGCGGATGGAGCAGGGGGGCAAGGGCCGGGTCGACATCGCCTGGGGCGGCGCCGTCGAGCACATCCTCTGCAACTTCACCGACCCGCTGCGCGAGGTGGACGGCGAGCGGTCGAGCCTCAAGGCGCCGCACCCCTTCCTGACCGACCCGAGCGTGCGCACGGCGCTGAGTCTCCTGGTCGATCGCGCGTCGGTCCAGGAGCAGATCTACGGCCGGCTCGCGCAGGCGACCGCGAACTATCTGAACGCGCCGGCGCAGTTCCGGTCCCGGAACA
>Ga0137409_10002283_pt1 | contig 20672 bp, 18 predicted proteins | sample CZODoug1_16funga_FD_122059 | JGI IMG/M metagenome (GOLD analysis project Ga0137409, IMG submission 122059) | Vadose zone soil fungal communities from Angelo Coast Range Reserve, California, USA - CZODoug1_16fungal (Hybrid Assembly) | ecosystem: Environmental > Terrestrial > Soil > Vadose zone... | reverse complement strand
GAATGGAACAGTGTTTCATGCTTGCAACGGCAATTAGTTTCCAGAGGGTTGGGGTACTTCGTTCCCAGTTTCTAAGCGCAACGGCAGCCCTCTCTGCGCCGATAATGCGGTGAGGTTGCGCCAGCAAAAACTTACCAACGAATCAGCCTGACTTACTGTCGTCAGGTTAACAGCTCATCTATCGTGTGGCCCGTGCGTCGTTCAACCAGTTCGCAAAGCGAAGGGACTCCGCCGGCGGCTTCATCCTTCGAGATGCGCTCGACGCGCCACATGGGAAAGAACAGATCGCCAAAACCGGGAAACGGTTCCGCGTTTACTACCGCGCTTAGCCAATCATCAAATGCATTCAGGTCGAGGCCGCGCAAGAATACTCCAGCCTCACTAATCTGGCCGAGCACGCCCCAACATTTTTCGCGCGGACTGTGGAGCACAACTACTACTGCCGCGCCGCGGCCGATTCCCGCTCCGGTGTCCGGAGTTTCCTTCATTTTGTTTTCGCTCCCGCAGGAATCAAACTGCGCACGAACTGCCCGATTTCCTGTACGAGGTTCGGTTCTGTCGAGAGCTTCTCGATCTGCGCGACGATAGCTGAACCAACCACTGCGGCATCAGCATAGCCAAGGGTTTGTTCCACCTGCTCGGCGCTGGAGATACCAAACCCGACTGCGACAGGCAAACTTGAGAACCTGCGCACACGCGTGACGAGCAATTCTGCCTCGTTGCTCAGATTCTCGCGAGCCCCGGTGACACCAGCCCGAGATACGGCATATACAAAACCGCTTGCATGCCCGGCAATCATCCGCAAACGGGCATCCGTGGACGTCGGCGCCACCAGAAAGATCATGTCGAGATTATTCCGTTGCAGCGTGGCGGCAAATTGTTCCGACTCCTCGGGCGCCAGGTCAGTCACAAGAATTCCATCGATACCCGCCCGCGCAGCATCGTTCGCAAGTTTATCAACGCCGTACTGCAATAATGGATTGAAGTAGCTGAAAAGGACCAGCGGCGTCTCGATCCGGGCGCGCGCTTTGGCGGTGACTGCGAAAATCTCCGGCAACCCGAAGCCGTGTTTGAGCGCGCGTTCGGAAGCGCGTTGAATCACCGGGCCGTCGGCCATCGGATCGCTGAAGGGAACGCCGAGTTCGATGATGGAGGCGCCGGCGTTTCCCAGCTCAACCAGCAACTGGGCGGTCGTATCGAGATCGGGGTCGCCGGCGGTAATGAAGGGGATGAAGCCCTTCTTCCCTTCCCGCCTCAACTGACTAAACGCATCCTCGATTCGGCCCAAGACAAGACTCCAGACTCTAAACTTTAAGACTTCAGACTTTCCTGAACCGTATTCACATCCTTATCGCCACGTCCCGAAAGATTCACAATCATGATCTGATCGCTCTTCATCTCGGCTGCCACTTTGATGGCATGAGCTACAGCGTGGGCCGACTCAAGCGCTGGAATGATGCCCTCGAGCTTCGACAACGTTTGAAAAGCGTCGAGCGCTTCGGTATCTGACACGGAAGTGTACTCAACGCGTCCCGAGTCGTGCAGTGACGCGTGCTCGGGACCAATCGAGGGGTAGTCCAACCCGGCTGAAATTGAATGCGTGGTTGCGATTTGTCCGCGCTCGTCTTGCAGTACATAACTCATCGTGCCCTGCAACACACCCGGACGCCCCCCACCCCTCTGGTTGAAACGCGCGGCGTGTTGCCCCAGTTCGTTGCTGCGGCCACCTGCTTCAACGCCGACCATGCGCACGGATTCGTCTTGCAAAAACGGATGGAACAGGCCAAGAGAATTCGAGCCGCCGCCGACGCAGGCGACCAGGACGTCGGGTAAACGGTTTTCTTTTTCCAAAATCTGGTCACGCGCTTCGCGGCCGATGACGGTTTGAAAATCGCGCACCATCATCGGATAAGGATGCGGACCGAGCGCGCTTCCCAGCAGGTAATAAGTATCGTCGACGTTAGTCACCCAGTCGCGCAACGCTTCGTTGATCGCATCCTTCAGCGTGCGCGAGCCGGCGCTGACTTCGCGCACCTCAGCTCCGAGCAGCTCCATGCGAAAAACGTTCAACGCCTGCCGCCGCATGTCTTCCGCGCCCATGTAGACGACGCAATCAAATCCAAACAGCGCGCAAACTGTCGCCGTCGCCACGCCATGCTGTCCGGCGCCGGTCTCAGCAATCACGCGGCGTTTGCCCATGCGTCGAGCGAGCAACACCTGGCCCAGCGTGTTGTTAATTTTGTGAGCGCCGGTGTGGAGCAGGTCTTCACGCTTGAGATAGATTTTTGCGCCACCGGCATGTTCCGTTAAGCGCGCGGCGTAGAACAACGGCGTCGGTCTGCCCGCGTAATCCTTCAACAGCGTCTTCAGTTCAGATTCAAACGCCGGATCCTTACGGGCACTGAGGTAGGCAGCGGTCAACTCTTCCAACGGCGCCATCAGAGTTTCCGGAACATAGCGACCGCCATAGGTGCCCCAGTGGCCACGCTCGTCAGGTTGTGTTTCGACTTCTGCCATGATGGCCTTTCGTTTCCGGCTCTAATGTCCGACAAACTTCAGCTTGTCGAGCGTCTCAGTCAAAACGAGACTTTAGCCGGAAAATGCGACAAACTTAAAGTTTGTCGGACACGATTGTCAGGCAGTCGCCGCCCGCACAGCCTTAACGAAGTCACGCACTCGCGCGTGGTCCTTCTGACCCGGCGTACGCTCGAGCAGGCTGCAAGCATCAACTGCGTATGGCCTCACCGCGTCGATCGCCTCACCAACATTCTCCGCAGACAAACCGCCGGCGAGAAACAGTCTCGGGAAAAGCTCTCTCGTCTTTCGGGCGATGGCCCAATCGCTACGTTTGCCGGTGCCGCCAAATGTTTCCTTATCAAAGGCATCAAGCATGATCGCCTGAACGTCGTAGTCAAGCACGGTCTCGCGTTTGAACTCACCGCTGGTAGCGAACACCTTAATTAGATAACGACCTTTGAGCGCCTTACAGTATTCCGCCGACTCAGTCCCGTGCAACTGCAAGGCTGAAATTCCCGCCGTCGAAGTACTCTCCTCAACAGTCTCAAGTGCTTCGTTTACGAATACGCCGACGGTCAACACCGCTGCCGGCAAACTGTCGATAATCGCACGCGCCGCTTCCGGAGTGATGTGTCGCGGGCTACGTGCATAGAAATTAAATCCCAGCGCGTCGGCGCCGGCGTCGACCGCGGCGAGCGCATCGTCAAGATTGGTGATACCGCAGATCTTAACCAGCGTCATTCGTGTTCTCTGACTCTAACTCAATGTCCGTTTAGATAGCGGACTTGTCCGCCGGCCGCTCACGGTAGAACTCTCGATCTGTGCCCAAACACGGCGCACAAGTGCGCTTTCTAAACGGTTTTCCGGAACAGCTCTAGTTGCCACCCAGGATCCTCTGCGCGCATGAAGGCCTCGCCAACCAAAAATCCTTTATAGCCTACAGCTCGCAGCCGGCCAACTTCATCCGGATTTAATCCGCTTTCACTAATCAAAACTACATCCGCCGGCGCGAAGCGGGCGAGCTGCAGTGAAGTCTCCATTGAAACATTGAACGTCCGCAAATCGCGATTGTTAACTCCGACGAGCTTGGCACCGATTGCGATTGCCCTGTCCAACTCTTCTTTCGTATGCACTTCGACGAGCGCGTCCATACCCAATTCGACTTCGGTCAAACGCCGCAATCGCGCGAGCGTTTCATCGTCGAGCGCGGCCACAATCAGCAATAACGCGTCCGCTCCGGTTGCGGCTGATTCATACACCTGATACTCGTCGACGATAAAATCCTTGCGTAGGATCGGAATTGAAACTGCTGCTCGAACCGCGCGCAAGTCATCGAGCGAGCCGTCGAAAAAGTCTGCTTCCGTTAACACCGAGATAGCCGCGGCGCCAGCGGATTGATAACTACTCGCGATCGTCGCCGCATCGGCATTCGCGCGGATGACACCTTTCGAGGGCGACCGCCGCTTAAACTCGGCGATAACTCTTACGCCGCCACTGTCGTCGTTGCGGTTGAGTGCGTCAATAAGCGCGTGGTGTTTTGCACCAGTTCGCGCGCCGCGTGCCATTTCTTTAATGCGTTCAATCGCAACCTCGAGCTTCGCCGCTCCGATCCGTCGCCGCTTACTAACAATGATCTCTGAAAGTAGATTCACGCCTGATAATTCGCGGCTTTGCCGCCTTCCGTGCGGAAAGGCTAGCCTTTCCGGTAAGCTTGTCTTTCTTCGAGGCTGCGCCTCGATCGCGTCCTGCGGAGGCGAAGCCTCCTAAAAGTTATGGAAGCTAAACGGAAAGGCCCAGCCTTTCCGCACGGAAGGCGGCAAAGCCGCGCTGGTCAAGTTTTTTCTTATTAGCCGTAGGGCGCTTTCTTTAGTCGCTGTTAGTCGCACTAACCAACTCCTCCAGTTTCCGCCACGCCGCGCCGCTGTCGATGCTCTGTTCCGCCATTTCTGCCGCAACCTTCAACGCCTCCGCCTTACCACCAACCAGCAACGCCGCGGCAGCATTTGCGACAACCAACGCCCGCGCTTCATCGCGCCGCTCGCCGGAAAGCACGTCGCGAATGATGCGCGCGTTTGCTTTCGCGTCGCCGCCGCGAAGATGATCGAGCACGCCGCGGAACAATCCAAAACCCTCCGGTGCAACTTCAAACATCTTAACTCTTCCGTCCTGAGCCTCCGCCACGAACGTTTTGCCCGCGATTGTGATTTCATCGAGGCCATCTTCACCGTGCACTACCCAGGCGCGTTCGGTCCCCAATGCCGCCAGCACATTTGCCAGTAACTCAACCAGCTCCTTTTGCCACACGCCGATAATTTGTCGCGGCGCGCCCGCCGGATTGCTCAATGGCCCAAGCAGATTAAAGGTCGTGTGAATGCCCAGCTCGCGACGGATGCCCGCGACGCGCGCGGTGGCGCCGTGATAGAGCGGGGCAAACATAAAACAGATTCCGATTTCGTTGAGACAATCTTCTGTGACTTTCGCGAGGGCCGACACGTTGACGCCAAGCGCGGTCAGCACATCCGCGCTTCCCGACTTGCTGCTGGCGGCGCGATTGCCGTGTTTCGCCACCGGCAGGCCGGCCCCCGCAATTACAAAGGCCGCCGCGGTCGAGACGTTGAAAGTCTTGGCGCGGCTCGAGCCCGTGCCGGCGGTATCAATGAACACTTCATGACAACAGCTAACTCTAACGGCGCGCTCACGCAGCCCGCCGGCCATGCCGGCAAGCTCCTCGACTGTCTCCCCTTTCGCCGACAGTGCGACCAGGGTCGCGGCAATCTGTGCATCACTCGCATCGTCTGCCAGCATGGCCGTCAGCAGTTCTGCCGCTTCTCCGCGAGTGAGATTCTCGCGGTTTTGCAAACGGTTTAGGTGATGACGCAGAACGCTGTTGACCATTGGACGTTTTAGACTCTGTGCTGACTTAAGAGCGATCACTTACGGGCTAGTGAATTGCATTTCAAATTCAAACGCTACCAACCACTAACCACTACTTCTTCTTTTCTGCATCGCGCAGCAATCGCGCGACTTCGTCTCTCTTGTTTCTTGCTGCCCAGGCTGAGGCCGTCATGCCGTCGTTATCTTTCAAGGCCGGATTGGCGCCTTTCTCGATAAGCAACCGTGCAGCGTCTTCGTGGCCGTAGACGCCCGCCCACATCAGCGCCGTTCCGCCGAGCTTGTTTTTCGCGTTGGGGCTCGCACCGGCATCAAGGAGCAGGCGTAGGATGTTTACGTTGCCGCGCATCGCCGCGCCATGCAAGGCGGTGTCGCCATCGTCATCACTGAGATTGGGATCAGCACCGCGTTTGAGAAGTTTTCTGACGGTGTCTTCATCCGAGCGCCAGACGTACCTCATCAACACAGACGGACCGATTGAGCCGCGAGCATTCAAATCGAGTTTCTGCTGGGCCAGCAACGCGTCGGCGATCTCATCGTGCTTGTTTTGGATAGCGCGCAGGATCGCCGTGTAATCGAAGTTGTCTTTCGCGTTAACATCGGCGCCGCCCTGCAGCAATGCGTTTACGATTTCTTTGTTGCCAAGCGAAGCCGCGGTGATTAATGCCGTTGCTCCGTTTTCATCTTTGGCATTTGGATTGAGGCCCGCGCTTAGAAACCAATTAACCGCAATCACGTCATTCGAGGTTGCTGCCGACAGAAACGACTTTTCATTAAACTCATAGCCGCGCAACTTGAGAAAGCGCCTGGCTGTCTCCGGCGTCGGCTTATTGTCCGGCCGTTCAGCGCAGCTCGTGAACCCGAGGGGTGCGAGCAAAACACAAACAAGCAATGTCCGTATGACGCATTCCTCGCCTAAAGTTTTCATTACTCGATTCACTTTTTGCACGGCGCCACCAGCGCGTGATTGATGCGCACCGGCTTGTTCGGTTTCTCGCCATCTACGGGCGCGTGATTGATCGCGTCTGCGACCTCGATGCCTTTAGTCACCCTGCCAAACGCGGAAAATTTTCCGTCGAGGTGTGGGCCGTCGCCGACGAGTATGAAGAAATGCGTGGTGGCACCGTTTGGCTCTGCCGGCCGCGCCATCGAGACAATGCCACGAACATGCTTAACTAAACCGGGCTCGTCGGGCAGCTTGCGCGACATTCTCCTCGCCAGCTCGAAGCCCCACTTTTCACTGGTGGAAAGATTGCCGCCCTGGACGACGAAGTCTTTCACGACGCGGCTGAAGGTTGTTGTATCAAGCGCGCCGGTGGCGGCGAGATTGAGAAAATTGCGCACACTCTCGGGCGCAACTTCGGGAATCATCTCTATCTCAATCGCGCCTGCTTCGGTTTCAAGCGTGACGCATTGCGCCGCCATCTTTTCTACCGGCGCGCCGTCAAACGGTTCGGGCTTGTCCACGGTTGCTTCGACAGGCCGTGCATTCGCTTTCTTCGCAGGGTCAGTTTCCGGCTGCTGTTGGTTCGGCTCTTGCGCGCTCGCAAAACCGACGAGTGCGACCACAATAAAGATGAACGCGAATAACAGATTGCGAATATCATGCGCAAATGATCTCGTTACGGCTCGGGGTTCTGATTTGACGTTGGACATTGGACGTTGGACGTTGGACTTCATGCAAACTTCGTCGCCGACAGCCACTGTCCGCCGTCTACAACTAATGTCGCACCATTGATGAAACTGGCGGCGTCGGAACAAAGAAACAGCGCGGCCTTTTCGATGTCGCTGATGCGGCCGAAGCGGCCCAGCGGAATATTCTTCAGCAGTTTTTCTTTGATGGGTTCCGGCACCAGGCGCTTCATGCCTTCCGTGTCTTCAATCGGCCCGGGCGCAATGGAATTCACGCGAATGCCGTAGCGTCCCCACTCAACCGCCAGGTTGCGCGTGAGCGCATCGACGCCGGCCTTCGCGGCGGAAACGTGAAGCTGCATCGGCGTGCCGACGTAATGGAGCGTAGCGCTGATGTTGAGAATCTGGCCCTGCTGCTCCTTGAGTTGCGCGAAAGCGGCGCGGCAGACATTAAACGTGCCCTTGAGATCGATATCGACGACGGTCCCAAACCCGTTTGGCGATAACGCTTCAGCGGGTGACAAAAAATTTCCGGCCGCGCCATTCACTACGATATCGATTTTGCTGAAACGCACCAGCGTCGCGAGAATTGCTTCCTCAATTTCTTCGTAGTTGCGCACGTCAGCCATAACCGGAGCCGCTTCGCCGATGTTCGGATTGTTAGCGCGCGCATCGTTGATCGCTTTGGCCGCCGGTTCGAGATGCTCCAGCTTACGACTAACCAACGCGACATTCGCGCCCGCTTCGGCCAGCGCGCGCGCGACGCCGCCAGTGATACCCGTGCCGCCGCCAGTTACAAACGCGACGCGGCCTTTAAGAATTCCGTCTACAAAGATTTTGTCGGTCATATTTTTGTAGGGGCAGGGCTCGTCCCTGCCCGCACTCGGGCGGGTACGAGACCCGCCCCTACAGCTTTAGCCACCGGCGATAAACGGCCGCGACTGCACAATATAGATCTGGCCCTTCATGTAAGCCCACTCGATGTCCTGATCGCGACTACCAAACACGCGCTTGATCGCAGTCGCGGCGCTCACCAATCGTCGAATCACGTCGTCAGTTAAAACAACTCGTTCGCCCGTAATCGGAATTTCCTTGACGCCGCCCTTGTCGTCAAACGTCAACAGACTGTCTTCATCCGAACGCGTCAAGACCTGCACGGCGTTGGCGCGCTCGCGAAAAATTATCTGCTCGGCAACCTTCTTGCCCTCAACAACCTTGATGCCCAGGCCGCGTTTCGCGCTGATGTAGATGGCGCCTTTGTTGTCCTTATCAAACGGATCGGTAGTGATCATCACCCCGGAGCTTTCCGAATTGATGCCTTCCTGAATCAGCACCGCCATGAAGATCTTCGAATGATCGATCACGGCGCGTTCGCGCGCTTCGTAAGCTTCCGAATTCCACAACGACGACCAGACGGTTTTGATCGCGTCGATCAGTTGCTGATCGTCGCGCACGTTCGGCACAGTCGTGTACAACCCGGCGCCGCTGAAGTTTGGCAAGTCTTCCGAGTTGGAAGAGCTGCGCACAAACAAGCCCTTGCCGGGAAACTCGCGATGCACCCGGCGCAGGATCTGAGCCCGCAGCGAGTCATCAAATGTTGCCTGCTTGATGCGCTCGCGCAGATTGACGAGCTGTTCGCGACGATAAGCCGGATCGTGGACAAACTTCTTGTCGTTGAGCAGCGCAAAGATTGCGTCGTCCAGCTTGTTCGCTTGCAGGAACTGGTCGTAGTAGTAAAAAGGAATCGTGAAGCCATTGGGCACCATGATGCCTGGCAAACGCGCATGCATTACTTCGCCGAGATTCGCCGACTTGCCACCATAAGCCGTTGCCAGTTGCGATCGCTGCTGCCCGAGACCCAACAGACGCGTCTCGGAAAGATTGAAGCGCGGCTTCATCACGTCGAGCCGCTGCGCCAGCCGGCGTTGATATTCGCGCAACTGGTCCAGGTCCGCGCGCTTGATCGTGTAGCCGTCCCGTTTCGTCTCAAAGGCTACCCACCAGCCGTCGTATTGCTTCAACAGAGTCTGCGCGTTTTTGATGTAGGCGTTAGGAATGCCCCAGCCTTTGGCCAGCAGGTTGATGTGCGACAGCGGCGTCGAGGGATGCGAAGTGATCACACCGGCGACTGGCGGCAGTTGCACTGGCACCTCATCGAGCACCAGGATTTCGTTGAAGCCTATCTCAACGTGCTCGTCGAGTTTGGGGATGACGTGAATCCGGCCCAGGCCTTTCGCCACGTTCAGCGCCTGGTACTCCTGTTCCCGGGCGATGTCGCTTTGCAGCACGCGCTCGAGTCCCGCGATGTTGCGAGATTCTTCATCCTGGCGAATTGAATTTGGTTTATAGGCAACCGGAACGAAAAAACTCGCCTTGATCAAGTCGGCAGTTAGCTTGACCTGGTCCGCGGGGATCAGATCGCCCTCCCAGAATTCAAACGTCCAACGCTTTAGCGGCGTTTGATAAGCGATGGTGCCGAGAATGAAGCGGCGATTCGCCTTCAGATAGTTATTTTCGAAAAACTCGCGACCGCGTTCGAGCGAGAGATAGGTGCCATTCACAAAGTCTTTGTGGAAGGCGTAACGCCTGGTGTTGACGTAGTAAATTTTGTTCTGATCCTTGCGATCGATAACGAAGAGCAAGTGTGGCAACGCATAGGGCGTTTCCGGATCGTAGGTTACGGCCAACGAATCAAACTCAGCCTGCGATCGGATGGCGGCAAGCGAACGCGGTGCATCAGATTGGGCGCTGACGCGAACCGCAGCTCCCGCTGAAGTCATGATCAAAAGCAAGCAAACGACTAGTAAATGATTTCTGGAATGCACTCGCTCAATACCTTTACTGCTGCGCCATGTTCAAGTAGTTCAGAGTTCAACCTTTAGGTTGCGTTGCGATGCAGACAAGCTCAAGCTTGAACTCTGAACTGCCGGCCTCTGCCCAAGCTCCCTTCTCAGCCAAGATCGTTGCTCAGACGCGTCAGCAATTCTATCAAATCATCGACGTGACGACGCTCGGTCAGGAAGCTGTTGATGTTCACGCGCAACGCCCGGCGGCCGTTGAGCACCGTCGTCGTAATCCAGGCTTCACCGCTGCGCTCAATCTTCTGCTGCAGGTCTTGTTGTAAACGATCTTGTTCGACGCCGTCGATATTGTCCAAACCCGGTGGCTGAAATTTGAAACAACAAACCGCCGTCTCTATCTCGCCCACGCGTTTGAAATCAGCTAACTCATCAAGACGACTTGCCAGGTAGTTTGTCAGTTTGATTTGCCGCTCGATCACAGCCGCGTAACCCTGCCGGCCCATGAACTTCAGCGCCATCCAGAGTTTTAGCGCATTGAAGCGGCGTGTACCCATCTGGCCGTAGCGAAAAAAATCAAACTCGACATCAGCGCCGCCGCGATCTTCGTTCAAATATTCCGGCGTGATGTCAAACGAATCGCGCAACACGCGGCCGCCGTCGCGCACCAGCACCGCGCCACAGGCAAACGGCACAAACATCCATTTGTGCGGATCGAAGGTTACTGAATCAGCCAGCTCGATGCCCTGCAGTTTGCCGCGCTGCGCTTCCGAGAATGCCAGTGCGCCCCCGTAAGCAGCGTCAACGTGATACCAGCAATTCTTCTCGCGGGCGATCGCGGCCAACTTTGCCAACGGATCAATCACTCCGGTCGAGGTGGCGCCGGCAATTCCAATCACGCAGCAAGGTGTGCAGCCGGAGTTGCGATCATAGTCGATCTGTTCCTGCAACGCGTCCGTGCGGACATGAAAGTTTTCGTCCGTGGCAACTTTGCGCAGGCTGTTGCGGCCGAGTCCAAGAATGTCAACGCTCCGCTCAATCGAAAAGTGGCATTGCTCGGAAGCGTAAACGGTCAGATCGCCGGGCTCGGATCGCAAACCGTGCAGCACCGCCGCTTGCTGGGCGCGGTCGCGAGCACACTTGAGCGCAATCAGGTTAGCTTCCGTGCCGCCGCTTGCGAGCACGCCAAAGCTCGACGGCCCATAGCCAATCAGTTCACACAACCAACGAAGCACGCGCGCCTCGATCATCGCCGACGTTGGACCATTGCGCCAGGCGCCGGCATTTTGGTTGAGCGCCGAAGCCAGCGCGTCGGCCCAAACGCCGATTGGCAGCGGCGTCGGATTAAATTGGCCGTAATAGCGCGGGCTGGGAACCTGCATCGCGTGAGTGACCACATCACGCGTGAACCGTTCCAGTATTTCCGTGGTAGTTATTCCCTGCTCCGGCAATGGCTCGTCAAATATTTTTTCCAGATCCTGAGGCGTGGCTGAGGACGTAACTTTTCTGGTGTCGAGGCTGGCGGCGTATTCCGTGATGATAGTCGTCACGGCGCGTCCCAAACGCTCATGTTGCTCGGCCAGCGGTTCGGTTAATTGTCCAGCCAGGTCGTCAATCATATAAACTCACAAACCAGAAAAGAGAATGCCTAAGCATCGCACGCGCGGCCATAAGCCACAAAGCGGCGGGCTGGTTTTCTCTGTGCAACCTCCGTGTCTGCTGTGCCTCTGTGGTGAGTGGTTGTCCGGCGTTTATTCACCAGAGAGACACAGAGGACACGGAGGTTGCACAGAGAACGAAACACGGAGTCTCCTTGCAGAGCGGCTGGAGGCAAACTTCCAGATAATGAATACAAGCCCGGCAACAAGACAATTTAGAGAAACCCTGGAAACTGAAGCGAGCGTTTACGGAGTAACACTTCCAGTCGCAGCTCTCGAAGGGTTGTCACAATATTACGAGCTGCTCAACGCCTGGAATTCCCGCGTGCATCTGGTCGCGCCTTGTTCGCCGCAGGAATTTGCCACCCGCCATGTGCTTGAATCCCTGGTCTTGCTGAAACACCTGCCTCGCGATGCGCGCGTCGCCGAGGTTGGCGCCGGCGCCGGATTGCCGATCCTGCCCTGCCTCATTGTCCGGCCTCATCTCCGCGCCGTTCTGATCGAGGCCTCTCAAAAGAAAGCGGTGTTCCTTCGCGAAGCGCTGACCAGGACCGCAACCTCCAAACAAGCCGCGGTGATTGCCGAACGTTTTGAGAACGTCGCCACGCCCGCCGTTGGTATTGTTACGTGTCGCGCGCTGGAGCGCTTTGAAGAAATGCTTCCGCGCCTGCTGGAATGGGCGCCGTCGGGAGCCACGCTATTACTCTTTGGCGGAAAGCGATTAGCGCCTCGCCTCGAAGACCTGGGCTTCGCCAGTGCGGCCGAACTAATGCCGCGCTCGAACGGCAGGTTTCTCTTCGTCGTCAAGAAGTCGTGAGTCGGCAGCCAAATGGTTATCACTTTTTTCTGGAAACCGAATGCCTTTCGTTATTTCAAAAAACCAAGAGAAAGATTAGTGCCGACGGACAATCTCGAACGCGAGATGTCAAACAACAATGGCAGGGAGTTTGGCTTTGCCCCAGGCCAACTCCCGAGGCCCTGGCGCCTCGATGCTCGCGCCCCGCCCCGGCGCTTATCCCAGGCGTAAATTCAGCACGCCTGTGTGGGGAATCGGAAATTGACTATGTCGTACCAAACAAGAATCGGAGCTTCGCTAGTCATCCTGGCCTTCATGCTCATGATCGCGCCCGCGGTCAGCGCGGATCCAATCCAAATCACTACGAGCAGCAGCGGCTTTGAACTCCACGGCCTCGGAAACAATGGCAAGGGTGTAACAAACCTGGACTTCGATTCACTGGTCGGCGCCGCTAATTCAGATGTGAACGTGATCGACTCCCTCGTCTCAATGCGCGGCAGTTTTACGTCCACCCTCAACCCGCTGCTCTTCACACCCGGCTTCACAGGCTTTGGTTCCGGAGGCACCTACAACTTCAATTTCTCCCAGCTACTGACAGTCAACGGGCAGACACAAACGTTGAACCTGCTCGCCACGCTGACGGTTACTGCTGTTCGCGATTCGATCACTGTCACTGGTGTCAGCCCACTGATTTTTCAGTTTGACACTTTCTCAGTGGTCGCGACGGTATTGCCTGCGACGCTGTCTGGAACTGCGAACGGGGAATTCAGGGATTTTCTTTGCGCGCGGTTTGAAGTGAAGCCCAACTGCGATACCAGCGTGCCTGAACCGACGACAATGTTGCTCTTAGGCACTGGCCTGACGGGCGTCGCAGCTAAACTCAGGCGGCGGCGAAGAATGAAGCCTTCGATATAAGGCTCGGGAGTGGGCGTTGAAAACCGTTCGCTGTTCCGCTTCGCATTAATCTCACCGACACATCACACTAAAGGTCATCGAGGATGTCGCGCGTCCAGCGACGTTCAGCCAGGAATCTACGGATCAATCACGACCAGTTCGTCAGTGAGGCTGGCCTCGGCGCCTTTCTTGTCCGCAGCATGAATGACACCAGTTTCGTTTATGTAGAACGACCGCCGGCCCGTACGCCCGTAGGTGCGTGGCACCGCAAATATTTCAAGCGAGGACGGAGATTCTGGTGAATATTTTTCAACTCTTGCGTGGAAGAGATACCCAAACCGGTGGCCCTCGGCCAAGACATAATCAATAAGGTTTTGTTTGCCCAGCTCCGCGATAGTGCCGTAATTGCCGTTGCCAGTAGTGGCCTGGTAGGTTGCTTCGGCGCTAAAGAGTGTTCGCAGGGTCATGATCGCACCGGTTTCGTTGTATCTGATCAGTCTGCGCTGTTGTCTGGGAGTAAGCCTGGGGACGGCGGGCGCACGAGTTTGCGCCGGGACTGGCTGGCGTGGCTGAATTGTCTGCGATTGGTTACTACTGGAAAAGCTGAGCAGTGAAACTGCTGCTGCAAAAATCGAGGTGGCCGTTGCGGCGCAGCGCATGTAAGTCAAAAGATTGACTCCTTAAGGCACTACATCGAGTCCAATCAATTGCTGTCCGGAGATTACGAACTCCGCCGGCGGCAACTCCATTTCATAGACCGCGGACAAAACAGTCGGGGTGTAGCCACCTGAGTTTCTATCGCTGTTGAGCGTCGCCACGACTGACGGCGGCAGGTTTGGCAGTTCGCTGGTGCCGATAACGGCGCCGGGCGTGATGCGAAACAGCTTCACATAAAGCCGATCACTCTTCTTCACTTTATTTATCGCCTTCACCAATTGGCCCAGATCCTGAGGAACAAAAGCGCGAGCCGCGGAACCTTCCTGAAGAGCACCGCCGTCACCGACGAAAACAAGCAGTTGGCCCGGAGTGGCGTCTTCGGGAATCTGCACCGGAATGCGCTGCACAAACTGCTTGCCGGATTCCGTTCTGACGTAGGCCTGGACCTCGATCGTTTCGCCGCGGCGCGCTTCAGTTTTGCTGAGCGCGATCCGTTCGAGCGTGCCCGCATACTTGGTGTCGGTCGAGGAAATGTCGAGCGTCACGCCTTCGATCTGTACATCGTCGAAGCCGCTGCCGAGCAACGAGCTAATCGGCCCGGCAACTGAACCGGCCGCGAGGATGGGTGAGTTTCCGGCCGAAAAGCGGCGATCCACTTCGATCGGCTCCTGCCCCTTAACATTGATTGCGCCCTTGATGGAAATTGTGGAGTCGCCCAGCGCGCGTTCACTCGAAGTAATGGTGTTGAAGACTGTGATGTTCAGCAGCAGCGGCGTTAGAAACGAGTCGTTGGCGATTTCGTAGGAATAGGTTTCGCTGCGATCGCGGCTGGTGTGCAAGTTGATCTTCACGGGGATCATCTTCGGCGCCTGGCCCAACAGACCGAACACACCGGACGCGCGATCCTGAGAGATCGAGCCCATCATGGCACCCGGCACCGACAGCTTGAAAGAATTGTTTACGTTGGGAATAACCGTCACCACCGCCGTCTCGCTCATCGGCATGTCCGAAGCGCCAAGACTCAAAAACGGATGGCCAAACGCATAAATGCGATCGCCGTCGCGAAACGTGACCGTCCCGGAAGCGGCGATCGAATAGTCGCCACGGACCAACTGCACGCTGATCGATGTTCCGGGCGTTAATGTTTTTTCCGTGGCTTTCTCGAGGGGCGTGATGGCCGCCGAACCGCCCGCGCCGGATACCGGAAGCAGGCCGTTGGCCATGAGCTGCGGCGCAAACATCGCGAGCGATTCCTGGCTGATGCCGCCGAAGACCACGGGTGTCGCAATCGGAGTCATTTGTTGTCCGATGAGCGGCAGCAAAGGAGAGCCTTGCGAAACGGGCGCAATCAGCGAAGTCGAAGTGACGGCGGGTTTTGGTAGAGTTGCTTTCCAATCAGTGGCCGCAAGCTGCGCAAACGAAACGGCGCGTGGTTCCTTCGGGCGCTGCGTTTGGATTGACGAGCCCTTCTCAAAGATGTCGATCATCTGTTGGATCGGAGTGATGCCGGCGATTGGTTCTTTGGCAAACGGAAAACTAAAAGCGATCGCGCCGACGAGGCGGTTGTCGATGTAAACAGGCGAGCCCGACATGCCGGCGAAGACGCCGGTCTTTTCAACGTTTGCGCCGGTAAGTTTAGCTATGATTGCCGACTGCCGCGGTCCGGGAAAACCCGGCAACACGCCGAGTATTTCGACGCCAAACTCCTGCGGCTCGGTTCCGGCAAACACGGTCCGCGCCGTTCCCTTCATTCCCGGGCGCAGCTCTTCGAGGGGAAACAAACGAGAGTCTTTCGCGTTCGGAACCGCCGCCGACTTTTGCGCGGCCGCTACTCCGCTAGTGAGGGCGATTGCGACCGTGATGAGAAGAACTCTTGCAAAACTTTTCATTAAGAATAACCTCTTACTTTTGACTGCTGGAGAGACGTTTTTGTTCCGGCGGCCGGGCAGGCTCAGGGCGAATATAGCTTTCAGCCCGAAACCGGTCAAGGTTGTCGCGGAACGAAACGAATCGCCGTTTGCCCAATAAGATCGGGGAGCTTAGTCGGGCCCGCCGCAAATCAGAGTTGTTTCTGCCTTTGACAGTTGGCTAAAGCCGGGTGGCGGTGAAATAGTTGTTTCGGACATTGAAGCTTCCTATTCCTGTTGATAGTAGCGTAGCTTCGGAATGTTCGCCAAGCAACAACGACTGGTAGTGAGGCGTCACCGCCCTACCCGATGTTTCCTGATTCAATCCCCGACATACTAAGATTCGTTTCATGGATTCGATCGAAGGCTTCATCCTCAGCGGCGGACAGTCGCGGCGCATGGGAACCGACAAGTCGCGCTTGATGCTCGACGGACAGAGTTTTGTCGCGCGCATTGCCGCGGAGCTTGCCGCAGTCACGTCCAAAGTAACAATCGTTGGCGCCAATATCACAGCAACTGAGGTCGAGCTTAGCCTGCCAACGGTCCCCGACATCTATCCCGGCTGGGGGGCACTTGGTGGCGTGCACGCCGCGCTTTCAGCTTGCAACGCTGTCTGGGCGCTGGTTGTGGCTTGTGATTTTCCCTTCGTCACCAGAGAACTCCTTGTCCGGCTCGCGAGTCTTCGGGAAAACTTTGCCGCCGTCGCACCGATCCAGGGTGACGGAATTCCGCAGCCGCTTTGCACGCTCTATCGAGTTGAACCCTGCCTTGAGCGTGCAGAGCAGCTAATCAAATCGGGCGAGCGAAAACCCATTGCTCTGTTACAATCTGTGAATACGCGCTGGGTTTCGTTTGCCGAGTTGGCAAATATCGCGGGCGCGGACCATTTTTTTGAGAACATCAACACTCCGGAAGACTACGCTCGCCTAAGCGAGAAAGGAGTTGGCAGTGACGATGTAGCATGAGTTAGGGTGTAACGGAAGATTTTCTTTTGTTGATCCTTCATCCCTGCTCCTTCATCCCCCTTTCCCATGGCCACCCGACGACGAATTGGCAAGAAGCTTTTTAAGTCGCTCCTGCCAGTGCTGCTCATCCTCCTCGTGGCGCTTGTGATTGCGCTCGCCTCAATTGTCCGCGGAATTACGCGGCCGCCGCGGCGCTCTTATCTGGTCACACCGGAGGCCTTCAAGGTGATCAGCGGCCGGGCCCTGAAAGTGACTGACGAAACCTGGCGCAATCGCGACGGCACGCGTGCTCGCGGTTGGCTGCTGCGCGGCGCGGAAGGAGCGCCGGCGGTTATTCTTCTGCACCGCTATGGCGGCGATCGTTCCCTGCTTTTCAATCTCGGAATCAAGATAAACGAGGCCACAAACTCTACGATCCTGTGGCCCGATCTGAGAGGCCATGGACTTAACCCGCCGGTTAATTGGACTTCCTTCGGCGCTCTTGAAGGAGACGACGTGCAGGCCGCTCTCGACTTTCTGCGCTCGTTGAAAGGCGACAGCCAAAGCCAGTTGGTCGGAGAACACGCCGGAGTCTTTGGAGTGGAGTTAGGCGCTTACGCGGCCTTGCGCGCGGCGAGTCAGGATTCGCGGATTCAGGTTCTGGTGCTCGATTCCATTCCGCGCAGCCCGGATGAACTGCTCAGCGCAGCGGTGGGCAACAATCTCGGCGTGAGCAATGGTGCTTTACTGTTTCCCGCGCGAGTTGCGACGCGGATCTATTTTCTCGGGAAATATGACAACACGAGTTCTTGTGAACTGGCCGCGCGACTCGGAACGCGGCGAGTGTTGTTGCTTGCCGGCGCCGACGATGGTTACTTGCAGGACTCGACTAAATCTCTCGAGCGCTGTTTTCCAAACTCGACGAACCTCGACGCAAAAACTGACTTGCCACTGTCCGGTTATGCACTACCATCAGCAACGGGCGAACAAGGCGAGAGCTACGATCGACCGGTGATTGATTTCTTCCTCAAGAACCTGCACTGACGCGTCGCAACGCGTGGGGCAGAAGCCCGACCATTAGGAAGGGCTTTGGTACTTATCAGTCAGAGCCCTCCCTAATGGTCGGGCTTCTGCCCGCGCACCGCGACGATCGCGTAGTGGCCGTTGTCTCCAATCACATCCGCTTGCGCCGAGGTTGTGGCCGTTAGCTGGCTTAGCCCTTCGAGTGGCACGAAAGTCAGCACAACATCTCCACGTTTTTGGCTCTCGGCAATCACCTGCTGTGGTCCTTCATACATGACCGGCTCACCATCGGCGCTATAAACAACCCGGCCGGCGGCATAAAACTCCGGAGTGCGATCGCTGCGTTGTATTCCATAGATGACCGCGCGCGAATACCCACGCGCATCAGCGAGTTGCAGCAAGCGTTTGGAAGATTCGCGGTCCGCTACCGCAGGAGCCGCGCAGCGCAGCAAGACGATGATGGCAGCCAGAGTTGCGCCCGCAATAAAGAGGATTGACGCTGTCGGCCGGCGATGCGAAAGCAAGGTGAAGGCTCCCGCAACACCTAGGGGCGTCGCGAACAGAAACACAAACGCGGCAGTCAGATTCCCGGTCCTCCAGTGATAAGCAAGCGCGGCTATCCCTAACAAGAGGCAGAAGACGCCCGTTATCCTGATGGGCCATCTTCCAGCCGCTGGATCTGAATCGAGCCGCCACAGCCTTTGACCGACTATCAATGCCGCCGCAGGTAGCACGGGAAGTATGTATCCTGGCAATTTCGAGTTTGAGAAACTAAAGAACAACAATGGAAATGAGAACCACGCCAGGGCGAAGTTGGGAAACCGGCGCAGGCGATCGTTCGAAGCAACGCCCGCCGTAACCTTCGCCCGCCAGGGCCATAGTCTGGCTCGCACGAAGGCATCAAACAGGAAGGCATTCCAGGGCAAGACGAGCAGCGGGATAACAACCAAATAATAGTAGACCGGCTGGGAATGGTGATACTTGTTGCTGACGTAGCGCGCGAAGTGGTGCTGAATAATGAACTGATTGATAAACGGCCAGCCGTGTCGCCAGATGACCGGCCCATACCAGGTCGCAGCAACGATCAGCAACAATGGAATCCCCCAGAACAAACTAATTAACGCATTTCGTTCGGGCAGTCTTCTGCGGAAAAGATAGTAGAGGCCCACCACGCCAACAGGAATCACTATCCCGACGAGACCCTTCGCCAGGAGCGACAGACCAATGAAAGTGTAGAAGCCAAACAGGAATGCTCGCCGCCGTTTCGGGTTTCCGTCCAACTCGTAAAGAAAATAAAACGTGAGCGCCCAGGTAGTGGTCATCGTTAGGATGATGTCGAAGCTGGCGGCCCGCGAGAAGATGATGATTCCGAGTGTTGTAGCTAAAGCGAGGGCGCTCCAGAAACCCAACGACGCCCAAGACTCGCCGCTCGGAAGGGCTCCAGCCTCGTCATTGTGTTGGACCTGACGGCCGACGACGAAAACAGCCGCGACAGTAAGCAGACCCGAGAGTGCCGCCGGGAGGCGCGCCGCCCATTCCGACACGCCAAACAATTTGAAGCTGGCGATCATCATCCAGTAGAGCAACGCGGGCTTTTCAAACCAGGCGCGTCCGCCGAGCGTGGGAGTGATTAGATCGTGGCGCAGAAGCATTTCGCGGGCGACCTGCGCGTAACGAGATTCATCGGGGCCAACGAAGGGAATGTGACCGAGGCCGTAAAGATAGAAGGCAATGACGGCGAGAAAAAGGAGAACAGCGCCACGCTTGGCAAGGGTTGAAGGATGCAAGTATATTCGACTCCGAATACAGAACTGATTTGTTTAGAGGCGGGCATTGCCCGCCGTTGCGACGTTGTCGATTCGTTTGGAGGCGGGCATTGCCCGCCGTTGCTACGTTGTCGATTCGTTTTAGAGGCGGGCTTGCCCGCCGTTGCAACGTTACGAAGACTAAATGAGTATTATCGAAACTGCACGTGATCACAAATCTTAACCAGTACATCAACGGCGAGGCGGGCAATGCCCGCCTCTAAACTTTACCTACGCGTATGCAGCTTCGTACCGCAGTAATCGGCGTGGGCCATCTGGGCCGGCAACACGCGCGCATCCATGCCAATCTCGCCGCTGAAGGCTTGACTGAGTTTGCTTTCGTTTGCGACCTCAACGAAAAAACCGCGCGCGATATCCCCACGGAAAGACAGACGGAGTGGACGACTGACTGGCACAAACTCATCGGCCAGGTAGACGCGGTAAGCCTGGCGGTCCCTACCGAGTCGCACTGCGAAATCGCCTGCGGCCTGCTTGCAGCGGGCATCCACGTGCTGGTTGAGAAACCCATCGCGCGAACGCTTGCCGAGGCCGACGAGATGATCGCAGCTGCCGCGAAAGGCAAAGCGGTTTTGCAGGTCGGACATTTGGAGCGCTTCAATCCCGCGCTCGTCGCGCTGCGTCCACACGTGCGCAAGCCTGTCTATTTTGAGATTCATCGCGTCGGCGAGTTTACCGCGCGTTCACTGGACGTCGACGTGGTGCTGGACCTGATGATCCATGATCTGGATATCGTGCAGTGGCTGGTTGGCGAAGACGTTGAAGTGACCGAGCTGCATGCTGTTGGCATTCCCATCCTGACGAACAAGGTCGACGCGGCCAACGCGCGCCTTGAGTTCTCTTCAGGCGCGGTGGCAAACATTACCGCTTCGCGCGTGGGCACGGAAAAGATTCGCAAGATGCGCTTTTTTCAACCGCATGACTACATCGCGGTCGATTACGCCACGAAGCGCGCATCGATCAGCAGCCTCGCGCCGCCCAGCGCGGATGGCGCGTGGCCCGGCGTGCAGGTGAAGAATCTGGACATCGTGGACGTCGAACCGCTGCGCACGGAGATTCTCGGGTTTGTGGAAGCGGCGCTGGACGGACTGCCGGCGCCGGTGACGGGAACGGAAGGAAGAAACGCGCTGG
>Ga0137409_10002281_pt1 | contig 20675 bp, 20 predicted proteins | sample CZODoug1_16funga_FD_122059 | JGI IMG/M metagenome (GOLD analysis project Ga0137409, IMG submission 122059) | Vadose zone soil fungal communities from Angelo Coast Range Reserve, California, USA - CZODoug1_16fungal (Hybrid Assembly) | ecosystem: Environmental > Terrestrial > Soil > Vadose zone... | reverse complement strand
ACAGCGGCAACCTTGAGGCCGCCGCGCAGACGGTTGACGACGAGGGTGGCGAGAGCTTCGCCTTCGACGTCTTCCGCGATAATCACAAGCGGCTTGCCGCTCTGCACCACGGCTTCCAGCAAGGGAAGCAATTCATTCAACTGAGACAGCTTCTTTTCATTGATGAGGACGTAGGCATCTTCCATTTCAACGCGCATCTTGTCGGCGTTGGTGACGAAGTAGGGCGAGATGTAGCCGCGGTCGAACTGCATGCCTTCGACGACCTCGAGTTCGGTCTCGAGCGACTTGGCTTCTTCAACCGTGATGACGCCCTCGTTGCCGACCTTCTTCATGGCGTCGGCGAGGAACTTGCCGATTTCGGCGTCGCCGTTGGCGGAGATGGTGCCGACCTGGGCGATTTCCTCGTTCGAGGTGACCTTCTTGGAGTTCTTGACGAGGTCGGCGACCACGGCTTCCACCGCGAGATCGATACCGCGCTTCAGGTCCATCGGGTTCATGCCGGCGGCAACCGACTTGGCGCCTTCGCGGACAATGGCCGCGGCCAGCACGGTCGCGGTGGTGGTGCCGTCGCCGGCAGCGTCCGCCGCCTTGGAGGCGACTTCGCGCACCATCTGCGCGCCCATGTTCTCGAACTTGTCGTCAAGCTCGATTTCCTTGGCGACGGTAACACCGTCCTTGGTAATGCGGGGTGCGCCGAACGACTTGTCGAGCACGACGTTGCGGCCCTTCGGACCGAGCGTCACCTTCACCGCGTTGTTGAGGATTTCGACGCCGCGCAGCATCCTGTCGCGGGCATCGACGCCGAATTTGACTTCTTTGGCTGACATAATGATCTCCGTTTTCAACTGGTCAGATCCCAAGGTCCGCGCGACTGGGTGAAGTCTTGAGGGATGAGATTTGGATTTGCTGGCCTCTGCCTTCGAGACGCCGGCTGCGCCGGCTCCTCAGGATGAGGGAACGGGCTAAAGCGCTTAAGCGGCCTTCTTCTTGGCGGCGGGAACGTCAGTGAGAACGCCCATGATGTCGCTTTCCTTCATGATCAGCAGTTCCTGACCATCGATCTTGACCTCGTTGCCGGACCATTTGCCGAACAGCACGCGGTCGCCAACCTTGAGATCGATCGGAATCAGCTTGCCGGCCTCGTCGCGGCCGCCCGGGCCGACCGAGAGGATTTCGCCCTGCGAGGGCTTTTCCTTGGCACTGTCCGGAATGATGATGCCGCCAGCGGTTTTGTCTTCGGCATCGATGCGTTTGACCACGACGCGGTCGTGGAGCGGACGGAATTTCATGCGATCCTCCTTGGCTTTTGTGATTATTTCTGGGATTGGCAGTCGCAATGAGCGAGTGCTAGCCGCTCTTCACATAAGCCTGTGACACTGCGGCGCAAGGGCTTCGGCCCACGATGTTTGACTGCAACTCGAGTTTCTCGAGGAGGACGCTTGCAGCGATTGCCAGCAGGCGAAGTAACATGCTGCTAGCGCGTTGAATACTATGACCTATTGAACGTTTTCATTTTTGGCGCGAGAATCATGCATTGCTTTTTCAGGTTGGGCTTGAGGTTGGCATGGTCGAGAAAGATGAGGTTTCCAAGGATTTCAGGAAGCAGGTCTTAGGCTATGGACTGACAACAGCGGAAATTGTGTATCGTCGCCCTGATCGTCACTGGCTCCTGCAAACTTACGTCTGGCAGGACTACGATCTGTTTCCAAATTTCCCGGCGTTGAAGGACTTTCTCTCCTTCTGGGAGACAAAGCTCGATGGTCCGCTGTTCGCCGTCACTGTCGCGCATTCGAGACTCGTCAAGCCTGCCGAACTGCACACCGTCGATGGACTCTTCCGACTGCATTGATGCGAACTGCTCGTGGCGCGACAGACAGCCGCGCGACGCGCCCGCAGATTTTTAGTGCACGATTGAACGCCGAATTCACTGCTGACTGCGGATCGACGAAGATGTCGCTGATCGAGATCGGGGCGCCCCGCTATGGGTGATTCCGGGAATGCATCACATGCTCCGCGACGGCTGTGACGCAACCCAGCACAACGATAGCGATGATGATCTCGGCTATGGCCTGGAACGCGAAGGCAAGGATGCAGGCCAAGCCCACCACAAACAGCACGGTCCATGCAAGACTACTTTCACCGACGATGAAAGTCAGGCTCTTCCAAAAACTGTTCATCATAACCTCCTTTGGCGTCGTACCGCCGAAGTCGTTCGTGAGAGAGTTTGGAGAGAGGAGGGCTGCAAAAAGCCCCCATCACGACCAACCTCGAGGCCATCGCAACAGGAGCCGTCAGCCTTGCTGCGGTAACCGGGGGAGCTCTACCCCGCTCATTCCACATCGCGAGCGAGCGTCGCCAAAAAACTTGGCAATTGGTCTGCGCGAAGCTGTGCGATGCAGATGTCGGCAAACAGCCGAATGCGATGTGACAGATTATTCTGCCGGCCTGGAGATGGGTTGCGTTTGCCTCGTGTTCGGTCCGGTCCGCCCCATCTCCTGGTCGACCCAGAGATTATGGTGCTCCTTGGCCCAGTTCACATCGACGGTCCCGCTGCCCATCGCCTCGAAGGCACCTTCCATGCCGATCGTCCCGATGTAGATGTGCCCGAGCATCGCTGCGACGAAAAGAACGGCAACGATTGCATGGACAACTTCCGCGATCTGCATGCTGTGAATGTCTGTTCCGTAGAACGGAAACATCAAGACATAGCCGCTGACTGCGACGGCTCCGCCCCCGAGCACCACGATCCAATAGATCGCCTTTTGGCCGGCGTTGAAACGGTCAGCAGGCGGGTGGTCGTGCCCGACCATGCCTCCGCCCCGCTTGAGCCAATCGATATCGGCGGCATTGGGTATATTTCCGGCGATCCACATCAGAAAGATCAGGATCACGCCAAGCGTAAACGGGAAGCTGAGATAATAATGAGCGTACTTCGCAAATTCCGACCACGTCGAGAAAGCGCCTGGTCCGATCAGCGGCAACAGGAGTGGCTTTCCGAAGGTGATGTTGAGTCCGGAGATCGCGAGGATGACAAAGCAGGTTGCCGTCATCCAGTGCGCGGTACGTTCAAAGACGTTGAAACGAACGATCCTGACGCCCGAGCGTCCGCTTTCGATGCGTACCATGCCACGCCACAGATAGAAAATAATAAGGAGAGCCAGAACGCCGAGGATGGCGGCGGCCCCGATCCAGCGCAACGTCACTTCATGGAAATGCCGCCAATCGCGCCCTGCCGGCTGCTCGATCGTGTAGGAGCGGGTATCCGGAATGCTGCCGCGTCCACGAATCGTGCCGAGTTCGTTCAAAAGCTGGTCTTCTTTCACCGACTGTGCGGTAGGGTTGACGGACGTCGCCTGCTGGGCAAGCGCGGGATAGGAGAGCGTCGCGAGCGTGACGATCAGCAAAGCTCCGCCGATCATGCGAAGTTTGGCGATAAGTGTCGTCATATTTTGACCTCCGCGTTGAGCGCGTTGGTGGCTAGCCAGCAGCGGCCTCGCTCTCGCGCCTGTCAGATCAGGACGTAATGGTCTCGCGATAGGCGGTCTTCCATCCCCAGGCACCGGCACCATAACCGCGCCTGATCACGCGTTCCTTGTAGATCTGCGCGATGATCTCGCCGTCGCCGGCAAGCAGAGATTTGGTCGAGCACATCTCGGCGCACAGCGGCAGCTTGCCTTCGGCCAGCCGATTGGTGCCGTATTTTTCGTATTCTTCCTTGCTGTTGTCCGCTTCCGGACCTCCGGCACAGTATGTGCATTTGTCCATCTTGCCGCGCGAACCGAAATTGCCCACGCGCGGATATTGCGGGGCGCCGAACGGACAGGCGTAGAAGCAATAGCCGCAGCCGATGCACAGATCCTTGGAATGCAGGACGACGCCGTCGGCCGTGGTGTAGAAGCAGTCGACCGGACATACCGCCTGACACGGCGCATCGGTGCAATGCATGCAGGCCATTGAAACCGACCGTTCACCGGGCTTGCCGTCATTGATCGTGACGACGCGCCGCCGGTTCATGCCCCATGGCACTTCGTGTTCGTTCTTGCAGGCGGTGACGCAGGCGTTGCATTCGATGCAGCGGTCGGCGTCGCAGAGGAATTTCATTCGAGCCATGATCTTGCCTCCTTATGCCGCCTTGATCTGACACAAGGTCACTTTGGGTTCTTGCATGTTGGTGACCGGATCGAAGCCGTAGGTGGTGAGAATGTTGACGCTCTCACCGAGCACGATCGGGTCGGCTCCCTTCGGATACTTGCCGCGCTGGTCGACACCCTGGAACCAGCCGGCGAAGTGGAATGGACACCATGTTACGCCCTTGCCAATGCGCTCGGTCACCTGTGCTTTCATCCGCGCTTTGGAGCCGCCTTCCGCTCCGGTGACCCAGACCCAGCTGCCATCGGTAATCCCGCGCGCCATCGCGTCCGCCGGATTGATCTCGATGAACATGTCTTGCTGCAGTTCGGCCAGCCACTTGTTGGAGCGTGTCTCCTCGCCGCCACCCTCGAACTCCACCAGCCGTCCGGAACTGAGGATGAGCGGGAACTCCTTGGCGATGCCCTTGTCGACCGCGGCCTTCTGCACGGTGAACCCGAAGTTCGGTACGCGAAACTGCCTGGCATCCGGCAGTGTCGGGTATTTCGCGACCAAATCCGGCCGCGGCGTATAGATCGGTTCGCGATGCACGGGGATCGGATCCGGCAGATTCCAAGCAACGGCGCGCGCCTTGCCGTTTCCGAACGGAATGCAACCGTGCTCGAGTGCGACCCGCTGGATACCGCCGGAGAGATCGGTCGACCACGACACCGTGTCAGGAGTGTTGCCGCCAACCTTCTGAATGCTGCCGAGCTCTGCCGGCGTGAGATCGGTGTCCCAGCCAAGCTTCTTGAGGACGCCCAACGTGAACTCGGGATAGCCGTCCTTGATCTCGGAGCCCTGCGAATAAGACCCCTCCGCGAGCAACGTCGCGCCATTGCGTTCGACGCCGAAGCGGGCGCGGAACGTGCCGCCGCCATCCTTCACGTGCAGGTTGGTATTGTAAAGCGTATGGGTGCCGGGATGCCGGTATTCCGGCGTACCCCAGCACGGCCATGGCAGGCCGTAATAATCGCCGCCTATCCCCGGCACGTCCTTGGGCGCGCGCAACGTGATCAAGTCAAACTTCGCCTGGTTTGCCATATGCGCCTGGAGCCGCTCCGGCGACTGGCCGCAATAGCCGGTCGACCAGCCCCCGCGGTTGATCTCGCGCAGGATGTCCTCGGCGGACGGATGACTGTTCTCGACCTTGATGTTCTTGAACATGCGGTCTGCAAAGCCGAGTTTTTTCGCCAGCAGGTACATGACCTCATAGTCGTCTTTCGACTCGAAGATCGGCTTCACGATCTGCTGGCCCCATTGCAGCGAGCGGTTCGAGGCGGTCCGCGAGCCGGAGGTTTCGAATTGAGTGCAGATCGGCAACAGGTAGATGCCGTTCTTTCGTTCGGAGAGCACCGCCCAGGTGGACGGATGCGGATCAGCGACGACAAGGAGCTCAAGCGCTTCAATACCTTTTGCCGCTTGCGGCATGCGGGTGATGGTGTTGCCGCCGTGGCCGAACACCATCATGGCCTTCAGATTGTCCTTCTGGCTGACCTGATCCTTGGGCAGCATCGCTGCGTCGAACCAGCGGGTCGAGGGGATGCCGGGCGTTTCCATCATCTGCTTGGAGTCGAAGCGGGAGAGCATCCAATCGTAGTCGACCTCCCACACCCGGCACCAATGCTTCCACGCGCCCTCGGCGAGCCCGTAATAGAGCGGCAAAGTCACGATATCGAGCCCGAGATCGGTCGCCCCCTGTACGTTGCAGTGGCCACGGAAGATGTTGGCCCCCGAGCCGAGGCTGCCCACGTTACCGGTCGCAAGCAGCGCGATGCAGCTCGCACGGACATTCGCTGTGCCGACCGAAAACTGGGTTTGTCCCATGGCCCAGATCAGCGTCGCGGGCTTGTCCTTGGCTAACATCTCGGCGACACGTTTCAGCTGCGCGCCCGGCACGCCCGTCACCCGCTCGACTTCTTCCGGATTCCACTTGTCGACCTCCTTGCGGACCTCGTCCATCCCGTAGACCCGTTGACGGATGAATTCCTTGTCCTCCCAACCGTTCTGGAAGATGTGCCAGAGCATGCCGTAGATAGTCGCGATGTGCGTTCCGCCACGGACGCGGACATATTCAGTGGCATGCGCGGCAGTGCGGGTGAACCGCGGATCGATGACGATGAAGTTCGCCCGCTGCAACTCTTTGCCTTCAAGCAGGTGCTGCAGCGACACCGGATGCGCCTCGGCCGGATTCCCGCCCATGATGATTAGAGTTTTCGAATTGCGGATGTCGTTGTAACTGTTGGTCATCGCGCCGTAGCCCCAGGTATTGGCCACGCCCGCGACGGTCGTCGAATGGCAGATCCGCGCCTGATGATCGGAATTGTTGGTGCCCCAGAACGCGGCCAGCTTGCGATTGAGATAGGCGCCTTCGTTGGAGAACTTCGCGGAGCCGAGCCAGTACACGGATTCGGGGCCCGACTTCTGCCGGATCTCCAGCAGCTTGTCGCCGATTTCGTTGACGGCCGTGTCCCACGAAATGCGCGTCAAGTCACCGTTCACCAGCTTCATCGGATATTTCAGCCGACGATCGCCATGTACGAGTTCGCGCACCGACGCGCCCTTGGCGCAGTGCGAGCCACGGTTGATCGGACTATCCCAACTCGGCTCCTGGCCGATCCAGATGCCGTTCGACACTTCGGCGGTAACGGTGCAGCCGACCGAGCAATGCGTGCAGATGTTCTTGCGCAGGACGACTTCCGCGCCCATGGCGGGAGGCGGGCCAGCCTTGGCCTCGCGTACCGCGCCGAGCGGCAGGGTGCCGAGTGCCGTGAGGCTGCCGGCGACGAGGCCGGAGCGGCGCAAAAAAGCGCGGCGGTCAAGCCTGCTGTTTGCGTCGTCCAAGAAAGCGGGGCGACGGGACGACCGGAATGGGCGTTCTGATCTTTTGATGAGCATCGTCGCCTCCCTCAGCTCGGATATCGGTTGACCCGGTAGAAGGCTTTCACATGCTCGGTTTCTTTATACCGGGGCTTGCGTTTTGCATCGCTGCTTTCGGTGTCGGCCGCTGCGTTGATCGCGAGCGGACCGGCGCTCGCCGCCGCAACACCAGCCCCCGTAGCCAGCGCGCGAAGAATGTCGCGACGTGCAACGGTCGTTTTCTCTTTCTGCTTCATCGCCGTCTCCATCGGTCTCTGCGCTACGTGCTGAAATTCCCTGGAATCCAGGCTTCAATCCAGCAGCGCGAAAGCTTCGGTCTCGATGTCCATGAACAGACGCCCGACCCGTCCGACATGGCGATAGAATTGGGCGCCCGGCGCCGCCTCCAGATCAGCAAAGAATCGCCTGGCCCACGGAGCGAGATGCCGCTCGAAGAAGCGCCGCTCGCTGCCTTCCGGTGCCACGAAGCGTCCTCCCGCCAGCCCCGCCATGATCTCGCACAGAATCGCAATGTGATCCTCGGGCTCGTAGTTCTGCTCGGCCCGCACGATGCCCATCTCAGCGAGATCGCCGCGCAGCCGTGCCAGCGGCCGCTCGTGCAAAAAGCCGGTGAGATAATAGGAGCCATAGGGCAGCAACTCGCCGCGGCCGAGTCCGATAAAGAGGTTGAAATACTCCCGCTCGAGACGTTGGAGATTTGTCGTCTCCGCCGCTTGAGCTAACGCGGCATGGGCTGATCCGAGTTCTGTTGAATCAGCGCGGATGGCGGATATGTCTCGGAGCAACGCCGCATCCGGTGGGCGCATCAGCAGCGCCGACAACAGTGTGTATTCCTCCTTACGCGCGATATCGACCTCGTCGAGGTGATCTCTTGCGACGGCGGATTCACGCGAAGGCGAACGATCCGGACCTCGAAGCTGGTCTTCGGACTGCGAACGCGAAGAGACAGCACCCTGGGATAACTGGGTTACCCCGTCAGCGTCCCGACAGATTTCTGCGACGCCACGCTCGCTCATCGGCAATCCCCGACATCGCTTGCGGCATGCGCTGCATGGCGCTCTCTCACGTCAGCCGCGTGAGCACCGCTCGCTTCGGGATGTTTGGGACATCTCAACAATGTTCCCACCCAGCCGAACTACAGCAGGAGCCATCAAAGCAGCCGCGCGAAAGAACTCGCTTGCTGCCGTCAGATTTTAACAGATATCATCAAAGGCCGGACGAAGCTATGACCATTCCGTCGCAGCCAAGCCATCAGTAGCCAAGTCATTCATTGTTCGGCCCGAAGCTTTTGCGGTGCACACATCGCGCCGCCCGAGCCACATCCTCGCACCGGCCTTCGCGTTCCTTGAAATGGGAACCGAAGACATATCTCATAGGGCAGCTCTGCGGAGATGATCAGCCTCGCATGGATCTCGTGCGCGGAGAACGTTGATGCACGATTTCTGGCTCTCCTGCGGCCACCATCTCATCGATCGCGACGCCGGCGGCGGCCTGCTGGTGACCGATGAATTTCTTAAAGTCTACCTTGCGCGACCGGAACTGCTTCCTGCGTCCGATGCCTGTGCTACCGAGCGGAAACTGTATGCGACCCTGCTCGCTGCCCCCCGCCGCGGCATCACCAGCGGAGAGATTTCGGCGATCCGCGATGATGATGCCCGAGAGAATTGGGAACTGATGATCGCTTTTCGCGACCGGCTTCTGGGACAAAGGACACTGGAGGCTGCCTATCTCGATTTGATCCGGCGCGGTGTCGGAAACACACCACCGCTATTCCTCAATCATCTCGTGCAATTGATCCTGCGAAAGCTGCTTGACGGGTGTGAAGACCCCTTTGTTTTGCGCGCCGCCGAACTGCTGTTCCGACCCCAGCGGCTGGCGCTGCACGACGGCTCCCTGGTTGCTGCCGACAACGAGACGGTTGCGGGTACCGGCGCGACGCCGACGTCGCCGCTGGTGTCGATGTTCTCGTCGATGAAAACGCGCATACCTATTGGGAGCGCAGCGATCAATTCGAGATGGCGCTCGATCTGACAGCGGGCCGCAACGGCCTGGCGAAGCTGGGCGAGGTGATAACGCTTTGGATCAGGCATATGCTCGGAATAGACGTCGAGATCGAGCCGCTCAACGCGATGCATGACGTCAGTTTCAACTGGTATCTGGGTCTGGATGCTGCCGGTAGCCGGATTGGCGACGCCTTGTGGCATGGTCACGATCTCGACGAGCAGAGCCGGTCCAGCGTGGTCGGGCTCTATCAGCTGAACTTTAAGGACCCCGACGTGGTAGATCTCGGGATGAGAGGACAGCCGGTCTACCTGATCCTGGCCATGACGCCCGACAAGGTGCTGCATGTGAAGCCCCAGAATCTTCTTACCGGCCTGCCGATCCGCCAGATGGAGGCGACCAATTGACCTTGGCTCCGGTTGTACGCATGTCTGTCGGCGTCGTCGTTGAACGCCGCAAGGCCAGGTCGCCTTGGATCGATGTGATTTGGCGGCCGGCGGCCGCGCTCGGCGGTTCACCTGACGCGGCGCCCTGGACGGAACTCAGCAGTGATGGAGGGGCCGCATTGTTCTATGCCGGTCAGGCCGACCTCGATCTCCACCGATCAGAAACTGTCAACTATCGGGACAATCTCGCCTCAGGCGCACCGTCCATATGGATCGCCCTTCGTCCAAGGATCGGCGAACCGCCTTGCGAGATCGCAGGTATCACCGCAGATCCGGCTGAAGGCGAGTGCTGGACTGAACCGGGCGACGCGATCGTTGAAGCTGTGGCGATGCCGGAACCGATACGCGAGGCCGTTGCCGCGTTCGTCAAGCAGCATTACGTTGAAACCATATTCAGCAAACGCGAGAGAGATCGGGCAGACCCCGAAGCGCTGGCGCGGCACGCTCCCGTGGACAAGGGCGATGATGAGCGATCCTGAGAATCCCGGTCCTGAGAATCCGCTGGCACGATGGTCCCGGCGCAAGAGCGATGCGCGCGCAGGCCAGCCGAATGAATCCGTCCCCGGCGACGAACCCGTCGCCGCGGCGTCCAATGCTCCCGCACCCGAGGACGATCAACGTCCGTTCGATCCGGCAAGTTTGCCCCCGATCGAGGCCATTGATGACAAAACCGACCTCAGGGGCTTTCTTGCCCGGGGAGTGCCGGCTGAATTGACGCGCGCGGCGCTGCGGCGAGGCTGGTCGAGCGACCCCGGCATTCGCGATTTTATCGGGCTGTCCGAGAATTCGTGGGACTTCAATGCGCCTGACGGAATATTCGGTTTCGGTTCGCTGGCGCCGGAGGATATCCAATGGCTGACTCCTGTCTTTGAGGGCACGGGAGCGACCGGGGAAGCTATGCCGATGTCTGCAGCGACGACATCATCGAACGAATCCAAGGCACAGACGGCGGAATGCCCTCCAAGCCTGGAGCAGTTGCAAACCAAGTCAGACAGTGAAGAGAAACGGCCCTCTGATCTTGCGCAACAGCATCACGCTGATTCCGCGCAAGTTGCTCGCGCCGATGGCGCGGCAATCCCGACGGAGCGATCTGCGCAAGGTCAAAATCTTCAGCAGTCTTCGCGTCGCAGGCACGGCGGTGCGCTTCCCCGGATCGGTTCTTGATGATCCGGATGAGTCGCAGTAACTCATTCGATGACGATGCGCGGCGCGGGTTTGCTCGCCTCACCGGTAGACACCGCCGACCACAGATCGCGTGCGATGCGGACATAGAGCTTGGCGTGAGGGCTATCGGGTTCGATGGCGACGATCGGGCGGCCCTCGTCCGAAGATGCGCGGATATTCATGTCGAGCGGTATTTCACCGAGGAATGGTGCCCCGATCTTCTCGGCCTCTTTCCGTGCGCCGCCGTGACCGAAGATCCACGTGATGCGATTGCAATCAGGGCAGCAGAAGCCTGACATATTCTCGATCACCCCGAGCAGAGGCACGTTGACGCGCTGAAACATTGCTATCCCGCGTCTTGCGTCGATCAGGGCGATGTCTTGTGGCGTCGATACGATCACTGCGCCCGCGAGGGGCATCTGTTGTGCCATGGTGAGTTGTGCGTCACCTGTGCCCGGCGGGAGGTCGACGACGAGCACATCGAGATCGCCCCATGCGACTTCGCGCAACATCTGGGTGATCGCCGAGATCACCATCGGTCCGCGCCAGATCATCGCCAAATCTTCCTCGACCAGCAAGCCGATCGACATGACTTTCACGCCGAAGCGCTCCATCGGCTCGAGCAGGCGCGAACCGATCAGGCGCGGCTTGCCGCGTAGTCCGAAGAGTTTCTGCTGCGAAGGGCCATAAACGTCGGCGTCCAGAATGCCGACCTTCAGCCCCAGGGCCGCAAAGCCGAGCGCCAGATTGCACGACGTCGTGGATTTGCCGACGCCACCCTTGGCGGACGCGACCGCGATGACATGCTTGACGCCGGAAATGCCCGCGGGTCTCGATGTTGCGCGCGCCTGCGCTTTTACCTCATTTGGCGGACACATATACTCTCCCCGCGGCCCCGACCCATCGCGGCAAGCCTCAATCGAGCTCGCTCCTCACGATCTGGTGGGGTTGCTCTTTGTTGCTTGATGCGCCCGCAAATAGTCGTCCGTGGTCACCGGTGCGGGACGCTGTGCGGTGTGCGGATCGAAACTCTCGTTGATGACGGCCGCGACACGGCAATTTTCGCACATTTTCACGACGTCGATCCGCCGGGCATTGTCGCCCTGGAACATCCAGTGCTTTCCCTCGAGCTTGGCGATCACGCGTTCGATCGTGCTCTTGGTGCCGAATGGTTTGCCGCAGACGATACATTCGAACGGGTCTTCTTCCTTCAATATGCGCTGCGGCGCGTTCCATGCCTGGAAATCGAGCTGCGGAACAAGTGTGATGGCATCCTCGGGGCAGGTCGCTTCGCACAGCCCGCATTGCACGCATATGCTTTCGGTGAAGCGCAGCATCGCGCGGTCAGGATTGTCCGAGAGAGCACCGGTGGGACAGGCCGTCACGCAGGCGTGGCAGAGCGTGCAACGCGCGAGATCGAGCGTCACGCTGCCAAAGGGTGCACCGGGGGCCAGAGCCACGACATCCACCGGCGCCGGTGCCGCAAGGTGCAACTCGCGAAAGCTTGTTTCCAGCACACCGCGCTTGGCGCCGCGCGGCATGAACGCTGCCGGCTTCGCCGTCGCGGTCCCTGCCGGCGCCGCATCGAGCATAGCACGCAGTTGATCAGGGTCATCAGTGTCGATGATACGCACGAGGCCTGCGCCGAAGCCGAGTGCGGCGACGATAGTCTCCGAGGTTTCGGCCACTCGGCGCAGACCGGAAACGTCGTGTCTCGGTCGTGCGCGCGTCAGCAGTGCTGCGCCGGTTGCGCCATAGGCGAACAGCGCGGCGATCGCTTCCGGTCCCACTTGCGTCACTTCGTTGACGCGAACCGGAAGCACATTTGCCGGCAGGCCATCACCAAACCGCGCCAGCGCGTCGATCAGCGGCTCGCCATGATCGGCATCGTGAAACAGTACGACTGCGTTGCTGCCGCCGGCCCGGCGGTAGGCCTGTATCAGCGTGCGCAGCTGCCGTATCAATGCATCCGCGCTCGGCAGCGCATAGGATGCAGCGCCGGTCGGGCAGGCGGCGGCACAGGAGCCGCAGCCGGCGCAAATATTCGGATCGATCGCCACCGCGTCGCCACTCGGCGTGATGGCGCCGGTCGGACAGAGATCGAGGCAGCGCGTGCAGCCGATGATACCCGAGCGTGAGTGCGCGCAGAGCGCTGCATCGAACGCGATAAAGCGCGGCTTGTCGAAGGTGCCGACCAGATGGCTGGCGTCCGCGATGATTTTTTCGACCGCGGCGCGAGCGTGCGGGTCGGCGCGCAGATAACCGTGGCGCAGTTCATGCGCAGGAAACAGCGGCTGGCCGCCACTCAGATCCAGGACGATATCGCAGGTTGACACCGCGCCGTCGCGCGGGGCTCCGAATACGAGCCGGTTACGCGACGAAGGTGCGGGCGCTGCGTAATCGTCGATCGTGAGCTCGAATTGACCGAGATAGCCGCGCGCGTTGCGCACACTGCCTTTCAGGACCGGAAATTCGTTCGAACGGCACGGGACCACATCGCCCGGCTTGGTCAAAAGGACTGTGACGTCGAGGTGGTTGGCAAGGCGCTGGCCGACCTCGATTGCGACCTCGTCGCGGCCGTAGATCAGTGCGACGCCCTCGCTTTCCAGCGTCACGAACGGGATTGGCGGCATCTCCTCCGCTGCCGCCGCAATCAGCGCCGCCGCCTTCGGACCCGCCGCCGCTGCATCCTTCGACCATCCACCGGTCTCGCGGATATTAACGAAGGTCAGTGCGGTGGATGGCGCGAGATCGCGCGCCACGTCATTGAACCGCGGCGCTTCCTGGGTGCAGGCCACAATGATCCGACGGCCATCGGCAAGTGCCGTTTTGTACTGATCGAGATCTTGCCCGCAGAGCTGGTTGGCTTGGGTAATGCGGCCCGTGCAAACGCGACCAATGGCCTGCGCGTCCAGCGGCATGGTCTTCTCGCAGGTGCAAATCATCAGACGAGACGTTGCGTCTCCCATCGCTCTCTCCCGCCGCCGCCACCCCGATCCTCACATTGTCATGGTCTTTCGATTTCCACGATTCCAAGGAGGCCGAAAACTGCGTCGCCGCCGGCTTGACCAGGGCTCATCGCCTATCCAAATATATACCACACCGAGCATTTTCCGAAGCAGCAATGCTGTTTTTGAGGAATGCGCAAGGAGGACGAAGCATCTCATGATGTCTCGTCGGGGAGAGCCTGAGCCGACGTTCGATCTGCCTCCTGGCTACAGGCTGGTATCGTTGCGCGAAGGCGGTGATGCTTTCGCCCACGGCCTCGCGATCGCAGCTGAGGCCGGTGCCGGTACGCTGATCCGGCTCGGGCGCTATGATCTCGTCGAATTCGCGGTCGTCCTGGAGCCCGACGAGCCGCTGGTGTCGGCGCGGCGCGCGTTCTTTGCCGGCATGAACGCAATTGGCGACGCGATCGCTGCCCATTGCCCGCCCGAACACGAAGTCAGCTTCGCATGGCCCGATACCATCCTTTTTGATCAGGGGCTGCTCGGTGGCGCGCGCCTTGGCTGGCCGCCGGATTGCGCGGAAAACGATGTGCCGGCCTGGTTGGTGCTGGGCATCATGCTGCGCGCGGCAGACCTGGCGCATCTCGAGACCGGTGCGATACCAGGAGCCGTATCACTGACGGGCGTGGGCTTCGAAATGGTTGAAACCGACGCTATCGTTGCCAGCTTCGCCCGGCACCTCATGGCCGGCTTCGACCGGTGGAGCGAACAAGGGTTCGGTCCCATCGCCTTTAACTACCTCGCGCGGCTGCTCAGGCACGAGGCTGGTGAGCGGCGGGGCATCGATCGCAACGGCGATCTTCTCGTGAGTGCTCCGCTCGATAAACGACCGACGGTTCGGATTGGTCTCGTTGAGGCATTGGCGCGTGCGGCGTGGTATGATCCAAGCCTCCGCGGTCCCAGGCTGCGATGAAACAGACATGATCAAACTGCCGCGCACCATCAGGCTCGATGCCTCAGATTCGTTCGTGTTCGAGCGCGCCGCCGAACCTGGTGAATGGGCTGTTTCCGGGAGTTTCCTATTCTGCGGCTGTGACGAACCTGCCGCTCTGGGGCAGAAACAGCGCGTCGCCCTGCGTTCAGGCTTTCTGGGGATCGACAGTCTCGGTTGGTCGACACTTGCCATTGTGACCGAGGCGACGGAAGCGGACAGGCAAAATGCCGTCGAGCGTCTCGCGACGCACCTCCTGGTGCACTTCGGCGCACCCGATCTTCAGGCCGCGCGCCATGCGGCGGAAGAAGAGATCGCCTTTGCGACGTCCCTCTGCGATCACCCGCTCCAGACGTTGCTCGCTGTCCAGCGCAGCATCGAGGATGGCGAAATCCGCGAGCGGTTTCGCACGCTGAAGCCGCGGGATTCAGTGCCGGGTGCCGATGGGTTGCACAGGCACGCGCGCGCTTTTACCTTCCATGAGGTCGATGGCGAAGAGGAAGTTTTCGAACGGATCGATCTTCTTGGCCTCACGAAGAAAGATCGAAAATGACATTCGTTGCGGCCTCGGCCATCATCGAAATGGTCTTTACTGGCCTGCGAAAAGCCGCTGGACACGCAGGTGCTGCTTGGTCGCGATTGAATGGCTCTAATTCATCCCGACAAGATTGTGTCCCGGATCGCCGACCCGCGCGCCTTGTGTTGAAAATGCGACATCTGCCGCCTGCTGCTGGGTCAGCAGGATGTATGATGCACCGAATCCGATCGCTGCCGCGCAGATCACTGCTGCAATAAATGCCTTCATGGTGTTACCTCTGGAAGGTCATGTACGCCACAGTGTAAAGTTGGCAGGATCCGATGCAAGTGAAGTTTCGTTGTGCCTCCCGCCCACGGTGCGTCGCGTGGCAGTCTCGGGATGCTTAAGGCCCCTAGGTGCCTGTCATCGAGGGAGCGAACGGAATCGGGAGATGCCATAGCCGACCATGCCGCAGCCCTGGCCAGTTGAAATCCGGCTCGCAAAGGACCATCGTGCACTGATCGTTGTGTTCGACGATGGCGCACGTTTCGAACTCTCCGCAGAACTGCTCCGAGTGACCAGCCCTTCCGCCGAAGTACAGGGCCATTCCGAAGCAGAGCGCAAAACGGTCGGGGGAAAACGCAACGTGATGATCCTCTCAGTTGATCCCATCGGAAATTACGCGGTGCGCATTGGCTTTGATGACATGCACAACACCGGCATTTTTTCCTGGGAGTTTTTGCATCATCTGGGGCGAAACGCCGAACGGCAGCTTCAGTTATATCTGGATGATCTTGCCGCCAAGGGGCTGGATCGCGACAAACCAGGTGTCCGCTAGCATTCCAAGCGGTTCCCGTGCTTTCCCGAGACTGAAACAGCAGCGCAGCTCGTCCAATTTGGGTGACGCATATCTGCGACGGAGACTAATCGATGAAAACGACTCCAGCGGGTGCTTTGATGCACCAAGCGTAAACTCGGCACGCTCCAAATCGCTTGTCGTGAGCGTGCCGGGGTGGGAGGCTATTGCTTGTCGCGCTATCGCTGGTTCGATCCGATGAGCGGCACCTGTCGGGGGCGCGATGGCCGGCGGCACTGTTGCCGGTAGTCCGCCATTACTATCTTGGACAGTGCCAGCGGAGATGAAATGCGGGAGCCCTGGTTATGGGATTCTTGGCGTCGAAGGAAGATCACCCCGGCGAGCTAAAATCGCTTGCCTCGCTCCGCGAGGAGATGGTTGAGCGAGATATCGCCGCGCGCGGTGTGCGCGACGAACTCGTTCTTGGTGCGATGCGCAAGGTGCCGCGCGAGTTGTTCCTGCCGAAGAACCTCCGCGAATTCGCCTATGAGGATTGGCCGCTTCCGATCGCCGGCGAGCAAACCATTTCCCAGCCCTATATCGTCGCCTTCATGGCGGAATCCTTGCTGCTCAAAGGCGGCGAGAAGATCCTCGAGATCGGCGCGGGCTCCGGCTACGCCGCGGCGGTGCTGTCGGAGATCGCTGCCCAGGTTTACACGGTCGAACGTCTCGGCCAGCTCGCTGACAAGGCCGCGGCGACACTGGCCGACCTCGGCTACGTCAATGTTCGCGTCCTGCATGGCGACGGTACCCGGGGGTGGCTGGAGCACACCCCCTATGATGCCATCGTCGTGGCGGCCGGCGGGCCGCAGGTTCCGGAGTCCCTCAAGGCGCAATTGAAGATCGGCGGCCGGCTGGTGATCCCGGTCGGCGCGGATCAACGCGTCCAGGAACTGGTCCGGGTCACGCGCGTTTCAGAAAATGAGTACCGCAGCGAGGATATCGCGGACGTCCGCTTCGTTCCATTGATCGGGGAGGAGGGGTGGACGACCGCGAAGGGAGGTGGAGCGCGCCACGTGCGCGCCGGGCGCTGCGGCCGGTTTCTCCGGAAGAGGAAACGCTGGTCCGGAACCTCGCCGACGCAGCGGAATCGTTCCCATCGATTGAGGGGGCTGATCTCAATCCCTTGATGGAGCGGATCCGAAGCCGAGTTCGCGAGCCATTATTTCCAGGACCAATCTGCCGCAGCAATTCGACGAATACGTCTGGTTCGACGAAACGCGCGCGGTGACGCCGCTGCACAAAGCCGAAATCAAAGGTCTTCCGGACACCTATCCGTTCGGCGTGTGAAGCAGGACGTCGACCCGAGGCCATGACTTGCCCATAGAATCGAGCTGGGCCTATGAATTCGAAGCATGAGACAAGCGGGCCAGGAGGGCAGCCAAGAGCTGAGCTCGGGATGTCATGGTCGGATTCGGCCTTGGAATCCTTTCTTGTCTGGCCGCTTGCTGCAGCAGCGCTGGCGGGGAAGGCGAACGTGCGGTTTCTTGAAGATCTCATGTCGTCGGTATCGGGTAAGCGAAGTGTATCGAGTAGTTTGTCGTTGCCTTGGACGACCTCGAATACGGTCGCTCTTGAGCTCGCATCGATGCGATTGCGGAATTTTTCCACAGAGACAGGCGGGCTCGCGACACTCATTTGTGCACCCTATGCGCTACACAGTGCAACCATTGCGGATTTTGCACCGGGTCATAGCGTAGTCGAGGCGTTGTGCCAGGGTGGCTTGTCGCGCGTGTTTGTCACCGATTGGCGGTCTGCAACCCCGGAGACACGTTATTTTTCAATCGACAACTACCTTGCCGACCTCAATGTTGCGGTAGACGAACTTGGGCCGCCGGTCGACCTGATTGGCTTGTGCCAAGGTGGCTGGTTGGCATTGGTTTATGCCGCGCGCTTTCCAAAAAAGGTGCGACGGCTAGTTCTTGTCGGCGCGCCGATCGACATTGCGGCCGCCGAATCTCAACTGTCCCGTTTCGTCGCTGATGTTCCGCTCAGGATGTTTGACGAGCTTGTGCGGCAGGGAGAGGGCATTGTACAGGGTGACCGCATGCTTGAATCTTGGGGTATCTCATCGGGCTTCAACGAAGCGGAGGCGGTTCTCCAAAATCCGCCGGACCTCGACTCGGCGCGAGGGCGTGAATTGTGTGACCGATTTCGGCAATGGTATGCCGAAACGCTCAATTTACCCGGGGTATTCTACCTTCAAGTCGTCAAATGGCTATTCAAGGAAAACCAGATCGCTGAACGGCGCTTTGTCGCCCTTGGGCAACAGGTCGATCTGACGCAGCTTCGCGCACCAATCTCTCTTCTCGCTGCCAGCAATGACAAGGTCGTTTCGGTCGATCAGCTGTTCGCAACAACACGGCTAGTCGGCACACCGGCCGAATTGTTGGAGAAGATGACGGAACCATGCGGCCATTTGAGCCTATTCCTAGGGTCCAAGGCCCTTGACGGGTCATGGCGCAAGATTTCTCATTGGCTTGGCAGCGAGCGGAAAGAGCCGGAGATCGTTCCTTAAGAAAAGCGATCGGATGATAAACGACTTGAGCATCGAGGCGCGCTGAAGCAGCGGTATCCTTGTTGACACAAAATTCCGGTAGAACACGCTGACTTGCGTGAAGGCGAATCGAACTCACTTCCTCTCCCGCCAGAACGACAAGCCGCGAAGTTTGTATCGTAGTTTACAGTGGATTCTCCGACGGAGATGCTCGTCGCGGTGGGTCGTCAGTCGGATCTGATCGAACATGCGAAACATCATTGGCAGATTCCACTGAAGGCTGAAAAAAGCCCGCGATGCGACCGAACAGCAATGATCAGGGGTTTCTCCCGTCCTATTTTGAATTCGTAGACTGCAATTTCATAAAGGAGCCGCGACCCCACGGACCCAAGAGTCACAAACGCGGTTTCTTGCGAACCCTTTTGAACAACTTCCCAACGATTTGCAGCCGACAACGCATCGCCGACAGCATTGCCGGTTTCTTTGTCGATCGATACTTGGCGTTTAAAAGGTGCGCTCGGCGCGGGCCGAACAAGTCCCTCGTCATTTACCCGCACCCATTCCTTAATTTCACACGAATAGACCTCGGCCATGGCTCCGGTCGGGCACGCAGCAAGGGCCGCCATAAAGGCTGCATAGGTAGCGTTGAGTTTCAATCAAATCCCGTTCCGAACTGGCTTGTTATTCTACCTTAGCGGCACAAGATTTCACTATCGCAAGCATTGCAGTGGCTAGGTTGCCGCTGTGAGCATCTGTACTCCCATGCAATATTCAGCACTCCGGCCGTAGACCGCCAGCTGCGTTGGACATGCATTGGGAAATTGTACCACGGGATCGACTGCAAAAGTGCTAGCTGGGTTGGGATTGCGGCTTTTTTCCTCCGGTCCGCTATCGCCGCGCAATAGCCATGACCATGACACCGCGCCTGCGCGCGCTCTGGAGCAAGATGCGAATTTTGCGCGCAGTTCGACTGCCGCCGCTACTGATCTAGAGCAGAAGAACTACGGTATTCCCGTCGTGGAATGGCCGGTGTCCGGTTTTGGCGGCCGATGATCTGGAATGGGCTCTTGCAAACGTCCCGCGCCAGGATGCAGACTGTGTGGGCTTGATAGGTGTCAACGTCTACGGTTCGGCTGCCCGACTGGAGTTCACGGTCGCGCGCAGAACGAGAGGAGCATGACGCCATGCGAGAAATCGAAATCCACGACTATGCGCGTCAGTTGCTGGAAGCACACGGCGCGAAGGCCATTGCGGAAGCCGCCCAGAACGCCATCGACCTTGAAGCAAAAGGCGAGGTGGAACTGGCCAGAACCTGGCGGCATATCGAAGACGCCTTGAAGCTCATGCGTGGGCCGCACCAAAGCTAAAGCTGCCGGCTCGCGCGTGACAAGGCGTGCCTGAATGCGAGCGCCGCCATGCCGGATCGAGGCTGGTGCGGCGGCGGCGCGGAAGGTGGAACGTGGACCAAAATCCGCCCCAAGCCGCTTGGGCGCGACTGAACGGCCAACACGATCTTCAAGGAGCCCCTCTCGGTTACAGGAGTGAAGCCATGGTTCCGAATTGTGCGACAGCCGAAGATCTCCTGAAGGCGATCAAGGACGAGAAGGTCCGGATGATCGATCTGCGGTTCACCGACTTGCCGGGTGTCTGGCAACATTTTTCCGTCCCGCCGAGCGCGGTGAATGCCAACACCCTCGACGAAGGCATCGGATTCGACGGCTCATCGATCCGCGGCTTCCAGGAGATCCAGGAAAGCGACATGCTGGTCGTCCCGGACCCGACGACGGCTTTCCTCGATCCGTTCACCTCGGCAACGACGCTAGTCCTGATTTGCGCCATCAGGGATCCGATGACCGGTCAATCCTATAGCCGCGACGCCCGCTACATCGCTCAGAAGGCCGAGACCTACCTGAAGGGCAGCGGCCGCGCCGATGCCAGTTATTTCGGCCCGGAGGCGGAGTTCTTCGTATTCAACGACGTGCGCTACGGAGAGGGCATCAACTACGCCTTCCACGAAATTGATTCCAGCGAGGGCAGCTGGAACACCGGCAAGAAGGAAGCGCCGAATCTGGGCCATAAGCCGCGCCCGAAAGAGGGATACTTTCCGGTTCCCCCGACTGACAGCATGCAGGATCTTCGCACCGAAATGGTGCTGACGATGGAGTCGCTAGGGATTGCGATCGAAGCTCATCACCATGAAGTCGCGACCGGCGGCCAAAACGAAATAGACATGCGCTTCACTACGCT
>Ga0137409_10002280_pt1 | contig 20679 bp, 16 predicted proteins | sample CZODoug1_16funga_FD_122059 | JGI IMG/M metagenome (GOLD analysis project Ga0137409, IMG submission 122059) | Vadose zone soil fungal communities from Angelo Coast Range Reserve, California, USA - CZODoug1_16fungal (Hybrid Assembly) | ecosystem: Environmental > Terrestrial > Soil > Vadose zone... | reverse complement strand
GCGATGTTCGATGAGAGAAAGTACTATATGCGCGATGACGAGATGGACGAATTCGGCGACACCGGCGCATATGGCGATCCGGTGGAGGAAGACTTTGAGGAAGAGGAAGAAGAGTCGGACGTTGCGATGACGGAGGACGAGGAAGAAGCGGCGCCGAAGCCGGTAGCTCCCGCAATTGCTGCAAAGCCGTCAGCTCCGCCCAAACCGCCAGCTCCGAAGCCAGCAGCAAAGAAGGCCGCGCCTAAGAAAGCGGCCAAGAAGAAAGCTGCTCCCAAGAAGAAAGCTAAGCCCGCTAAGAAAAAGGCTGCGAAGAAGAAGGCAGCAAAGCCGCCGGCGAAAAAGGCAGCTAAGAAGAAAGCTGCTCCAAAAAAGAAAGCGGCCAAGAAAAAGGGACGAAAACGGTAGTCGTCATCGAACCCGCTAAGATCCCGAAATCAAAAGGCGCGGACCAGAGTCCGCGCCTTTGCTCTTGAGGTCGAGAGATTTATTGTCCAGCGTTATTTCTTTACCGCATCTAGGCACTTGCGGTATAGATCCAACAGCTGCGCCGTGTACTCCTCCGGCTTGCTTGCTGCGCCGCCGCCTTGAAACCCAGCTCCGCTGACTGCGGCAGCCTTGCCATATCCGGCGGTCATTGCAACGAATTTCATTAAATCCAACGCAATATCCTCATTCCGCCGTCCGCCAGGTCCTGCCGCCGCTTCTTTGCCGGGTGTCTCTTCCATAAGCGCCTCCTGAAATTTTCCAAATCCTCTTAGCGATCATAGCAAACGAAGATTGTGTAGCGAGGCAGCCTCGGCCTCGAAACTCGCCGAACCCCAACTGCCACTTCGAATCCCCTGTTTCTCACTGATAGACTGCACTTTTCTGGGCAATAATCCGGTGACGGAAATTCCAAGAATCGATAGTCCCACTCGCGCCCGCGATCACCTGGCGAACGAGCGTACGTTCCTGGCCTGGGTTCGCACTGGGCTCGCGATTATCGTCTTCGGATTCGCGATTGGACGCTTCGGAGTGGCCTTGCAGCAGTTCCTTGCCATGCAGGGCGGCAAGACCCCGAAGACGACGGGCATGTCCGTATGGCTGGGGCTCGTCTCCATCGTTGCCGGTATGGTGATGGTTGGTACGGGGCTTGTGCGCTACCACATCACTCGCAACCAGCTCGACCGGGGTGCGTTTCAACCTGCCGGTTGGGTGATCGACCTCACGGCAATCCTAGCCACGCTGCTCAGCCTGGCGTTGGCAGGATACTTGTTCCTGGTCCAGAATCGGCTGCACTAGCGGTCGGCCAATCGGCCGAAATCGCGACAGCTTACTTCCCCAAAGCTCATGCCTCTACGCTTGTCGTTATACTCGTGTCATGGACACAGCAGCGGACCTTCTAGGCGCCCTGGGCCGCTACTGGGGATACGATTCGTTTCGCCCGTTGCAGGAGGACATTGTCCGCAGCTTGCTGGAAGGGCGCGACGCGTGCGTGGTCATGCCGACCGGCGGGGGAAAGTCCCTGTGCTATCAGTTGCCGGCAGCGATAGCCAGCGAGAAAACGGTCATCGTGATTTCTCCGTTGATCGCTCTGATGCAGGATCAGGTAGCGCAATTGACGCAGATGGGAATTCCGGCGGCGCTGCTGAACAGCAGTTTGCCCGGGAATGAGCAGGCCGGCGTCATGCGGCAGGCCGCGGCGGGGCACTACCGGCTGCTCTATCTTTCTCCCGAGCGGCTGGCGCGCGCAGATACCGTGGGCTGGCTGCAGCGTGTTCCAATTTCTCTGTTTGCCATTGACGAGGCGCATTGTATTTCGGAGTGGGGCCACGAGTTTCGCCCGGAATACCGGCAGTTGAGCAGCCTGCGGCAGCACTTTCCGGATCAGCCGATTGCGGCGTTTACGGCCAGCGCCACGCGACGGGTGCGGCACGACATCATGCACCAGCTCCGGCTGCGCGATCCGCATAAGTGTATTGCCAGCTTTCACCGGCCCAATTTGCGGTACATCGTGAAGGCGGTCGATGTGCGCACGCAGTCCAGCCTTTTGCTGAATGCGATGCGAAAATACGCGGACAGCAACGTTATCGTCTATGCGCCCACGATCAACAAGGTGGAAGAGACGGTGGACTTTCTGGCGGAGCACGGGATACCAGCGATTGCATATCACGGCAAAATGGACAGCGATGCACGGCGCCGCAACCAGGAGCGCTGGATGTCGGATGAAATACGCGTGCTGGTAGGCACCATCGCTTTCGGATTGGGAATCAACAAAGCCGCAGTGCGGGCGGTGATTCATCTTTCACTGCCCAAGTCGATTGAGCAGTATTACCAGGAAGCGGGCCGGGCGGGGCGCGATGGTTTGCCGGCGGATTGCATCATGCTGTGGCAGAAGAAAGATGCTGGTCTGCTGGCATATTTCATCGACCAAGTGGAGGATGAGGCCGAGAAGCAGCGCAGCTGGGAGCGCTACCACCTAATCCGCGGGTTTGTCGATGGGAAAAGGTGCCGGCACCGCGAGATTTGCCTGCATTTTGGCGAGACTCCGAAGTGGCAAACCTGCGGTGCCTGTGATGTTTGCATGGGTGAGCCGGAGTGGATAGTGCTGGCTCCGGCGGTTAAGAAGTCGAAACCCGGGTCCGTTGCGCCTTTGCGCCGGGAGGTAGCGCACGGGGTAATCGGCGTTTTGGCAAGGCCCTCCGCAGATGTCGATCCCGATCTGCGCGAGTATGTGCGCGAGTGGCGGCGAGCCGCAGCGAAGGAAAACAATACCGCCGCTTTCATCATCATGCACGATACCTCGCTCGACGAATTGTGCCGCGTGCGCCCCACCACCCTGACTGAGCTGTTGCAAGTGCAAGGTTTTGGCGTGCGGAAGACCGAGGTCTACGGCCAGCAAATCCTGGATGCTTTGTCGCGATTCAAGAACGGAGCGCGAGCCACCGAGGCAGTGCTGCCGAAAACTCGTCCTGCGGAGGAGACCCTGCGTTTGCTGGCGGAGGGAAACAACTTCGAGCAGATTGCCAAGATTCGCGGGCGACAAATCGGTAGCGTCATTGGCATGGTCGCGGATCTGGTCGAGAAGGGTCAATTAGAATTCCAGCCGGACTGGGTAGAGGAAACGCGGCGTACTATGATCGAGACGGCGTGTGCCAGCCTGGGATTGCAGTGGCTCAAACCATTGAAAGAAGCGCTGCCTCCGGAGATTACGCACGACGAAATCCGGCTGGTAGTCGCACGGTTGCGGCGGGAACAGGGCTCGGCTGCTTAGTTCGCCTGGGCGAAACCCTTCAGATACAATCAGCATTGAGTGTCCTCTTCGTCCCAGCTCGTGCAAATTGAGCTCAACCCCCGGCTGACGCCTCCCAAGCCCTCCTGGCTCAAGGCTCGCGCCCCGGTAGGGGAGAACTTCCATGAGCTCAAGCGTTTAGCGCGCAGCCTCAACCTGCATACCGTGTGCGAGTCGGCACAGTGCCCGAACATTGGCGAATGCTGGAATCATAAGACGGCGACCTTCATGCTGCTGGGCAATGTCTGTACGCGGCGATGCGGTTTCTGCGCTGTGCCCAAGGGACGCCCCGAAGCGATCGACTGGGAAGAACCCGGCCGTGTGGCCGAGGCGGTGCACACTTTGGGCCTGCAATACGCCGTCGTGACAAGCGTGAACCGCGACGACGACAACATTGGCGGTGCTAAGATTTTTGCGGAGACGATTCGCGAGATTCGCAAGCTCTCTCCGATCTGCCGCGTGGAGGTGCTGATTCCGGATTTCCAAGGGCGCGAGGATGCGCTGCAGATTGTGCTCGACGCCCGTCCGGACGTTTTGAATCACAACACCGAGACGGTACCGCGGCTTTATCGCGCGGCGCGTTCCGGCGCACGGTATCAACGTACGTTAGATCTCCTCGCCAATGCCAAGAAGTTCACTCCAAGTATGGTCACGAAGACGGGTGTGATGGTGGGCCTCGGAGAAACTTCCGATGAATTGATTCAAGTGTTTCACGACCTTGCAGCACGCTCTGTGGACATTCTTTCCATCGGTCAGTATTTGCGGCCTTCCAAAGATCACCTACCCATTGCGCGGTTCTACACGCCGGAAGAGTTCGCCATGCTGAAAGAACAGGCCCTCGCCGCCGGCTTCCGCCATGTTGAGTCAGGGCCGCTTGTGCGGTCGAGCTATCACGCCCACGAGCAGGCGGAGTCGAGTATTCCCGCCATCCCTGTCATCTAAGCTGTTTCAAACATGTTATAGTACGTCCCGGCTTCAGCCGGGGTTGCTCGATGCCCCGAAAATCCCACGGGGAGGGGTAATGAAAACGTACAACATCATAGGCTATTTGATTATTGTGTTCTACCTGCTGGCTTGCACGTATTCCGCCAGCGCTCATCTGGGACCTTGGCTCGGAATGTTGATAGCCGCTCTCTATTTCATCTTTTGTTGGTTTGTTGCCGGCGTGTATTTGGCAGATGTTCTTCATTTAGGAATCGCACACCGTTCCCTCGACTATAAGGAATGGTTCGTGAAAACGGTCACGGTCGTGAACAACGCCCTCGGAATCTACGTCGATCCCATCGCCTGGGTGAATCGACATCGCTTGCACCACAAAAACGCGGACCACGCTGGCGATCCCAACAAACTCTCAGGCGACGGTTTTTGGCGGACCCTCTACCTTTGCGTAATGCCCTATCACTGCAATGAGAATCTGGCCGAGGATGACATCCTAAGGTCTCGGACTTTCCGGATCGTCGCCAATCCATGGTTTGCACTCGTTTCGCAAGCCCTTAGTTTCTGTCTCTTGTGGAAGTTGGTCGGCAGCCTGAAATTTACCGTGGTCATGTGGTTCGGCATGCGAATCTTTGCCCTGTGGGTCAACATGGTTCAAAACTATTGGACCCACACCCGCGACTTTGGCTACCGGCGGTACCACGACGATGACAACGCCATGAACATTGGCGACTGGTTCCCGGTAACGGCAACCTTCAGCGCTTGCCTTCAAAACAATCACCACCACTATCCGGGCCTCTTGCGCCTGAGCCACGAAAAATCGGAATACGACTTCGGATTCATAACCGTCAAACTGATGAAGTCTCTTGGCTTGGTCAAGGCATCGAGCACAGGCGCAGAGCTACCCAAGGATGTTCCCTTAAACGCCCTGGATTTCTAGGGGGTTCTTTTTTTTGGCGTAAATGGTTCAATCGTCTGCCCAAAAAAGCCGCGCGCGATTTCCTCGCCGTCGAGACCGTAGTGTTCCGGCCACTCATCGGGATAGTAATAAGTTCCAAAAAGCTTATCAATCCACGGAAAATGAATCGCAAAGTTCTTGTCGATGCCCTCTTTCTGCGACGTATGGTGCCAATGGTGATATCTGGGCATCACCAAAAACTTTTCCAGCCATTTTGCGCTAGGTCCGAAATTGCAATGCGTCCAGGTAGCGTGAATGGTGACAAAAATCAAATACGCCAGGATGATCGTTTGCGAAAATCCCAGCATCAGCGGAACAAGGATAAATCCGCGCACCAGCGTGTCGTCCACAAAGTGTGAGCGGGAACCCGCAATCCAATCCAGCGCCTTCGAAGAATGGTGCACGGCATGAAAGCGCCATAGGAATGGCACCTTATGCAATGCCAGATGAATAAGGTATTCAGCCACATCCGCTACTACAATGGACAAGAAAAATTGCAAAAGCCATGGCATTCGCGCGATCAATCCCTGCAGAACCGGTACGCCCAGGTATTTCGTGGCCTGCGTAGCGGGCAATAAAACCAGGAAAGACAAGATCTGCAGCGGAAGATGCGTGGACGCCCAATAGACTACATCCAAGCTCCACTCGTTCCTGAATGTTCCTTGTTTCGGATACTGCGGCCAGAGTCTTTCCATCGGCACGTAGATGAGTGCCGTCAAAAACAAATCCAGCAAAAACCAGTCCAGGCCGATTCCGATCCCACCATGCACCGTGCCGTTAATCGGCACGCTGGACCCGCCCAAAGCCGCCGCAGCAATCGCCAGCAACATGCCCGTCAGTGCCAAAACCCTTTTCTTCCGCTTGATCGCAGCAATCACTCCAAAGAAAATTCCCCCCACGATCAGGCATTGCATCAAAACGCGCATCGCGTGCATCGGATAGTGCGGCCGCAGTTCAGGAGAGCTGAGTAGCTCCGGAAAATGCAGGCACAAGACTCCTCCAAAAGCGAGAAATCCGAAAAACGCCGACAGAATCCCACTCCACCAACCCGTTCCAAAGCCAGCAGACTCGGCATCCCCGAAGAATTGATTAAGTCTTTGCTCGATCACGATGCCTCCTAGTTTAGGTTCTTCGGCTCATGCAAGCTAAGAACGATAGGGCCCAGTCAGTAAGGGGAGTTTCAGGCGCACGCTAGCTATTCTAGAACCACTACCAAACTCGGCAAGCATCCTTCCGCACCATGGGCGCGTCGGCCTTGCAGTGGAAAGCCTTCTGAAACTCCGGCATATTGGAGACGGTCCCGTTGACCCGGTACTTTCCAGGAGAATGCGGGTCGGTCTGGGCAGCAAGACGGGTTACCGCATCCGTCCGGCTCTGACACCACACGTTCGCCCAGCCGAGGAAGAAGCGCTGTTCCGCCGTCAGGCCATCGATTGGGGCTGGCTCCTTTCCGACGAAAGCCTTGAGCAGAGCCATGTACGCCACGCGAAGACCGCCATTGTCGGCCACGTTCTCACCGAGGGTCAGTTCGCCGTTGACCTTGACGTCGTCCACCGCTGTGAAGCTACCGTATTCGTCGACCACGCACTTCGTGCGCTTCTTGAATTCATCGGCGTCGGCCGGTTTCCACCAGTCGTTCAGATTGCCATCCAAATCAAACTGGCGGCCTTGATCGTCAAAGCCATGCGTGAGTTCATGTCCGACCACAGCGCCGATGCCTCCGAAGTTCATGGCATCGTCGGCCTGGTTGTCGTAGAAGGGAGGCTGGAGGATGCCTGCGGGAAACGTGATGTTGTTGAGCAGGGGATTGTAGCTGGCGTTAACAGTCGGCGGCGGATAGGGCCACTCGCCTTTATCAACCTTCTGGCCGACTTTGTTCATTTCGCGGGCAAATTCAAAGACGTTGGCGCGCTGGGAATTGCCGAAGGCATCGCCGCGAACAACCTTGAAGTTCGAGTAGTCGCGCCATTTGTCCGGGTAGCCGATACGGTTGGTGATGGCAGCGAGTTTCTCCAGGGCTTTCGCTTTGGTTTCGTCCGTCATCCAGGACAGAGCCTTGATGTCCTCGCGCAGCGAAGCCTCGATAGTGTTGACCATCTTGAGCGTGCGCTCCTTGCCTTCGGCGCCGAAGGTGAGTTCGACATATTTCTGGCCCACGGCCTCGCCCAAGTCGCCGTTGGTGTTGCGCACACAACGCTTCCAACGCGGCGGTTGTTCTTTTGTTCCTTGCAGCGTCTTGCTGAAGAACTCGAAATTCTCATCGGCAAACTTTCTGGGAAGCACCATGGCATTGGCATGCATGGCGTGCCAGCGGAGGTAGGTTTTCCAATCTTCTAAAGACACAGACTGGAGCAAACCATTCAAATTCTTGATGAAATCGGGTTCGGACACATTCAGGCTGGTGAATGCGGGTGGATCAATCGCAGCGAAGTACTTTTCCCAGCCGAAATTGGGCCCGAGCGCCGCCAGTTCCGCCCGGGTCATTTTGTGATAAATGTTGTTGGGGTCGCGGCGTTTCACTACGTTCAGCGCGCCAGTAGCGAGGCTGGTTTCGGTCGCGAGAACGGATTCCGCTTCGGTCTTGGCGTTGTCCGGCGCATCGCCCAGAAGCTCGAACATCCTCTGCATGTGGGCTGCATACTGCTTGCGGAGATCCGCGGATTTTTCGTCCTTGCGGAAGTAGTAGTCGCGTTCGGGCATTCCCATGCCTCCTTGGCCCACGTCCGCGATCACATGGCTGGCGTCCTTGAAGTCCGCGCCCGAACCTGGAGCAAACAGCACGACGATACCTTCGCGGTGTAGGCGCGCGACCTCAGCGGGCAAATCGTCGAGCGACTTCACCTTGGCAATCGAATCCAGGTCCGCCTGTAGAGGGGTCAGCCCCTTAATGTCAATTTCGCTTTCGTCCATGCAGGACGCGAAGTAGTCGCCGATCTTCTGTTCAATCGGCGTGCGGCTTGAATCTACGACGGCGGCTTTTTCCAGAATGTCGCGGAGAATGTACTCGCCGCGCTCGCCGAGCTCGTTGAACCGTCCCCAACTCGATCGATCCGGGGGAATTGGATTCTGCGCTTTCCACTTTCCGCAGGCGTAGGCATAAAAATCGTCGCAAGGCTGCACAGATTGATCCAGCATGTCGGGGCTGAAGCGCACGCTCTTCTTTTTCGGGGTAGAGGCGCTCGTGATTACAGGGCCTGTCTGAGCCAGGCATGCTGCACTACTGATGAGGACACTATTGATAACAAGGATCAAAACGTTAGTTACGCGCATAGGACCTCGCATGGGATTCTCGAATCAGCCGTGGGCTAAAAAACGTGCAGTTTGATCGAAAGATACTTCTTGGGATCCTGGCGAATCGCCTTGACTAACTCACGAGTCTCGACCAACATCTGATCGGCGTTGTTATAAAGCGAAGGATCTTTTAGGAGTTTTCCCGCCGATCCTTCCCCGGCTTCGAGGCGATCGGAAATAATCGACAGCTTCGTAACCGTATCGTCGAGCTTCTTTGCGAATGCCTCGTCACGTGCAAACTTCCCAAGTGCGCCTTTGCCGGCGTTCACCTGCTCCATCACCTGGCGGGCCTCGGCCATGGTCTTGTTCGCATTGTCGTACAGCGCGGGGTCCTTCAGGAATTTCCCGGCTGTTCCTTTGCCCTGGTTCAGTTCGTCCGCGATGACCGAGAGCTTGTCTACGGTGGCGTTGGCTTTGTTGTAGAGCGCGTCGTCATTGAACAGCTTGCCAAGGCTGCCTTGGCCTGCCCCCACTCTGTTGACGATCCCCTGCATGTCGGCAACCGTCGCATTCAGGCGGTCGTAGAGAGACGGGTCGTTGATCAGCTTGCCCACCGAGCCTTTTCCCGACTCCACCGTGCTGACGATGCGGTCCAGCCGCAGCAGCAGAGTCTGCATGTTCTCCAGCGTACTCTGGCTGGATCGCACCACGTCTTGCAAATCGGGACGGTTGCGAATGGGAAGAACGTCGCCATTTTGCGCGGGCCCGAGTTTCGTCTGCGAGCTATCAATATCGACATAAGTTTCGCCCAGTACGCCAGCCGTATTCAGCGACGTCACTGAGTCTTTGCGCAACGCATAGTCGTATTTTGAACTCACCTTCATGGTGACTTCGACCGGTGTCTGCGGATTGTCCCGGATGATGTGAATGGCTTCCACGTTGCCGATGTCTACGCCTTCCAGGCGCACGGGAGCGCCCATGCGCAAGCCGCTGGCATTATCAAAATACGATCGCAAGGAGATTTTCGGCGTGAACATGCCGGTGGTGCCGCTCATCAGGAAGATGAGCACGGTCAATGTAACCGAAGCAAACAGTACCGTCAGGCCTACTCGCAGTTCGGACCAATGCAATTGCTTTTGGCTAGGCAACGTCCCTCGCAATGGGCGGACTTAAAACTAGAACCTGTGGCAAAGAAAATCATACCAGAGCGCTGTTGCCGCTCTGATGGCAGTGCAGGCACGGGCGCCTGAGACGCTAAGCCTCACCGAACCGGGCCGATCCAATCCCGGCGAGCGCGCTGGCCAGGACCTCCTCTTGTTCCGGAAACACGGTACGAAGATCGATCAGTACGCGACCGTCCTCGACGCGGGCTACGACTGGAGTGGCGCCTTGGCGGAGCTGTGTGGCAAATTCATCCGCACTCAGGCCAGCACACGAGAATCCTAGAAGTTTCGTGGGCAGAACCGAGGAGGGCGCTGCTCCTCCTCCGATGACGGACTCACCGTCGATCAGGACGGCTTCCACCCCATCTCGTGCTACCCGAACGGCCAAGGCCTCCGCCCGGCGGGTAATGTCGTTCTTCGAAAGGTGCATCATGCGCAGGGCCGGGATGGATTCGTAGTCCATCTTGACGTAGGCCAGCAGAGTCGCTTCCAGCGCGGCATAGGTGAGCTTGTCGACGCGCAACGCGCGAAAGAGGGAATTGGAGCGCATGCGCGCCACTAGATCCGCCCGCCCGCTGAGAATACCGGCCTGTGGTCCGCCTAGGAGCTTGTCGCCGCTGTACAGAACCACGTCCACGCCTGCGCGCAGGCTGTCCAGGACACTGTTCTCTCCGGACACGCCGACGGTACGAAGATCGAACAAAGCGCCGCTGCCCTGGTCTTCTAAGAGCGGGATCTGGCGCTGGCGGGAAAGGTCCACGAGTTCCTCAATCGACGGTTGCTCGGTAAAGCCGGAAATCTCGAAATTGGAGCGGTGGACGCGCAACAGAGCTTTCGTCTTGTCGGTGATGGCCGATTCGTAGTCGGAGATCCGCGTGCGATTGGTCGTTCCTACCTCTCGCAGGACGCCATTCGATTTCGCCATTACGTCGGGGATCCGAAATGATCCGCCGATTTCAACCAGCTCCCCGCGCGAAACGATAACCTCGCCATGTTCAGCTAGGGTATTGAGAGCCAGCAGCACGGCGGCGGCATTGTTGTTGACCACGATGGTGGAGACATCGCTGCGGAGCCCTTGCAGGAGGCGCTGAAACAAGCGGTCCACGTGTACGTCGCGCTTTCCGCGTTCGCCGCTCTCAAGATTAAACTCAAGATTCGAATAAGCTCGCGCACTCTGGCGCGCGTGGTCCAGAGCTTCGGTTGAGAGTGGTGCGCGCCCGAGGTTGGTGTGCAGGATCACCCCAGTCGCGTTGATTACGGGTCGAAGCGAATATTGGAGAGACCGGGACAACTGCCGCTCGATTGCGCTCCCCAGCCCCGCCAGCGCCAGCGCCAGTTGCGAATCGTCTACTTGCCCTGCGACAATCGCCTCTCGCAGCCTGGCCAGCACCAAGCGAATCGCGTCCGTGACAGCGGCATGCCCTTCTTGAGTGACGAGAGTCACGACCGAGGCCATCCGCAGAACCTCATCCACCGGCGGCAACTTGCGGAGAAGGCTAGGGTGAACCGGAGCAGCCATAGCCCCGATTATGACACGGCACCAAGGCTCATTCCTAAACGCTTCGCAACCCCGAATCGGCTCATTTCAAGGGACTTGCAGCTCTTGGCTTGGGAGAGGGGTCAAATGAGTGCTGGATGCGGTCGCCCTCGTTTCCTGGAGCTGCAGGTCGCCAGAGCTTGCTGAATCAATGACTTACAGTTACGGAGGTGCACGCACGGGCGAGACGAGCGTTCCCCTAAGTACCTGAGTATCCTTGCGCTTAGTTACCTCTGGAAATGCAGGAAAGGCTGCCTCACGGGTCAACTATGAACGCATCGGGCCAAAAATCGAGAGATGGGATTACAAGAACACGATGCCTAACTTCAATGATTCCGGTTTCGCTGGGTCACCCTCCGACACGCTAGCCGCTCAGGCATTCGCGGTTGTTCCCTTTCCCGGGTTGCACAGATTCGGGCCACCTTCCGCACAAGCCGAGGCCGAGAGCGCATCACCCGCGGATTCTGGCGAAATCGAAGACGGCCTGGAGAAAATTGAGCGCCGGGAGCGGCAGCTCTGGATCACGTTGGGCGGCCTTAGCCTTCTCTTGACTGCCGGTATGGTCCTGCTGGTGCTGCCGCAGTTGATGGAAATCTCCGCGGCACGACCCGAGCAATGGTATCTTCCTAGGCTCTTTCTTGGGCTGGTTGCTTTGATGGCGTTGCTGAATTTCCACCTGACGCGGCAACGCAGCTCTCTGCGCGGCACTCGGGAGGCGCTTTTGCGGGAGAGGGAGCAGCGCCAAATCGCTGAGGCCGCCGCAGTGGTGGACCCGCTTACGCAGTCTTTCAACCGGCGCTACATGGACCACTTGATGGAAAGGGAGCTGGACCGCGCTGCGCGGCTGAAAACACAGATTGCATTCCTGATGATCGACGTGGACGACTTTAAGTCCGTCAATACGCGCTTCGGTCACATTGTCGGAGACACAATCCTGCGCGAGGTTGCTGATGTCATCCGCAAGAGCGTCCGGGCCTCCGACACGGTTGTGCGTTACGGCGGAGATGAGTTCCTGGTTATTCTGGCGGAAGCCGTCGAGCTGGATGCGGAACGCGTCATCATTCGGATCGAACACCGTGTGCGCGACTGGAATGACGCATGCGACATCGAAGGCTACCGCATGGGTCTCAGTTGTGGCTGGGCCATGCATGCCACCGGTTCGCCTGTGGGCGAGACGCTGGCCGAAGCTGACAGGAAAATGTACGAGTGCAAGCACCTGCGCCGCGCGGGCGTGATGGCCGAAGCTTAGCCGACCTCAACTAACCCGTAAGACAGCCGGCCGCGAGCGCGCATGTGAGCCAGCGCGCGATCAATCTCTTGCTGCGAGACTTCTGAATTCGGGCCCGCTAGTACCGCCCCAGCTTCGCGTTTCGCCGCTTCCAGCAATTCCCGGTCACGAATGAGGTTCGCTACCTGAAAGTTCGGTATCCCCGCCTGCCGCGTGCCAAAGAATTCTCCCGGTCCGCGAAGTTCCAGATCCAGCTCGGCAATCTGAAAACCGTCATTGGTCCGGACCAGTGCGTCCAAGCGGCGCTCGCCGTCCTCGGAAATCTTTCCGCCGGTCATTAGGACACAAAGTGATTTCGCGGAGCCGCGGCCAATTCGCCCCCGGAGTTGGTGCAATTGTGCCAGTCCGAAGCGCTCCGCGTGTTCCACGACCATTACTGTTGCATTGGCTACGTCCACGCCGACTTCGATCACAGTGGTAGAAACCAGAATCTTGATTTCGCCGGCTTGGAAACTGCGCATGACCCGGTCTTTTTCCTCGGAATCCATGCGACCGTGCAACAGTCCTACCTTCACCCCGGGGAACACGCGGGCACTCAACTCCCGGTGCATCTGGGTTGCCGCTTTCACTTCGCTTTCTTCATTTTCTTCAATCACCGGATAAACGACATACCCCTGTCGTCCAGCGTCGACCTGCTTGCGCAAGTAGCTCCAGACTTCTTCTTCCCGTTCGTCCGAGACGCGCCTGGTGATGATCGGAGTGCGACCCGGGGGCAACTCATCGAGTATCGAAATATCGAGGTCCCCATACAACGTGAGCGCAAGCGTACGCGGAATCGGCGTGGCGGTCATCACCAGGACGTGAGGCTCGGCCGGGTCTTGGAAGGCATCCCCACTCGCGCCCTTCTTCATGAGCGTGAAGCGCTGCAGCACGCCGAAACGGTGCTGCTCATCGACGACCACCAATCCCAGGCTATCGAACTCGACCGAGCCTTGGATGAGGGTGTGAGTGCCGATCACCAATTGGGCGTTCCCCTGGGCGATGTGGCGGCGAATATTGCGCTTGCGGTCGTCTTCAAGAGAGCCTGTCAGCAGGACGATGCGGTAGCCGAGCGGCTCCAGAATTCTTCGGGCGGACAGATAGTGTTGTGTCGCCAAAATCTCCGTGGGCGCCATCAGGGCTACCTGATACCCGTTTTCTATCGCCACAATCGCCGCCTGCAGCGCGACGATCGTCTTGCCGGAACCTACGTCGCCTTGCAGCAGGCGACGCATGGGATGGGGCTTGGCCATGTCGGCTGCGATCTCGCCCAGGACCCGCTTTTGCGCGTTTGTGGGATGGAACGGCAATACGCGCTTGATCGAATCGCGTACAGCGTCGTTCAGGCGAAATGCAATTCCCGTTTGGGCCTTTTGCTGGCGCCGCTTCAACTCAAGGCCCAGTTCGACAAAAAACAGCTCCTCAAAAATGAGCCGGATGTGGGCTGGAGTGCGCGCTTTCTGTAAGGACTCGAAGCTTTCTCCAGGCTCGGGCCAGTGAACCTTCCATAACGCCTCTACAGGAGACAAGAGGTTCATGCGTCGTTGCACTGCAGCGGGTATCGAATCCGGCAACTCCTTGGGCAGGTTTTCGAGGACGGCGCGCAGAATCCGCCGGAACCACCGCGAGCTCAGTTTGCCTTGCATCGCCGTCTCGTAGATGGGGACAATCCGCCCAACTTCGAGTGAGTTGCCGATCTGTGGTTCGCCGTCTTCGGAGCTTTCGTCCTCTCCATCGCTCAAAATCTCGAACTGCGGCTGGATAATTTGTAGCTCGCCGTCGCGGTCGGTCTCGACCTTTCCGTACAGCGCGACTATCTGCCCGGGCTTGAATTGGTCGCGCAGGTAAGAGCCGTGAAACCAGAGGCATTTGAGCCTGGGCCGGGGCAGGCCAGGGGGGCCAACTACGAGCTGAAACAGGGGCATGCGCTTCGTCTGGAAGAGGCCGGAATTCCGGACCTCAGCCACCACGGTGGCCATCTCGCCCGGGCGTAGGTCGGCCAAACCGCGCGGGTTCACGCGATCCTCGTAGCGAAACGGCAGGTACAGGACGAGATCGCCTACGCTGGCGATGCCCTTCTCGGCGAGAGCCTGGGCTCTGTGGGGTCCGATCCCCTTGACGAAGCGCAGTTCGCTACTCAGACTCAGCGGGGGCATTCTGCTGGCAATGGTAGCAGGCTGGCACTTGACCCGCGCCACGGTGTCTAAGAGCATAGTGAGGGCTGGGCGCAGAATTGTCGTTTGGCGAGGGACGTCTGGCGAAGGGACAATGAGCCGAAACTTCATCGAGTCATTGGTCGCAGTGCTAGGTGGCAATGTCGTGTATTTTCTGCTTATGCCTCAACTGCCCGAGGGTGCCCGCCACGTTCCTCATTCGATGGATTTGGGACTGCTGGTGGATTTCGGATTCTGCGCCGTGGCCCTCGGCTGCGTTCGCGCCCTAAGTCGTCGAATCTTCAAGACTTAGGTAACTGGAAGCTCCCGCAATCCCCGCCGATGAAAGCCCCAAGTGGGCCTTTGCCCTTATCTACCTGAGCCCTCCAAAACCTAGTTACTTTGGGCATGTGGGGTAACAGCAGGTCGGCGCTACAATTTTCATGAGCCAAATGCAGCGAGTCACAATCCTGTACGACGCCAGTCAGGCCGTCCTCTCGACGTTCGACGCGGACGAGGTGCTGCAGCGTATCCTGACGATCGCCCAGGATTACTTTCACTTGCGGACCGTCGCCATTCTTCTGCTCGATCAGGAGACGCGGGAACTGCACGTCCGCAGCCATATAGGGTGGAGCGAAGAGGCGGAAGGAATTCGCGTTCCCCTCGGAGTGGGGCTGAGCGGTACCGCGGCGAGAATCAAGCGGCCGGTCTATGCAGGGGATGTCCGTAAAGATTCCCGTTACGTGAGCACAATCCCCGAGACCGTTTCTGAGCTCGCGATTCCCTTGATGGTGCGCGATGCGGTGGTTGGCGTTCTGGATTGCCAGAGCGACAACTTGGATCATTTCGATAAGGAAACCATCGACCTGCTGACGCTGTTTTCGACCCAGGCTTCGATGGCATTGCAAAACGCAAGGCTGTACAGTTTGGAGCAAAAGCGCGCGACGCAACTGCAGGCGATCAACTCGATCGCCAAGCACGCTACCTCGGTTTTGGAACTTGATAAGTTGGTGCATTCGGTATGCACTCTGGTGCAGCGGTGTTTCCCAGGGGATCACGCCTGCGTGCTTCTGCGGGAGGAAGACGCGCTGGTCCTGCGCGCCCAGCACGGTTCGCTGACGCCGTTACTCGAGGAGGGCGACATATTTCCCTGCGACGCGGATTGGTGGAATCATGCCTTGGATTCCGGAGGAATTGAGACCATCGGCGATCTTTCCCACCATGAAGGCCAGAGCCGAATTTGCGAAGAGGCTCAGTCCCGCATTTCCATTCCCATGATTTCCTACGGTCAACCGTTGGGCCTGCTGATTCTGTCCAGCTGCGAGCCGAATTTTTTCGCTCACACCGAGACACAACCTCTGGAATCGGTCGCAGACATTTTTTCCTCGGCAATCCAAAACGCGAACTACGTGCATCGGGTGAAGCAGTTGGCTTATCTCGACGGTCTCACGGGTATCTTTAATCGACGCTACTTTGAGACTCGCGTCACGGAGGAGATCGAGCGCGCCCGGCGCTTCGGCAATGAGCTCTCGCTCATCATGGTAGACGTGGACAAGTTCAAATCGCTGAACGATAGCTTCGGGCATTTGCTGGGTGACGAGGTCTTGCGGCAGGTTTCCTCGCTCTTGTCGCGACAGGTTCGCAAGATTGACGTAGTCTGCCGGTACGGTGGAGAAGAATTCGTGATCCTGCTACCGCAAACCGGGCCCGAACAAGCTTTTCATGTGGCTGACAAGCTACGCCGTGCCGTCGAAGAATGGCAATTTCCAGGCGTTCCCAGAGCGCTGACGATTAGCGGTGGCGTCGCCGTGTATCCAGCGCACGGAGAAGCACGCGACGAACTAGTGAAGGCCGCGGACGCTGCCCTTTACGCCGCCAAGAAAGGCGGCCGGAACCAGATTCTTTCCGCCGGGTCAGCTCAGCCTGCCCGAGCGGGCGCCTAGATCATATCCCGTCCTGAAACTAAGCCGTGCAGCTTCATAGGCAATTCACGCTGGAGCTGCCTGAGTTCCCGAGCCAGCTTTTCCTGGTCAATCTTCATCCGAATTTGATTTTCCGCCATCGCCTTACGGGCCGCCGCCATCCCGTCCCGCGCGGCTTGGCCGGCATTGCGGACGGCCAATTGAATTTGCGGTTCCAGTTTCGCAATGTCCTCACGGACTTCCGCTAGATCGATATCGGCGTGGATTTCCGGCAGACCGAAACTCTCCTCCAGCATTCCTGAGTGCTTGCGTTCTGGGACGGGCAGGGAAATGGTCTGTTCCCGTTTGTCGCGGATTACGCCGACGCTGGCGTTGCCGCTCGCATGCGATCGCAGAGCCTGCGAGAAATCGCCCACATCGGTAACCGTCTCACTATTCACTCTCACAATTACGTCCCCGGCGCGCAAGCCCGCTTTGGCGGCGATGCTGCCTTTCTCAACCGAACGAACCAACACGCCCTTTCCGCCCTTGGCGCCAAAGAACTCGCCCAACTGCGGAGTCAGGTTCTCCACCATTAACCCGCTACGCATCGAATTGTGCACGACTATCACACTTGGGATTTCAATATCCGGAAAATTAGGAATCGGCGGAATTGGGGGGATCGGCGGAACTGCGAAGGCGTTACCGTCGCCCTCTCTGTCCTTCCAAGCGAGGGCCTTGCGGCGATCCGCCAACTGGGCCTTGACAGTTTGCGGCTGGCCGTCGCGGGAAATGCCGAGGGTGACGGTTCGTCCCGGAGGTGTTTCGTGGATGATACGGCGGAGTTGCGCGCCACTTTCTACTTCTGAGCCGTTCAAGGTCAAGATGACGTCGTGTTCCTTCAGTCCGGCTTTCCCGGCGGGCGAATCCTGATCTACCATTAAGACTTCGACGCCCTGTTCTTCCTTCAACTTGAGCGCGCCGACGCGTTCCGGAGTCACTTCACTGATGTCCACGCCAAGATAAGCGCTGGTGCCGGAGTCTTCAAACCCGAATCCGTAAGAATCGCTGAACGTCGGCCGGGCAATCTGCTCAGCCGCCGCTCCGGGGATACAACCGACGATACAAGCAACAACGGCTGCCGCGATGGCACCTAGAATCAGTCTGCGCATGACATGCTCCTCCCTCGAACTGTACTGACCACTAATGCGTTAACCGGCGAAACTCAATGTTGCCGGTGGAAGTCTTGACCTTCAACACCGGACCGCCCGCGTTCAGACGGCCCTCCGCCCAAACTGCTTTGGCCCAATCGCCGCCTTCCGTCGTGACGTGAATTTCAGGGAAGTCCGAGTGAATCGTGTGCCCGGAGGCGGCATCGATGCTGGCGCGAATGACCGCATTGAGCTGTGGCGACAGGTACACGATTACGTCCCCCGCCGGGGATTCCAGTTCAGAATCGGTAAAATTCGCATCGGCGGCGATCTCAACGGCAATGCCTCCTGCGCCAGTTTCAGCTCTCACGCCACCGCTGATTCTGCCAAGGTCCATGCGGCCGCTGCCCGTTTCCGCGTGGACCATACCTTTTGCCGAGGCAAGCTTAAGGCGTCCTCCGCCGCTGGACATTTCCACTTCACCCAGGACATCGCCGATCTCAATATTGCCGCCACCGGTTTCGGCTTTGACGCTGGAGCTGCATTTTTGGGCTGTAATGTTGCCAGCACCGGTTTCGGCTTTGACGGATCCCATCGCGCTAGCTAGGCGCACATTGCCGCCGCCCGTTTCGAGGGAAACGGGGCCCGCGATGTCGCCGAGTTCGATACTTCCACCGCCCGTGACAATATGAGCGCCGGAGGAGCGCCCGACGCGCACATCACCGCCGCCCGTCTCCGCGGTTACGGTTCCGCCAATTGTGTCGACAACGATGGCGCCACCGCCGCTCTCGCCTTCGAAATTACCAGCAATATCCTTGACGCTAATGTCGCCGCATTGCGTCTCGATCTTGACCAGCTCTAGCTCGCGTGGAACGTTCAAGACGATGTCGCCCGAGAACTTGCGCGGCCATTTGCCCTGCCATTCTCCAGTAATCCAGCCGGAATCGCCATGCGTGCCCGATGTGATCTCATACTTCTGAAACATCTTCCGCGCATCCTGCTCGGTGCCGCTATTGACCCGGCTGCGAATGGTATAGCTGATCGCGGACCCGCCGCCCTGCACGCGTACCGACCCCAAAGTGACCTTCAAATGCAGGTTCCTGGCAGCGGGCAAAGTGCCCGTTGTCTCCTCCACCCAGCTATTGCCGTCACGGTATACGCGGCTTTGTTGTGCCAGCGCCCCCGTGAGCGAACACGCCAGGATGGCCAGTACCCCAGCGAATTGTTTGACTTGCCCCAAAGTAGACCCTCCTCCGTCCCAACTTCTGCAATCTAACTTCTGCAATCTGCCTTCTGACTTCCGCAACCCGGCCCCCTAACTCCTGCAATGCCTTTTGCTTCCGTCTTAATCCAACTCCGGCAGTTGCGCCAACTGGGCCCGCGACTGCTCGCGAATGAACTTGTTGCTGTCTTTTGCCGCCAGGCGCTCCAGCGTTGCGCGAACGCTGGCGTCCGCGTGTACCGGCTCCAGGACTCGCAGAGCTTCCGTGCGTAATCCCGGATTGGCGTCGTTCGTGAGAGTTTCCAGTACGGCGTCGCGCACACGAACATCGTCTTTTACATACGAACCGAGACCTTCCAGAGCTTTCAAGCGCACGCCCGGGTTGTTGTCGTAGCGCAGCGCGTAGACCAGCGCTTCGCGTACACGGGAATCGTTCATGCGCTGTTTCAGCAGGTCGACGGAATCTACGCGCACACCCGAATTCGTATTGTTCTGCGCAGCGAATAAAAGGAGCTGCTGTATACGGGTGTCGTTCAGCGAACCGGCGGTCTCTTTCGTGTTGACGGTGTCGTATTTAATGTTCACGCGGTTGGTTCCCGGCTCCGGAGTGATGGAACGGATGCCGGTGATGTTGGCGTCCTCTGTCATCGTGCCCGCATTCACGCCGGCACCCTGGCCAGGAACCTCGGTCGTTCCGCCCTTCATGGCACGGAAGGTTACTGCTGTGCCGCCGCCAAATCCCACCAAGAGAAGCATCGCCGCCAGCGCTGGGGAAAACCGTACCTGTCGCAACCAGATACCTGGGTCGAATGTCAGGCGTGTCCAGAAGCCGCCCTGCTGCGCGGTCTCCAAAGCCTCCTGCAAGCGCATCCGCGAAGACGTCAGCAGATAGGGCGAAGGCTCGACGACCGTGACCGTGGCCATGGTCTGGCGGAACTCTTGCGCAGCCGCCAGTTCTGCGGCGCAAGCTTCACAGCGCGCCACGTGCTGGTCGAGTTCGTAGCGCGCGTCATCCGCCAGCTCGTCGTAGACGTGCAGCATGATGTTTTGTTGTACCCACTCGCATTTCATATCGCCTGCCCCCTTCGCGCCGCGTCGCCGCCTCTTACATCACCGCCAGAGCGCACCCCTGACAGCGCCCCCCGCAGCTTCTGCGTCGCTCGAAACAGCGTGTTCTTCGCCGTTTCTTCCGTTGTGTTCAGCATCTCGCCCACGGTACGCAACTTCAGCCCGTGGTAGTGTTTCAATTCAAAAACCATGCGTTCGCGCGGCGTCAGTTTTTCGAGCGCACGCCCGATCTGTGATCCCAACTCCCGGCGCAATAGATCCCGCTCAGGATTCGCGTTGGGCCGGTCATCGGCCGTTTGCTCGATGACGCTGAATTCCTCCCCATCCGCATTCACCACCACGCCTGCGTCTTCCTTGCGCACTTGCTTGCGGCGCAGATGATCAAGACACAAATTGGTAACGATGCGGTAGATCCAGGTATAGAACGAACACTCGAAACGGAAACTGCCCACGTTCCGGTAGGCTTTGAGGAAAGCCTCCTGGTAAATGTCCTGCGCCTCGTGTTCGGAGCCCGTCAGCCGCAGCGCCAGCCGCAACACCGCCTGATCGTAGCGGCGCACGAGGTCCTCGAAGGCAGCGCGGTCTCCGCGCTGAGCCTCCCGCACCAGAACGGTGTCGTCTATGCGGTTCAGACTCTCTCCGGCCATTTGGCCCTGACGGGTACCCTGACTCCCTGCCCTGTGTCCCGGCGTAACTCTCGCCGGAAGCCGATCGCGATCCTGCCACGGTAACGCCCAACTTTGAGCTGGCATCTCTTTCCCCTGCCCGCTAGCAGCTCAGCCAGTTCCTGTACTGCCCGCTTACAGGGGAATAGACGCGGG
>Ga0137409_10002279_pt1 | contig 20680 bp, 25 predicted proteins | sample CZODoug1_16funga_FD_122059 | JGI IMG/M metagenome (GOLD analysis project Ga0137409, IMG submission 122059) | Vadose zone soil fungal communities from Angelo Coast Range Reserve, California, USA - CZODoug1_16fungal (Hybrid Assembly) | ecosystem: Environmental > Terrestrial > Soil > Vadose zone... | reverse complement strand
ATTCAAAAACATATTCGACTATTCCCTGAAGGAATACAGAGACGATCCCTGGTTAACCGAATTCAATTATGTTGTGGATTACAACAGGAACTACTTACTGGACATCACCTTCACGCAAAGTGGGATGGCTGCATATCCTGACGAACAGCATAAGCATTTTCTGATCAGTTTGAAAGACGGCCAGATCGTTACGGCCCAGGACGTATTTGAATCCAACAAATTAAACTCGCTGGCCGCTATGGTGGATCGTGAACTACAGCGCGAGATCAAACGGATCGCTCACGAGAATAGAAGCCCCGAAGAGAAAGAAATGGTCAACGGAGCATACGATAGTTTGAAATTTGAGCTGAAGGAACTTGATGAGTTTTCCATTGGCCCTAAAGGAATTACTTTCCTATATGATGCCGGGTTCCCCCACGTAATTAAGGCTTTTGAGCCGCGGGGCAAGTATTTCTTCACCTATTCGGAGCTGAAATCATACATCAAGCGCGATGGGCTGCTGGGGCAATTCGTAGACTAACGCTACAATGATGGACATGAACGACAGAAAGATTCGCGTCCTGGTCGCAAAGCCGGGCCTTGATGGCCATGATCGCGGCGCAAAAGTTATTGCCCGCGCATTACGAGACGCAGGCATGGAAGTTATCTACACTGGACTGCGCCAGACCCCTGAAATGATCGCTGCCGCAGCTCTGCAGGAAGACGTGGACGCCGTCGGCGTTTCGATTCTAAGCGGCGCCCATAACACTCTTTGTCCCCGCATTGTGCAACTGCTTCACGACCAGGGAATGGACGATTGTCTTGTTCTGTTAGGTGGAATAGTCCCCCAGGATGATATTGCGAAACTAAAGGCGCAGGGCGTTGCGGAATTCCCCCGGGACCTCCTGCCAGGCGGCGTTGCCGAGAAAATCGCCGAAGAGATCGTGGATCCCGGACGCACGCTGCCGCGAGTGTTTCTGCTCGGGATCGCGATCGCGACCGGATTGTATCTGCTGCTCAACGCGGCGTTTCTGCACGTCTTGCCGTTCGATCAGATCGCCGGTTCCGTCCTCGTCGCGGGCGACATCGCGGCGAAGATCTTCGGGCCGCAAGGCGATCTCGTGATCACGGTGCTGGCACTGCTGGTCGTCCTGGCAACGCTCAATGGCAACATCTTCGTTACGCCGCGGGTGATCTTCGGGCTGGCACGCGAAGGGCTGGGGCCGCGCGTGTTCGCGGAAGTGAATGCCGGCGGCACGCCGTCGGAGGCGATGCTGGCGGTGGGGATCATGGCCCTCGCGCTCGCCGCGACCGGCACGTTTCCGCAGCTGCTTTCGATCGCGATCGCGCTGGTGCTGATGCTCGACAGCGTCACCATCGCGGCGTTGTTTCCGCTGCGCGCGCGGCATCCGGATGCACCGTTTCGGGTGCCGCTCTATCCCGGGGTGCCCGTGCTGTTCATCGCCGTCTATCTCGCGCTGCTCGTGGGGACGGCGCTGACGCAGCCTGGGCTCGTGGCAATCGCCTTCGGCGTGCTCGTGACGGCGTGGGGGCTGAGCTGGATCCCGGTCGGTAAGACCGGCGGTAAGGGGCGGTAGGCGGCGGTACCGCTTCCATACCGCCTCCTACCGCCTCCTACCGCCGTATCTTTCTTCCATGCCGCACGTTCGTATCGCACTGTCACAGTTCAGGCCAACAAAAGGCGAGTACGCTGAGAACGTCGCCCGGATCGGCGCCGTCGTCACCCAGGCCGCCCAGCTCGATCCCAAACCCGACCTCGTCGTCTTCCCCGAGACCGCGACATCGGGCTATTTCGTCGAGGGCGGGGTCAAGGAGTTGGCGGTCACCGCGGGCACCCTCGCGCGTGATCTCGCGGCGGCCTACGGCGGTCCCACCATCGACGTGGTCGTCGGATTCTACGAGCGCTTCCAGAATCACATCCACAACTCCGCGCTGTACGTCACGCTCAGCAAGCAGAAGCCCGAGGTGCGGCACGTGCACCGCAAGGTGTTCCTTCCGACCTACGGCGTGTTCGACGAAGAACGCTTCGTGGATCGCGGTCAGGAAGGTGTGCGGTCATTCGAGACCAGCTGGGGTGGCAAGGCGGCAATCCTGATCTGCGAGGATGCCTGGCACTCGCTCGCCGCCACCGTCGCGGCGCTCGAGGGCGCCCAGCTCCTCATTGTGCCCAGCGCATCGCCGGCGCGCGGGCTCGGCGAACCCGAGGACGAGGCCTGCGAGGGCGAGACGCTGCCCGCGTCGGTCGTTCGCTGGGAGCGCATCGTCCGGGGCATCGCGGAGGAGCACGGCGTCTTCGTCGCGCTCGCGAATCTCGTCGGGTTCGAGGGCGGCAAGGGGTTCCCGGGCGCGTCGGCCCTCGTCGATCCGACGGGCCTAGTGATCGCGCGCGGACCGCTGTTCGAAGAGGCGCTGCTGACCGCGGACATCGATCTCGATTCACTGACGACGGCGCGGTCGGACTCGCCGTTGCTCGCCGATCTCCAAAGCGCGCTACCGGTTCTCACGAAAAGCTTGAGCGGGGACAAGCACAACGAGAAGGTCCGGTTCGATCCGGCAAGCAATGGTGCTGCTCCCGCCCACGCCGTCACACGCAGCTCCACGCCGTTACACGCTGTAAAGCTCACCGGGCGAGATCCGCTTGCCATTGATCCGGAGCTCACTCGGCGGTGGTTGGTGAGTTTTCTCAAGGACGAGGTCGTCCGCCGCCGCGGCTTCAAAAAAGGTCTCGTTGGATTGTCGGGTGGCGTGGATTCCGCGCTCACCGCGTTTCTCGCCGCGGAGGCCCTGGGCCGGGAGAACGTCATCGGCGTGCGCATGCCGTACCGCACGTCGAGTCCGGAGAGTCTCGCCCACGCGGAGCTCGTCATCGCCAAGCTCGGGATTCCGTCAGTCACCGTCGACATCAGCGACGCCGTGGATGGTTACCTGAAACAGGTCGGCGATGTCGATCCGCACCGGCTCGGCAATGTCATGGCGCGCGAGCGGATGATCGTCCTGTTCGATCTCTCCGCCAAGCACAAGGCGCTGCCGCTGGGCACGAGCAACAAGTCCGAGCGGCTGCTGGGCTATTTCACCTGGCACGGCGATGATGCTCCGCCGGTGAATCCGCTTGGCGACCTGTTCAAGACGCAGGTCTGGGCCCTGGCCCGGCATGTCGGCGTTCCGGACGAAATCGTCGCGAAGCCTGCAACCGCCGACCTGATCAAAGGTCAAACAGATGAAGGGGACCTCGGCGTCTCGTATCTGCACGCGGATCGCATCCTCTATCATCTGATCCGCGGCGAGGAGCCGGTAGGCTTTTCCAAGGAAGAAGTGGAGATCGTGCGGAAGCGCCTCGACTCGACACACTGGAAACGGCGGCTCCCCACGGTGGCCGTCGTGTCGCAGACCGCGATCGGGGAATTCTATCTGAGACCAGTGGACTACTGATGGCACAGCAGGGTCGGCACCCGCGCGAGTCGGAATCCGTGCTCACCGAGCTGATGATGCCCCACCACGCGAACATCATGGGCAACGTGTTCGGCGGCCACATCCTCGCGCTCGTCGACCGTGTGGCCGCGGTCGCCGCGATTCGCCATGCGCATCGCGAGTGCGTGACGGTTTCGGTCGACAAAGTCGACTTCCGCGAGCCGATCCACGTCGGCGAATTGGTGACGGCGATGGCGCGCGTGAACTTCGCGGGGCGGACGTCGATGGAGGTCGGGGTGAAGGTGCTCGCCGAGAACGTGCTGACGGGCGATCGGCGCCACACGAATTCGTGCTACGTGACCTACGTCGCGCTGGATGAGAACGGCCGCCCGACGGAGGTCGCGCCGATCGTCCCCGAGACGGCTGACGAAAAGCGCCGTTACGACCGCGCCGCGAAGCGCCGCGCGAAGCGGGTGATGGAACGCCGCTACGACCAGGGCCGGGGTGAGTAAGGTCGTATTGGTGTTGTCGGGTGGTGGAGCGAAAGCACTCGCTCATGCCGGAGCGTTTCGAGCGTTGGAGCAGGCCGATCTCCTTCCCAGCCACATCGTCGCGACGTCCATGGGGGCGGTCATCGGTGCGGCGCTCTGCGCGGGGATGCCGTTCGATCAGGTGCGACGCCGGGCGATGGCAATCCGGCGCAAGGACATCGCGCCGCTCGATCCGCTGGCGCTCGTGATGGGGTTGTTCGCCCGCAGCCTGTTCCCAGCCGCCGCGCTCCGCCGCGCCATCGCGTACATCGTTCCCAAGACGCGCTTCGAGTACTTGAAAACTCCGCTCACGGTCACCGCCACCGATCTCGACAGCGGCGAGCTGTTGCTGCTGGGCGGCCCGGAGCGCGGCCGGGACATCGAGTTGGCGGACGCGTTGTACGCCTCGTGCGCCCTGCCGCTCTACTTCCCGCCGCTCGAAACAAACGGCCGGCGACTCGGCGACGGCGGGCTCAGAGCGGTGCTGCCGCTCGGTCCGGCGCGCGAGATCGTAAAGGACGCCGACCTGTTCATCGCTGTCGACGTCGGGCCCGGCTTCGACGAGCGAGGCGGTCCGTCGACCAACGGCGATCAGCCCCACCCCCCCGACGCTCCTGTGCCGGCCCGCATCCCGCGTGTCGTGCGGGCGCACGGCGAAGCGATCCGGATCATGATGGCGGAGCAGACAGAGCGGACTCTCGCCGATTGGCCCAAGGACGGACCGAGGCTCGTGTACGTGCGTGCAGTCGCGGAGCGAGAGGCGACCTTTGCCGTCGAGCGGGTGCAGGAGTACGTGGAGATGGGTTACCAGGCAACCAAGAAGGCCTTAGGATAAGGCCATGCGAGCATCGGAAGTCATGATCGCTGATCCCGTCGTCGCGGCGGCCGGGGCTACTTCTTCTGAGATCGCCGCGCTGATGCGCGTGAAGAACATCTCCGTTGTGCCCGTAGTCGATAACCCCAAAGACCGGCACTATCTGGGCACGATATCAGATCGCGACATCGTCGCCCGTTGTGTCGGTGCAGGCCACGATCCGACTGACTGCTCGGCCGCTGATCACGCGCGCACCGACACTCCCGTGGTGAAGCCCGATACCGAATTGAAGGGCTTCAAAGTCGCGAAGCAGATAGATCCCACCGATCACCACGTACGTTCGACGATTGTGGTACTGAACAGCGATAAGAAAGTCATCGGGTTCATACCGCACCCCGAAGAAATCCAGGGAATTGAGGTGGGGTAGATGCCCCACAAGCTTTTCACCTTGGCCGAAGCAAATCGCACGCTTCCTCTGGTGAAGCGCGTCGTCTCCGACGTCATGATCGTGTACCCCCAATGGAAGGATCTCGTGGCGCAGTATGAGCTGATCGCCGCCAAGGCGCGCCCCGAATGGGGCGAATCACAGGAACAGGTTGGCCTCAAGGCCCAGATCGATTCGGTCGCGGGGAAGATCAACGAGTTCCTCGGAGAGCTAGAGCAGATCGGCTGCGAGTTCAAGGGCTTTGACCAGGGGCTGGTCGATTTCCACGGCCGTCTGGACGAGCGCGAGATCCTGTGGTGCTGGAGGCTCGGCGAGGATCGCATCACCCACTGGCACGAGTTGGAGGCGGGATTCGCCGGCCGGCAGCCGTTGCCCGAGGTCTTGAGCCGCACGTGAAAGGGCTCTGGCTCTTCCTCCACGTCATGGGATTCGTTGCCTGGCTCGGCGGCGGGCTCGCGGTCATGCTCAGCGGTATCACAGCCAAGCATTTCCCTCCCGAGCAACGGCTGGCGGTCTACCGCATCATGAGCGTCGTGACCCGGAATCTGATCGGTACCGGGGCGGTGCTGGTGGTGGTGAGCGGGTTTCTGCTGTCCGTCCCCTATTTCCAGGGGGCCACGGTCCCAGGCTGGCTGATGGCGATGCAGGGGCTGGGCCTGCTGGGCGCCATCGTGGCCATCGGGATCGTAACTCCCACCGCCGCTCGGCTCGGCAGACTGGAGCTCGACCCCAGGGGAGAACTGCCTGAAGGCTTCAATGGCCTGCGGAAACGACAGGCCATTTTTGCGACAGTTGCAGGCGTTTTTGCCCTGCTCGCCCTGCTCGCCGGGACCGTCTTTAGATAGGAAGTGCCTCGTGGCAGCTGGCGCCGCCGTTTCGAGCTGTGACCATCACCCCCCTTTGCGGGTCGTTGTCGGAGTGCGAGGATTGGTTCTCTTCGACTTCGGCGGGACGCTGGACGCGGACGGCTCCCGGTGGAGCGTTCGCTTTCACGCCGCGTACCGCGCGGTGGGTGGCAGACAGTCGTTCGCCGCTTTCGACCGGGCGTTTCGGGAGTCGGACCGAGCGCTCGAGCGGCTCGCGGGCATAGAGAGGCTGGGATTCCGCGCGATGGTTGACGCTCAAACCGCGTTGCTGCTACCCCGTCTCTCGGACGGCGCTGCGCTCCCGGCGCGGGCGATTGCCGATCTGTTCCACTCCTCGACCTGCGCGGTCGTGCGTCGCAACGAAGAGCTGCTGGCGCGCCTGCACCAGTCCTATCACCTCGGCGTCGTTTCGAATTTCACCGGGAACCTCGAGCTCTGTCTGCAGGAGCTGGGCGTGATGCGGTACTTCTCGGTCGTCGCCGATTCGGGACGCGTCGGGATCACCAAGCCCGACCCGCGGCTGTTCCAGCACGCGCTCAGCTGGCCCGGACTCGTCTCGAAACCCGCCTGGATGGTGGGCGACAACTTCGAGTCGGATATCCGGCCGGCCGCCGCACTCGGCCTGTCCACCGCCTGGCTCGCTCCCGCGACGGAGAAGTCGCACGAGAGGGACCTGCCGACCGTGCGGCTGAGCACGCTGTCGGACCTCGCCCGAGTGCTCGACTCGTGATGCAGGGACTGATTCTCGCGGGTGGGCGCGGCTCCCGGCTCGCCGCCGATGGCGTCGAGGCCCCCAAAGCGCTCGTCGAGGTCGGCGGGCGGCCGCAGATCGTCAATCTGATCGAGACATTCGCGCACCTCGGTTGCGAAACGATCACCTGCATGGTGCGCGACGGTATCACCGTCGACACGCCGGGTCCCGCGGTCGTGCGCACGTGCCGCACACCGTCGTCGCTGCACACGCTGGTCGCCGGGCTCGCGATGGTACCTGCCGGACCGGTGTTCTGCAGCATGGTCGATACCGTGATGCCGCCGGCGGACTGGCATCGCCTGTATCGCGGCGTCACCGAGCGTCTCGCCGGCGGGTCACTCGCCGTGCTCGCCGTGACTCCGTTCGTGGACGACGAATTGCCGCTCTACGTCACGCGCAACGCGGCCGGTCTCGCCACCGGCATCTTCGACACGCCGACCCCGGCGCCGCAGCTGGTGACGGGCGGGGTGTATGGCCTGAGTCCGGAGGCGCGGCGGCTCGCCGGCGTGGCGGTCGCGTCGCTGCATCGCATGCGCGCATTCCTGCGCCTGCTGGTCGAGCTGCGCGCGCCGGTCGCGACGGTCGAAGTGCCGCGCATCATCGATCTCGATCACAAACGCGATCTCGACGCCGCCGAGCGCTGGCTCACGGCACGCGCGGGAGACGAGCAATGAAGCGACTCGTCGCGCTCTATCGCAGTCCCACGTACTCGCCGGCGCAGCATCGCAGCAATGACACGGCGATCCTCGACGACACGATCGTCGGGCTCCAGCGGCGCGGCTGGCAGGTGACGCGCACCGGTGAGGGCGATGTCGCCGCCGGCCGGCTTCCCGCGGCGGATCTATATGTGAACATGTGCCAGGGTCCGGCGGCTTCCGAGCAACTGCTCAACCTGGTGCCGCGTCAGGCGCTGGCCGTCAATCCGCCGGAGAGCGTCCTCAACTGCCACCGGCATCGCCTGGTCGCCCGGATGGAAGCGGCGGGACTGCCGTTCCCGCGCACGCTCATCGTACCGACCGCCGAGCCACAGGCGGTGCTGCCGCTCGTGCACCAGCTGAACGGCGATGGACGGCCGGTGTGGGTGAAGCGGGGCGACGTTCACGCCGAAACGAGCGCGGACGTCGTGGCGACGAAAGAGGCAGGCGTGACGGACGCGATCGCCGAGTTCGCTCGGCGGGGCGTGTCGCGTGTGGCCCTGCAGGCACACATCGCTGGTCCGATCCTGAAGTTCTACGCCGTCGCCGACGGCCGTTTCTTCTCGTGGTATCCGGCCGACGGGCCGCGCGATCGGCACGTGGAGATCGACGAGGATCGCCTGCGGGAACTGGTCTTTGCCGCCGCGCGCGCGGTCGGCCTCGAGATATTCGGCGGCGATGTCGCGTTCCCCAAGCCCGACGCCCCGGTGCTGATCGATCTCAACGATTGGCCCTCGTTTGCTCCCGTGCGCGTCGCCGCGGCCGCGGCGATCGCCGACTACATCGACGAGAAAGCGACGAACGGTAAACAGGCATGACCGATCTCGATCTTCAACTGCAGTCGCAGCGCATCTTCGATCTCGAGGCGCAGTACCTCGCGCCCGGAACGCAAAGTGTCGCGCTCTTCAGCAAGCTGTGCATGGATCGCGGCGAGGGGGCCGTGCTGTGGGACGTGGACGGGAATCGCTACGTCGATCTGCTCGCCGGCGTCGGCGTCGCGAGCCTCGGCTACGCCCATCCGCGCTATGTCGCCGAAATGACCAAGCAGCTCGAGCGCGTGCACGTGGGGAGCTTTACGTCGGAGCATCGTGCCGCACTGGTCAAACTGATCGCGGGGCTCGCGCCCGGCGACTTGAACCGCACGCAGCTCTACTCGAGCGGCGCCGAAGCGGTCGAAGCCGCGTTGCGCCTGGCCCGGGCAGCCACGGGACGCCACGAAGTCATGGGATTTTGGGGCGGGTTCCACGGCAAGACGGGCGGGGTGTTGCCGCTGCTGTCGGGAAGCTTCAAGCACGGCCTCGGTCCTCTGGCCCCCGGCATGTACTCGAGCCCGTACGCGTCGTGCGAGCGCTGTCCTTTCGGGAAGACGTTCCCCGACTGCGACTGGCACTGCGTCGACTTTCTGCGCTCGAAGATCGCGCTCGAGACGACGAACGACATCGCCGCGATCATCGTCGAGCCGGTGCAGGGCACCGCGGGCAACATCATCCCGCCGCCCGGCTACCTGCACGAGCTGCGCGCGCTCGCGACCGAGATCGGTGCGCTGCTCATCTGCGACGAGATGATCACGGGCTTCGGGCGGACCGGGAAAATGTTCGCGGTGGAGCACGATAACGTCGTGCCGGACGTGCTGCTCGTGGGCAAAGGCTTCGGCGGCGGATTCCCCGTCAGCGGCATCGTGATTCGCGAGCCGATTGCGTTCTCCAAGCCATGGGCCAATCCGAGCGGCAGCTCGTCGAGTTACGGCGGCAATCCGTTGGCGGCGGCCGCGGCCCACGTCACCATTCAGACGATCGTCGACGACGAGCTCGTGGACCACAGCCGCCGGCTCGGGGCCGTGATGCTCGCAGAGATGCAGCGCTGGGAAGATGAGGTCCCGATCGTCAGCGACGTGCGCGGCCGCGGGCTCATGCTCGGGATGGATCTCGTCGTGCCCGGAACGCGCACGCTGCTCGATAAAAAGATCACCCGTTGGATCTTCGACACGCTGCTCGCGCGCGGCGTGATCGCGATGATCTACAACCCCGAAGTACGGATCAATCCGCCGCTCGTCATCTCCGAAGAGCAGGCGATGGAAGCCCTCGCCACGATGAAAGCGGTGCTCGAAGAGGCCAGCGCGCGTGTACGCCGGTAAAGGACCCGTCGTCGAGGAGTGGGCCGACCGGCGGTTCTTCCGGCCGGCGGGATGGCGCATCGCCACCACGCTCGCACCGACACGCATTTCGCCCGATGCGGTGACGCTGGCGAGCCTCGTGCTCGGCGTCATCGCCGGACATCTGTTCTGGTACGCGAATCCGTGGATCAATGCCGCGGGCGTCGTGCTGTTCATCTGGTCGGACGTGCTGGACAGCGCCGACGGACAGCTCGCGCGCCTGCGGGGGACGTCCACGCGCATGGGCCGGATCCTGGACGGCCTGGCCGACAGCGCGCGTTTTCTGAGTCTGTACGCGCATCTGGGTGCGCGACTGTATGTGTCCGGCTGGGGTTGGGGCGGCGTGGTGCTGGCGCTGGCCGCCTTGTTCTCGCACACCTACCAGGCCGCCGCCGCCGACTTCATTCGTCAGGCGTACCTGTACTTCGCCGTGGGGAAGGGCAGCGAGCTGGATGTCGGCAGCGAAGCGGCGGCCGGACAGGGCTCGTTCTGGGAACGGGTCGCGGGGTGGCTCTACGGTGACTACGTCCGCCGCCAGGCCTGGTTGTTTCCGCGGACGACAGCGCTCGCGCGCTTCCTCGCCGGCCGCGACGTGCCTCCGTCGATCTCGCGCGCGTGGGCGAATCGCCAGCGCTGGGTCGTGGCTGGGTGCGCCTGGATCGCCCAGAACATCCGCTTCCTGCTCCTCGCGCTGACGGTGGTTCCCGGATCGCCCGCCGTGTACTGCTGGATCGTGGTCGGCCCACTGAATGCCGTGCTCGTCTTCCTTATACTCGCGCACGAGCGCGAGCCGAAACTATGTATCGCGGCGTATTGATGGGGCTCGGCGGGATCGCAAGGTCCGGCCACCTGCCCGCGTTTCTCCATGACCCCGAGGTGTCGAGCCGCCTGCGCATCGTGGCCATCGTGGACGAAGCAGCGACCGCACCCGCGTCATTCCACGGTATTCCTCTCTTATCGAGTCGGGAGCAGCTGTCCGACTTGGATGAGGGGCCCCTCGACTTCGTCGACATCTGCACGCCGACCTCGTCTCACCTCGCCCTGTCGCTCTGGGGGCTGTCGCAGGGCTATCACGTGCTGTGCGAGAAACCGGTCGCGGTGAACCGTGCCGAGGCATCGACGCTCGCGGCCGCGGCGCTCGAGGCGGGCCGGGTGGTGATGCCCTGCCATCAGTACCGGTTCAATCCTGTGTGGCGGCGGTTGAAACGGTGGCTCGACGACGGCGTGATCGGCCGCTGGTATCTCGCGGAGTTCCGCGTCTACCGTCTGGCGGCCGATCCGGGCGCTGGACACAGCCCCGTTCCGTGGCGGGGCCGGCGTGCTGACGGCCGGGGCGGCGTGCTGCTCGATCACGGTACGCATCTGGTCTACGAGCTGCTCGACGTCGCGGGACCGCCGCAGTCGGTGCGCGCCTGGACGGGCCGTCTGCGGCACGGCGGGTACGACGTCGAGGACACCGCGCACCTCCTGTTCTCTTATCCCGATCGCATGGCGACGATGTTTGTCACGTGGGCGGCGCGGCGCCGCGAAACGGAGATCCGTTTCATCGGTGAGCGTGGCAGCATCACGTGGAGCGGCGGGATTCTGACGCTCGAGCGCGACGGGGAGATCGAGTCGTTCGATCACACCGGCGACCTCGACAAAGCGTCGTATGCGAAGTGGTTCGCCGGGCTGTTCCACGATTTCGCCGCCACGCTCGATTCCGGTGACAGCGCGCGGCCGATGGCCGACATCGCGCAGGTCGCGGCGGTGCTCGAGGCTTCCTACGCGTCGGTCGCATGAGCAGGCCCCTGCAGCTCGCGCTGTTCCTGCTGGGCGCCACGATCTTCGGCTATCTCGTCGCCCAAATCGGCGTGGGCCAGCTCGTGTCCGATGTCGAACGCACCGGCTTCATGTTCGTGCCGATCGTGCTGCTCTATGCGCTGGTCTACGCCTGCAGCGCGCGTGCGTGGCAGCTGACCATGGGAGACTCCGAGCGCCCGTCGTTCTGGCGCACCTACGCGGTGACGATCTCCGCGGGTGCGCTGAACTTTCTGACGCCGGTCGTTAACGCCGGCGGTGAGCCGTTCCGCGTCGCCGCCTTGGCGCCGTGGCTGGGGAAACGGCGCGCCGCCGGCTCGGTCATTCTGCACCGCATGCTGAATTCGTTCACGTACGTGTTGGTGTGGTTCACCGCCATCGTGCTGGCGTTTGCGCTGCTGCCGCGCGAGACCCCGAATGGAGTCCGGGTCATCCTGGGAGTCGCAGGGATGCTGCTCCTCGGCGTCATCGCGCTCTTCATGTCGGCGCACCGGAGCGGTGTGCTCGAGCGGGTCTTGAACTGGATGAGTCGAATCCCCCTGGTGCGCCGCCTCGCCGGCCTGATCGAGCCGAAGCGCGCGCTGCTGATCGAGCTGGACCGGCAGATTACGGAGTTTTATCACCGCCACCCGGGACGTTTCGTCAAGGCGATCCTGCTCGAGTATCTGAGCCGCTGCATTTTCATGCTCGAGCTGGTCCTCATCGTCGCCAGCCTCGGGTTCCGGATCGGCTACCTCCGCGCATTCTCGATCGGCGGGCTCGAAGCGCTCGCGGGGAATCTCCTCTTCGTCGTGCCGTTCGAGATCGGCGCACGCGAGGGGGCGTTCTACGCGCTCTTCAATCTCTTCGGGCTCGACCCGCAGCTCGGCCTCTACACATCGATCGCGAGTCGCGTGCGCGACTTTGCGTGGATTGGAGCGGGGTTGATGCTGATTTGGATGGTAGGTGAGAAGACACCCCGTGCCGCCCGTGCCGCCTCTGCCGCCCCTCCAGCATGACGATCGTAACCCACGCGCTCGCGACGACGCTCGGCGTAAGAGTGTTGAAGCTCACGGGGAGCGACGTACTGCTCGCCTACATCTTCGGCGTCGGCGTGGACATCGATCACGCCATCAAGCTTCCGTTCTTTTGGAAAGCAGGGCTGAGAAAGGAACGGGGATACTATTGGCGAACGTCGCTGCAGGAGCCCGTCGCGCTGCTGTGGATTGTGCCCCTGTGTCTGTTTCTCGGAACGTGGGTGCCGGCGCTCTTCTTTCTCATTCACCTCGCGATGGATTACAGCGTCGGCTACGAGAAAATGCCGTGGTATCCGTATTCGCCGCTCGTGACTCAAGGGTTTCTGGTGGGCGTTTCCGACAAGACGAAGGAAGCCATCCTCATCGTGGTTCTGCTATGTACGAATTTGCTCCTGTTCTTGGCTCCACTGTAGACCGCGGCATTCGCCCGGTGCTGCGGTTCGTGCACGTCGCCCTCGGGCTTTCTCCCGATCAGGTGACCTGGGCGGCGTTTTGGGTGAGCGCGGCCGCGGCGGCCGTGTTCGCGACGGGCCGGGTAATCCCGGCGCTTGTGCTCATGGGCGTCGGACAAGTCCTCGACGCGCTCGACGGCGGCATCGCGCGCGAATTTGGCCTCGTGTCCGCGGCGGGCCACCGGCTCGACACGCGGCTCGATCGCGCGTCCGAGATTGTCATTTTCCTGAGTTGCGCGGTCGGCGGGCTCGTCTCGTTTCGACTGGCGGCGCTTGCATCGGTCGCCGTCCTGCTGCTCACGACGATCGTGGATCGCTCCAAGCTCGATCCCGGCATGAAGCGCTTCGCGCTGTACTTCGGGATCTGGCTGCCGTACCCGCTCATCTTCACGATCATCTTCGTCGTCAATCTGGCCGCGTACGTCGTCGGCCTCCTCATCATCGACTGCCGCTTTCAGCGCGACATGGATGCGCTCGGCGGCGACCTGAACACCGTCGCCTCGCGGGCCGCCCGCCTCGGGACGCCGTAGTGCTGGCGCTGCAGCATCCGTACGTGGTCGTAGCACCGGCGGAGACGGTCCACGTCGAGGCCTGGCCCGGCGCCGGCAAAACCGTCGCCGTCATCCCGGGACTGTTCGGCGGGTCCTTCACGTTTCGGAAGGTCATTCCGCTGCTCGTCGCGCAGGGGTTTCGCCCCATCGTCATCGAGGCGCTCGGCACCGGTTTTTCGAGCCGTCCGTTGAAGGCCGACTACTCCCTGGCCGCGCAATCGCATCGCATCGCCGCTGTGCTCGATTCGCTGAAGGCGGGCCCGGTGCTCGTGCTCGCGCACTCGCTCGGCGCGGCGATCGCGTTTCGGCTTGCGATCGACAGACCCGACCTCGTACGCGGCATCGTCTCGCTCGAGGGTGGACCGACCGAAGAGGCGACGACGCCGACCTTCCGCAGCGCCATGCGCTACCTGCCGTGGGTGAAGCTGCTCGGCGGGATCAATCTCGTGCGGCGCAAGATTCGCGGAATGCTGCTCGACTCTTCGGGCGACCGATCCTGGGTGACGGACGGCATCGTGTTGGGCTACACGCTCGGCGAGGCGCGCGATTTCGACGCGACACTCAAGACCTTCATGGCAATGTCGCGGGCACGGGAGCCGGCGAAACTCTTTCCACGCCTCGGCGACATTGCGTGTCCGGTCACGCTCCTGGTCGGGACGGCGCACCACGATGGTGACGTGCCGCCGCAGGAAGTCGCGCTCATGAGTCACTCGATCGTCTCGTTCGAGGTGGACAGCGAGCCAGGCGCGGGGCACTACCTGCAGGAAGAGCGGCCCATGGCCGTGGTGGCGGCCTTCGCGCGGTTGTCCCAGCGGGCGCGATGAGTCCGCTGCGAATCGCCCTGGTGGCGGAGGACTATTACCCGCAGCTGGGCGGGGTGCCCGAGCACGTGCACCATCTGGCGCGCGAGCTCGACAGCCTCGGCCATACCACGACGATCGTGACCTCCAGGATGCGTGGAGCCGGCAGCGGCGAGCCTGTAGAGCACTCCGACGTGCGGCGCATCGGGACAAGTCTCGTGATCTACGCGAATGGGGGCGTGGCGCGGATCACCGTCGGCTTGCGGCTGACCGCCCGGCTCGAGAAGTTGTTCCGCGCCGAGCGTTTCGACGTCGTGCACGTGCACGGCGGTCTGAATCCCACCCTTGGCATCGTCGCGCCGCGCGCCGCGATGCGAGCAGGCATTCCTGTCGTCGCCACATTTCACACCTGGTTTCCTCGCTCGATCGGCCTTCGTCTCCTGCGCCGTCCGTTCCAGCGGCTGCTCGATCGCCATGCAGCCACGATCGCGGTTAGCAGTGCCGCACAAGAGGCAATGGCTCGCTATTTCACGGCGCCGTGGGAGATCATTCCGAACGGCGTGGACACGACGTTTTTCTGTCCCGGCGTGGGACGAAGCTCCGCGGGCCCTCGGCTGTTGTGGCTCGGACGGATCGAGCCGCGCAATGATCTCGGGACCGTGCTCGCCGCGATGCCGCGCATCCTCGAGCGCTATCCCGAAGCGCATCTCACCGTCGTCGGCGACGGGCCGTGGCGCTCGCGGATGGAGCGCGCCGCCCGCCGGCTCGGACCGTCCGTCGAGTTCGCAGGCTACGCGAACGGTGGCCGTCCCGGATTCTACCGCAGCTCCGACGTCTATCTGTGCCCTACCACGCGTGCATCGTTTGGCGTGACGTTGCTCGAAGCGATGGCGTGCGGCACGCCGCTCGTGGTCTCGGATATTCCGGCGTTTCGAGACTTGGCAGCACATGCCGTGTTCGCGACTCCCGGGGATGCCGAAGCCTGGGCAGACGCAGTCGCCACGCTCATCGAGGACACCGAGCGCCGGGAGACCATGGCGCGCGACGGACGACGGGTCGCCGAGCGACATGCATGGCCGCTGGTGGCACAGCGGGTGCTCGCGGTGTACCGGCGGGTGACGGGATGATGGGGTTCGACCTGATCTTCGGGCCATCGGTCGAGCGCGGCCCCAGGAATCGGCGGATCTACTTGACGTTCGACGACGGGCCGAACGAGCGGGCGACGCCGGCGATTCTCGACACCCTCGCGGAGTTCCGCGTCCCCGCGGCGTTTTTCCTGGTGGGCGACCATGTGCAGCGCTTTCCCCGGCTGGCGCGCCGCGTGGTGAAGGAAGGCCACATGGTGGGGAACCACACCCATAACCACGTGAAGCTGCACTTTGCTGGTCGGGGGCGGATTCGCGATCAGCTTGAAATGGCGAATCGCGCCATCGAGTGCGCCGCGGGCCGGACGCCGCGCGCTTTCCGTGCGCCGCACGGGTACCGGAGTCCATTTCTCAGATCCATAGCTCTTGATATGAGGTATACGGTGTTCGGGTGGACCTTCGGCGTATTCGACACTGCGCGACCGGGCGTCGAGGAAATCCGGCGCCGCGTCCGCAGACGGCTGCGGCCCGGCGCCATCGTGCTACTCCATGATGGAGATGGCTACGATCCTGAGGGAGATAGAATGCAAACCGCCAACGCCCTGCCTGGGATCATCGCGGATGCGCGGAGCGCGGGCTACGAATTCGCACCACTTTCCGAACTGCTACACAGTCGCTCCTAACCGGGCACTCGGGGCACTTCGGCTTTCGCGCCGTACACACGAGCGCTCCTAGCTCCATGAGCGCCTGATTGAATCTCCACGCTCGCTCTCCCTTCTTCGGCACCAGCTGCTCGGCGAGCTCCCACACGTCCTTCGAACCAAAGGCTCGCTCCAACACTCTGCGCACGTTCGTATCGACGGTCGGGACAGGCTTCTCGTAAGCAAAGCACGCCACCGCTCCCGCTGTGTACCGCCCGACACCGGGGAGTGTCCTCAGGGACTCCGGATCGTCGGGCAACGTGCCGTCGTGCTGGCGGGTAACCTCGCGCGCGAGCCGGTGGAGATTTCGGGCTCGAGCGTAGTAGCCCAGGCCATCCCATGCTTCCATCACAGCTTTGGGTTGCGAGCGCGCGAGCGAGCCGAACGTGGGAAATCGCTTCAGAAACCGAGGGTAGAATTCCAAAACCCGGCTGACCTGCGTCTGCTGTAGCATGAACTCCGACACGAGGATGGCATAGGGATTGCGCGTCTCGCGCCATGGAAGGACGCGTGCGTTGCGCTTGTACCAGGCTAACAGCTTGCGCGTGAAGCTCATAGCCACACAAGATACAGGCCAATGAGAGCATTCACTGCCGCCCTCGACCTGCGGCGATATGTCGGGCGGTGGTCCCTACGGAGCGCCAGCCACGCCGGGCGCTTCTTTTTTATGCTCATGGACCTGGTACGCGGCATCTTGGAATGGCGCGTCTGGCTCCCTCGCACCATTGAGCAGACCATCTCGGTGGGCTACGGCAGCCTCTTTATCGTGCTGCTCGTAGCGGGCTTCGCCGGGGCCGTGACCAGCCTCCAGGCGGGCTACCAGTTCACCGGCCAGCTTCCCCTCTACGTAGCGGGCGGCATCATCTCCGAGTCGATGATTCTCGAGCTTGGCCCCGTGCTCACCGGGCTCATCCTGGCGGGACGGATCGGCGCCCGCTACGCAGCCGAGCTGGGCAGCATGCGGGTGACCGAGCAGATCGATGCGCTCGAGAGCCTCGGCCGGTCGCCGGTGACTCATCTGCTGCTGCCGCGGATCCTCGCTGGGTTGTTCGCGATCCCGGTCCTCGTGATGCTGGCGAACGCCTTCGGCATCGTGGTGGGCTACATCACCGCCAAGTCGTCCCTCGGCCTGACGTACGCGGACTTCGAGTTCGGCTCGCGCTACTTCTTCCGACCGCTCGACCTGTACTACTCGGCCATCAAATCGGGCGCGTTCGCGGGGGCGGTCACGATCATTCCCTGCTACATCGGCTTCAACACCCAGCAGGGCGCCGAGGGGGTCGGCAGGGCGACCACGCAGGCGGTGGTGGCGGCATCCGTCACCGTGCTGATGCTCGATACGATTCTCACGAAGCTCATCCTGGGGACCGCGAAATGAGCATCGAGCTGAAGAAGGTCTCCAAGCGGTTCGTCGACAACGTCGTGCTCGACGGCGTCGACTTCTTCGTCGCGGAGGGCGAAACCGTCGCCTTGCTCGGCCCATCAGGCGTCGGCAAGAGTGTGCTGCTCAAGCACATCATCGGCCTCATCAAGCCCGATTCGGGCGAGGTGTGGGTCGACGGGCAGCAGGTGCCGTTGTTGGGCCGCAAAGCGCTGGCGCAATTGCGCAGCCGCATCGGTTACGTCTTTCAGAACGGCGCGCTGTTCGATTCGATGGACGTGTTTGAGAACATCCGGCTCGGCATCACCGACGAAGAGAAGTATGCGGACAAGGACTACTGCATTCAGCGCGTCAAGGAATGTCTGCGGCTCGTGAATCTGAACGAAGACGTGGGCAGCAAGTATCCATCGGAGCTGTCGGGCGGGATGCGCAAGCGCGTCGGGATTTCCCGGGCCATCGCCGGAAAACCGGTATACTTGCTGTACGACGAGCCGACGTCCGGCCTCGACCCCGTGAACGCCGATGTCATCGATTCGCTGATCGAGCGGTTGCAGCAGGAGATCGGGGTGACGAGCGTGGTTGTGACCCACGACGTACGCGGCGCGTTTCGCGTCGCCGACCGGATCGCGCTCCTGTCCAAGGCGAAGATCCGCGCCGTGGGTACGGCCGAAGAGATCGTCGCATCCCAGGATCCCGTGGTGCAGCAGTTCCTGGAGCGCGATCTGGAGATGGCGGTCATCCAGGCGAATGAGGTTCCGACAGGGGAAAGGCGCATAGGCGGGCGCTAATGGACCTTACCTATAAGCAGGAAGTCGGAGTCGGGGCGTTCGTGCTGGTTGGCGTCGCCGTCTTCCTCGTCGGCCTGTTCTATCTGACGGGGCGGTCGCTGCGCGCCGGCGGCATCTCCCAGGATGTGATGTTCGAGAGCGTTGCCGGGCTGAAGCAGGGCGATCCCGTCCTCGTCTCCGGCGTGAAGAAGGGCAGGGTCGCGCGCGTGGCGCTCGAGCGGGTGAAGAGCGTGCGTGTCACGCTCGAGCTGTCGAAGGACGTGGCGCCGCACATCGACGCGAGCGCCGCCGTCGCCGCGATGGACCTGTTCGGCGCCAAGTTCATCGACTACAACCCCGGCGCGCGCGACGAGATGCTCGTGAGCGGGCGCAGCATCGCGGGGACGAGCACGCCCGACATCGCCGGCGTGGCGCAGGGCGTCGCCAACCGTGCCAACGAGCTGATGGAGAACGCGGCCAACATCGTGTCGGACCGGCTGGGCGAGGACATTCACAATACGCTGCTCGTGACGCAGCGCGCGATGTCGGCGCTGTCGGATTTGCCGGAGGGGCCGTTCATCAAGCAGACGACGCGGACGCTCCAGGCGACCGAACGCGTCATGCAGCGTGTGGACTCGATGCTGGGTTCGGGGACGGGCGCCAACGTCGATTCGATTTCCCGCAATCTCGCGCGACTCACCGAGCACCTCGGGCATACGACCGCGGCGCTCGACACCTTGTTGAGCAGGATGAATCGCGGCGAAGGGACGCTGGGAAGGATGGCGTCCGACACCATGATGTATCATGACCTGCACGAGCTTTCCGTTTCGCTGACGAAGCTGCTCACCGATCTTCAGGAGCACCCGGACAAGTACATGAAGCCGGGGCTCATAAGGGTAAAGCTGTTCTAACCGTCACTTTCCTCGGCACCTCCGCCGCAAGGCCAACAGTCGAACGGAATGTCAGCGGCCTCGCGATCCACCGCGAAGGCGAGACGCTCCTGTTCGAGTGCGGTGAGGGGACCCAGCGCCAAATGATGCGCTACGGCGTGAGCTTCGCGTTGTCCGAGATCTTCTTCACGCACTTTCATGCCGATCATTTCCTGGGCGTCATCGGATTGATCAGAACGCTCGGGCTTCAAGGGCGGCCCGAGCCGTTGTTCCTGTACGGTCCCAAAGGCGCGAAGAAAGTCTTGACCACGGCCATGCAGCTGGGCGTCGAACGGGTCCCCTTTCCCGTCGAAATCACGGAGGTCAAAGCGGGGGACACCGTGGGGAAGCGGGATGGCTACGACATCTACGCGTTTCCGACTGAACACGGCGGCGGTCCGTCACTCGGTTACACCCTGAAGGAGCACGTGCGGCGCGGACGCTTCGACGTCGAGAAGGCGAAAGCCGCTGGAATTCCGGAAGGTCCACTCTGGGGCAAGGTCGCCAAGGGTGAGACCGTCGAGCTGGCTGATGGCAGAAAGCTGACGGCCGATGGCTTCGTGGGAGCCGCTCGCCCGGGCCGCATCGTCGCGTTCACAGGCGATACGCGTCCCTGCGCGGCCACGGTAGACGCGCCGCAAGGCGCCGACCTCCTGATTCCCGAGGCAACGTTCGGCGAAGAGGAGCGCGATCGCGCCCGCGACACCGGTCATGCGACCGCGAAGGAAGCCGCGCAGGTCGCGCTGGCCGCGAAGGCCAAGCGACTGGTGCTCTCGCACGTTTCAGCGCGGTACTCGATCAGCGCGGACGAGCTGGTGCGCGAAGCACGCGAAGTGTTTCCCAACGCGAGTGTCGCGAAAGACGGACTGGAAGTGGACGTACCGTTTGCCGAGTAAAACGACGGCGCTGACTGGTTTGTAGCCCGTCACAACCGACTGTGGGGCGTGACATTATATTCCCCGCCCCATGGGACCGGTCTCATTTACCTATTCCGCCAGCATCCCCATACCAATCGACAAGGTCTTCGCGCTGATTTCAGACCCGCTCAGACTGCCCGAGTGGTTGCCGCGCTGCATCGAGGTGCAAGCGACGACCACCGACCGATCGGGCAAAGGGGCCCGCTACAAGGTCACCTTCCAGCGCGCCACCAACCGCCACGAATCGGTCATCGAAATCATCGACTACTCGGCGCCGCATACGTTCGGGTGGGTCGAGATCTACCATCGTGCCGGCTCCAAGACTTTTTTCGCACTCGGCTTTCAGGGCGGATCGACCAAAGTCACTCTCAAACACATCTGGCAGCCGACGGGCTTTCGTTCCTGGCTCAACGGCCAGTTCTATCGCCGGCGCAACGCACACCGGATGTTCTCGGGGCTGATCAATAATCTTCGCAAAGCGCTGACCCGCTAAATGCGGGGATTCCGGGCGTGTTCCTCGCCATCCCGATTGCGGCGACGCTCAAGGTGCTGGGCGATCAGGTGCCGCGGATGGCTACGCTAGCGGAGCTGCTTGGCGAGTAGTCCGTCCACCTCCTGCC
>Ga0137409_10002278_pt1 | contig 20688 bp, 16 predicted proteins | sample CZODoug1_16funga_FD_122059 | JGI IMG/M metagenome (GOLD analysis project Ga0137409, IMG submission 122059) | Vadose zone soil fungal communities from Angelo Coast Range Reserve, California, USA - CZODoug1_16fungal (Hybrid Assembly) | ecosystem: Environmental > Terrestrial > Soil > Vadose zone... | reverse complement strand
CCCTACGGGGAATCGTTCCGCGCCGCGCTCACCGCCGCGCGCGTCCCGGTCGGCTCGAGCGATGCGCGGATCGGTATCGAAGTCGTCGCGAGCCGTATTCCGATCGATTCGGTCGCGCTCGAGGAGCTGCGCACGCGCTGCTCGCGGCGCCCGACCGTGGTCGTCGGTCTCCAGAACGACGCGTTCCTCGATGCGCTCCCCGAGCGCCGGAGCTACCAAGACAGGTCTACGGGCAGCGAGGTCGGCGGATGATAGCCGCGTCCCTGCCCGTGCGTGAATGGGACTAACGTCCTATAGACCATGTGAAGGGTTCTGGCCATCGTGCGGAAGCGGTTCCCCGGCCCAAACTGACGTCCGAACCCGATGCTTACATACGAGGCGCGTGCCTTCGAGAGGCAGTGATGATGATCACCAGAGATTGGGCATCGTCGACGGGAATCGCACTTCTTGCCCTGGCGACGGCGGTGCTGGGACCGTCGCTCGCCGCCGCCCAGTCGCCGCCAGCGCCGAGCGGCACGCCGCCGGCTTCCTCACCGGCTGGGAGTGAGTCTGCTTCCGCCCGGAGTGATACCCCACCGGCTCAACGGACCCGGACCCGGGAGATCTTTCCGATCCTGCCGGAGACCGAGATCGTTCGGTCACCGGACAGTGTGCCGGCCCCGCCGCGTCCTCCGGCGGGACTTCTGGAGACCAGCTTCCCGGCTGTCGGCGACAGCATGAGCAAGCTGCCTCCGTTCTTCCGCGATACCGACCTCAACGTGCATTTCCGCACTTTCTATTTCAACCGCCAGAAAGACAATGGCACGGCGAGCGAAGCGTGGGCGATGGGCGGATGGATCCAGTACGTGTCGGGCTGGCTGCTCGACACCTTCGCGATGGGCACGACGTACTATCTGTCCGCCCCGCTCTACGCTCCCGACAATAGCCCGGGGAGCCTGCTCCTCACGCCTGGGCAGGGGGCGATCTCGGTCGTCGGCGAGGCCTGGGGCGCGTTTCGCTACAGGGAATACGCTCTTCTGAGGGGCGGCCGCGTGAGGATCGAGGACGGCTACCTGAACCCGCAGGACAACCGGATGGTCCCGAACACGTTCGAAGGCGTCACGGTCTCCGGCAAGCTCGACTGGGTCCGGTACGACGTCGGCTATCTCTGGACCATCAAGCCGCGGGACTCGAACGACTTCATCTCGATGTCCCAGCAGGCCGGCGCGTCCGGTAAAGGGGAGGGGGTGGTCCTCGGCTCCGTGGCCCTCACGCCGATCAAGGATCTCCTGATCTACCTCGGCAACGACTATGCCCTGGACGTGTTCAACACGATCTTCCTCAAGAGCGAGTACGCCCACCCGCTCACGAAGGACCTCAAGCTTCAGACCGGTCTGCAGTTCACGGACCAGCGGAGCGTCGGTGACGAGCGGCTGGGCGATTTCGCCACGTGGAACGTCGGCGCGGGCGCCAGGCTGCTCTGGAGAGGCCTCTCGCTCGGGACCGCCATGCACTTCACGGGTGCCGACGCCAATATCAGCTCGCCGTGGGGCACGTGGCCCGGCTACCTCTCCTTGATGGTGACGGACTTCGACCGGGCGAACGAGAAGGCCTTCGGGGTCGGCCTCAAGTACGACTTCGGCGGCACGCTGCTACCCTTCCAGCTGCCCGGTTTCAGCGTGCAAATGCTCTTTGCGGCAGGCTTCGATCGCGAGAACCCGGCGAACGGCGGGAAGCTGGCCAACACCTACGAGGGCGATCTGGACATCATCTACAACGTTCCGGCCGCCAAGGGTCTCTCGCTCCGCTTCCGCAATGCCTACGTGAGCCAGGGCAACCCCGGGAACCCGGTCATGGACTTCCGCATCATCGTCAACTACGAGGTCGATCTGCTCTGAGCCCGTGCGCGCGCCCGTCAGGATGCAGGCGAGGTCGTCGCGGCTAGGCGCGGCGCTGGTCCTGTTCCTGGGCACGCCGTGGCTTCTCCTGGTCGTCCGCTGAGGGAGACACGATGGAATCCTTTGTCACGGCCCTACGGGAACATCAAGAGCTGGCCATCTTCCTGACCCTGGCGGTTGGCTTCTTCATCGGGAAGCTCCGGCTCGGCTCGTTCAGTCTCGGCACCGTCGTGGGCACGCTGCTGGCGGGCGTGCTCATCGGGCAGCTCGACATCAAGGTGCCGGCCATCGTGAAGAACGTCTTTTTCGACCTGTTCCTGTTCACCACCGGCTACAAGGTCGGCCCCCAGTTCTTCCGAGGCTTGAAGAAAGATGCGCTGCCGCAGCTGGCGGTCACGGTAGTCCTGTGCGTCACGTGTCTGGTCAGCGCCTTCACGGCTTCCAAGCTTCTCGGCTATGACATGGGGACGGCCGCCGGCCTCCTGGCCGGGGCCTTCACGGAATCCACGGTCATCGGCACCGCCGCCGACGCGATCAACCGGCTCGAGCTTCCGGCCGCCGAGAAGACGGCACTGGTGAACAACATCCCGGTGGCCTACGCGGTGACGTATCTGGTCGGGACCGGCTTCATCGTGTGGTTTCTGCCGAATGTCGGCCCCCGATTGATGCGGGTCAATCTGAAGGAGGAAAGCCGGAAGCTGCAGGCCCAGGTGTCGGGTGCGGGCGAGCCGGAGCCGGGCATCCGTTCCGCGCTTCAGCGGTTCGCGGTCCGGGCGTACCGGGTGACGAACGAGCGGCTCTTGAACAGGACGGTCGCCGAGCTCGAGGCGCTCCCCGTGGGCCAGCGCGTCTTCATCTCGAGGATCCGTCGCGACGGCGCCATCGTGGAGCCCGAGCCGGGCATGGTCATTCGCCCGGGAGACGTGATCGCCGTGATGACTCACACCCGGCTCCTGATGGCGCGCGGCGCCGAGATCGGCCCCGAGGTGGACGACACCGAGCTCCTCGACTTTCCGGCGGCGGCCCTCGACGCCGTGGTCACCAACAAGGCGGTGGCCGGCAAGACACTCGGGGAGCTCGCAGCCCTCGAGTCCGCTCGCGGGGTATTTCTGCAGAAGCTCGTGCGAGTCGGGCAGCCGATGCCGTTCACGCCCGAGACCCGCCTCGATCGGGGCGACGTGCTGAGTCTCATCGGCGCCAGGCCCGACGTCGAGCGCGCGGCAAAGAATCTCGGCTACCCGGACCGGCCGACTGTCATGACCGATATGATCTTCGTCGGCCTCGGGATCTTCATCGGCGGACTGGTCCGCCTGCTCACGGTGACGGTCGGCGGACTGCCACTCACGCTCACCGCCAGCGGCGGCGCCCTGATCATGGGGCTGGTGTTCGGCTGGCTCCGCGCCGTGCGGCCGACGTTTGGCCGCATCCCCGAGGCCGCGATGTGGGTGTTCGACACCGTCGGGCTCACCGTGTTCATCGGCGTGGTCGGTCTGAGCGCGGGCCCGAGCTTTGTCACGGGGTTGAAGAACTCGGGCGTGAGCTTGATCCTCGTGGGCCTCGTGGTGGCGGTGCTCCCGCACGTCACGGCGATTCTCTTCGGCCGCTTTATCCTGAGAATGAACCCGGTGATCCTCCTCGGGGCCTGCTGCGGAGCGGGAACGATCACGGCGGGGCTTCGCGCGGTCCAGGAAGAGGCGCAGAGCACGCTTCCGGCGCTCGGCTACACCGTCCCCTACGCCCTCGGCAACATCCTGCTGACCGCCTGGGGGCCGGTCATCGTGGGGTTGATGCGCTAGTGGAATTCCGCGAGCTGCTGATCGCGCTCGTCGTCATCTGGCTCGCCGCCAAGCTGGCGGCCGAGGGGATGGAGCGGATCGGCCAGACCGCCGTCCTCGGCGAATTGCTGGCGGGCGTCGTGATCGGACCCGGCGTCCTCGGGCTCGTGCACGAGTCCGAAGTCATCCATGCGCTCGCCGAGCTCGGCGTGCTGGTCCTCCTGTTCGAGGTGGGGCTCGAGTCCGATCTTGCGAGGCTGCTGAAGGCCGGAGTCCAGGCGGTCGTCGTCGCGCTGGTCGGGGTCGTCGTGCCCTTCGCGGTCGGCTTCGGCCTCATGACCTGGCTCGGTCATCCCGGTCTCGTGGCCGTCTTCGTCGGGGCCACGCTGACGGCCACCAGCGTGGGCATCACCGCTCGCGTGCTCGCGGACCTCGGCCGGCTCCAGGACCCCACCGCCAGCGTGGTGCTGGGTGCCGCGGTCGTGGACGACATCCTCGGCCTGATCACCCTCGCGGTCGTCACGGGCATCGCCGCGACCGGCCGCGTCTCGCCCGGCGGGATCGCCCTCCTGGGGGTAAAGAGCGTGGTCTTCCTGGCCGTCGCGGTGTTCATCGCCTTGCGCCGGGCGCCGTGGCTCGTCGGCTTGATCGGTCGGCTGCGCGCGCGCGGCGCCCTTGTCGTGTCCTCCCTGGCGTTCGCACTGGCGCTGGCCGCGGCGTCTGAGTGGATCGGGCTCGCCACCATCATCGGGGCCTTCGCCGCTGGCCTGATCCTGTCGAGGACGGAGTCCCACGCCCAGATCGAGGAGCGCATCAAGCCGGTCGCCGATCTGCTCGTCCCGATTTTCTTCGTCACGGTCGGCATGAAGGTGGAGCCGGCCCAGCTCAATCCGTTCGCGGACGACGCCAAGCTCGGGCTCGCGCTGGTGATTACCCTGCTGGCGATCGCGTCGAAGCTGATCGCGGGCCTCGCGGTGTATCAGCCCGGTGTGCGCCGGTGGCCGATCGGAGTCGGGATGGTGCCGCGCGGCGAGGTGGGCTTGATCTTCGCCGGCGCCGGGCTGGCCGCCGGTGTGGTCGGCCCGAGCCTCTACTCGGCTCTCGTGGTCGTGGTCATGCTCACGACCTTCGTGGCGCCGCCGTGGCTCAAGGTTCTGTATCGTCGGAGCGGTTGACCCGTTTCGGATGAGAACGACGCTGATCGTCGCCGGGTTCCTGACTCTGCTCGCCGCCGCCACTCTGGCGTGGCGCTACTTCGGGACGGCCGTGCCGGCCGTTCCCGCTCCCGCGGCAGCCTTCGTCGGCGCGCAGAAGTGCGCGGGCTGCCATCGGCAAGAGCACGAGCGCTGGGCGGAATCGGATCATGCGCGGGCGATGCAGGCGGCGAGCCAGGCGACGGTGCTCGGCGACTTCGCCGACCGCCGCTTCACCCAGGGCGCCGTCACCTCCACCTTCTTCCGGCGCGAGGGTCGATTCATGGTCCGGACCGACGGGCCGGACGGCAAGGTGGCCGACTTCGAGATCAAGTACACGTTCGGCGTGAGGCCGCTCCAGCAGTATCTCGTAGAGCTGCCGGGTGGCCGGCTACAGGCGCTGTCGATCGCCTGGGACGCGCGCCCGCGCGAGTCGGGTGGTCAGCGGTGGTTCCATCTCTATCCGAACGAGAAGATCGACTTCCGCGACGAGCTCCACTGGACGCGCCGGCAGCAGAACTGGAATTACATGTGCGCTGACTGCCACTCGACGAATGTCCGCAAGAACTACGACGGGGCCACCGATCGCTACGCCACGACGTGGTCGGAGATCAACGTGGCGTGCGAGGCGTGCCACGGTCCGGGCTCCCGCCACGTGGCCTGGGCCGAGACGGCGCGTCCGGGAAGGACGTACGACCCGAGCGACGACAGGGGGCTGACGGTGGTCCTGCGGGAGCGGCGGGGCTTGCAGTGGACCATCGACTCCGGGTCGGGCAACGCGAAGCGCAGCGCGCCCCGGACCACCGCGGTGGAGCTCGGCGTCTGCGCCCAGTGTCACGCCCGGCGGAGCCAGATCTCGTCCGAGTACACCGCGGGCCGGCCGTTCCTCGATCACTACGCGCCCGCGCTGCTCACGGCGCCGCTCTACTGGCCCGACGGGCAGCAACGGGACGAGGTCTACAGCTGGGGATCGTTCCTGGAGAGCCGCATGCACGCGGCCGGCGTGACGTGCAGCGACTGTCACGAGCCCCACGGGCAGAAGCTCCGCGCGCCGGGCAACCAGGTGTGCAGCCAATGCCACGCGCCGGCGAAGTACGACACCGCCGCGCACCATTTTCACCGGCCCGACGGCCGGGGCGCCGCGTGCGCGGGCTGCCACATGCCGGCGACTCGCTACATGCTCGTCGACCCGCGCCACGACCACAGCCTGCGGGTGCCGCGGCCGGACCAGTCGGTCGCGCTCGGCGTGCCCAACGCGTGCACGAGCTGCCACACGGATCGCAAGCCGGACTGGGCCGCGGCGAAGGTGCAGAGCTGGTATGGCCGGCCGGCCGGCGGCTATCAGCGGTTCGCCGAGACGTTCCACCAGGCTGAGACGGGCGCGAGTGTCGCCATTCAGCAGCTGACCGCGCTCGCCCGCGACACCTCCGTGCCCGGTATCGTGCGGGCGTCGGCGCTGGCGCGAATGATGGCCGATCTCGGCCGGGCGCCGGCCGGCGCGGACGCGGTGACGCGGGCGGTCGGCGACGCCGATCCGCTCGTGCGCCGCGCGGCGCTGGCCGCGCTCGAACTCCTGCCGCCGGACACGCGGATCGCCGCCGCCGTGCCGCTCCTGAGCGACCCCGTGCGCATCGTCCGGATCGAGGCGGCCCGCGTGCTGGCGCCGGTCCGGCCCGAAGCGCTCAGCCAGGACGCGCGCGCGGCCTACGAGCGCGCGGCCGCCGAGTTCGTCGCCGCCCAGCGCGCGAACGCGGATCGGCCGGAGTATCGGACCAACCTCGGAACGTTCTTCGCGACCCGAGGACGGGTCGCCGACGCGGAGACGGAGCTCCGTGCGGCGCTCACGCTCGACCCGACGTTCGTGCCGGCCTACGTGAACCTCGCCGACCTCTACCGCGCCGCGCAGCGCGAGCCCGACGTCCGCCGCGTGCTCGAGGAAGGGTTGGCGGCCGCGCCCGACGCCGCCGCGCTCGATTACGCGTTGGGGCTGGCCCTCGTGCGCGCGCAGCGGACCCCCGACGCGCTGACGCACCTCGAGCGGGCGGCCGTGCGCGCTCCCGACAACGCGCGCTTCGTCTACACCTACGCGGTGGCTCTCCAGTCGGCAGGCCGACCCGGGGAAGCCGTCGCCGTGCTAGAGAAGGGGCTGCAGCGCCATCCCAACGACCGCGACATGCGGGAGTTCCTGGCGCAGCTCCGCGGGCGATCGAGCCGCTGACGGGCTCGCGGAGTAAGCCGCGGCGGGCCGTCACATGGGACCAAGGTCGGATTTGCCGTCTCGCGCCCTCCGGCTATCCTCTTCGCGCCTTGACCCCCCGTGGCGTGTCGACCCGGCTGGTGCTGACGGCATTCGCCGTGATGCTCGCGGCGTGCGCAACCGTCGATGTGAGCACGACCCAGTACGTGGGCGCGCCTCGGTATCAGCCGACCGAGCCGACCGCCGTCCAGATCCTCCGGACGGAGCCCACGGCGCCGCACGACCGGCTCGGTGAGATCGTGGTCGACGCGAGCACCGATCCGGCGCCGACCATCGTCGAGGTCGAGCAGAAGCTCTGCAAAGCGGCCGGGAAGCTGGGCGCCGACGCCGTGGTCGTCGTCTACGACCGCGTCCAGCCGGTCGCGGCCTACGTCTCCGGCCCCTGGTGGGGTCGCAGCGTCGAGACGATCTCGGGAAGAAAGGTCGTCGCCGTCGCGATCCGCTATCAGAGATAACGGCGCCGCTGGCGGCCAGACAGGGAGCGGAGGGTGAGGGAAGTCCTGGTCGGGGCCGCTGGACGCGTGCTGGTAGTCGCGTGCGCCGTTTTCGCTCACCTGGCGGCGCCGGGTGTCGGTGCCGCTCAGCCCGCGGGATCCGCCGCGCCGGGCCCGGAGGGAGACGAGCTGAACAAGCAGCTCAACAATCCGGTATCCACGATCTGGAGCCTCAACTTCCAGAACAACTTCCAGTTCTTCGAGGGCCATCTCACCGATCAGACGCACTGGCAGTACAACTTCAACTTTCAACCCGTGCTGCCCCTGCGCCTCACCGAGGGCTGGAACCTCATCACGCGCCCGATTTTTCCGGTGTTCGCGGGCGCCCACGTCCCCGATCCGGCCCGCGGCACCTTGGACGAGCACAACGGCTTCGGGGACCTGAGCCTCACGAGCTTCGTCTCGCCGGCGCACGCCAGCGGCTGGCTGTGGGGCGTGGGACCGACCTTCATCTTCCCGACCGCCAGCAGCAGCGCGCTCGGCGCCGGCAAGTGGCAGGCCGGGCCGGCGGCGCTCGGTCTCTACATGGGGAAGGAGTGGATCGTCGGCGGGCTGGTCAACCAGGGTGGTCGTGGCTGGCAGGTCAGCATGTCGCCGAACATCCAGGTGAACTGGAAGGCGGAGCCCGGCAACAAGCTCACGCTGCCGATCGGCTTCGGCGCGGGCAAGCTCTTCAAGCTCGGCAAGCTGCCCGTCAAGCTCACGCTCGAGATAGACTACGCCCTCGTCAAGCCCGAGGACTACGGCCAGCGCTGGACCATCCGGTTCCAGCTGATTCCCGTCATTCCCGCGCTGGTCAAGGACGTGCTGTTCAAGTAGGGGCGACCGTGCCCCGCGCCCAGACATAAAGGATCGAACCATGCGGCTTACAGTGTCACGCTCGCTCCTGTGCCTGCTCGCGCTCTCGCTGGCGCTCGCCTCCCGCGCCGGCGCCGACGAGATCCAGTTCCTGAACGGCGATCGGCTGACCGGCAAGATCGTCAGCGCGGAGGGCGGCAAGCTCGTCATCAAGACCGAGAGCGCCGGGGACGTCACCGTCGACCTGGCCAAGGTCAAGACGTTTTCCACCGACGAGCCGATCGTGGTCAAGTCCGGTGACAGCACGTTCCGCTCGAAGGTGTCGCCCGGCGACGACGGCACTGTGCAGGTCGTGCCCATCGAAGGCGGCACGCCGCAGGCGCTGGCGCTCAAGGACGTGACCCAGCTCAACCCGCCGCCGGTGAAGTGGACCGGAGCCCTCATCTTCAACGGACTGGTCACGCGCGGCAACTCGGAGACGGAGAACATCGGCGCCAGCGTGAACGCGGTGCGGCGCTCCGAGATCGACCGGATCACGTTCGGCGCGGGGTACTACTACGGCCGCCAGAGGAACAACGACACCGGCGAGAGCAGTACCAACATCAACAACTGGTTCGTCCTCGGCAAGTACGACTTCTTCCTCACGAAACAGTTCTACCTCTACACCGCGGCTCGGATCGAGCGCGACATCATCGCCGAGCTGGATCTGCGGGTGACGGCAGGCGGCGGTGTCGGCTACCAGTGGTTCGAGACGCCGACGTTCAATCTCTTCACGGAGGCGGGCCTGGCCTGGGTCTACGAGAACTTCTCGGATCAGCAGCCGAGCGAGGACCATCTGGCCGCGCGCCTGGCGTATCACGTGGACTGGACACCGCACAAGGCACTGAAGCTCTTTCACAACCTCGAGTACCTGCCGAACGTCACCGAGCCGTTCGTCGACTACAATCTGAATCTCGACGCCGGACTGCGGGCGACGATCGTCCAGAACTTTTTCGCCGAGTTCAAGTTCGAATTCCGCTACGACTCCACGCCCGCGATCGGCGCGCGGAAGGAAGACCTGCGCTACCTCCTGGGCATCGGATGGTCGTTCTGATGCGCGGACAACAAAAGGGGAAATCCATGACCGTCACACGTCTTGCTGTCGTCATTTCACTGGCGCTGTCGATCGTGACCACGCTCGCGCTCGCGGCCGATCCGGCGCGGGCGCAGGACCTCCAGGGCACGCTGAAGAAGATCAAGGACAGCGGCACGATCACGCTCGGCTACCGGGAGCAGTCGGTGCCGTTCGCGTTCAAAGGCGACGACGGCAAGCCGGCCGGCTACTCGGTCGACCTCTGCAAGAGCGTCGTGACGGGCGTGCAGCAGCAGCTCAAGCTCCAGAAGCTCGACGTGAAGTGGGTGCCGGTCACCGTCGACACGCGTATCTCGGCGGTCGTCGGCGGCACCATCGACCTCGAGTGCGGCTCGACGACCAACACGCTCTCGCGGCAGGAGCAGGTCGATTTCAGCAACATGACCTTCGTCGACGGCGGCAGCCTTCTCGTCAAGACGACGGCGACGCTGACCAGCTTCCAGGACTTCGGCGGAAAGAAGGTCGGCGTCATCCCGGGCACGACGACCGAGGCGGCGCTGCGCGGGGCGCTCCAGAAGGCGCTCGTCACCGCGCAGATCATGCCGGTCAAAGACCACCGCGAGGGGCTCACCGGCGTGGAGAACGGCACGCTCGACGCCTACGCGTCGGATCGCGTCATCCTCATCGGCCTCGCGGTGACGGCGAAGGATCCCTCGCTGTTCGCCATCGCCGACACGTACCTGTCCTACGAGCCGTACGGCCTCATGCTCCGGCGCGGCGACGCCGCGTTCCGGCTGACCGTCAACCGGGCGCTCGCTCAGCTCTACCGATCCGGCGAGATCATGCAGATCTACGGCCGGTGGTTCGGCAAGCTGGGCAAGCCCGGCAATCTCCTGCTCGCCATGTACGCGTTGAACGCGATTCCAGAATAGCCGGGCCACCCCGAGGCTGAAGCTCCGCCGGTCCGGCCAGGAGGGCATCGAGGATCGCGACGACCTCGTCACCAGCATCATGCCCGCGCTGGCGAGGACGACATCACGCGCGCGCTCGCTCCCGGCCAGACCGACGAGGCCGCGCGCGAGCAGGCGCGCGAGGTCCTCGTCCGCGCCGCGGCGGAGAAAGCGCAGGCCGAGTGGCTCGAGGGCGCGCGCCGGCGCGCCGCGATCCGGATCTTGATCCCGGACGGCGCGGTGACCCCGCCGCCCTTTCCGCCGACCTGATCGCGCCGGGATCCGGCCTCGGGGCCGGCTTGTTGGGTCCTCGGATCCGGCGTACGATACGCCAATGAATCGCGCCACCCGGCTGCTCGGCGTCGCGTGCCTCGCGCTGGCGGCGGCGAGCTTCCTGCCGGCGTCGGCGCAGATGAGCCTCACGCCGAAAGTCCTGCAGATCGACCACCTCAAGTGCTCGGAGCTCGCGTCGGTCACGCCGGAGCGCCGTGACCGGCTGCTGGTCTACTTCAACGGCTACGTCGACGGGATGCGGCGTCACACCGTGTGGGATGAAGTCGCCGTCGGCGCGATGATCGATCGGGCCGTCGGCTACTGCCAGGCCAACCCGGCCGAAACGATTCTCTCCGCCTTCACGCGAGCCTCACGCTAACGCAAACCGTCCAGCGCGAGCGGTTCGGACTCGGGACGTTCGCGCTCGTGCTCGCCGCTCTCGCCGCCGGCGCGCCGCTCCTGCTCGGTCCATCCTCGCTCCCGGTCGTCGGCGCGCTGCTGATGGTCGCCGGCCTGCTCGAGGTCCTGCACAGCTTCCGGCGCGTGCGGCAGGACGTGCGGCGCTCGGCGTACGCGAGCGCCGGCCTGACCTTCCTGATGGGCCTCCTGGTTCTCGCCGCCCCGGCGCTGGCCGGCACCGGACTGCCGATCCTGCTCGCCGCGTCGTTCCTCGTCGACGCCCTGCAGCGCGCGGTCGAGCTCTGGCGAGGCCGGGACCGCCGCACGACCCTGACCCTCGCGCTTGCCGTCGCCGGCAACGTGGCGATGGCGATCTTTCTCCTCGTGCTGTGGCGGCGCTCGACCACGTGGACCATCGCCATCGCCGGCGCGCTCCGGATCGTCGGCGTGGGATGGAACATGGTCACGTCGCCCGTCCACGCGCGCGACGGCGCCGAGATGATCCGCGACTTCGATCTGCCCGATCATCCCGATCTGCTCCGCCTCGGCGAGCGTCTGGCGCGGGAGGAGGCGGCGCGCCGACCCTACGACCGACACTGGGTCGTGGCCCTCGTGGCGATCCTCTTTGCCATTCACGTCGGCCGCATGCAGGCCGAGTGGACCCTGATCGGGCTGATCGCCCCGATCGTGGCGGTGGCCGGCGACGTCGCGGTGGCGGCGCTCCTGGCGCTCGGCGTGATGGGTCCGGCACGGCTCGCGCTGCGGCGCGCGACGTGGCCGCTCGAGCGCCGCGGGTGGGCGCGGCTCGTCGCAGGATCGGTCGAGCGCCCGCCGCGCTTCGTCGATCGGCTGCTTCGCCTCCACCTCGTCCGGAGCCTGCGCCTCTGGATCCGGTTCCATCAGATGCGTGACTCGCTCCCGTTTGCCGCCGAGCGCGCCCTGCAGATGGGTCTGCCGCTGGTCGCGGTCGTCGTCGCCACCGTGCCCATCTGGGGCATGAGCTGGTACTTCAACTCGGAGAACTGGGCGGCCGGGATCTACAACTCCTGGGCCGAGCACCGCACCGACGCCTGGCGCGTCGCGATGACGCGTGCGGTGCTCGCGGCGACGCCGAGGGTGGACTCGGCTGGAGCGTTCAGCGTCGAGCCCCCGGATCTCGGCGGAGACTTCGGGTTCCTGGTGATCGGGGATCCGGGCGAAGGCGACGCCTCCCAGCATATCCTGCGTGACCAGATCATTCGCGCCGGGGCCGGCGCCGACGTGCGCTTCATGGTCATCTCATCGGACGTCATTTATCCGACGGGGTCGATGAAGGACTACGAGGCGAACTTCTGGCTGCCGTTCAAGGGGTTCGACAAGCCCGTCTACGCGATTCCGGGCAATCACGACTGGTACGACGCCCTCGAAGGTTTCGTCGCCACCTTCTTCCGTCCGGAGGCGGCGACGGTCGCCATGCGCGCGCGGGTCGAGGCCGACAACCGGCTGACCAGCACGACGGACTCTCGCATCGCGTGGCTCGTCGACGAAGCCGCGCGGCTGCGGCGCGAGTACCAGGTGCCGACCGGATTTCAACGCGCGCCGTACTTTTCGATCCACACCGAGCGCTTCACCTTGCTCGCGGTCGACACGGGCGTGCTCCGCCGTGTCGACGCCGACCAGCTCGCCTGGCTCCGCGCCGGGCTCGCGCGGGCGCGCGGCAAGTTCACGATGGTCGTCCTCGGCCATCCGCTCTATGCGGGCGGGGACTACCAGGCCGCCGGCGACCCCGACTTCGCCGCGCTCCACCAGCTCCTGCGCGAGCACGAGGTCGAGGTGGTGATGGCCGGCGACACGCACGACCTCGAGCACTACGTCGAGCGCTATCGCGCTGGCGGGACCGAGCGCGTCATGCACCACTTCGTCAACGGCGGCGGCGGCGCCTACCTCTCCTCCGGGACCTCGCTCGCGTGGCCGGCTTCACCCGCGCTGCCGGAGTGGGCGTTCTATCCGAGCACGGCCGCGCTCACGGCGAAGATCGACTTTCACACGCCGCGCTGGAAGTGGCCCTTCTGGGTGTGGACGAAGCGCTTCGGGGCCTGGCCATTCTCCGTCGAGTGGCTCTCCGCCGCCTTCGACTACAACGTGGCGCCGTTCTTCCAGAGCTTCGTCGAGGTGCGGGTGGAGCCGTCGGCCGATCGCGTCAGGCTGCTCCCGTGGGGCCCTCACGGCCGCCTGCGATGGGCCGATCTGCAATCGTCGCCGGGCTGGCGTCCGGCGGCCAGCCGGTCGGCCGAGCCGGTCGAGATCGTCATGCCGATGCGCCAGCGAGCGGCGCCGCGCTGAAAGGGATGCTTCAGTCGCCGTCGCGCTCGGCGGCGACCGAGGGCTGGGGCGACCGACCGTAGAGCCTGACGGCGACGTCCACCGCGCGGAGCAGCGCGAGCGTGTATGCGTCCTCGCGCCACTTGGCGAGCAGGTGATCGGCGCCGAGCGCGACGAGGTTGATGCCGCCCGGCCACACGGTATCGGCCAGAAGCACCACGCCGTCGTTGGGGCCGTCGGAGATGAGCACCTGGTAGCCCGAGAAGACCTGAAAGCCGACGCTGCCGGAGACGGGCACCGCTACGACGTTAAGGACGGTGATCGAGCCGGGGAGCTGGCGCCCGGCGAGCCGTCGTCGGCTCGGCTCGGTCGCCAGCGAGGCCAGCCCCGCCCAGTCCCAGCGGCTCACCCAGAAGATGCCTCGCGCGATCCATCGGGCCGGCGCCCGAAGGGTCGCGTCGGCCAGCGGGGTTCCGCGCAGCGCCCCGGCGATGTTCACCCAGGCGGCGACGCGCGCCGATTCCTCCGGAGTCAGCTGCGACAGGGCCAGCGCGGCCTCGGCGCCCGACTTGCTCGCACTGACCAGGATGATCCGGCCGCCCGGATCGTTCATGGCGCGCACCGCGGCGACGATCGCCGCCGCATTATCCTCGACCGAGTCGCTTTCCCCCGATGCCACGAGCTGGGTAGGGATGCCCAGCTGGGCAAGAAGCTGGCGCTGGGCGGCGAAATCGGATCCCTTCTCGGGATGACTTCGATAGAGCCAGGACGGCGCGAAGAGCATCGTATACGGGAACGCCCTCGGGCGCTGCAGCGCCGCCATGGAGCCCGCGACTCCCTCCCGGAGGAAGCGGTCGAACGCCGTCTGCACGCCCCGGCTCTTCGGGTCCGCGAGCAGCGCCCGCGCGAACGTGAGCGCCGCGAAATCCACCGAGACTTCCTCGCCCAGCCGCCTGAGCTGCGCCTGATCGGGGAGCCGGCGCGTGTCCCTGTCGTGCAAGTCATCGGCGCCGTTCGGGGTCGTCGTCGGCAGGGCGGCGAGTCGTGGATCGAGGTCGTAGTGCGCCAGGAGATCGGCGAGCAGCCGTCGGGCGGCTTCCGAGTCGACGAGGGTCGCGAGCTCTGATTCAGGCCGGCCGGGCGTGGTCAGATCGATCGGGCGGGCGCACCCGAACGTCAGCACGACCGCCGCCAGTACGATCAGCCTGACGGAGCTCAGCACACGATCTCCCCCGGATGCGCTCACGCGCCTGGACGGGGAAGGCGCCCGTGCGGCACTCGAGCGGCGGATTCGGTCGATCAGCCCTCACGCTGGACTGGACCCAGCAGACCATTTTAGTGCAGTCTGGGCCGATCGCCGAAACGCGGGGTCAGGCCCCCCGCGCCGTCAGACGCCGAGCTTCTCGCGCAGCGCGGTCAACGCCGCCGGGAGATCGCCGCCCTGCTCGATCTGACCCTTCGGCGTCAGCTGGTCGATGAGACCGGGCAAGAGCGCCGCCAGTCCTCCGGATGCCGTCGCGTCGGGGATCCCGAGCTTCTGACCGGCCGCCTGCACGTTGTCACGACCGAGCGCCGACAGGAGCTGCTCGGCGAAAATCGGCAGATTCTGACCGGTGCCAACCCACGAGGCCACCTGCTGGCCCAGCCCCGCGCCGCTGAGCTTCTGGACGAGGCCGGCAAGCCCACCGGGCTGGTTCTGGATCAGCGAGGTCGCGAGATCCAGCAGCGCGTTTCGATGCGCGCCACCGCCGGTTTGCCCCAGGACTCCACCGAGCAACTGATCGAGCAGGCCCATGACGTCGCCTCCTATGGCTCTCGCGCCGTGAACGTGTCGCAGTGTCCGGGATCGCCGGACTCGAAGCCCGCCCGGAACAGGCGCACCCGCTGAGCCGACGAGCCGTGCGTGAAGGACTCGGGTCTGACCGTGCCCAGGCTCTGCTGCTGCAGGCGGTCGTCACCGATCGACGCGGCCGCATTGAGCCCGGACTCCAGATCGCCCGGCTCGAGCAGGCCGCGCTGGCGGGCGTAGTAGCCCCAGACACCGGCGAAGCAGTCGGCCTGCAGCTCCTGCCGAACCGACAAGGCGTTGCGCGAGGTCGGCCCGAGGCGCGCGCGCTGCTGCTCCACCTTCTGGGCGATTCCCAAGAGGTTCTGGACGTGATGCCCGATCTCGTGCGCGATCACGTAGCCGCGCGCAAATTCTCCGGGGGCGCCGAAGCGACTCTTCAATTCCTGAAAGAACGACTGGTCCAGGTACACCTGGCTGTCGCCCGGGCAGTAGAACGGCCCGACCGCCGAGCTGGCCAGCCCGCACGCCGACTCGACGCGCCCGCGGAACAGCACGAGCCGGGGCGCCTCGTAGCGCCGCCCCATTTGCTGGAAGATCCGTCCCCAGGTGTCCTCGGTGTCCCCCACGATGGGCTTGACGAACTCCTTGCCCTCGTCTCGTACCGCCGGTGAGCCGGGAGCTCCCGACGTGCCCGGCGCCGGGGCGGTGGTCACCGCGCCGTCACCCGCGAGCATGCTCAAGATCTCGAGCGGATTCTGGCCGAGCAGCAGGCTGACCACGACCACGGCGACCAGCCCGAGGCCCCCGATCTTGACGCCGCCGAGCCCGAAGCCCCCTGGTGACTGGCCCTGCCGGTCCTCGACGTTGTCGCTCTCGCGCATGTTGCGCCAGCGCATGGGCGACTCCTCCCTTCGTGTTCTCTGCGGGAATGCGGTGAGCCCGAGGAGGCTCGCGCCTGGTCCCCTCCCGTCAGAATCTGAGCGAGATGCCGACGATGGCGGCGTGGCTATTGATGTCGGTCTTGTACGTCACGTCGTTGTGGGAAAGCGTGTAGCCGGGGAAGAAGGTGTATCGGTATTCCGCGAAGAGGGCCACGAATCGGACGAGAGTGACCGACAGGCCGGCGCCGAACTTGCCGCCGATCTTGAGATCGACGCTATCGCCCGCCAGCGAGAACGCCCACGCCGGCCCGCCCGTGAGATAGGGCTGCAGCACGCCCTGTGGATAATCCTTGGACTTGAGGAGCGGCCAGCGGAGGCGGATCTCCGGCGAGAAGCCCAGCGCGGGCAGGGTCACGGAGGGGACCCGGGCCTGGCCCGCGGCATTGATGGTGATCGGGTCGTCCCGGATCTCGCTGGTCAGCGTGCCCGTCCCGGAGGCCGTCTGGGCGGGAATCGGGATCGAGAAGAAAAAGAGGTCCAGGCCGAGGCCCACGAACGGCAGCGGGTCGATCCAGTACCCGGCGCGGAGCCCGGCCGTCACCCCGGTGTTTGTCTTGACGTCGAAGATCGTCGCGTCGACGGTGGCGCCGGTGTCGTCCCGCCCGCTGACGTTGAGGTCCGCCGACTTGGTCCACGCCGCGCCCCCGTAGACGTCGAGGGCCCACTCGGCTTCAGCGGGCGCTCCCGCCCACGCGACGGCCACGAGCGGAGCCGCGAGGAGCGCCATCCACCCCGATCTCATGCTACTTGCCGGACTTGTCGAGCGAGATCGCCAGCGCCTGCGTGTAGGTGATCTCGACCATGTCCCCCACCTTGAGGCCCTCGAGGTTCTTGGGGTCCTTGGCCTTGATGGTCTCGGTCCCGCCTTGCGGGCCCTTGACCGTGACGGTGCGCGCCTTCTTGTCGATGGCGGTGATCGTGACGGTCGCGGTCACCTCGCGCCCGACGGCCCCGGCGGGAGTCTCGCCGGGCTTGGAGCTGATTCGAGTCTCCTGCGTCGTCACCCCGGGGGTCGCGCCGGAGCCGGCCTTCTGGACGCGGAAGGCCACCGCCTCCACGTACGCGGCCACCACGGGATCGCCCACCTTGATCATGTCGAGCTTCTGCTTGTCCTTGACCTCGATCGTGACGGTGCGGCCCTTCGGTCCCTTCAGCGTGACGGTGCCGGCGTCCCTGTCCACGGCCGCGACCGTCCCGCGAACCTTCGTGACGGACGCCGCGCCCTTCCCGGTCGGCTTCTCGGCCGGCGCCGGCGCCTTCTCGGCCGGGGCGGTCGTCGTCGTCGACTGGGCGAAGGCCGGCGATTGGGTAAGGAGCATGGAGCTCGCGATCAGCACCGCAGTCAGCATCGTCGTCATGTGACCCTCCCTTGGCGTTCAGTTCCAGTTCAAGCGCAGCTGGACATAGATCCGGTTTCCTTGCCCGAGGTCGACCCGCAGATCCGATTTGATGCCGAGCGCTCTTTCGAACATGCCGTTCAGCAGCCCGATCGGATCTGTCGCGGCCAGAAAGAGCTCGTCGTACCATTTCGGATCCGGCTTGAGCTTGATCCAGGTGCGGATCGGCTCCAGGGCGAGGCCGATGAGCGCGCCCCCGATGGGGGTGACGATCAGATCCTGGAAGGACGGCCTCTCGAAGAGCGCCTCGGTGCCGAACTCGTACATTGCGGACGCCAGCGCCGAGTACACGAACGAATCTAATTCGCCGAAGCCGCGCTCGCGGGCGCGGGCGTAGTACGCGGAGCCGAAGTACGGGTGCCCGATGTAGTTGATGGCGGCCGAGTCGTGGTCCCAGTGGGGACTCTGGACGTTGTGCCACCACCTCTGAAAGATGTCCTTCTTGTCGTCGGCCGCCCACTTCGACACGCTCTCCGGCAGGAAGTAGAAAATGCCGATGGTGACGACCTGGTAACCAAAGATGAGGGCCGTATCGCGTCCGAGACCGAGCCAGTCCCGGCCCCACTTCACCGATTCCGTCGTCGGGGTCGGATACAGGGGGCTGAGGAAATCGAGAGCGCCGGCCGATTCGACGGGCTCGACGGGCTCGAGAGTCCCGAAGGCATCGAGAGACCCGAGAGACTTGTCGGGGAGAAGCACGTAGGTCGGCTCCTCGGCGAAGGCCGGCGCGACCCGGAGGAGAACCAGGAGGGCGACGATTGCGGCGACGCGTGCCGTCGCGGCGCTCACCACGCACCGACCCTGGAGATCTGGCGCAGATACCACTCGATGTAGCGAATCACGTTGTATTCGCGCTTCGTGGAGTAGGGCCCCGGCGTGAAGGCGGAGGAGCTGACGCCGGCCTGGTTCTTTTCGCAGAGATCCCAGTCCTGCTCGCTGGTGAGCCGCCAGAACGGCAGCAGCGCGTCGAGCCGATAGTCCTTGCCCTCGACGGCGTCCTCGTGGACGAGCCACTGCACCTGGACGAGCGTTCTCTGCGCGCCCGCCGGCGCCAGCCGCGTGGACACGCTGTGATCGCTGCTCGAGTGGTTCCAGAAGTTCGGCATCGTGCGCATGCGCAGGGTGCCGACGTCGTGCGTCGGGTAGGCGCCCATGAGCGGCGCGACCGGCCGGCCGTCCATCGACTCGGAGACCCAGCCGGGGATCAGGGGCGTGCGGTTGATCGACCACCACTGCTCGGGCATCGGGAAGGGCACCATGCCGGCTTCGCGGTGGTCGATCACGAGCCCGTGGGCTTCGAGTCGCGCCGAGGTCGCCCGCGCCTGCGCCGCGATCTCCCGCTTGAGCGCGGCATCGTCGATCGGCGCGGTGTCGTAGTTGGCCCGGACGTACTGGGGATGGCCGACCTCGCAGTGCCAGCACTCCCGGTTGTTCTCCCACACCAGCTTCCAGTTCGCGCGCACCTCGTAGCTCCGCACGGCCGCGACCCGGGCGCGCTCGAGGCCCTGGGGCGTGAGGTGCGCGCCGAGCGCGTGCCCGGCGCCGTCGAACGGCATCGGGTCGTCGGCGAGACACACGAAGATCAGGCCGCCGACCTCGCGCGCGTGGACGCCGCGCAAATTGAAGTCTCGGCGATCGAGGTCGCCGTCGGCGTCCATGCCCCCGCAGGTCAGCAGCGTGCCGTGGCGCGAGTAGGACCACTGGTGGTACGGGCACACGAGCCGCGCGACGTGGCCGGAGGCGGCCGCGCAGAGCTTCGTGCCGCGGTGGCGACACGTGTTGTGGAGTGCGTGAATCACTCCGTCGTCGCCGCGCATGACGATGATCGAGTCGGTGTCGACGTCGAAGACGACGTAGTCGCCCGGCCGCTTCACCTCGCAGCTGTGGCCGGCGAAGAGCCATCCGCGGCGCCAGATGCGCTCGAGGTCGAGCTGGTAGAGTCCCGGATCGGTCTGGAACTCGCGCGGGAGCGCGAAGCCCGGCTTGTGCTCGGTGAGCAATCGGTCGAGCAGCGCCTGGGCGTCGGCGAGCTGCGGAGACTCGAGCGGCTGGCTCGACATCGCGGCCCCATTATAGGCGGCCGGTGGCGCGCCTGAGCATCATCTCCGCGTTTCTCATCTTCGCCCGCTGGCGATCTGGGACTAAGGTCCCATGCGGCCGGGGCGGGGCCTCGGCCAGGACCCCGGCGCTAGCGGCGGCGCCACGCCTGCGTGCGCCGCTCGAGCCATCGGGCGAGCCCGGCGTGCAGCATCCGAGCGCCCACGTTCGTGTAGAAGATCATCATCGCCATTGCCGCCGCCGAGGCGAGCTCGCCGGTGTCGTCCATGTTGAGGACGGAGATCGAGGCCAGCTCGGTCTTGGGCCCGTAGAGGAACACGACGCCCGAAACGGTCGTCATGGCGTTGACGAACATGTAGATGGCGATGTCGAGCGTCGTGGGCAGGCACACCGGCACCGTGACGCGCCAGAAGGTCCGATAGAAGGGCTGCTTGAGCGAGGCGGCCACCGTCTCGAACTCGGGGTCCATCTGTCTGAGCGCCGTCAGCGCGGTCAGGTGGCCCACGGTGTAGAAGTGCACGATGGTGTTGATCACGAGAATCGTCATCGTCCGGTAAAGAACGTTGAGCGGATTCGCGGGCGCGTTGAAGAAGAAGATGTACGCGAGGCCGAGCACCAGCCCCGGCACGGCCATGGGAAGCATCGCCAGGAAGTGGTAGAGGCCGCGGCCGAACGCGAAGCCCCGGGCCTTCTCGGTGAGGTAGGCGCCGACGAACACCACGGCGGTGCCGATGACGCCGGTCAGGAGCGCCAGGCGGATCGAGTTGGAGTAGGACGCCCAGCCGCCGCCGCCCCTCTGGTCGAAGTCGTAGTGCGCCCAGGTCAGGGTCAGGTTGTAGGGAAAGAACTTCACCACCGCCGCGAACTGGGAGACCGCGACGATCGTGAGGATGGCGGCGCCGACCGCGACGCAGTAGCCGAGCATCGCGAGGTCGAAGACGCGCTGCCGGCGCGGCTCGTAGGGCACGGCGCGGGCCGACAGGAGCGCCACCTGGCGGCGGCGCACGGCGCGATCGACCAGGAACGCGAAGACCGCCGGCACCAGGAGCATGACGCTGACGACCGCGCCCATCTGAAAGTTCTGCTGGCCGATCACCTGCTTGTAGACGTCGGT
>Ga0137409_10002277_pt1 | contig 20692 bp, 19 predicted proteins | sample CZODoug1_16funga_FD_122059 | JGI IMG/M metagenome (GOLD analysis project Ga0137409, IMG submission 122059) | Vadose zone soil fungal communities from Angelo Coast Range Reserve, California, USA - CZODoug1_16fungal (Hybrid Assembly) | ecosystem: Environmental > Terrestrial > Soil > Vadose zone... | reverse complement strand
GAGATGAACCACGTCGCCGTCGTGGTGGGCGGCGTCTATCAGTTCACCAAGTACGCGAGCCAGTCGGGCAGGGTGTATCAGCCTGTGCCGCGGGACAAGCAGGCGGCAGCGGTGCAGTTTCTGAACGACAACGTCTTCACGACCCCGTCGTTCTTCTTCGATGCCGAGATTCTGCGGCGCATCGAGCCGACCGGCTTCGTGGAGCGGGTGCGCCTCCGCCAGACCGCGATTCTCAATACGCTCTTCCAGGACCAGCGGCTCTCGCGCCTCGCGGAGCAGGCTGCTACTCTGCCGGCGGACGCGGCATACACGATCTCCGATCTGTGCGGGGATGTGCGGCGCGGCGCCTTTTCCGAGTTCACGGGTGGTGCCGTGCGCGTCGACGCGTACCGCCGCAACCTGCAGCGCGCCTTTGTGGATCAGATGGAACGACTGATCAGCACGCCGCTCGTCACGCCGCTACCGCCGGGATTCACGCCGTTCCCCGGTTTCACGCCACCGGCCCCGCGGCCCGCGGACGCGCGCGCCCAGGCGCGGCTCGAGCTGGTCGACCTGCAAGGGACGCTGCGCATCGGCCTGGCCAGGGCTGGTGACCGGGCCACCCGCGCGCACATTGTCGATCTGCAGGCGCGGATCACGCAGATCCTGAACCCTAGATGAGGCGGCTAACGGCTATTGGCTATTGGCTCTCGGGCGAAAACCCGATCTCAGTGGCATCATACCCGGTAGCCAATAGCCAATAGCCATGATTTCTACGTCCACCACCCACATCCGAGCCCGGTTCCGGGACCATCGGTTGCTCCAAATGCTATTGGGCACGTACGCCCTCGTTTGGGTCATAACCGGGATCGCTCCCCTGGACCGGCACGATTGGTTCTTAGAGAACCTGCTCGTCTTCGCCGTCATGGCGGTGCTGATCGGCACGTACCGGATGTTCCCGTTGTCGGATCTGTCGTATCTGCTGATCACCGCATTCCTGACGTTGCACGCGATCGGGGCACACTACACGTACTCTGACGTCCCGTTCGGATTCTGGCTGCAGCACACGTTGGGATTCGCGCGTAACCCGTTCGATCGTATCGTGCACTTCTCGTTCGGCCTGCTGCTGGCCTATCCGATTCGTGAGGTCTTCCTGCGAGTCGCCAATGCCCGCGGCTTCTGGGCCTACTATCTGCCGCTCGATGTGACGTTGGCGTTCAGCGCGCTGTACGAGATCATGGAGATGGTAATCGCCACGCTGGTGGCGCCGGGGACGGGTGACGCCTGGCTCGGCACCCAGGGCGACGTCTGGGATGCGCAGAAGGATATGGCGATGGCTGGGCTGGGCGCGTTACTCTGCATGTGCCTGACCGCTCTTATACGGAAGCTGCGGGCGCCACGACCGATACTCTTGGCGGGGAGAGATCTGTGAGCGAAACGACAAGGCGGTTGGGCGGTTGGGCGGTTGGGCGGTTAGCAATCGCGACGCTTGTTTTTCTAACCGCCGAACCGCCGAACCGCTTAACCGCCCAGACCGCTCAATCCTTCGAGCAACGCCTCCTCGCCATACCCGACACCGCCAGCCTGCGCCAGATGTCGCGCGACCTCTCGGCGGTCCCGCACATGGCCGGCACACCCGCGCAGGCAGCGACCCGCGACTACGTCCTCGACCGGCTACGGTCGTGGGGCGTCGATGCGTGGAGTAAAGAGTACACGATCTATCTGCCGCAGCCCGATACCGTCGAGGCGTGGATCATCACCGAGCCTCGCGCCAAGCCGAGCCGTCTCGCGCTGGCGGAGCCCGGCGGCGGGCCGCAGGTGCCGCCGTTCAACGGCTACACCGGCGACGGCAATGTCACCGCCGAGGTCGTGTACGTGAATTACGGGCTGATCGAGGACTACAAGACGCTCGATTCGCTGGGCATCAGCGTGAACGGCAAGATCGTGATCGCGCGCTACGGGCGTTCGTTCCGCGGCATCAAGGCGCGCGAAGCGCAGAAGCGTGGTGCGGTCGGGTTGATCGTCTACTCCGATCCGCAGGACGACGGCTTCTTCCGGGGCGACGTCTATCCCAAGGGGCCGATGCGCAACGCCAACGGCATTCAGCGCGGCAGCATGATGAACGGCAATGGCGATCCCACCACGCCCAGCTGGTCGTCCGTCGCGGGCGCTCGACGCGTGCCGGAGGATTCGCTCGACATTCCGCGGATTCCCATCATCCCGATGAGCTACGGGAACGCCCGCCGCTTTCTCGAGCCGGTCGCCGGGCCGTCCGTGCCGCAGAGCTGGCAGGGAGCCTTGCCGTTCCGCTATCACGTGGGCCCGGGCCCCGTGCGCGCCCACCTGCACGTCAAGACGGAGCGGGGCAGCCGCGCCTTCCATTCGATCTGGAATACGATCGGGATCGTTCGCGGCGCGCGCTGGCCCGATGAGTGGGTGGTCGTCGGCGGCCATCGCGACGCCTGGGGCCCAGGGGCGCGCGACAACGTGAGCGGCACCGTCACGGTGCTCGAGGCGGCGCGCACGTTTGCGACGCTGGCCAAGGAAGGGCAGAGACCGGCGCGGTCGATCCTCTTCGCTACGTGGGACGCGGAGGAGTGGGGGCTGATCGGCTCGACGGAGTGGGTCGAGGAGCTGGAGGATTCACTCAAGGCCCACGTCGTTGCGTACATCAACGAAGACGGGACGTTTTCCGGCCCGACGTTCAGCGGCGGCGGCTCGCCGTCCCTGAAGTCGTTGTTCCGCGCCGCTACCCACGTCGTCCCCGATCCAACCGGCCCGGGGACCGTGTACGACGTCTGGCTCAAGGCCAAGAAGGGTGACACGACCGCCCTGACGTTCGGCAACCTGGGCGGCGGGTCCGACTTCGCGGGCTTTTATCATCATCTGGGAATTCCCGCTGGCGGCATCGGCTTCGACGGGCCCGACGGCATCTATCACTCGATGTACGACTCGTACGATTGGATGTCGCGCTTCGGCGATCCCGCCTATAAGTCGCATCGCGCGGGAGCGCAGCTCGTCGCGGTGATCCTCGGCCGGCTTGCGAACAGCGACCTGTTACCGCTCGATTATGCCGCCTTCGGCGTGGAGATGGACGCGCTGGTCGCGCAGCTCGATTCCGGGATCGCCAAGAAGCAATGGACGGCAACGGTCAGCACGCAGCCGCTGAAGGACGCGCTCGATCACTTTACGGCTGTCGCACGCGCGTTCAAGGCCGCGGGCGACACCGCACACGTGAACGCCGACCGCGCGCAACGCGTCAACCAGGCGCTGATGTTGGTCGAGCGCCGGCTGACGCGGCCCGAAGGTCTGGTGAGCCGGCCCTGGTTCAAGAGCCTGCAGTTTGCTGCCGATCTCGATAACGGATATGCAACGATGGCATTTCCGAGCGTCAACGAAGCGATTCGCTACGCCGACGCTGCAACGGCGAACAAAGAGTTGACCGATCTCGTGAACCGCGTTGATCAGGCCCGAGCCGCGCTCGTGGAAGCCGCGGCGGCCTTACGCTAGATTGGAGCCACGATGGAACCCAATGACCGCACCCGCATCGTCATCTACTACGCGATCTGGACCACGATCTGCTCGGCCGTGGCCGGCCTCGCGGTCGCGCTGATTCACACGTGGTTCTTCAGCTATAATCCCGGCCGGTCGGCCGTCATTGAGACGCTGTTCAGCGGCGCCGTGATCGCCGTGGGGCTCGCCGCGGCGCAGGGCGCCGTCGCGCTCGTCACCGGCAGTCTCCTGGCCAGGCTGGGACGGACGATGCAATTCACGCTGCTGCTGGGCCTGCTGATCGGCGTCTTCGACTTCGTCATGTACTTCGTCCAGATGGCGGTCCCGGCCACAGAGCTGGGCTGGATTCCCGATCTCATCATCATCGTTGCGGTGACGGCCGCGATTACGGCGGCTGGATCGCGCCGAGTCGCAGCCCTCGCGTGACGGACGAGCAAAAACAGATCGAGCAGCTCGAGCGCCGCGTGGCGACGCTCGAAAACATGGTCCGCCGGCTGACATTCGTCGCGAGTGGCGAACGCGTGCTGGCGCACTCGCAACAACCCCCGCAGCGCGTCAGTACTCCGGCCCCGCCAATCGTTCGCGCAGAGTCTCCCCAGGCCGCTACCGATCTCGAGCAATGGTTCGGCCAGCGCGGATTGCTCGCGGTCGGGGTCATCGCGCTGCTCGCCGCCGCGGCGTTTTTCCTCAAATACGCGATCGACCGGGGCTGGATCGCGCCGCTCGTCCGCGCGCTGCTCGCGATCGTCGCCGGCATCGCGGTCGCCGCCTGGGGACATCAGCGCATCACACGCGGCGGCATGCGCCGCTATGGCGCCTCGCTGATCGGCGCGGGCGGCGGACTCGCATTTCTGGGGCTGTGGGCGGCCGCAGGACCGTACGGCCTCGTCGACCGCCGGGTCGGGATCCTGTTGCTCGCGACTACGACCGTCGCCGTCACGCTGCTGGCGTTGCATCATCAGGTCGAAGGGCTCGCGATCTGGGCGCTCGCCGGTGCCTACCTCGCGCCCCTGCTGCTCCAACCGCCTCAGCCCAATCATGTCGCTTTCCTCGGGTACATCGAAGTGGTCGGCTTGGGGACCGGCATACTCGCCTATGCGATGAGCTGGCGGCGCACGTTCGATCTCGCGCTGTTCGGCTATCTCGTGCTCGCGGCCGCCGGTGGTTCGACGGCGCTCGCCACACCAACGGGGTGCTGGCTCATCGTTGCCGCCGCATTGCTTGCGCTGCACGTCACCCATCTGCGGGAGTGGCCGGAGGCCCGGCTTGGCGTTGTGCTCCTCGCGTGGGTGATCCTGGGAACGAGTCTCCACGAGCTGACCGTCGCTGCGTCGCAGTGGCTCTCGCTCGCCGGCATCGCTGCGGTGACCGGACTGTTGTTCTGGCAGCATCTCGAGCGCAACCCGTTCCGCCAAGACGCGAAAGACGCCGCCGCGGACCAGCTGCTCTTCCTCGCGAATCCGCTGGCGTTCGTGATCCTCGGCTTCGTCGTTCTGAACGACAACCCGGCGCTCCTGCCGGCGGCACTCGGCGCGGCTTATCTGCTCGCCGGCTGGCAACGGCGCTTGGCCCCGTTCCTCATCATGGGCTTCGCGCTCGAAGCGCTGGCGGTAGCGATCGGGTGGCCCGCCACCAGCGTCACGATCGGCTGGACCGCGCTGGCGTTGGTCGCGCTGCTCGTCGAGCGGCAGGGTGGGCGTCCGGGCGGGCGCCACGCCGCGGTCGGGCTCGCGTCGGCGGCTTTCGGATCGCTCTTTACCGTCGCGCTGTTCGCGCGCGGGCACCAACCCGTGTTCACCGACCCCTGGGCATTGGCGCTGTACGCCTACATCGCGGGCACCGCCGTCGCCGCGCACTGGTGGGGCTCGGAACCGAAGCCCACGCTGTGGAAGGGCGGGGGCGCGGAATGGATGTGGATGTTGTGCGGCACGGCTGTCTTTGCCGGCTGGTCCATTCAGTTCTGGCAGGCGTTCGGCAGGATCGCCCCGCTCGCGGGCGACCTCGCGTTGAGCGTCTGGTGGCTGGTATACGCGGGAGCCGTGGTCTGGCTCGGCTTCGAGCTCGACCGCAAGATGATTCGATCGGCGGGCCTGCTCGTCGCCGGCGGGGCCGGCCTCAAGATCGTGCTATACGATCTGTCGACGATGGAGGCGTTGTATCGCGTGGCGTCGTTCTTCGCCTTGGCCCTCATCGCGCTGGCGGTCGCCTATGCGTACAACCGCAAGGCTAAAGTTTCGGCAGCGTAATGCCTTTTTGAGCCTGGTATTTCCCTTTCTTGTCCTTGTAGGATACTTCACACTCATCCCCCTCATCTGCGGCAAAAAACAGCACCTGGGCGATGCCCTCGTTCGCGTAGATACGGGCGGGGAGCGGCGTCGTATTTGAGATTTCCAGCGTGACAAAACCCTCCCACTCCGGCTCGAATGGCGTCACGTTTACGATGATGCCGCAGCGCGCATAGGTGCTCTTGCCGACGCACACCGTCAGCACGTTGCGCGGTATGCGGAAGTACTCTATCGAGCTCGCCAGCGCGAACGAATTGGGTGGGACGATGCAGACGTCGCCTTTGAACTCGACGAATGACTTGGGATCGAAGTGCTTCGGGTCCACGATGGCGGAGAGCGCGTTGGTGAAGATCTTGAACTCCGGCGCAACCCGCATGTCGTACCCGTAGGAAGAAACGCCGTAGGAGATCACGCCCTCGCGAACCTGGCGGTCCGCGAACGGCTCGATCATCCCGTGCTGCTTGGACATCTTGGTGATCCAGCGATCCGATTTGATGGACATGGGGCCGCAATGTAATGGCCAGCTTGACTAACGGCAGAGCCTTAGTGAATTTTTTCACGAGCGCCATGCAGCCCTACATCCCGTTCCTCATGTTGCTCGGTTTGGCCATCATCGCCGCCATAACGATGATCGTGGGGTCGCATTTTCTCGGACCCCGGCGGCCCACGGAAGTGAAGGAGCGGCCCTACGAGAGCGGCATGCCGCCGCTCGGCAGCGCGCACGAGCGATTTTCGGTCAAGTTCTATCTGGTCGCCGTGCTGTTCATTCTCTTCGACATTGAAACGGTCTTTCTGATCCCGTGGGCGGTCATCTTTATGGGGACTGGCACCCTCACCACCGGTTTTCTCTTGGTGGAGATGCTCGTGTTCTTGCTGATATTGTTCGTGGGATACATCTACGTGTGGAAGCGCGGCGCCTTCCAATGGGACTGACGACATGAAGCGAGTCGGCGAGACCACAGAAGTCAGCGGCCAGAGCCCAAACTACCTCGTCGCCAAGTTCCAGGACCTGGTCGACTGGGCGGTGAATTCCTCGCGCGCTAATTCGCTGTGGCCGATGCCGTTCGGCACGGCCTGTTGCGCCATTGAGTTCATGGCCACCGCCGCCAGCCGCTTCGACTTCGCCCGCTTCGGCATGGAGCGCCAGGCGTTCTCGCCGCGCCAGGCCGACGTGCTGATCTGCGCCGGCCGGCTGCCGTTCAAGCTCGCCCCCGTGATCCGCCGCATCTACGACCAGATGCCGCAGCCCAAATGGGTCATCTCCATGGGCGCCTGTGCGTCCACCGGCGGCATTTTCGACAACTATGCGATGGTGCAGGGCATCGACACGATCGTCCCGGTGGACGTCTACGTGCCCGGCTGTCCGCCCCGTCCGGAAGGGCTGCTGTACGGCATCCTCCTGCTTCATAAGAAGATCAAGGGCGAGTCGCTGTTCGACGCCGTGAAGCGCCGCGACGAGCAGCCGCTCGATGACAAGGGGCTGCGGCTCCCGCCCGAGACGATCGACGAGATCTCTGAGCCGTTCGGCAACTCCGTTCACCAATTCCGTTCTTCGTGATTCCCGGCCTTTTGCGGGAAGCCGTGGCGCGCGACGGCGAGACGATCGTCTATGTCGCGCGCGAGCGTTTGCTCGAAGCGATGCGGTATTTGAAAGAGACGCCCGGCCAGGACTACGATTACCTCGTCGACGTGACGGCGGTTGAATTCCGGGATCGCGAGCGCCCCCTCGAAGTCGTGTACTTCCTGCGCTCGCTGACGCGCAAAGCCGACATCCGGATCAAAGTCGAGCTGCAGCAATCCGACGAGCTGGCCGTCGACTCGGTCTACAGCCTGTGGCACGGCGCCGATTGGCTGGAGCGGGAAGTGTTCGACATGTTCGGCATCACGTTCCGCGGTCACCCCGATCTGCGTCGCATCCTGATGTGGGAGACGTACGCCGAGGGTTATCCGCTGCGGAAAAACTTTCCGTTGCGCGGCCGCTTCTCCCGCGCCGAACAGGTGCGCCAGGCGTTGAACCTGAATCCCGAAGGCCACTACTCGCTGGAAGAGCTGTCCATCGCCGAAGCCGAAGGCGATCTGCCCGACGACATGCGCGACCGGCTGCGCCGCGGCGAGCGCGGCGTGATCCCGGATCCGCCAGCCCCATGAGCAAGCGAACCGTCGAGCTCGAGCTGGCGACCCCCGGCGTGGATGCCGCAGGGCGTCCCGCCCGCGTTCCGCTCACCGCGGCCGCCGAGCCGGATCTTGGCGGCGAGCATCTGCTCCTGAACATGGGTCCCCAGCATCCCGCCACGCACGGCGTGTTGCGCCTGGTCGTGGAGCTCGATGGGGAGACGGTGGTGCGCTGTATCCCGCACCTCGGCTACCTGCATTCGGGCTTCGAGAAGCTCGGCGAGTACCGGCACTACAATCAGATCATCCCGCTCACCGATCGCACCGACTACCTGTCACCGATGTCGAACAACGTCGGCCTGGCGCTGGCGGCCGAGAAGCTGATGGGCATCGAGATCACGCCGCGCTGCACCGTGCTGCGCGTCATCGCCTGCGAGATGAGCCGCATCATCTCGCACATGGTGTGGCTCGGCACGACGTCGATCGATCTGGGCGCGTTCACGCCGTTCCTGTGGGCATTCCAGGAGCGTGAGCGGATCTACGACCTCCAGGAGATGTGGACCGGCGCGCGGCTCACGACGAGCCTCACCCGTGTCGGCGGCCTCATGGCCGACATACCGGACCAATTCGTCGGCAAGCTGCGCGAATTCACGCGCACCTTCCCCAAGACGCTGGGCGAAATCGATCGCGTGCTCACGCGCAACGCCGTGTGGGCCGGCCGCACGCAGGGCGTCGGCACCCTCAGCGCCGCCGAGGCGATCAACCACTCGCTGTCCGGCCCGATGCTGCGCGCCAGCGGCGTGCCTTACGACGTCCGCAAGGACAAGCCGTACCTCGGCTACGAGACCTACGATTTCGACGTGGTGGTCGGTGAGCATGGCGACGTCTTCGACCGCTATCTGGTACGGCTCGAGGAGTGTTATCAGTCGACCCGCATCCTCGAGCAAGCCCTCGACCGGCTCCCCGACGGCCCGATCAACGTCGACGACCCGCGCGTGATCCTGCCGTCCAAGACGCAGGCGATGAGCGACATGGAAGCGATGATCTTTCATTTCAAGCAGGTGATGGAAGGCGTGAAGGCACCCGTCGGCGAGGCCTACGTCGGGATCGAGAACCCCAAAGGCGAGCTCGGCAACTACCTCGTGTCCGACGGCACCGCCAAGCCGGTGCGCTGGCGCATCCGGCCGCCGTCGTTCATCAACCTGTCCGCGCTCCCCAAGATGGCTGAAGGCCACCTGCTGTCCGACCTGGTCGCGATCAACGCGTCCGTGGACATCGTGATGGGCGAGGTCGACCGATGACGGTGCAGGAGGACTACCAACCCGTCTTCACTGGGAAAGTATTGGAGGAGGTGCAGACTGTCCTCCAGCGCTACCCCAACAAGCAGGCCGCCCTGTTGCCGACGCTTTGGATCGCGCAGCGCGAGCACGGCTGGATCTCCGACCGCATCATGGCCGAGGTCGGCGAGGTGCTCGGCCTGACGCCCGCGTACGTGAAGGGCGTCGTGACGTTTTACACGATGTACCACCAGCATCCCGTCGGGAAAAACTTCGTGCAAGTCTGCACGACGTCGCCGTGCAACATCTGCGGCGCCGAAGGGGTCGTGAAGGCGCTGCTCGAGCAAACCGGTGCCGGTGATGCCGGGGCCACAAGTCCGGATGGAAAGTGGACGATCGTCGAGGTGGAGTGTCTTGGTGCGTGCGGCTTCGCCACCCCGATCCTGGTCAACGACGATTTCATAGAGAACGTGACGGCGGACAAAGTTGCGGATATCGTGAAAAAATATCGATGAGCGCCTAATGGGCTTCCCCCACAAGCCGCACCCAAGAGAGACGGTCGTCCTCTCGCAGTTCTTCGGCGACGCGGACGCGCGCACCCTCAAGGGGTGGACGAAGCGCGGCGGCTACGAAGCGTTGGCGCAAGCGCTCAAGATGGACCCGGTCGCCGTCACCGACGTCGTCAAGGAATCGGGACTGCGGGGACGGGGCGGGGCAGGCTTCCCGACGGGCCTGAAGTGGTCGTTCATGCCGAAGGAGAAGAAGAAGGCGCACTACCTCTGCGTGAACGCCGACGAATCGGAGCCTGGCACTTTCAAGGACCGCGAGATCATGCGGTGGACGCCGCACGCGCTGCTCGAGGGTTCCGCGATTGCCGCCCACGCGATTCGCGCGGAGGTCGTCTACATCTATATCCGCGGCGAGTTCACCGAGCCGTGGACGATCATGGAGCGGGCGCTCGCCGAGGCGAACGCCGCCGGCGTGTTCGGCAGCATCAAGATCTATCTGCATCGCGGCGCGGGCGCCTACATCTGCGGCGAAGAAACCGCCCTGATGAACTCGATCGAGGGCAAGCGCGGCAATCCGCGGATCAAGCCGCCGTTTCCCGCCGCCGCCGGCCTCTTCGGGCTGCCGACGACGATCAACAACGTCGAGACTCTGGCCGCGGTCCCGCACATCCTCAAGCGCGGTGCCGCCTGGTACAAGGGGCTCACGCTGTCGAATCCCAAGAGCACCGGCACGAAGCTGTTTTCCGTCTGCGGCCACGTGCAGCGCCCCGGTAACTACGAAGTCACGATGGGCTTTCCGCTCAAGGATCTGTTGTACGACATGTGTGGTGGCCCGCCTGCAGGCCGGACCCTCAAGGCCTGCATTCCCGGCGGCTCCTCCGTGCCGATCCTCACGCGCGAAGAGACCGAAGCGTGTCTACTCGACTATGAAGGCGTCGTCGAGAAAGGCTCGATGCTCGGCTCGGGCGGCGTGATCGTGTTCGATGACTCGGCAGACATGGTCTATCAGATCATGCGGCTGGCGCGCTTCTACGCGCATGAGTCGTGCGCCCAATGCACCCAGTGCCGCGAAGGCACGGCGTGGACGACGAAGATCATGGAGCGGATTCTCGCCGGACAGGGGAAGACCAAGGATCTCGACCTGCTCCTCGACCTCTCCGAGAACATGACCGGCAAGACGATTTGCGTGCTGTCCGACTCCTGCGCCGCACCAATTGTGAGTGGCATCAAGAAATTCCGGGGCGAGTTCGAAGCGTATCTAGGGGGAAAACGACAACCTGTGATGGTGGGCTGATGGCTGACGGCATGATCAACCTGACGATCGACGGCGCACCGGTCAGCGTTCCGGCCGGCACCCTCGTCATCGAGGCGGCGAAGCAGGCCGGCGTGCTGGTCCCGCACTACTGCTACCACCCCGGCTTACCTGTCGCCGGCGTGTGCCGCATGTGTTTGGTGGAAGTCGAAAAAGCCCCGAAGCTCCAGATCGCCTGCGCGACCACCGTGACCGAGGGCATGGTCGTCAAGACGCAGACGGCTCCCGCGAAGGCCGCCCGTCAGAGCGTGCTCGAGTTCCTGCTCATCAACCACCCGCTCGACTGTCCGATCTGCGATCAGGCGGGGGAGTGTGAGCTGCAGGATTTCGTGTTCCAGGAAGGGCAGGCGCGGACCCGCTACGCCGAGTTCGCCAAACGCTTCAATCCAGTGGAGGACTTCGGTCCCGACGTGTTGTACGTGCCCAACCGCTGCATCCTCTGCACGCGCTGCGTCCGCTACATGGAAGACATTGCCAAGGAGCCGGTGCTCAATGTGTCCGAGCGCGGCGACCGGGCGTACATCGGCATTCACCCCGAGGCCCGGCTCGATCATCCCTGGGCAGGGAACGTCGTCGACCTCTGTCCGGTCGGTTCACTGCTCTCCAAGGATTTCCTGCACAAGGCCCGTGCGTGGGAGCTCGACAAGACCGCGTCGATCTGCACCGGCTGCTCGCAAGGGTGCAGCATCACGCTCGACACGCGCGACGAAGTCGTCGTGCGCGTGCGCCCACGCCCCAACCTCGACGTGAATCGCTACTTCATCTGCGATCACGGCCGCATGCACTACAAGTGGATGAACCGCGGCGATCGGATCGAGGCTCCGCTGGTGCGTCGCGACGGCGAGCTGACGGCCACCGACTGGAACGAAGCGCTCGATCGCGTCGTGGGAATCCTGCGCGGGGCTTCGGGAAAAGCGGTCGCCCTCGTATCGCCCGGTGTCTCGACCGAGGCGCTGGCCGCAGCCAAGCGTCTCCTCTCCGGGTTCACCTGGAGCGGCGCTTTCCAGGTGGTCATGGGTGAGGAGGCGCCGCTCCCCGGTGTGCCGAATCTCGCGCTGCGCGCCGAGCGCGCCCCAAATGCGAAAGGCGCCGAGCAGCTCGGCTACACACGCGACTACGCGGCGGCGATCGCGGCGGCGAAATCGGCGGCCGTGGTGCTGGTGCTCGACGATCCCGATTGCGCCGTCGCGACCAACGGCGCGCTGATCTATCTCGGCACCGTACTCGGCGAGGATGCGGCGTGCCGGCGTGCCGAGGTGATTCTGCCGATTGCGAACGTCGCCGAGGAAGAAGGCACGTTCACGAACCGCGACGGACGCGAGCAACGCTACTACCAGGCGAAGCCGGCGCCCGGCATGGCCCAGCCGGCGGCGTGGGTGCTCGGGCAGCTCGTGACGACGCTGGGCCTCGCGGCGGTGTCGTGAGCTTTTTCCTCATCGCATCCGCGATCAAGGTCTTCGTCGTCTTCAACCTGATTATGGTTGGCGTGGCGCTGCTGACGCTGTTCGAGCGGCGGGTGTGCGCCTGGATGCAGGATCGCCTCGGCCCCAATCGCGTCGGCCCGCAAGGGCTGTTTCAGCCCGCCGCCGACGGCCTGAAGAATTTCCTGAAGGAAGAGACGTCGCCCGCCATGGCGGACAAGGCGCTGTTCACGCTCGCGCCGATCGTATCGTTCGTCCCGGCGCTGCTGACGTTCGGCGTGATCCCCTTCGCGTCGCCGCTGCCCACCAAGTGGGGCGTCGTACCGATGGTCGTGGCCGATCTGCCCGTCGGTTTCCTCTACATCCTCGCGATCAGCTCGCTGGGCGTGTACGGCATCGTGCTGGCGGGATGGGCGTCCAACAACAAGTACGCGCTGCTCGGCGGGTTGCGCGCGTCGGCGCAGATGATCTCGTACGAGATCGCACTCGGCATGAGCACGATCGCGGTACTGCTGCTCGCCGGCAACGTCACGCTGTCACAGGTGATCGCACAGCAGCAGCTCGCACACGCGTGGTTCATCGTGCCGCTGACGCTCTCGTTCGTGATTTTCTTCATCAGTGCGTTCGCCGAGACCAATCGGTTGCCATTTGACCTCCCCGAAGCAGAAGGCGAGCTGATCGCCGGCTATCACACCGAGTACAGCGCGATGAAGTTTTCGATGTTCTACATCGCCGAGTACTCGAACATGGTGACGGCGTCCGCGTTGATGGCGACGCTGTTCTTCGGCGGCTGGGACATCCCCCTCACCACCTGGGACTCGACCGGCGATCCGAGCGTTCTCAAGACGCTGCTGACACTCGTGGCGTTCGGCGCCAAGACGTTCTTCTTCCTCTTTACTTTCGTCTGGGTGCGGTGGACGCTTCCGCGGTTCCGCTATGACCAGCTCATGGCGCTTGGATGGAAGGTGCTGCTGCCGCTCGCCCTCGTGTATACCACCGTCCTGGCGGTCGCCATCTGGTTCTTCCGAATCCAGCTCGGCTGGCAGTACGGCGTCGGCATGGCGTGGGCCCTCGGCGCCCTCAATCTCGTGCTGCTGATCGTCCTGGTCTTTTGGCTCGACCGCGGCCGCATCGTGTCGGGATCAGTTCCTCAGGAGGCGGTCTAATGGCGATCGGCGTGAAAGTCATGAAGCGGCCGACGCAGCAGACGTCGTATCTGCGTGCCACGCTCAAGGGGATGGCGCTGACGTTCAGCCACTTGCTGCGCCCCAAAGTCACGATGCAGTACCCGGAGGAGAAGTCCTCCAAAGACTGGACGCTGTCGTCCCGCTGGCGCGGCACACATCGCATGCTGACGGATGAGCAGGGACGCGCCAAGTGCGTCGCCTGCGGCTTGTGCCCGCAGATCTGCCCGGCGAACTGCATCAAGCTGGTGCCGGGCGAGGATGAAGAGGGGAACCGCTATCCGCTGATTTACGAAATCGACGAGTTCCGCTGCATCTTCTGCGGCTATTGCCAGGAAGTCTGCCCCGAGGAGGCGATCCACGTCGGGGTGCACTACGAGAACTCCGAATATTCCCGCGACCGTTTCGTGTACGACCTCGAGCGGCTCACGGCGCAGACGCACCCCGTTTCCACCCTGTGGGACCCGTCCGACCCCAAGGGTGAGTAGGTGACGCTCACCTTCTTCTGGATTTTCGGCGTCCTCGCGATGTTGAGTGCCCTGTTGTGCATCACGCGCAAGAACCCCGTCGCCTGCGCGCTGTGGCTGGTAGTCACGCTGTTCGCGCTGGCCGCGCTGTTCGTGCTGCTCGACGCGCAGTTCATCGCGGTGCTGCAGGTGCTGGTCTACGCCGGCGCGATCATGGTGCTGTTCCTCTTCGTGATCATGCTGCTGAACCTGGGACGGCCCGCACCGACCGACATCAAGGGGCCGGTAGGACTACTGATCGCGGCGGTGCTCGCCGGCATGCTGCTGTTTCAGCTCCGCGTCGTGAGCCAGGCCACGTTGCCGGACGCGATCCGGCTGCCGCCCGGCACCGTCGCGGCGATCCAGCAGCAGCAGGGGATGGTCGGCGCCGTGGCGAATCCCTTGTTCGACGCCTACCTCGTTCCCTTCGAGATCGCGAGCGTGCTGCTGCTCGCGGCGATCGTGGGCGCCGTCGTGCTCGCGAAGCGGAAACTGTAGCATGCTGCTCAGCCCGGCCCTCGCGATTTCCGCCGTGCTCTTCACGCTCGGCGTCGCCGGCGTGCTGTTCCGGCGCAACGTCATCGTGATCTTCATGTGCGTCGAGCTGATGCTCAACGCCGTGAACCTGACGTTCGTGGCGCTGGCGCAGGGCCTCGGCGTGGGCGGCCAGGTATTCGTGTTCTTCGTGATGGCCGTGGCGGCCGCGGAAGCGGCCGTGGGCCTCGCCATCATCCTCGCCGTCTACCGCCACAAGCAGTCGGTGAGCCTGCAGAACATGAATCTCCTCAAGGACGGATGACCGGCACTGCCGTCGACCTGATCTGGCTCGCGCCGGCACTGGCCCTGCTCGGCTTCGTGGCGAACGGCGCGCTGGTGTTCGTCCGTCCCACGGCCAAGACGCTCGTGTCGGTCATCGGCGCGGGCGTGCTGCTGGCGGCGTTCGCCGTGTCGATCGCGGTCGTCAGCTCCTTCGACGCCGACGCCCCCGTCGTGTTCCGCTACTGGTCGTGGATTCCCGTCGGCACGCTGCAGGTGGACTTCGCCTTTCAGGTCGACCAGCTCTCGGCGGTGATGCTGCTGGTGGTGACCGGCGTCGGCTCGCTGATCCATCTGTTCAGCATCGGCTACATGAAAGAAGATCCCGGGTACGCCCGCTACTTCGCCTATCTGAACCTGTTCGTCTTCTTCATGCTGGTGCTCGTGCTGGGCGCGAGTTTCCCCGTGATGTTCGTCGGCTGGGAAGGCGTGGGGCTGTGCAGCTATCTGCTGATCGGCTTCTGGTTCAGCGAGCAGGCCAACGCGAACGCCGGCCGCAAGGCGTTCATCATGAACCGCATCGGCGATTTCGGATTCATGGTCGCCATGTTCATCATCTTCTGGACGACCGGCTCACTCGACTTCGGTACCGTCTTCTCGCATGCTCCCACCGCGCTGGTGGCGGGCGGCAGCACCGTCACCGCGATCACGCTGTTTCTGTTCCTCGGCTGTACCGGCAAGTCGGCGCAGATCCCCCTGTACACCTGGTTGCCCGACGCGATGGCGGGCCCGACGCCGGTCTCGGCGCTGATCCACGCCGCCACGATGGTGACCGCCGGCGTCTATCTCGTCGCGCGCTGCAATGTGCTGTTCGCCATGGCGCCGGTGTCCAGCGCGGTGGTCGCGGGCGTCGGCGCGCTGACGGCACTGTTCGCGGCGACGATTGCGCTCAAGCAGTGGGACATCAAGAAAGTCCTGGCATACTCCACGATTTCGCAGCTCGGCTACATGTTCCTCGGGGTCGGCACGGGCGCGATCAGCGCCGGCATCTTCCATTTGACCACGCACGCGTTCTTCAAGGCGCTGCTGTTCCTCGGGTCGGGCAGCGTGATCTTCGCGATGCACCGCGCCTATCATCACACCCACGCCCATGAAGACGCGCAGGACATGCGCAACATGGGCGGCCTGTCGCGCTACATGCCGTGGACGACGGGGTTGATGTGGATCGCGACGCTCGCCATCGCCGGGGTTCCGCCGCTCGCGGGGTTCTTCTCCAAAGACGAGATACTCACGGCGGCGTTCGCTCGGGGGTCGACCCAACCAGTCTGGCTCGTGTTCTGGGCGCTGGCACTCGTGGCGGCGCTGCTGACGGCGTTCTACATGACGCGGCTGATGCTCTACACCTTCCACGGGCCGAACCGCACCGGCGAGAAGGAGCAGGCACACCTGCACGAAGCGCCGTGGAGCATGACGGGTCCCCTCGTCGTGCTCGGCGTGCTGTCGGCCGCCGGCGGGCTGCTCAACGTCCCTACGCTCTACCACGGCAGCGCGTGGCTGCATCACTGGCTCGAACCGGTGACGCAGCCGAGTGCCGCGCTGCTTCCCGAAGCGCATCTCGCATCGGGCAGCGAGTGGCTGCTCGTAGGCGTGGCGGTCGCCACCGCCGTCATCGGCATCGTCGGCGCGTGGCGGCTGCTCAAGCCGGAGGGGCTCGTTGCCGCGCGCAGCGCCCCCGAGGAACGCGGCTTCGCGCGCGTGCTGCGCGACAAGTGGTACGTGGACGAGATCTATGACGCGCTCATCGTCCGGCCGCTGGTCTGGCTGTCGCGCGAGGTCCTGTGGGAGCAGGTGGATCAACGGGTAATCGACGGCGCCACGGTCAACGGCGTCGCCCGCGGCGCGCGGGCGCTCGGCTGGGCGAATCGTTGGTTGCAGACGGGGCAGGTGGGGATGTATGTCGCCGCCTTTGTGGTCGGCGTGCTGCTGGTGCTGTGGCGGGCGATCGGCTGATGTACGGGCGCTGGGTACTCACCGCGCTGCTCGTCTGGCCGCTGATCGCCGGCGCCGTGGTGTTGCTGCTGCCCGGACGGCTGGCGAAGTACGTCGCGCTCGCCGCCAGCCTGGTGGAGTTCGCGCTGTCGGTGCCGCTGTGGTGGACGTTCGTGCCGGCGGGCGGCATGCAGTTCATGGTCGACCGCACCTGGATCGCCGCGTGGGGGATTCACTTCACGGTCGGTGTCGACGGGATCTCCCTGTTTCTAGTGCTGCTGACGACGTTCCTGATGCCGCTCTCCATCCTGGGCAGCTGGAGCTACATCACCAAGCGCGAGGGCGGCTTCTATGCGCTACTCCTCGTGCTCACGACCGGGATGATCGGCGTCTTCGTTGCGCTCGACCTCTTCCTCTTCTACGTGATGTGGGAAGTGATGCTCATCCCGATGTATTTCATCATCGGGGTATGGGGCGGCGACAACCGGCTGTACGCGGCGATCAAATTCTTCATTTATACGTTCTTTGGATCGCTGCTCATGCTGGTGGCGATCATCGTGTTGTACCTGCACGCCGCCCGTGTCACGGGCATCTATTCATTCAGTTACGCGCACCTCCTCGCCCAGGCACCGCTGCTCGGGTCCACGGCCTGGTGGCTGTTCGGCGCGTTCTTCCTGGCATTCGCAATCAAGGTCCCGCTCTTCCCGCTGCACACCTGGCTGCCCGACGCCCACGTCGAGGCGCCGACGGCGGGCTCGGTGATCCTCGCGGGCATCCTGCTGAAGATGGGGACGTACGGCTTCCTGCGGTTCGCGCTGCCGTTCTTCCCGGCCGTCGCGCTCAGCCAGACCGTGCAGCTCGTCATCGTGGCCCTGTCGCTGATCGGCATCATCTACGGCGGTCTCGTCGCGATGGTGCAGCCCGACTTCAAGAAGCTGATCGCCTACTCGTCCGTCGCCCATCTCGGGTTCGTGATGCTCGGCATCTGGGCGCTGACGCTGCAGAGCGTGCAGGGTGCGTTGCTCATCATGATCAACCACGGCATCTCGACCGGCGCGCTCTTCTTCCTGGTCGGCATGATTTACGAGCGCCGTCACAGCCGGCTGATCGAGGCGTACGGGGGAATCGCGCGCGTCGTGCCGCTGTTCGCCGCGATCCTCACGATCGTGTCGCTGTCATCGATCGCCCTGCCCGGGACGAACGGCTTTGTCGGTGAGTTCCTGGTGTTGCTGGGATCGTTCCGCACTTACCCGATCGCGACGGCTCTCGCCACGACCGGCGTCATCGTGGCCGCCGCATATCTGCTGACCGCGCTGCAGCGGGTGATTTACAATCCGCTCACCGATCATGCGAACGAGAAGCTGACCGATCTCACGCCGCGCGAGCTGCTGGTCCTTGTCCCGCTGCTCGTGTGCATTCTGTGGGTCGGGATCTATCCGAAGCCGTTCCTCCGCCGCATGGAACCGTCCGCGCGGCAGTTGATCGAGCAGGTCCGTCCCGGCGCGACGCAGGGCCAACCGGTCGCCGGGGGACAGCCATGAGACTCGACCCCTCCATTTACGGCGATCTCCTGCTCTCGCTCCTGCCGGAGTTGGTGCTGACCGGCTGGGCGCTCGTGCTGCTGCTGTTCGTCGCCTGGCGTCACCAGACGGTGCGCGACCTGCGCATTACCGGCTGGCTGACGCTGCTGGCGCTGCTGTCGACGGCGGTCGCCACGTGGTGGCTGTGGTGGCACCACGCCGGAGTGCAGGGGCTCGCGGCCATGGTCGCGGCCGACGACTTCCGCTGGGTCGCCGACTGGATCTTCCTCGGCGCCGCGGCGCTCACCGTGCTGATCTCGTTCTCGTATCTCGAGCGCGAGCAGCTGCTGGCGCCGGAGTACTACGTGCTCCTCGTGTTCGGGACGCTCGGCATGATGGTGATGGCCGCCGGCGCCGACCTGATGGTCATCTTCCTGGGACTCGAGCTGATGTCGGTCGCGGTCTACGTGCTGGCGGGATTCGACCGCCGCCGTGCCCGCTCCGCCGAGGCCGCGCTGAAATATTTTCTGTTAGGCGCATTCGCGTCCGGGTTTCTGCTGTACGGCATCGCGCTCATTTACGGGGCGACCGGCACCACGAACATCGGGCTGATCGGCGCGCAGGTGGCGTTCATGGGCCAGCCCAGCGTCATGCTGCTCGCCGGATTGGCGCTGCTGATCGTGGGATTCGCATTCAAGGTGGCCGCAGTGCCGTTCCATACGTGGGCGCCGGATGTGTATGACGGCGCGCCCACGCCGGTCACCGCGTTCATGGCGACCGGAGTGAAAGCGGCGGCCTTCGCCGCGCTGTTTCGCGTGCTGATCGCCGGCTTTGCGGGCGTCGCCGCGTGGCACGACATCGTGTGGTGGCTCGCCGTGATCACCATGATCGGCGGCAACCTCTTCGCGCTGGCGCAACGGTCGCTCAAGCGGATGCTGGCCTATTCATCGATCGCGCATGCCGGCTACCTGCTCGTCGCGGTGACGGCGGGCGGCGCCGCCGGGATGAGCGCATTCATCGTCTACGTGATTGCGTACACGTTGATGTCGCTGGGCGCGTTCGCCGTGCTGTCGGCCAAGGGCAGGGCGGGCGAGAGCGACGTCCTGATCGATGACCTCGCCGGCCTCGCCGCCCGCCGTCCCTGGCTCGCGTTCGCGCTCGCGATCTGCATGCTGTCGCTGCTGGGCTTCCCGGGCACCGCCGGGTTCATCGGCAAGTGGTACATCCTCATTGCGGCGACGAGTGCCGGCCAGAATACCTTGGCCGCGATTCTCGTCCTAACCAGCGTCGTCTCGGCGGGGTACTATCTTCCCGTCATCATGGCGATGTACATGAAGCCGGAGCCGATCGAGGCCGCGCACGTCGACGTCCGGCTCGACCGGTGGGGACGGGCGGCCGTGGTGGCAGTCGTGGCCGGCCTGCTGCTGTTCGGTGTCTGGCCGAACCGGCTATTCGACCTGGCGCGCTCGGCCGGCGAGAGCGTGCAGCCGGCGGCGACGACGACCACGACGGGTCAATAAGGCTCGAGCAATCCGTGAAGCTTCCCGCGACAATTTTCCGCCAGTACGACATCCGCGGTCTCGTGGACGAGCAGCTCACACCCGCGGCAGCCCAGGCGGTTGGCCAGGCGTACACGACGTTCGCGTGGCAACGACTGGGGGGGGGCAACGGCAAGGCGCCTCGCATCGCCGTGGGACGTGATAACCGGCCGTCCGGCAGCGCGCTCGCACAGGGCGTGCGCGAAGGGATCGTCGCGGCGGGCGGCACTGCCGTCGACGTCGGCGAGCTGCCGACGCCCGCGCTGTACTTCGCGACCAAGACCCTGCCGGTGGACGGCGGCGTTCAGGTCACCGGTTCGCACAATCCGCCCGAGTTCAACGGCTTCAAGATGGTGCTCGCGCACGATGCGGTGTTCGGCGACGACATCCAGATCCTCTACAAGCTCATCGACGACGGCAAGCTCGCCACTAAGCCGGGTGGCAGTAGTACCACGCACCGCGACGTGCTCTCCGCGTACAAAGACGCCATCGTCAAGCGCAACACGCCGCTGGCGCGGCGGTTCAAGGTGGTTGTGGATTGCGGGAACGGGGTCACCAGCCTCGTGGCAGTGGAAACGCTGCGCGCGCTCGGCGTCGAGGTCGTGCCGCTGTTCGCCGAATCGGATGGCACGTTCCCTCATCACCATCCCGATCCCACGGTGATCGAGAATCTTCACGACCTCCAGGTCGCCGTGAAGAAAGAGAAAGCGGAGCTGGGCATTGCATTCGACGGCGACGGCGACCGCATCGGCGCGGTGGACGAGCGTGGCGAGCCGGTGCTGGGCGATCAG
>Ga0137409_10002276_pt1 | contig 20698 bp, 17 predicted proteins | sample CZODoug1_16funga_FD_122059 | JGI IMG/M metagenome (GOLD analysis project Ga0137409, IMG submission 122059) | Vadose zone soil fungal communities from Angelo Coast Range Reserve, California, USA - CZODoug1_16fungal (Hybrid Assembly) | ecosystem: Environmental > Terrestrial > Soil > Vadose zone... | reverse complement strand
CTCCTGGTCGAGTCGCTTCACCATCGGGTGCGAGGGATTGATCTCGAGGATCGGCCTGGCCTCCGGCCCTTTCTGCCCCACCGCCTTGAGGATGCGCGCGAGGTTGCCGCCCATGTCGTGCTCGTCGGCGATCAGGCACGAGGGCGACTGCGTGAGGCGCGCGCTGACGCGCACGTCCTTCACCTTGTCGCCGAGCGTGTCCTTCAGCTTCGCGACGAGAGCGCGGTGCTCGCCCGCCTGCTTCGCTTCCTCTTTCTTCTCCTCGTCCGTCTGCAGCCCGGAAAGGTCGAGCTCGCCCTTCGCCACCGAGGCGAGCGCCTTGCCCTCGTATTCCTGCAGGTTGGCAACCAGCCACTCGTCGACGCGCTCGGACAGCAGCAGCACTTCGATCGAGCGCTTGCGGAAGATCTCCAGGTGCGGGCTGTTCTTAGCCGCCAGGAAGGTCTCGGCGGTCACGAAGTAGATCTTGTCCTGGCCTTGCTTCATCCGCGCGACGTAGTCGGCGAGCGATACGGTCTGCTCTTCGCGGTCGGAGTGCGTCGAGGCGAAGCGCAGCAGCTTCGCGATACGCTCGCGGTTGGCCAGGTCCTCGCCGACGCCCTCCTTCAGGACCCGGCCGAATTCCTTCCAGAACGCGGCGTACTTGTCCTTGCCGTTCTCGGCGAGGTCTTCGAGCAGCGACAGCACCCTCTTGGTGGATCCGGCGCGGATCGCCTCGATGTCGCGGCTCTCCTGCAGGATCTCGCGCGATACGTTGAGCGGCAGGTCGCTCGAATCGACCACGCCGCGCACGAAGCGCAGGTACGCCGGCAACAGCTGCTCGGCGTCGTCCATGATGAACACGCGCCGCACGTACAGCTTCAGGCCCCGGCGCTCGCGCCGGTCCCACAGGTCGAAGGGCGCGCGCGCCGGAATGTAGAGCAGCTGCACGTACTCCTGCCTGCCCTCGACGCGGTTGTGCGTGTAGGCGAGCGGGGCTTCGGCGTCGTGGGCGATGTGCTTGTAGAACTCCTGGTATTGCTCTTCCGTGATCTCGGACTTCGGCCGCGCCCACAGGGCGCTCGCCTGGTTGACGATCTCGTCCTCGTCGGTCGTCAGCTCCTGCGATTTCTCCTTGTCCCACTTGACCTTCTTCATCACGATCGGGATCGCGATGTGGTCGGAGTACTTGCGGATGATCTCTTTCAGCTTCCGCTCGGAGAGCAGCTCGTCCTCCGCCTCGCGCAGGTGCAGGGTCACGTCGGTGCCCCGCCCGGCTTTTTCGGCGGCTTCGATGGTGAACTCGCCGCCGCCGTCCGATTCCCAGCGCACCCCCTCCCCGGCCGGCAGCCCCGCGCGGCGCGTGAGGAGCGTGACGCGATCGGCAACGATGAACGAGGAGTAGAAGCCCACTCCGAACTGGCCGATCAGGCGCGCGTCCTTCGCCTGGTCGCCGGTGAGCGCCTGGAAGAACTCGCGAGTGCCGGACTTCGCGATGGTGCCGATGTTGCGGACGACCTCGTCGCGCGACATCCCGACGCCGTTGTCCGACACCGTGATGGTGCGCGCCGCCTTGTCGAAGGCGACGCTGATCTTCAGGTCCGGGTCGGAGCCGTACAGAGCGTTGTCCGACAGCGCCTCGAATCGCAGCTTGTCCGCCGCGTCGGAAGCATTCGACACCAGCTCGCGCAGGAAGATTTCCTTGTTGCCGTAGAGGGAGTGGATCATGAGGTGAAGCAGCTGCTTCACCTCCGCCTGGAATCCCAGTGTTTCTTTCGTCGCCGCCTGCGCCATTGCCGTCTCTCTGCCGTACCTGCGCGGGATATTGGGCCGTATTCCGGTCCGTTCAAGTCGGGAGCCGCGCCCCCCGACCGGGCCGAGTATAGTTCAAGGGCACGCACAAACAAATCAAGGGGGAGTCATGGAGAACCGGACTGCAGCGGCGCCCGGGGCCGCCGGCGGAGTCGCGCGCATGAGATTCACAGGGCAGGCCGGCGAGTATTTCCGCATCTGGATCGTGAACGTCTGCCTGTCGGTCATCACGCTCGGCATCTATTCGGCGTGGGCGAAGGTGCGGCGCAAGCGCTATTTCTACGGCAACACCCTGCTCAACGACTCGGGGTTCGAGTACCTCGCGGATCCCAAGGCGATCCTCAAGGGCCGCATCGTCGTCGTCGCCGGGTTCGCCGTCTACTCGGTCGCGCGTGAGCTCGCGCCGCCAGCCGCCGGGGTTCTGTCCCTCGTATTCATCGGCATCCTGCCGTGGCTGATCAACCGCGCCGCGCGCTTCAACGCCGTGAACTCGGCGTACCGAAACGTGCGCTTCGGGTTCAGCGCCCGCTACCGCGAGACGGGGCAGTTTCTCATCCTGCCGGTCGTCCTCGTGCCTCTGACGCTCGGCTTGCTCTATCCCTACTACGCGTGCCGCAAGACGCAGTTCTTTCTCGAGCACTCCTCGTATGGAAGGACCAAGGTGGTGTTTTCCGCCTCGGTCGGGGCGTACTACCTCGCCTACCTGAAGATCTCGCTGTTCTTCGTGCTGTTCCTCGCCGGGTCGGTGGTCACCGTCGGCGTCGGAGCCCTTCCCCTGTACATCCTGTTCGCGGCGCATCGTGACGCCCGGCTCGGCAGGCTGAGGTGGGGCAACACCCGTCTCGGCAGCCTGCGATTCGCATGCGCCTGGGAGACGGGCGGCCTGTTCAAGCTCCACTTCGTCAACAGCCTCGCGGTGATCTTCTCGCTCGGGCTGCTGGGGCCCTGGGCGGCGGTGCGCGCGGCGCGCTATCAGCTGGAAAGAATCGCGGTTGTTCCCGCGGGCGAGCTCGGCGCGTTCGTCGCTGCCGAGCAGGAGCAGGTCAGCGCCACGGGCGACGAGGCGGGCGACCTGCTCGGATTCGATTTCGGCCTATGACCCCCGTCAGGGCGCGCTACTACGACGGGAAGACCTCCAACCACCGGGAAGTTCTCATCTACCCCGATTTGCCGGGGCGGGTGCGGGTCGTCGGCGAGGGTGTCGATTTCAGCTGCAAAGTCACCGACGTCCGGCCCTCCCCGCGCGTCGGCAACTCGCGCCGCCACCTCAATTTCCCCGACGGCTCGCAGTGCGAAACCGATGACAACGACGGCGTCGATCGCATCCTCGCGGGCCTGAGATCCGAGTCCCCGGGGCGGCTGGTGCACCTGCTGGAGAGCCGCACCGGCTATGTGCTCGCCGCGGTAGCGCTCACCGCGGCGGCGCTATGGGCGGGCGTCGTCCACGGCATTCCCGAGCTCGCCAAGCAGGTGGCGTTCAATCTGCCGGTCTCGACCGACAAGGCCATCGGGCGGAACGCGCTCGAAGGGCTCGATCACATCCTCCTCAAGCCCTCGGCCCTGCCGCTCGCGCGCCAGCAACACGTGCGCGACCTCTTCTCGAAAATGATCTCGGGGATCGAAGGCGCGGGCGACTACCGGATCGAGCTGCGCTCGGGCGGAACGCTGGGCGCGAACGCGCTCGCGCTGCCCTCGGGCGTGGTCGTCGTCACCGACGGCCTCGTCGAGCTCGCCGAAAGCGACGACGAGCTCGCCGCGGTATTCGCCCACGAGATCGGCCACCTGCAGCACCGTCACTCGCTGCGGCGGCTGCTGCAGGGTTCGGCCACCGTCCTAGTCGTCGTCGCGGTCACCGGCGATCTGAGCTCCGTCGCGTCCCTCGGAACGCTGCCGGTAGTGTTCCTGGAGGTACGGTACTCGCGCGATTTCGAGAGGGAAGCAGACGACTTCGCGCTGAAATACATGCAACGCCACGGGTTGCCCCCTGAAGCCTTCGCGTCCATCCTGCTGCGGATGCAACGCGGCCGGAGCGAGGAATTTCCCTACCTGTCCACGCACCCGACTACGCGCGAGCGCGTCGAGAGATTCCGCGCCGGCCGCTGAGGACTCCGCGCTCGGATAGAATGGAACTTCCGAGAACGCGCCCTGTCTTTATCGCCTAGGTCCTCTGATGCCCCGACGCCCCGCCCTTCTTTCCGCACTGCTCCTGTTTGCATTTCTGCCGGCACCCGCGCTGCCGGCGGAAACGAGCCTTCCGCCGGGCGTCACGCGCGGCCCCTCGATCGAAGGCGTCACCGAGTACCGCCTCGCCAACGGCCTCAAGGTTCTTCTGATCCCGGACCGCTCGATCGACACCATGACCGTCAACGTGACCTACCTCGTCGGATCGCGGCAGGAAGGCTACGGCGAGACCGGGATGGCGCACCTGCTCGAGCACCTGATGTTCCGCGGGACCAGGCGCTTTCCCGGCATCAAGGCCGGATTCCAGCAGCGCGGGGTCCGCTACAACGGCAGCACCTCCTTCGACCGCACCAACTATTTCGGAACCTTCCCGGCGAGCGAAAAAACGCTCGCCTACGTGCTGACCGCGGAGGCCGATCGGATGATCAACGCCTCGATCGCGCGCAGGGATCTCGACGCCGAAATGACCGTGGTGCGCAACGAGTTCGAATCGGGCGAGAACAGCGCCTCCAACGTGCTGCGCGAGCGCGTCGCCGCGAGCGCCTACCTGTGGCACGGCTACGGGCGCGCGATCATCGGGGCGCGCTCGGACATCGAGAACGTGCCGATCGAGCGTCTGCGGGCCTTCTACCGTTACTACTACCAGCCGGACAATGCCGTGCTCCTGATTTCGGGAAAGATCGACGAGGCTGCGGCGCTCGCATTGGCGCAGAAGAGCTTCGGCCCGATCAAGAAACCCGCGCGCAAGCTGGTGGGAACCTACACCGTCGAGCCCACGCAGGACGGCGAGCGCACGGTGACGCTGCGCCGCGCGGGCGACGTGCAGATCGCCTCGGCGCTCTACCATATTCCCCCGGGGACGCACCCGGAATACCCCTCGATCGACGTCCTGGTCGCCTTGCTCAACAACGTGCCCGGCGGGCGCCTGCACAAGGCGCTCGTCGAGACAGGGCTTGCGAGCTCGATCTTCGGCACCGAGCGCCAGCAGCGCGAAGCCGGGTTCGCCTACTTCGGCGCGAACATCAGGCGGGACGCCTCGATCGACGCCGGGCGCGACGCCCTCCTCGGGGTGCTCGAATCGTTCGCGAGCAAGCCTGCGACCGAAGAAGAGGTCGACCTCGCGCGAAGGAGGCTGCTCAACGACATCGAGCTCACGCTCGCCGATTCTCGCGAGCTCACCATGGCGATCTCCGAGTGCGCCGGCATGGGCGACTGGCGCGTGCTGTTTCTGTATCGCGACCGGCTGAAGGAAGTCACGGCGGCCAGCGTCCAGGCCGCCGCCCTGCGCTATCTCAAGCCCGCCAACCGCACGCTGGGTATATTCCTCCCGACCACCTCGCCCGACCGCGCCGAGATTCCGGGAGTGCCCGACCTCGCTGCCGTGCTCAAGGACTACCGCGGCGCGGCCCCGCTGGCGCAGGGCGAGAACTTCAATCCGACGCCGGCGAACCTCGAGGCCCGGGTGATCCGCACGACGCTTCCCGGGGGCATGAAGCTCGCTCTGCTGCCGAAGAAAACGCGCGGCGCCACGGTCGTGGCACAGCTTGCGCTGCAATGGGGCGACGAACAGAGCAAGGCGAACCGGGCCGCCGCCTGCGGAGCCACCAGCGGAATGCTCCTGCGGGGAACGCGCAAGAACTCGCGCGAGCAGCTTCGCAACCGCTTCGACAAGCTGAATGCGAACGTCGCGGTCGACGGCGAGGGTGGATCGATCGAAACGGTCAGCGAGAGCCTCCCGGAAGCGCTTCGCCTGATGGCCGAAGTGTTGCGCCAACCGTCATTCCCCGGCGACGAGTTCGAGCAACTGCGCCGCTCCACGCTCACCAGCATCGACACGCAGAGGAGCGACCCGAGCGCGCTCGCCGGTCTCGCCCTCACGCGGCACCTCAACCCCTACCCGCCGACGCACTGGCTGTATACGACGTCGCTCGACGAGCGCAGCGCGCGCATCAAGGGGCTCACCCTGGACGACGTCAGGCGCTGCTACGCGGATTTCTACGGGGCCTCCGACAGCGAGCTCGCGGTGGTGGGCGACTTCGACCCCGAGCAGATCAAGCGGCTCGCCGAGGAGATCTTCGGCGACTGGAAGAGTCCGCGCCCGTACGCGCGCATTCCGCTCCAGGTCGCGAGCGTTAAGCCCCTGAACGACGTGATCGAAACGCCGGACAAGGCGAACGCGGTGCTGCGCTCGGGGGTGCTTCTCAAGCTGCGCGACGATGATCCCGACTACCCGGCGCTGCTCCTCGGCAACTATCTTCTGGGCGGCTCGTCGGATTCGCGGCTGGTGCGTCGCATCCGGGAAAGGGAAGGCCTGTCCTACAGCGTCGGCTCCTTCCTGTCCGCCGACAGCTTCTACCCGCGCGGCAGCTTCGGCACCTTTGCCATCTATGCTCCGCAGAACCGCGCGCGGATCGAAGCGGCACTGAACGAAGAAATCCGCAAGGCGCTCACGCAAGGCTTCACCGCCCAGGAACTGGAGGCCGGCAAGAAGGGCTTCCTCCAGGCGCGCCAGCTTGCCCGGTCGAACGACGCGACCGTCGCCGGCCGCCTCGTGTCCTACCTGGTCCTGGGGCGCACCTTTGCCTGGGACGAGGAGTTCGAGCGGCGCGTCGCCGCATTGACACCGCAGGCGGTGGCCGCTGCGATGAGGCGGCACATCGACCCGGCAAAGCTCTCGATCGTCAAGGCCGGGGATTTCGCGAACCTCGCCGCCAATCCGCAGGGACCCGCAGTCGCGAACTGAGCGGGCGCCGCTCTCGATCCGCAGCACATTGCACGCGGTCGTCCTCGCGTGCGTCTGCATGCCGTCGAAGTCCGCGGATCCATGACAAAAGCATCACACCGCTAGGAGGAGTTTGTCCATGCGGCCGGGTCCCGCCGCCGCTGCGGATTTCGGGAGCGGTCGGTCCCGCCCGGACAAGAAAATCCTGGAACGGCCGCGCGAGCGGCGAATCTCCTTCAGGACAATCAGGAACTTAACGCGGCCGCAGCGCTGGCACCGCGCTTGCAAGCGCATCAGCCCGGAGAGGTTCTATCAGGTCGTGCTCGATGCCTTCACCAAACGGGTTGTCCGGGCGCTCGCGCTCTACTGGTGCGAAAACCCTTTTGCCTGCGATACGGCGGAAGGGATCCGCCATTGGTGGCTGTCGCCGGACGAAGCCGTCTCGACCGAGCAGGTCAACCGGGCCCTGGCGTGGCTGTGCGATCAGGCGCTGGTCGAGCGCCTCCTTCCCGCCGATGGACGCGGCAGATTCCGGCGCGCAAGCGGCGCCGACGCGGCGCTGCGGCTGCTCGCGCAGTCCGGCGAGCCCAGCGAAGTCCAACCGCGGCGAGTGCATTAGGACTCCCTGAGCATGCTGGACGTCGCCGTCAATTTCCTCGCCCGGGAGCTGAACACCTATCTGCTGGCGCGCACCGGGGGAACCTTCGGGAGCGCCCTGCTCTCGCGCGTGGTCGACGACGGCGGCAAATGGGCGATCCCCGACGACCAGATCGGCGTGGCGCTGGTCAACATCGACGAGGAGCGCGCCGTCAAATCGCAGCTCCCGCAGACGGTCTACGCCAACGGGCGCCAGGTGGTGCTGGAACCGGAGATCAAGCTGAACCTGTATCTGATGTTCGCGGCGAAATTCAAGCAATACGACCAGGGGTTGCGCCAGCTTTCGCAAGTGCTCCTGTTCTTCCAGGCGCGCCCGGTGTTCACGCCCGAGCGCTACCCGGGGCTCGACCCTCGCATCGAAAAGCTCGGCGTCGACCTGATCTCGCTCACCTTCGAGCAGCTGAATCAGCTGTGGGCGTTCGTCGGAGCGAAGCAGCTGCCCGCAGTGGTCTACCGCGTGCGCCTGGCTGCGCTGCAGGATCCGGAGCCTTCCGCGATCCGGCCCCCGATCACGACGATCGGCTCCGCGGTCGAGGCGATATGACGATCGAATTCGCGCCCCTGCTCACGCTCGAGATCGTCCACGGCTACTACGGCGGGCTGTGCGCCGATTTCGAGTTCGCCATCCCCTCGGGCACCGAGCGGATGCTCGCGGGCGGGCGGCTGCTCGCGAAATCGCGCGACGGGCGACTCACGCTGCTGTTCGAGAAGGGCGCGGGCGGCTCGCCGCTGGTGCCGCTCCCCGGAAAGACGCTGCAATTCGGCCTGAAGCTCCTCAACCCCAATTTCTCCAACTTCACCGACCTGCCGTTCCTGCAGGGCGTCGGGCTGCCGCTCTATCGCAACGCGGGCGCAGATCCGGGGACGCTCCAGCCCCCGGTGAACCTGCTCCTCGATCCGGCCCACGAGGACGACGCCGAGCTGCTGCGCACGGGCCTGTTCTGCCTGGTCGAGATCGGAATCGACGAGGACTTCTACACGACGCCCCCGGAATTCCAGGTCCCGTTCGGAGCGCGCGAGGAAACACTGAAGTACTACGTGGTGGCCCGCAACTACACCAGCGGCGAGTTCAACCAGCTCGACGTCACCGATGCCGGCTTCGCCAGCGACGCCCGCCCGCAAATCGACTTCGACCGCGTCGCCGCCTCGAGCTTCGCCGCTGACGACATCCCGCCCGCGACGCTCGGCGACGCCGACGCGCGGATCGCGATGTTCCGCTCGCAGCAGCCGGTCGCGCGGCGCGACAAAGGGCGCAGCCGAATCCAGCTCGCGCGCAACGCCGACATCATCATCCCGCAGCTGCCACAACCCGGCGCCGCGGCAGCAACCGCAAGCCTGATCGTCCACCTGTCCAAATAGAGGCCTCGAACCATGCCCGCTTTCACCACGCCAGATGTCTATGTAAGAGAGATCAAGGTCTTTCCCCCGTCGGTCGCCGAGGTGGAAACCGCGGTGCCCGCCTTCATCGGCTATACCCAGACCGCCGCGAAGGACTCGGACAACGACCTGATCCTCAAGCCGACGAAGATCTACTCGATGACGGACTTCGAGCACTACTTCGGCGGACCGCGCGTCCAGCCGCTCGCCGTGCAGATCACCACGCGGGCCGACGGCGGCAAGGACTCGGAGCTGCTGGCTACACCCAGCCCGGATCCCGAGTACCTGCTCCATCACTGCATGAAGATGTTCTTCGACAACGGCGGCGGCGAGTGCTACGTCGTTTCCGTCGGTCTATACCAGGACAACGCCACCCATGGGCTGCGCGGCGACGGCGGGAACGACCCGGCGACCAAGTACGGCCTGCAGGACGGACTCGAAGCGGTGGCGATGGAGGACGAGCCGACGCTGCTCGTCGTTCCGGACGCGGTGAAGCTGACCTACGCGGACTACGCCACGCTCGCCCAGGCGACGCTGCTGCAGTGCTTTACGCTGGGCGACCGCTTCGCGATCCTCGACGCCTTCGACGGTTTCAGGAATCCGGCCGACGACGTCAACGTGGGCGTGGGGACCAAGGCCCTGGTCGAAGCCAACCGCGATGCCTGGGTGGGTGACACCGACAAGCTGAAGTACGGCGCCGCCTACTACCCGTTCCTCAGGACGTCCATCAATCCCCCGGTCGACGAGGCCCAGGTCAACGTGAGCATCGACGGCGGGGCCGCCGCGACGATGGCTTCCCTCAAGAACACCCAGACCGAGAACTACAACGCCGCGAAGGCCGCTCTCGCCAACTACTTTCTGGTGCTGCCTCCGAGCGGCGCGGTGACCGGGGTCTACGCCTACACCGACACCAACCGCGGCGTGTGGAAGGCTCCCGCGAACGTGCCGCTCAACGACGTGCTCGAGCCGGCGGTGAAGCTCGACAACGCCCGCCAGGGTCCGCTCAACGTCGACCCGACCAGCGGCAAGTCGATCAACGCGCTGCGCGTCTTCGCGGGCAAGGGCACGCTCGTGTGGGGCGCGCGCACGCTCGCCGGAAACGACAACGAGTGGCGTTACGTGAACGTGCGGCGCTTCTTCAACATGGTCGAGGAATCGGTCAAGAAATCGACCTACTGGGCGGTGTTCGAGAGCAACGACGCCAACACCTGGGTCAAGGTGCGCGGCATGATCGAGTCCTACCTCACGCAGAAGTGGCGCGAGGGCGCGTTGGCCGGCTCGACCCCCAAGGACGCGTTCTTCGTGCGCTGCGGCCTGGGAACGACGATGAACGCGCAAGATATCCTCGAGGGACGCATGAACGTCGAAATCGGCATGGCGGTCGTGCGACCCGCCGAGTTCATCGTCCTCAAGTTCTCGCACATGATGCAGACGTCCTGATAGGAGCCCCAGCCCATGCCAGCACTCTATCCGCTTCCCGTATTCCACTTCACCGTGCAGTGGGGCGGCACGCGCGTCGGTTTCTCCGAGGTCACCGGCCTCACGCGCGAGGTCCAGGCGATCGAATACCGCGACGGCTCTTTCCCCGAGCCCTCGCCGATCAAGATGCCCGGCCAGTTCAAGTACTCCAACCTCACGCTCAAGCGCGGCGTGGTGAGAGGCGACAACGACTTCGCCAAGTGGCTCGCCACGGTGAAGCTCAACACCGTCGAGCGCCGCGACCTCACCATCAGCCTGCTCAACGAGGAGCACGCGCCGGTGATGGTCTGGAAGGTGCACAACGCCTTCCCGGTCAAGTTCGAGGGACCGCAGCTCAAGGCCAGCGGCAACGAGGTGGCGATCGAGTCCATCGAGCTTGCCCACGAGGGTCTCGAGGTCCAGAACGAAGCCTGATGCCGAACTACTATCCACCGGTCGCCTTCCACTTCAAGGTCGAGGTGGACGGCCTGGAGCGCCCCAACGACAACGACGTGCGCTTCAGCGACGCGGGCGGGCTTTCGTTCGAGACGGCGAGCGAGGAGCTGGCCGAGGGCGGCGAGAACCGCTTCGTGCAGAAGTATCCCGTTCGCGCCAAGTACCCCGAGCTGGTGCTCAAGCGCGGCGTTCTCGCCGGATCGTCGGTATTCGAGTGGATACGCGCCAGCATCCAGGACTACAAAATCAAGCCGAAGAGCGTCTTCGTCAAGCTGCTCGACGAAGAGCTCCAGCCGCTGGTGACCTGGCATCTGGTCAACGCCTACCCGACCAAGTGGGCGCTGGGCGACCTCAACGCAGCGAGCAACGCGGTAGCGGTGGAGACGCTGCAGCTCTTCTACCAGTACTTCACCGTGGACAGCAGCCCGGTTCCGCCCATACCGGTTCCGCCGCTGGGAGCCTGACGCCATGCCGGTGATCGTCGACGAGATCGTGATCTCGGTGGAAGTCACGAACCAGGCCGCGGGCGGCGCCGCGCCGGCCCCGGCCGCCGGCGCCACCGACGATCGCCAGGCCCTGGTGAGCGAGTGCGTCGAGCGCGTGCTCGACGTCCTGCGACGAATGGAAGAGCGCTGACATGGCCGACCGCGGCACGCTCGAGCGCCTGGTGATCCGCGCTCATCTCAAGCCCGACTATTCGGACAAGCCGGTCGACCAGTTCGAGGCCTACGTCAACCCGGCCGAGATCACACTCGGCTACGAGGTCGAGTACGACGGCCAGAGCGGGGCCGGCACGACCGGAAGCCGCATGGAGTTCAAGAAAATCAAGCCCGGTGAGCTCTCGCTCAGTTTCTTCATCGACGGCACCGGCGCCAACGGGCGCACGGTCGACGTGCAGGAGCGGGTCGCGAAATTCCAGGAGGTGACCGGCTACAACGGCGACATCCACCGCACCCACTACCTCAAGGTGGCCTGGGGCACGCTGCAGATCAAGCGCTGCGTGCTGAAGAGCGCGTCCATCGCCTACAAGCTGTTCAAGCCGGACGGCGTTCCGCTGCGCGCGGTGATCGCCGCGACCTTCAGCGACAACTCGGACGACTCCACCCGGGTCGCGATCGCGCAGGACAGCTCCGCCGACCTCACCCACGTTCGCCTGGTGAAGGCAGGCGACACGCTGCCCGGGCTGTGCGAGGCGATCTACGGCGAGCCGCGGATGTACGTCGAGGTCGCGCGCGCCAACGGCCTCGACAACTTCCGCGCCCTGCAAGCCGGACAGCAGCTGCGCTTTCCCCCGCTCGAGAGATAGCATGCCCGCGGCGCGCACCCTGCCGATTCCCGCGGCGCACCGCGAGTTCGCCGTGAAGGTCGGCGGCCGGGCCGTGGGGCGCGAGCAGCACCTCGTCGGCGTCTACGTGACCAAGGCGATCAACCGCGTCTCCGCGGCGCGGCTGGTGTACCTCGACGGCTCGGCGGCGGCCGGCGATTTTCCGCTCAGCAACGCTCCGACCTTCGCGCCCGGCGCCGAGGTCGAGATCCTCGCGGGCGGCGTCGACGATCCGGTTTCGCTGTTCAAGGGCGTGGTCGTGCGCCAGGGACTCAAGGTGCGCGACCACTCGGCGGCGCAGCTTGTGGTCGAGTGCCGGCACAAGGCCGGGCTGCTCACCGTGGGCGTGAAGAACGCGTTCTTCTTCGCGCAAACCGACAGCGACATCATCTCCTCGATGCTCGACGCCGCGGGCCTCCCCGCGGACGTCGAAGCGACCCGGGTCAATCACCCGCAGCAGGTGCAATTCCGCTCGAGCGACTGGGATTTCCTCCTGACGCGGGCCGAGGCGAACGGCAAGCTCGTGCTGACCAACGACGACAAGGTCGCGGTGCGCGCGCCGAAGTTCGGGGGCCGGCCCGCCTGCACCCTGCAGTTCGGCGCGACGATCCTCGAGCTCGACGCCGAGATCGACGCCCGCTCGCAGTACGCCGCGGTGAAGAGCGTCACCTGGGATCCGGCGCAGCAGGGCCTGCTTGAGAAGGAAGCCGCCGATCCCGGCATCGCCGGGCCCGGCAACCTCTCGAGCGGCGACCTCGCCAAGGTCGCGGCGCTGCCGAGCTACGAGCTACGCCACGCCTCGCTCGCCGAGGACGAGGCGCAGGCCTGGGCGGACGCGCAGTGGATGAAATCCAAGCTCTCCAAGGTGAACGGCCGCGCCAAGTGCGAAGGCATCGCGACGGTCAACCCCGGCGACCTGGTCGCGCTCTCCGGCGTCGGCAACCGCTACAACGGCACGGTGTTCGTCACCGGCGTGCGCCAGGAATTCGACCTGGTGCAGGGCTGGAAGACGCATCTGCAATTCGGCTCGGCCGACCGCTGGAGCGCGCAGGAGCGCGAGGTCTCGCCTCCCCGCGCCGGCGCCCTGCTCCCCGCGGTGAACGGGCTGCAGATCGGCAAGGTCGCGAGCAACGAGGACCCGGACGGCGAGCACCGCGTGCGCGTGCGCCTGCCTCTGGTGGACGACCGGGCCGACGGCGTGTGGGCGCGCGTCGCGAGCCTCGACGCCGGCGATCAGCGCGGGTTCTTCTTCCGCCCCGAGATCGGCGACGAGGTGGTAGTCGGCTTTCTCGAAGACGATCCCCGCCGCGCCGTGATCCTCGGCATGCTCCACAGCAGCGCCAAGGCCGCGCCGCTCCAGGGCTCGGACGACAACCACGAGAAGGAATACCGCAGCCGCTCGGGGATGCGCTTGTATTTCAACGACGACAAGAAGGTCGCGCTGCTCGAGACGCCCGCGGGCAACCGCCTCAGCCTGAGCGAGGAGGACAAAGGGCTGAAGCTCGAGGACCAGAACGGCAACAAGATCGAGCTCACTCCCGACGGCATCACCCTCACCAGCGCCAAGGCGCTGGAGCTCAAGGCCGGCACCTCGCTCAAGATGGCCGGGCAGTCGGGCGCCGAGATGACGAGCTCGGCGACCGCCAAGATCCAGGGCGCGACGGTCCAGATCAACTAGGAGCGATTCGAATGCCTGCGGCCGCGCGCTTCGGCGACGTCAGCAACCACGGCGGCACCCTCACCGGACCGGGGGTGCCGACGGTGCTCATCGGCGGCATGCCGGCCTCGGTCGCGGGCGACCTGCACGCCTGCGTCATCCCGCCGCCGCATCCGCCGGTGACGCCTTTTCCCATGGGCAGCGCCACCGTCCTGATCGGAGGCCGGCCGGTCCTGCGCATAAGCGACGCCTGCGGTTGCGGCGCGATGGCGGCCGTGGGCGCGCCCACGGTGATGATCGGAGGCTGAGCGCATGAGCTCCTTCCTCGGCAGCGGCTGGAGCTTCCCGCCGCGCTTCGACCGCGACGCGGCCGGCGTGGCCATGGTCGAGGACGAGCAGGACATCGAGGAGAGCCTGCGGATCCTGTTCGGCACGCAACGCGGCGAGCGCCTGTTCCAGCCGAAGTACGGGCTCGACATGCACGAGATCCTGTTCGATCCGGTGAGCACCACCATGCGCACGCTGCTCGAGGAGCGCGTGAAGATCGGAATCCTGATCTACGAGCCGCGCATAGAACCGCTCGACATCAAGGTCACCAGCCCGGACGGGAACGCCGGCGAGCTGCAGATCGAGCTCGAGTACAGGGTGCGCGCGACCAACTCGCGCTACAACCTCGTCTATCCGTTCTACACCTCCGACAGCAACGAGATCGCGCAGTCCACCGCGCGCGCCCTGTCGTGGACCTCCTCGAATCCCTGATCGCGCGTCCCGGCCAGACCCAGGAGGGCCGCCTGCCCGCCGGGCTCGCACCGCACTTCGTCGACGTCGACGAGCGCAGGGCCGCCGACCTGTACGAGTTCGTCGCGAAGTTCGCCGCCCGCGTGCGCTTCGTCGAAGCCCGCGGCGGCGCGCTCGGGGACGACGCCGACTGGACGGCCTTCTTCCACGGCACCCTGCCCGCCGACCGCGACGGCACCGCGCCGCCGCACCTCGCGCTCCTCGCCGCATTCCTCAAGCTCTACCGCGTTCCGCGCTGCGCGGTGAACGGCATCACCGCCCGTCACCTCGACTTCTTCTACCGGCGCGTGCTCGGCTTCGCGCCGCGCCCGCCCCGTCCCGACCGGGCGCATCTGCTCCTCGAGCTGAAGAAAGGCGCGGCGCCGGCTGCCATCGGCCCCGCGCACGCGTTCTCGGGCGGCAAGGACGCCGCGGGAGTCGAGCGCATCTACGCGCCCCTCGCCGAGACGGTGATCAACGGCGCGAAAGTCGAGAGCCTGCGCTCGGTGTTCGTCGATCCCTCGGACGGCGGCTCGGTGCACTTCGCGCCGGCGGCGAATTCCGCCGACGGGCTCGGCGGCGAGCTGCGCGGCGACGAACCGAAATGGCGCGCCTTCGGCGGTCCCGGCCTTCCCGCCGCGCCGATCGGCTTCGCCGTGGCCGCTGCGGTGCTGCGCATGCGGGAAGGCGTGCGCAAGGTGACCCTCGAGATCGCGCTCGACGGCCTGGGCCCGGCGATCACCGAAACCCTGCTGGAACAGCGGCTGGAAGGTTTCGCGAGCGGCGAGAAGGGCTGGCTCGGACCGTATTTCTTCGACGCCACGCTCGCCTCCGGGAGGCTGACGCTCGCGTTCACCATCCCCGCGGGCGACGCGGCCGTGGTCGACTACGACGCCGCGATCCACGCCCACGCCTTCCCCGCGCGCGCGCCGGTCATCCAGGTGCTGCTCAGGGTCGAAAGCGACAACGCCAAGCCCGACGGCTACCGCGACCTGCTGCCGCTTCTCGCGCGCGGCGTCCGCGTCGCCGTCGAAGTGAGCGGGATGAAATCGCTGCAGCTCGAGAGCGACGCCGGCACGCTCGACGCGCGGCGCGCCTTCATGCCTTTCGGTCCCCAGCCCGTGCCGGGATCGCGCTTCGTCGTCGGCTGCGCCGAAGCGCTGTCGAAGAAGCTCTCGGAGCTGGCGCTGGAGCTCCACTGGCTCGGCTTGCCGGCCGATCTCGCCACGCTCTACTCCGGCTACTCGAGCCCTCCCGAGGAGTCCTCGTTCAGCGTGCGCGCCGCGTTCCGCGACGCCGCCGGGCACGAGGCCTCGGCGCAGGAATCGCATCCCCTTTTCCAGCCGCGTAGCGACGACAGCGTGCGCCTCGCCCTGCTGGGGGACACCGGCGCGGGGAGCGGATCGAAGACCGGCGCGCTGTACGCGCGGCGGATCAGCGCGCTCGCCGCCGGCGGCAGCCCGTGGCTGCGCGCGGCCTTCGCGCGCGAGGTGCTGAAATTCCCGGTCTACGGATTCGCTCCGACCGGAGCGCCCGCGCAGCGCGAAGGATTCATCACCCTGAAGCTCGCCGGCGATTTCCGCCAGTCCGACTACCGGGCGAGCCTGGCCAGGGGCTCGCCCCTGAAGGAACCGTATACGCCCACGCTCGGCGAGATCGCCCTGTCCTACAAGGCTTCCAGCGACGACGCGGACATCGCCTCGGCCAGGGACGCCGACTTCGCGAATGCCGAGGTCGAGTTCTTCCACGTCGGCTGCTTCGGGCAGCGGCGCGAGCACGCCTGGCTGCGCAGCCAGTTCGCCTTCGTCGAGCGCAAGGACGTGACGCTCTTCCCCGCCTACGAGGACGAGGGCGAGCTGCTGATCGGCGTGAGCGGCATCGGCGCGGGCGACAGCGTCAGCCTGCTGTTCAAGGCCGCCGAAGGCAGCGCCGACCCGGACGTCGATCCGCAGCCGGTGGTGCGCTGGGCCGTGCTCTGCGACAACTTCTGGAAGACGCTCGCCGGCGGCGGCGGGGTGCGCGACGGCAGCAACAACCTGCTCGCCACAGGTATCGTCGCGGCCACCATCCCCGAGGAGGCCACCGCGGAGAACACCTTCTTGCCCGCCGGACTGGTGTGGCTCAAGGCCTCGGTGAAACGCGACGTGCAAGGCGTGTGCGCGCTGGTGAGCGTCGCCGCCAACGCGATCGAGGTCGAACGCCGGTCGCCGGGCGCGCCCGCGGCGCGCCTGTGGACGCCTGTGCCGAAGGGTTCGATCGCGCGGCTCAAGACGCCGGTGAACGCGGTGAAAACCGTCGCTCAGCCGTTCGCCTCGTACGGAGGCTCGACCGTCGAGTCGGGCGAGGCACTGAACACGCGCGCCGCCGAGCGCCTGCGCCACCGCAACCGCTGGATCAGCGCCTGGGACTACGAGCGCGGCGTGCTCGACGCCTTTCCCGAGATACGCAAGGCGAAATGCCTGCCGCATTCGGGCGCATCCGGCTGGCTCGAGCCGGGGAGCGTCACGCTGGTGGTCGTTCCCGACCTCAGGCACCGCAACGCCGTCGATCCACTGCAGCCCCGGGCCGACGCCGACACCGTGAGCCGTATCCGGGCGCACCTGCAAGCGCTCGCGCCGATGGGCGTCGCCGTGCACGTGAAGAACCCGCGCTACCAGAGGATCCATCTGGACTTCCAGGTGCGGTTCCGCCCGGGATTCGAGTTCAACTGCACTGCGCGGCGGCTGCGCGACGCGCTCATCGATCGCCTCTGCCCCTGGGCGCGCGACCCCGGCAAGGCGATCGAGTTCGGCGGCACGGTGTACAAGTCGCAGCTCCTCGATTTCGTCGAGGACACGGACTACGTAGACTTCGTCACCGATTTCCGCATGTACGACCTGCGCGGCGCTCCGTCCGACGCCGAGGACGTGAGCGAAGCGGCGGCGGCGGCGCCCGACGCCGTTCTCGTCTCCGACGCGACCCACGACATCGCGCCGGTGCCCGACTCCGGGACGGATCCCGAATGAGCGCCGTCCAGGCGACCGTGCGCAAGCCGCAGGGAGCGATGCTCGGCCTCGACCCGCAGCCGCTTTTCGACCTGGGGCTGCGCCAGGTGCGCGCCTACGCGCGCGGAAACTGGACCGACCACAACGTCCACGACCCGGGCATCACCGCGCTCGAGCTCTTGTGCTACGCGCTCACCGACCTGTGCTACCGCGCCTGCTATCCGATCGAGGATCTCCTGGCGACCCGCGAGGACAACGCGAGGAACATGGCGAGCCAGTTCTTCACGGCGCGCGAGAGCCTGCCGGTGCGACCGCTCACCGAGCTCGATTACCGCAAGCTGCTGATCGACGTCGAGGGCGTGCGCAACGCCTGGATCGTCCCGAGCGAGCGCGTCTACTACGCCGATGCCGTGAAAGGCGAGCTCCTCGAGGACGACCCGCAGCTGCCCGGCGTGCACGCGGTGCGCCTGCGCGGGCTCTACGGGGCGCTGATCGAGTTCGCGGACGAGAACGCCGCGGTGCCGGACAAGGCGCGGATCGTCGACGCGGCGCGCGCCGTATTGCAGACCAACCGCAACCTGTGCGAGGACTTCGCCGAGGTCCTCGGCGTCGAGCCGCAACCGTTCGTGCTGTGCGGCGAAATCGTAGTCGAGCCGCAGGCCGACCCGGTCGAGGTCCAGGCAAAGGTCCTGCTCGCCGTCGCCCGGCACCTCGCCCCCGGCGTCAGGCGCCATACGCGCGCGGAAATGCTGCAGCGCCCGGACGCCGGCAGCGTCGCGCGGACCGATCCCGATGTCTACGACGGTCCTTCGCTCGATCACGGCTTCATCGACGACGCGGAGCTTGCCGGCTCCGATCTGAGGCGGACCCTCCGCCTGTCGGACATCATCAGCCTGGTCATGGACGTGGACGGCGTGCTGGCGGTGCGCGACATGGTGATCCGCCCCGCCGACATCACCGCCGCATCGCAGGCCGAGAGCAAATGGGAAGTGAGCGTCGAACCGGGAAAGCGCTCGCGTCTCGACGCCGAAACGTCCCGGCTGATCCTGTACAAGGGCAGCATGCCGCTGCCGCGCAACCCCGCCGCGCTGGCGCGCTACCGCGACCTCAAGGACGAGGACGAGAAACAATACGGGCCGCGGCCGCGCGACGACGCCCCCGTCCCCTTGGGGAAATTCCGGTCGGCGGAAGTCTACGAGTCGCTGCAAAAGCACTTTCCCGCAGCCTACGGGATAGGCGACGCGGGCCTTCCTGCGGGAGCCGGCCTCGAGCGCCAGGCGCAGGCGAAGCAGCTCCAGGGCTATCTCTTGTTCTTCGACCAGCTCCTCGCCGATTCCTTCGCTCAGCTGGGCGAGGTCAGGCAGCTCTTCTCTCGGGACGCCGGCGTCGAGCATACGTATTTCTCGCAGAAGGTCGCCGGCCTGGAAGCCCTGTACTGGCCCGGGACCGGCGAGCCCGCGCTCGAGAGCCCCTCGGAGAAGCTCGAGCGGCGCAACCGCTTCCTCGACCATCTGCTTGCGCGCTTCGCGGAGCGCCTGCAGGACATTCTCGAGATCCGGGCGGCGCTTTTCGGCGAGACAACCGCCGACGCGGCGCGCGCGAAGTGCGCCTTTCTCGCGGAATATCCGCGGCTGGGAGCCGAGCGCGCCCGCGCTTACGACTACACGATCGCCGAGGCGGGCGGAGCGGCCGCGACGAACGTCTCCGGCCTGGAGAAACGGCTCGCGCACCTGCTCGGTCTGGGCGCGATCGCCTATGAGATCTACCAGGAACGCGACACCGACGCGATCGACGAGTACCGCTTTCGCGTGCGCCGGCGCTCGGGCGACGGCGTGCTCTTGAGCAGCAGCAGCAAGTATGCCTCGCCCGAGGCGGCGCTCGCCGAGCTGGGGCGCGCGCTCGAGCTCGCCGAAGACGCGTCGGGCTACCAGCGCCGGCAGACGGCAAAAGGCGCCGAGTACTACTTCAACATCGTCGGCGGTTCGGGTGAAGTGGTCGCGCGGCGCATCGACTACTTCAAGACCGCCGCCGCGAGGGACGCCGCCATCGACGAGCTGATCGCGGTGCTCGCCGAGCACCACAGCGAGCGCCTGTGCGTGATCGAGAACATCCTGCTGCGGCCGCGCGAGGGCGCCGACGACACCTTCCTGCCGATCTGCGCCGACCCGGGCTGCGGCGAGGGCTGCCCCGGAGACGATCCCTATTCCTACCGGCTGCACATCGTCCTGCCGGCGCTCGCGGAGCGCTTCCGCAACATGGACTTCCGCCGCTTCGCCGAAGAAGTGATACGTCAGGAAACGCCGGCGCACCTGCTGCCGAAGATCTGCTGGGTCGACGACGATCACATGGCGAAGGTCGAATTGGCGTGGAGCGCCTGGCGAGCGCTGCTCGCGGGCGCGAATACCGCCGACCCCGCCGGCAAGCTCGCCAGCCTGGCGAGCGCCCTGTTCGAGGCGAAGAGCGTCTACCCGGCGCCCACGCTCGCCGGCTGCGAGGCGACGGACAAATTCATTCTGGGACGCAGCGCGCTCGGCAGCGAGCCCCCGCCCCCCGCGTAATTCGAAAAGGAGCACGACATGGCCGACACCATCATGAACCTCGACGCGATCGAGACCGGGTACGCGGTGTTCGAGAAGGACCAGGTCCTCACCCCGGGCCAGCTCAACAGCCTCACCGGCTACCTCGACGACCAGGAGCGCCTGTCGCGCGTGGCTCTGCTCGGCGTGGGCATCGCCTGCGGACTGTGGGCGTCGCTGGCCGCAAACCGCGTGCGGCTGAGCCACGGCGTGGGCACGACCACCGACGGCGATCTCCTGTTTCTTCCCGGGGCGACCCTCTACGACCGCTACAAGCCCTACGACAGGACGGCGCCGAAGTACCGCCCCTTCTACAGCGACGCGGCCATGTCCGACGACAGCATGATGACCGTCTACGAGCTCGTCGCCGAGGGAGAAAGCGACAGCCGCGCGCAGCCGCTTTCCGGTTTCGACGCGGCGGAAGGCCGCGCGCTCGCGGGCATGGCCGCGGTCCTCTACGTCGAGAGCACCCTGCACGACGACGACTTGTGCACCGGGACCGACTGCGACAACCGCGGCAAGGACTGGAAACCACTCGGCCAGAACTTCCCGCCGATTTATTCGGTGAGGTTCGCGTAACTGCCAGTGGCTGGGGTGGCGAACGCAGGGAGCGAACCCGCAAAACGCATCGTGTTTTGCGGGAACCCCTGAGCGAGATGGCCCCAAATCGTCGGTCAGCCAGCAAGCACTTAGTATGCGGGCTTGCATTGGCTTAGCGTTCAGGGGCAAGATGCCCCA
>Ga0137409_10002275_pt1 | contig 20700 bp, 17 predicted proteins | sample CZODoug1_16funga_FD_122059 | JGI IMG/M metagenome (GOLD analysis project Ga0137409, IMG submission 122059) | Vadose zone soil fungal communities from Angelo Coast Range Reserve, California, USA - CZODoug1_16fungal (Hybrid Assembly) | ecosystem: Environmental > Terrestrial > Soil > Vadose zone... | reverse complement strand
GGCTCCGCTACTACAATCCGGCGGTGCAGTGGCGCACGTACAACAAGGTCCTCCTTGAGCCGGTCACGTTCTGGGGCGACGAGGCCACCAAGGTCGCGCCCGGGGATCAGCAGGCGCTGGGGACGTACTTCAACGGCTCGCTGGAGAAGGCGTTCAGTGACAAGTTCCAGGTCGTGACGAGTCCCGGGCCGGGCGTGCTGCGGCTGCAGGTCGCCGTCGTGGACGCCGAGGGCGCCACGCCCGGGTTGCGCACCATCTCGCTCGTCGTGCCCCAGGCGCGGATGCTTACGACCGTGGGCTCGCTAGCGACCGGCAAGGATCTCTTCGCCGGTTCGCTGCAGGTCGAAGCGAAGCTGACGGACGCGGCCACGGGCCAGCTACTGTCGGCGGCGATCGCGCGCGGCGTCGGCGGAGGCAGCCTCAAGGCGGCCGCGCAGGTGCAATGGGGCGACGCGCAGAACGCGATGGACCTCTTCTCCAAGCGCGCGGCCTCGAACCTCCAGGCGCTCACGACCGGCCGGGCCACGGTGGCCGAGCTGCCGCTGGACTAGCGAGTGGATCCGGCGGCGGACGCGACGCCGCGGGCGGGCTGGCGAAGGCGGCTCATCACCGGCTGGGACTTCCGCAGAGCATGACGTCTGTGGCGATCAGCGCGCTGGTGTTCGTGTGCGTCTTCGGGGGGGCGCTGCTCGGCCTGGCCTTGCAGGGCCTTCTCCCCGCGCGGCACTTCAGCGCGCACTCGAAGGATCTCGTGAGGCTCGCGACCGGGTTGATCGCGACGATGGCCGCCCTGGTCCTGGGCCTGCTCATCGCCTCGGCCAAGACGTCGTACGACACGCAGAGCGCCGAGTTCATGCAGGTATCCGCGAAGCTCGTCCTGCTCGATCGCACCCTGGGCCACTACGGCTCGGAGGCGACGCCCGCCCGTGAATTCCTCCGCCGGCTGGTGGCCGCTCTGCTCGAGCGAATCGGCGACGCGCGCAGCTCACAGCCGGTGCCGTTCGCGCCGACCGCGAGTGCCGAGCACATGTACGACGTGCTCCACAAGCTCGTGCCGCAGACTGAGGCTCAGCGTACGGCCCGGACCGAGGCGCTCGGGATCACGCGCGACATCTCGCTGGCGCGCTGGTTGCTCTTCGCACAACAGCATGGCTCGATCCCGATGCCATTCCTCGTCATGCTGGTGTTCTGGCTCACGATGATCCTCACCGGCTTCGGTCTGCTGGCGCCACGGGACGGCACCGCGGCAACCGCGTTGCTCATCTGCTCCCTGTCGCTGGCGGGCGCGATCTTCCTCATCCTGGAGCTCGACCGGCCGTTCGACGGGCTGCTTCGCGTGTCCATCGCACCGCTGAGCGACGCGCTGGCGCAGCTGGGCCGATAGTCGGGACCCCGTGGCGCTACATCGCGTACCATACGTGCGCTCGATCAGTTCCCTCAGGAGGGGGTGGTGAGCTTGCGATCGGTGCGCGAGACCGCGGCGGCCGCACTTCTGGTCGCCGTCGCGTACTACGCCGGGGCCAACCTCGGCTTCATCCTCCGGTTCCCGCCGTCGACTCCATCGGTTCTCTGGCCGCCCAACACGATTCTCACGGCAGCGCTCCTGCTGACGCCGCCGCGGCGCTGGTGGATCTACCTGCTCGCGGCGCTGCCGGCCCACCTCGTCGCCGAGCTGGGCATGGCGTGGCCGATCTCGCTCGTGCTCGCGCTGTTCGCCACCAACTGCAGCGAGGCGTTGATCGCCGCCGCCGGCGTGCGGTGGTTCAGCGATGCGCCGGGGCGCTTCGACACGCTGCGCCGGGCCACCGTCTTCATCGTGGCCGCGGGCCTGACCGCTCCATTTCTGTCGTCGTTCCTCGACGCGGCGGCGGTGACGGTGGTGCAGGGCGAGCCGTACTGGCTCGTCTGGCGGACGCGCTTTTTCTCGAACGTCCTCACCGAGCTGATGCTCGGTCCGGCCATCATCATGGCGGTCACGGCCGGGCCCGCCTGGGTCCGCGGCGCGCCGCGCGCGCGTCGGGTCGAGGCCGCGCTGCTGGCCGTCGCCCTCGTGATCGTCGGGGCGTGGGTCTTCGGCGCGTTGATCGACCGGCCGGGCAACATCCCGGGTGCGTCCGTCGTCGTGTTCCTCCTGCCGTTGATTCTGTTGATGACGGTGCGCTTCGGACCGGGCGGCGCGAGCCTGGCACTGCTCAGCACGTCCCTCATCGCCATCTGGGCGAGCGCGTACGGACGAGGACCCTTCGCGGGCCTGCCGGCGGCCGCGTCCGTACAGGCGCTGCAGATCCTTCTGACGGTGCTGGCCGTGCCGATCCTGTGTCTGGCGGCGGTGATCGTCGAGCGTCGTCAGGCCACGCGCGCGCTCGGCGAGCAACTGCAGGCGCTGCGCGCGAGCGAGGTGTTGAAGTCGGCCATCCTCGCGTCGCTGAGCAGCTCCGTGGCCGTCCTGGACCGAAGCGGCCGGATCATCGACGTCAACGCTGTCTGGACGCGCGACGGCGGTGAGTGTGCCGGCCCCACGCCGGGCCGGATCGAGGTGGGCGACAACTATCTCGACATGTGGCGGGAGGCCGCCCGCCGGGCGACGCCACACGCGGAGGAGGCCGTGGCCGGCATCGAGGCCGTGCTCGCCGGGAGTCGGCCGGGATTCGGCATCGACTATTCGTCCCACGCCGGGGCGAGTGAGCGATGGTTCATGATGTCCGTGGTTCCGCTCGGCCGTCTGGAAGGCGGCGCCGTCGTGTCCTGCGCCGAGGTGACCGAGCGAAAGCGGGCGGAGCTGGATGCGCAGCGGAGCCGTCAGGAGCTGGCCCACTTCACGCGCGTCTCGACGATGGGCGAGCTGACCGCCTCGCTCGCTCATGAGCTCAATCAGCCGCTCACCGGGATCCTGACGAACGCCCAGGCCGGCCTCCGATTCCTGGACGCCGTGCCTCCGAAGCTCGGCGAGCTGCGGGCGATCCTCTCGGACATCGTGGACGACGACAAGCGCGCAGCCGAGGTCATCCAGCGCCTGCGCGAGTTCCTCAGGAAGGGCGAGCCGCAGCGCGTGCCGCTCGACCTCAACGTGCTCGTGAAGGACGTGGCGAAGCTCTTGAGCAGCGACGCCATCATTCGTAACGTCACCATGACGTTCGACCTCGCGCGAGACCCGGTCGTCGTGTACGGCGATCGCGTCCAGCTCCAGCAGGTCATCCTGAATCTCCTGCTCAACGCGATGGAGGCGACGGCGGAGTCCGCGGGGCCGGATCGCAGCATCGTCGTGCGGACGGAGATCACCACCATGCTGGAGACCGTGCACCTGTCGGTGACGGACGCGGGCGGTGGACTCAGTACCGGCTCGACGGAAATCGTGTTCGAGCCGTTCTATACGACCAAGCCCGCCGGGATGGGGATGGGACTGGCCATCGTCCGCTCGATCGTCGAGGCGCACGGCGGCGTTGTCTGGGCGGTGAAGAATCCGACGGCCGGCGCGACGTTCCACGTCGCCATGCCCGTCCGCCACGTGCCGACATGATCGACAAGCCGCGCGTGATCGTCGTCGATGACGACATGTCGGTTCGCCGCGGCCTGGAGCGGCTGCTCAGGTCCGTGGGGTACGAGGTCGAGCTGTTCGCGTCGTCGCGCGCGTTCATCGAGCGTGGTGAGTACGAGCGGGCGGACTGTCTGGTGCTCGACGTCCGGATGCCGGGCCCCAGCGGGCTCGACGTGCAGCACCTGCTCGTCTCGGCCGGGCACGACGTCCCGATCGTCTTCATCACCGGGCAGGGTGACATCCCGATGGCCGTCCAGGCGATGAGCGTCGGGGCCATCGACTTCCTCGTCAAGCCGTTCGACGACGTGATCTTCCTCAACGCCGTCCAGCGAGCGGTCGCGAAGAGCCGCCAGCGCCGCGCCTGACCGGCGGCACTGGACCAAGGTCCGATAGCCGCGTCGTCCCCGGGCTGGTGTATTGGCGCAGGGAGGACGGCTCATGAATCGCGTGCTGATGCTGGTGATGGCGGCGCTCGTGTGCGCGACGTCGGCCATGGCGGCGGAACCCACCGGGACGCTGAAGAAGATCAAGGACCGCAAGACGATCGTCCTCGGATACCGCGAGTCCTCGTGGCCGTTTTCGTTCGTCGACGCCGACGGCCAGCCCGCCGGCTATTCGGTGGACCTCTGCGTGAGGATTGCCGAAGCGGTCCAGCAACAGCTCGCGCTGCCGAAGCTGGCCGTGCGATGGATCAAGCTGACGCCGGAGAACCGCATCACGGCGGTCGCCGATGGCTCGGTCGACATGGGGTGCGGCTCGACCACGTCCACCCTGTCGCGGCAGCAGCAGGTCGACTTCACAATCACGACCTTCGTGGACGGCGGCGCCTGCTCGCCACCGACGCCTCCGGCATCGAGAGCATCAAGGACCTCGCGGGCAAGCGGGTCGGCATCGTCCTCGGGACGACCACGGAAGGCGCGCTGGCCACGGCCCTGCGTCAGTACGTGATCACGGCGCAGATGGTCGCCGTGAAGGACCACGCCGAAGGCCTCGCGGCAATCGAGAACGGCGCGGCCGACGCCTACGCCTCGGACCGCGTGACCCTCATCGGGCTGGGACGCAAGAGCAAGGACGTGTCGAAGCTGTCGCTGTCGACCCAGCTGTTCTCGTACGAGCCGTACGGGCTGATGCTGCGTCGCGGCGACGCGGACTTCCGCCTGACGGCCAACCGCACGCTGTCCCGCCTGTTCCGCTCCGAGGACATCGTGCGCATCTACGACAAGTGGTTCGGCGACCTCGGCAAGCCCACCGTCGCGCTGGTGCTCATGTACGCGATCAGCGCGGTCCCGGAATAGGCCGCCCGATCCACACCGGCGGCAGGATGGATCTCGTGCTCGCGGTTCGAAACGCGCTGCTCACGGGACTGATCGCGACACTGGCGCTGGTGTCGGCGGTCGACGCCGACTCGTCGCTCGACGCCATCCGGGCCCGCGGAGTGCTGCGCGTGGGCGTGAAGGCGGACTCGCCTCCGTTCGGGTACGTCACGCCCAACGGACACCGCGCCGGATTCGAGGTGGATCTGGCGCGGCTCTTTGCCCGCGTCCTGTTCGGCGACGACACGCGCGTGGAGTTCGTGACGGTGACCACGGCCACGCGATTCACAGCGCTGCAGACGGGCCGCGTCGACCTGGTGCTGGCCACCATCACGCTGACCGGCGAGCGCCGGCGGCTCGCCGAGCTCTCCATCCCGCACTTCGTGTCAGGCTCGCTCCTCCTCGTCCGCCGCGACAGTCCGGTCGCGGGCCTCGGCGACCTGGTCGGACGCCGGGTCGCCGTCGTTGTCGGCGCCGTGCAGGAGCGCGATCTCGTCGAGTCCCAGCCCCGGGCAGTCGTGCGGCCCGTGGATTCGGTGGCCGACGGCGTCCGCGCCGTTCGAAGCGGCCAGGCCGATGCCTTCCTCTATGACGACGTGGTCCTGTTGCGGCTGGCGCAGGAGGACGCCGCGCTGCGTGTGGTCGGAAAGCCGATCCGGCCTCGACCCTACGTCGTGGCCGCACCGAGCGGGGAGGTGGAGCTGATCCACTGGGTCAACCGCTGGCTGGCGAAGATCCGGCGGGATGGAACGTACGACGACCTGTGGCGTCACCACTTCGACGCGTTCGCGTCGCGCCTCGTCAAGGGCTGAGCGCGATGCTGAGCAACGTCTCGCTCAAGCACAAGCTCCTCGGGGCGCTCCTCGGCGTGGGACTCCTTGGCGTGTTCGTCACCGGCTGGCAGGCGTACCGTCGCGGGGAGCGGGCGCTCGAGCAGGCCTCGATCAATCAGCTGACGTCGGTGCTCGAGGAGCGGCGCCGGGCCATCGAAGGCTACTGGGCGGACGTCCAGCACGAGGCGCTGTCGCTCGCCGAGTCCGCCGTCGTCACCGGCGCCATCGGGGAATTCAGCGCCGCCTGCCGTGCGCTCGGGGGCGAGGTCGAGCGCATGCCCCCGGCGACGCGCCAGGGATACCGGGCCATGGTCGATGCCCACTATCGGGACTCGTTTCTCCCGCGTGTCCGCGGTCTCACGTCGACGCCCGAGGTCACGCCGTGGCAGTACCTGCCCGCCGATCCCACCACGGTCGTCATGCAGGCCGTCTACATCGCGGACAATCCGCATTCCGAGGGCGCCCGCGACGGGCTCGATCGGGGCGCGGGCGGTGGACCGTACACCGCGGCCCACGCTCGATTCCATCCCTTCATCCGGGCCGCGATCCGTCAGTTCGGCTACTTCGACCTGTTCCTCATCGACCACGAGACCGGACGCATCGTGTACTCGGTGGCAAAGCAGGTCGACTTCGGCACCAGCCTCCTCTCGGGACAGTACAGCGATACGCACCTCGCCGCGGCCTTCCGCGCCGCCCGCGACGCTATCGACGCCGATTTCGTCTGGCTCACCGACTTCGAGTCGTACGCGCCCTCGTTCGGCGCTCCCAGCGCCTTCGTGGCCGCGCCCATCTTCAAGGACGGCCGGCGCCTCGGTGTACTCGCGTTGCAGCTGTCGGTCAGCCGCATCGACGCCGTCATGACGGGCAGCCGCCGGTGGAAGGAGCAGGGCCTCGGCGAGACGGGCGAGACGTATCTCGTCGGCGCCGACACCCAGATGCGGAGCAACTCGCGGTTCTTCCTGGAGCAGCCGGAGCAATACCTCGCCACGGCCGCGCAGAGCGGCATGTCCGAGCTCCGGCGCCGGCTCATGAAGACCCACCAGAGCACGATCCTGTTCCAGGAGATTTCGACGCCGGCGGCCGCGGCGGCCGTCCGCGGGCAGACGGGAACGCTGACCCAGTCCGATTATCGTGGCGTCGAGGTGCTCGCCGCCTACGCGCCCGTCGCGATCCCGGGCCTGCACTGGGGGATCGTCGCGAAGATCGATACCGCCGAAGCCTTCGCCCCGATCCGTGCGCTCCGGCGCGCCGTGCTGTGGACAGCCGCGGGGATCGCCGCCGTCGTGGTCGTGCTGGCGCTCGTCCTCGCGCGCTCGCTCACGGCGCCGATTCATCGGCTGATTGCCGGAATGCAGACGCTGGGCCACGGCGACCTCTCGTATCGGATCGCCGAAGCGAGGCGCGACGAGATCGGCCGGATCGCGAGCGCCTTCAACCGGATGGCGGCGGAGCTCGAAACCACCACGGTGTCGCGTGACCACCTCACCAGCATCCTCGACTCCATGAGCGACGCGGTGGTCGTCGTGCGGCCGCCCGCCGAAGGTACCGGCTGGCGGGAGGCCGCGGTGGTGACCGTGAATCCGGCCGCCTGCGCGTTGCTCGGCCGGGCGCCGGCGGACATCCTCGGCCGGCCGGTGGGGAGCGTGATGGAGACGATGACGGCTCAGGGCGCGGCCGGCCTCTGGCTCGAGGAGGTGCTGCGGCTCGGGCGCATCGGCGGCCGCGCGGGAGTCTACAAGATCCACGACGGACGCGAGATTCCGCTCCTGTTCTCGAGCGCGGTCATGCGTCAGGGGGCGGGCGCGGTGCAAGGCGTCGTCTGGACGGCGCACGACCTCACCGAGCTCAAGGCGCTCGAGGCCCGCAGCGCCTTCATCCGCGAGACGTTCGGCCGCTACGTGTCCGAGGAGGTGGTGGCGAGCCTGCTGAGCTCGCCGGAGGCCCTCGCGCTGGGGGGCGAGCTCCGGAAAGTGACGGTCATGATGACCGACCTTCGTGGATTCACCGCCCTCGCCGAGCGGCTCACGCCGGAGGAGGTCATCGGCTTCCTCAATCACTACCTTCAGACCATGGTCGACCTGATCATGCACTACCACGGCACGATCAACGAGATCATGGGCGACGGCATCCTCGTCATCTTCGGCGCGCCGACCACGGCTGCAGACGACGCCGACCGCGCGGTGGCGTGCGCGGTCGCGATGCAGCGGGCGATGCGCGAGGTCAACGAGCGGAGTCGAAAGCGCGGCCACCCCACCGTGGAAATGGGCATCGGGATCCACACGGGTCGAGTGATCGTCGGCAACATCGGCTCCTCGCGGCGAATGAAGTACGCCGCAGTGGGGACCCACGTGAATCTGACCGGCCGCATCGAGTCCTACACCACGGGCGGCCAGATCCTCATCTCGGAGGATACGAAGCGAGACGTCGCGTCGGTGGTGCAGGTCGGTCGCCAGATGCGCATCGAGCCCAAAGGGGCGAAGGGCGAGCTGACCGTGTGGGAAGTGAAGGGCATCGGCGGCTCCCACGGCCTCGTCGTCCCATCGACCGAGGAGCCCCTGATCCTACTGACCTCGCCGATCCCCATCCGGTACGCCGTGCTCGAGGGCAAGCACGTCGGCGCGGTCGCGGGCCTGGGGGCGTTCGTCAGGGTCTCGACAACCGGCGCCGAGGTCCGGTCGCCGACGCCGATGCCGCCGCTCAGCAACGTGAAGATCTGGGTCGATGATCCCGGCGCCGCGACGCACGAGCTGTACGCCAAGGTCGTGGCAGAAGCCCCCGGTACGGTGGGGTCGTTCGCGGTGCGTTTCACGGCGCTTGCCCCTGAAGCGGCGGCGTATTTCGGGCGTCGCCTCGCGGAGTCGAGGTTCGGGTGAGCCCTGAGCGCTTCTTCTCCCGCCTGGTGCTTTCGGCCGAGGATCGGGCTGCGCCGCCTACGACGTAGGGAAGACGGAGACTTCTCGGTAGCTGAATGCTCCGGGGCTCAGTCGTCCCTAGGAATTTTCCTGCCCCGCAGTTGGTAGTTCTGTCAGTAGTCCCGTACCCACTCACGCGCTACCGTTCCCGCGATAGGCGTTCTGAGACCGCCAGCGGTCTTCGTTGTCATGCGTGCCTTGGACCGCAGCGAGGAGCCGACGCCCATGGGACCTTCGTCCGATGAGATCAAGGTCTCATGGAGCCAGGGCCGCATCGCCGCTAGCATCGCCTCGTGCTCGCCACCATCGCGCCTCGGACCCATCGTCGGCTGGTCGACATCGTGGACGCGACCGACCCGGCGTTGGGCGGAGGCAAGGCGGTGGGCCTGGCGAAGCTGAAGCGGATCGGCTTGTCTGTGCTCGCTGCGGTGCTGAGCCTGCTCATGGTAGGCGACGCTCTGGCCGGCCCGCCAACTGACCAGCTGCGCAGCGCGGTCGACCAGGTCTTGAGCGTCCTGTCCGACGCGGAGCTCAAGAAAGAGGCGAAGACGCTCGAGCGGCGCCGCGCGATCCGCGCGGTCGCCAACCAGATCTTCGATTTCACGGAGATCTCCCGGCGCAGCCTCGCGCTGCACTGGCAGGCACGCACCGCGGCGGAGCGCGAGGAGTTCACGCGCCTGTTCGGGGACCTGCTCGAGCACTCGTACATTTCGAAGATCGAGAACTATTCCGGCGAAAAGATCCAGTACGTCGGCGAGACGGCGGACGGCGTCCGCGCGGTGGTCCGAACCCTGATCGTGACGAAGCAGGGCACGGCGATTTCGGTGGACTACCGCATGTCCCCGCAGGGGGACCGCTGGCGCGCCTATGACGTCACGCTCGAGGGCATCAGCCTCGTCGCCAACTACCGCGCGCAGTTCAACACGATCATCCAGCGCTCCGGCTACCAGGACCTCGTGGCGAAGCTGCGGGTCAAGTACGACGAGCGCCCCGGGCCGCGCGAAACCTCGTCCCGCGACGCGATCGGCGGCCCGGCAGCCAGCGCGCCGGCGCTCCTGCCGCGCCAGGTGCGCTAGGAGCCCTCAGCGCTTCTTGTCTGCCAGCTCCCAGACGGCGTGGGTATAGGCGCCCGGCTCCGCCGGCTTTCGGATGACGCCGAACTTGAGCGCGATGTCGGCGGTCCGCGTGAACGCGTCCGGGTCCATCCGGCCGGCTCGGGTCCTCGGCGCCGGCGGCCCCCAGATGAGCTTGTTGACCTCGGCCATCATCCACGCCTGGTGCTCCCGGCCGAGTATGGGGCTCTCCTTCACAACGATCTCGACGCACTGAGCTGCGCTGTCGCGGCAGAACTCCCAGCCCTTGAGGGAGGCGCGCAGGAATCGGGCGGCGAGGGGCGTGTTCTCGGCGAGCCAGTCGGCCCGCGCGAAGATGCCGTCCTCGAGCATCGCCGTGCCTTCCTTGTTGAAATCGATCACCACGAGATCGTCCGGCTTCACGCCGGCATCGAGGACTTGCTTGTACTCGTTGTAAGTCATGGCGGCTGCCGCGTCGACTCGCTTCTGAAGCAGCAGGTTCATGTCGAACGGCTGCTGCACGAGCGTGACGTCGCGGCTGCTGTCGATCCTGTACTTCTCCAGCGTCGCGAGCAGCGGGAACTCATTGCCGCCGAACCACACGGAGACCTTCCGCCCTCGCAGGTCGGCCACGCCCCGGATGCCCGAGGTCTTGAAGGCGAGCTGGCGCATGCCGCTGAAAGCGAAGACCTGGGCGATGTTCACGAGCGGCGCGCCGTGCTCGCGCGCCGCCAGCAAACTCGGGAGCCAGCCGATGCCGAACTGGGCGCCGCCGCCGGCGACGGCCTGTTCGGGAACGATGTCAGGGCCGCCGGGCCGGATGGTGACGTCGAGGTTCTCGGCGGCGTAGAAGCCCTTCGCGCTCGCCGCGTAGTAACCGGCGAACTGCGCTTGCGTGACCCACTTGAGCTGCAGCTGCACCCGGTCGCGCGTCTGGCCGAGCCCGTGGGCCACGCCGATCGCGGTCACCGCGCAGGCCAGCGCGAGCGCTACCGCGAAGACGCTGCGTCCCGCCGCCGATATCCGGTCCACGTCGCGTCGACTATCCCGCCGGCCAGCGTGGCGATCAAGGGATGACGCTCGCCCGACCGGTAGGCCGTCGGGCGTACGTCGAACGTCCAATAGAGGCCAGGGGTCGCGCCGGATAGCATTCATGCGGCTCGAGTCAGCGGTGCCAGCGGTCAGAAGAACGCGTACCTCGGCCAGACGCACGTCCACACCAGCTGGTCGTTCGACGCCTACATCATGGGCAACACGCTCACGGAGCCCGAGGAGGATTTGCGATGTGCTTGTGGATGCGAATCGTGATCGTCACCGCCGTCGCCGCCGTCACGCTCGGTTGCGCGACCTCACAGCAGTGGAGCGACTGGAAAGGTCACCCGACGCACTTCGCCTCCGGTGATCACCTGCGCTTCTCGCTCGATACGCCGGAACGGGCCACGCGGATCACGCGCACCGACATGGAGAGGGCGCGCGGCCAGGCGTCGTGGGGCAACCCGATCACCGTGAGCCAGGACCAGATCGTGGAGTACTGACATGATGAAGATCCTTCGTCGTCTCGATCTCGCCTCTGTCCTCTGTCTGAGCGCGCTGCTGTTCGCGGGATGCGCCAAGGCCACGACGCCCCTCACGCGTCCCGCCGCGGCCGGCCTGCCTCAACCCGATCGGATCATCGTGCACGACTTCGCGGTGACCGCGGCCGACGTCGCGCTCGACCGCGGACAGGGACCGCGGATGATGCGCGACACCGGCTCGGGAGCCCAGTCCGAGGAGGAAGTGCAGGTCGGGCGGGCGGTGACCAAGGCGCTCACCGACAACCTGATCAAGAACCTGCGCGAGCACGGCGTCAACGCGGAGCGGGCTGCCGAGGCGGCGCCGGCCGGGGCGACCACGGCGTCGATCGTCGGCGAGTTCCAGCGCGTGGGCCAGGGCGATGGGACGGTGCGCCGAATGATCGGGCTCGGCCTCGGCAGCAGCGAGGTGCGCACGCGCGTCCAGATCTACCAGGGCGGCGGGACGAACGTGAAGCTGGTCGCCGAGAGCGCGACCAAGACGAGCGGAAGCCTCAGGCCCGGCATGGCCGTCATGCTGCCCCTAGGCGCCGGGGCGGCGGCCTTCGCCACCACGCCGGTCGTCGCGGACAGGAGCGCGAGCGCCAGCGAGACGTTCTTCGCGACGGTGGAGGCGGACGCCAAGCGAACGGCCGAGGCCGTCGTCCAGCGAATCGGTGACTCCTACCAGCGGCAGGGATGGATCTGGCGTTAGCCGTCACAAGAGACGCGGCGGCGCTGGACCAGGGCTGAACGCGCTCGGTGTGGCGCCGGGTTCTCTCCTCGAGCCGGTTCGTCGTGATCGTCGGTGTGCTCGGTACGTTCGTCGGCGCGCTGACGCTCGTGCTCTACGCGGCCGTCGAGGTGACCCACATCGTGCGCGAGACGGTCCACGCGGGGGTGATGCTGTCCCTGACCCGCTGGTTCGGAGTGACCGAAAGCGCCGCGGAGCGGAGCCTCGCCGGAGAGCAGTCGGACATCAAGGAGATCGTCGAGAAAGTTCTCTTGTTGCAGGCGAATGCGGCCGCCCAACAGCGCCGGCCGCTCGCCCGTGGAACGCATGCGAAGGGTGTCTGCGCCCGAGCCCAATTCGAAGTCCTTGACCTTACCGTCGGACGCGACCTCGCGCTGGCGGCGCGGCTCGCGAGGGGGATGTTCGCGACGCCCGGCGTGTATCCCGCGATCGTGCGGTTTGCGAACTCGGATCCGAAAGTAAACTCTGACTCCAAGGCCGACGTCCGGTCGTTGTCGTTCTCGGTCGACCTCACTCGGGATGGTACGGCTGCTCCTGACGCGAAGGTTGGCCGACAGGATTTCTCGCTGCAAAACGCGACGACGCTGCCCATCAACGACGCGCGTGCATTTCTGGCGACCATGAAGCTCCTTACGGCATCGAACCCGGCCGCCGGACTGTGGTCCCTGCCGTTCAGGGACAAGTTGAGAGTCCTGAGGACCCTCGTGCTGGCACAATTGCAGGCACGCCAGAGCATGAAACCCTATCAGCAACGGCGCTATTGGAGCACCGTACCGTTTCGTCACGGACCGATCGATGTCGTGAAGCATTCGGCGACACCATCTCCGGACAATCCGGCGCGTCCTCTGCAGAGGAGCCGCCCGAACGCACTGCAGGACGAACTGATCCGACACCTCGAGGACGATAGCAAGATGAGCGCCTTCGACTGGGCGCGGCCGGCTAGCGCGTCAGAAGGTCGGCGTATCGACGGGCGGCGTCGGTGTCGCCCCGTTCGCGGAGATAGCTCGCGAGCGCCGCCAGCACCTCGCGATCGGCCGGCCGGCGCCGGTGAGCCTGCTCGAGCACGGCGACGGCTCGAGTCGGCGCGCCCGTGTCGTGCAGGGCCACCGCGTACACGTAGGCGAAGCGCGTCGATTCCGGCGCCCGCTCCGAGGCGCGACGGAGAAAGTCGATGGCGGCCGCGCGATCGCGCTGGCGCACGCGACGCAACCCGAGGGCGTGGAGCGCCTCTGCGCTGTCCGGCGCGACCCGGAGCGCCTGCTGCAGGAAACGCTCGCCTTCGTCGTCGCGTTGCAACGTTCGCATGAGATCGGCCATGTTGACCATCGCGGGAACGAAGCGGGGATCGATGACGAGCGCCTGCTTCAGCTGCGACTCCGCCTCGTCGGGGCGGCCGAGGCGCGCATGAAGCGCGGCGAGATTGACGTGCGCTTCGGGGCGGTCGGCGTTCACGTTCTCGGCGGCGATCAACTCGGCGACGGCCCGATCGAAGCCGGCGCGCTGCTCCGCGGAGAGCGACTCTCGCGGAGCGTCCGCCAGCGCGTGGGCCGCGGCGAGCCGTACCGCGCGCACGGGGTCGTTCAGCGCGGCCGCAGCACGCGCCGGCCTCTCCGCCGGGGCAAGCGCCTCCAGCGCGGCGATCGCCGTCGCCCGCACCAGGGGATCGGCATCGCGGACCGCCGCCTCCACCACCGGTCGCGAGCGGGGGCTCAGGTATCCCCGCAAGAGCTGGAGCGCCGTCGCCCGGGCGATGCCGGGCTCGTTCAGATCGCTCGCCAGTGCCGCGAGCGAGGGCTCGGCGTTCGCGAGGCCCCGCCGCCCGGCGTCGATGGCGTGGGCGAAGTGCGGGCGCCGGGCCGCGGTCACCGGCCCATACCAGCGCACGATCTGCTCGGCCGCCCACGCGGGCTGCCGGTCGCGGTGGCACTGCGTGCACGTATCGGGCGTCTGCAGAGCCGTCGCCAGGTCCGGCCGCGGAATGCGGAAGCTGTGATCGCGCCGCGGGTCGACCACCATGTAGGTCCGCGACGACATGTGACACGCCACGCAGCGCGCCGCGTCGGAGCCCACCGTGTGATGGTGGTGCGCCACGCTGTCGAATCTGGCGGGCGCGTGGCACTGCGCGCACACGGCGTTGCCGTCGGCGCGCAGCGCGAGCGTGTGCGGCTCATGACAGTCCGAGCACGTCACGCCCGCCCGGAACATGCGGCTCTGCACGAACGAGCCGTACTCGTAGACCTCGCCCAGGATCTGCCCGTCGGCGTGATAGAGCCCGGCGTCGAGCAGCGCCGGGACGTGCGTGTCGAGCAGCGGCCGGCTGTACGCGTAGGCATCGACGATCGGCCGACGACGCGCGTGGCAGCGCGCGCACGTATCCACCTGCGCGGTCGTGCGAGGCGCTCCCGTCCACTCCGCGATACCGCGTGATTGGTCTCGGATCATCCAGCTCCCGTCGCCGCGGCCGAGGCGTACGGGCAGTCCGGTTGTCCCTGGCGCCGGCTTCGCCGCGCCGGCGCGTCGCTTCGCTGCCCAGGCGACGTGCGCGGACCCCGGCCCGTGACACGCCTCACACGCCACCGTGACCTCGGCCCACGCGCTGGCGTATCGATTCCGCTCCGCGTCGTAGTTCTTCCGGAAGTCGGTCGAGTGGCATTCGGCGCACTGGTAATTCCAGGTCTGCTCGCGCCCGGTCCAGTGGACGGGATCAGCGCCCGTCAGCCGTTCCCCCGGATAGAGATGAAACCAGCGCTGCCCGCCGGCGCTCTTGGGACGTGTGTCCCAGGCGATCCCGAGCGCCTGCAACCGCCCGTCTGGAAAGGGAACGAGGTACTGCTGAAGCGGCCGGGCGCCGAAGGTATAGGTGATCTCGAAGTCGGCGAGCTTCCCATCGCGGCCGTCGGTCCGGACGAAGAACTTTCCGTCTCGCCGCGAGAAGGTCGAATTCACGCCCTGCTGCGAGAACCGCGAGTCGCCGAAATCTCCCAGAACCGATTCCGTGCTCGCCGGCTGCATCGCGCGCGCGTGGTCGGAGCCACGGTACGCCGCGGTCTCGTTCGGATGGCACCCGGCGCACGCCGCCGTGCCCACGAAGACGGGTGACGTCGCTGCGCGTGGCACAGCGGGCGCCTCGGCGCGCTGGCAGCCGAGCGCGAGCAGGCCGACCAGCCCGCCGAGCGACGCGAACAGTCTCAGGTTGGGAATCTCTACCTTCTAGCGGCGGCGTGGCGGCACGGATATGAGACTTAGGTCCGATGGGAGACATGGCGTGCGCGCGACAGACTACCGCTCGCATGCCCGGACGCGCCGATCCCTTCGCACCCGTCCTGCTCGCGCTGGCCGTCATCGTCCTGGCGGCCGCGCTCGGCCGGCGGGCCGCAGGCCTGCTCGGCGCGCCCGCCACCCTCATGCTCGCGGTCATGCTCTGGCCGTCACCGGCGTTCGCGGGCGAAACCATCGAACAGATCAAGTCGCGCCGCTCGCTGCGCTGCGGCGTGAGCGAGGGGGTCGTCGGCTTCTCGGTCAAGGAGCCCTCAGGGCGCTGGTCGGGACTCGACGCGGACTTCTGCCGCGCGGTGGCCGCCGCGGCGCTCGGGGATCCGGAAAAGATCACGTTCGTTCCGCTCCGCGCCTCGGCGCGGTTTCCCGCGCTGCAGCTGGGCGGCATCGACCTCCTGGCGCGGAACACGACGTGGACGCTGAGCCGCGAGGCCGGCCTCAAAGTGGTCTTCGCCGGCGTCTCGTTCTACGACGCACAGGCGTTCATGGTTCCGGCGGCGAGCAGCGTGAAGTCCCCGGCGCAGCTCAAGGGCGCGACCGTGTGCGTCGAGAAGGGCACGACCAACGAGCGCAACCTTGTGGACTACTTCGCGGCGCGGAGCCTCAGTGTCACGCCGCTCGTCATCGACTCGACGATCGAGGTGGCCGAGGCGTTTTTCGGCGGCCGGTGCGCGGCGTATACCGCGGACGCTGCGCACCTCGCCGCCGCGCGGCTGCGCGCGCCGGAGGGCCGCGCCTTCCGCATCCTTCCCGAACGCATCTCGAAGGAGCCGCTCGCGCCGGCGGTGCGGAGCGGCGACGACGACTGGCTGACGCTGGTGCGCTGGGTGCTGTTCGCGCTCATCGCCGCCGAGGAGGACGGCATCACGCAGGCCAAGGCGCGCGCGATGGGCGGGGGTGGCGGGCTCGGTATCGAGCCGGAGCTCGGCAAGGCGCTCGGCGTGGACGCCGACTGGGCCCTGCGCGCCGTCCAGAGCGTCGGGAATTACGGCGAGATGTTCGACCGCAACCTCGGGCCCGGGAGCCTCCTCAAGCTCGAACGGGGCCTGAATCGACTCTGGAAGCACGGCGGGCTCATGTACGCGCCGCCGATGCGCTGACGGGCGCTACCCATGAGCGACACCCAGATCTACTTGACGCTCGCCGTGTTCGGCGCGGTGATCCTGGCCATCGCCTTCGACGTGATCGACATGGCGGTCGCGACGCTGTTGGGGTTGAGCGTGCTGATCGCGACGGCCGTCCTGAACGAGCAAGACATCGTCGCCGCCATGAGGACGGCCGGAGCGCCGCTCGCGCTGCTGTTCGGCGGCATGGTCGTGGCACGCACGCTTGCCAGCACGGGCATCTTCGACCGCGTGGGCGCGCTCTATCTGCGCGCGACGCGGGGCAGCGGCAGGCGCTTCCTGCTGCTCCTCGTCGCCCTGGTCGCGCCCCTGTGCGCCTTTCTGCCGAACGCCACCACGGTGATTCTGCTCGCGCCGATCATCATCAAGGTCGCCGACGCGCTCGAGGTGGATTTCGTTCGCCCGATGGTGCTCACGGCCATCGTGAGTAATTCGGCGGGACTGCTGACGCTCGTCGGTGATCCCGCGACGTTCCTCGTCGGCAGCTCGATCGGCATGAGCTTCGGCCGATACCTGCGAACCGCGAGCCTGGGCGGCGTCATGTCCGTCATGGTGGTCGTGGCGCTGCTGCCGGTGCTCATGCCGGATCTGTGGCGCCTGCGGCGGCCGTTGCCGCCGGCGGAGCCGGCGAAGCCGCTCGAGCGGCCCTGGTTCGCGGTGCTCGCGGTCGCCGTCTTGGCCCTGATGCTCGCGCTGTTCCTGCTCGGCGAGCGGCTGCCGACGCCCATCCTGCCGCCAACGGTGGCGATCATCGCCGCCGCGCTGGCGCTGCTCCTGATCTATGGCGCGAAGGTCGAATCGGTGGACCAGGTGCTGCACGACATCGACTGGAAGACGCTGGTGTTCCTCGCCGGCATCTTCTGCCTGGTGCAGGGAATGACGAAGACCGGGCTGCTCCAGCAGGTCGCGGTCAAGCTCTACGGATGGGCCGGTGCCGAGCTCACGGTCGTTGGACTCGCGTTGATTTTCGGAATCGGACTGCTGTCGAGCCTGCTCGCCAACATCCCGGTGGTGGCGGCCTCCATCCTCATGGTCGAGGGCTACCTGGTGGCGGCCGCCGTGGTGCCGGAGACGGCCATGGCGGCGCACTTCGTCGATTGGCCGGCGCGCACTATTCCCGTGTTCGTCGCCATGATGTTCGGAGCGACGCTGGGCGGCAACGCCACGCTGATCGGCGCGTCCGCGAACGTCGTGACCGCTGGCATTTGCGCGCGCAACGGCCGACCGCTGACGTTCGTCACGTGGCTGCGGTACGGTCTGCTGGTCACGGCGTGCCAACTCGCGCTGGCCGCCGTGTACGTCCTCGCGCTCTTTCACTTCATGCGCTGAGGAGGCATCGTCGAGATGCTCGTCTAAGGGACGCGCTTCATGCTGACCATCGCGGTGCCGAAGCGGGCCTGGACGAGGCCCCACAGCTCGCGGTCACCGGCCCGATCGCGATCCTTCAGCGTGTACGCAATCCTATCGCCTCCCCGGTCCGCGCCCTCGAGCAGGATCCGGTCGCCCTCGAGGAGCGAGCTCTTACCGGTGTAGCCGTTGCTGGACGTCCATGTGCCGTCGGCGACGAACGTCACGGTGAAGTCCACGTCTCCCTGAGTCTTGGAAGCGGCGACCTGGTACCCGTTTCCCTGCCACGTGCCGACGAGCCACGAGGGCGCGGGGCCCTTCGGCTGGGCCTCTGACGATGTCGCGGGCGCCGTCCGTCCGGCACACCCTACCGCCGCGAACCTGGCGCCCACCGGTGTCTTGTCCAGGATCAGCACGACCTGGGCGGCGACGAGCGCGCTGACGACGAGGACGGACAGGGCGTAGAACTCGATATCGTACTGGGCAAGAATGAGCTTCTTGAGCGTCAGCACCATGCCGAAGCAGAACAGGAAATAGACGGTGACCACGCCCAGTTGCCGGAGCTCGTGCTTCGCCGCGGAGAGCCAGGTCATGGCCGATCCATTTGCGAACCGCACATGCACAACCTCTCCTTTTGATTCACGTCAACGCGCAGCAGGGCGGGCGGCCTCATGCGGGGCCGCCCGCGCTGAAGAGCATCGAGTCCCTTCGCGTGCCTACTTACCCATGGCCGCCCGCGCCGCCGCGATTTTCGCTTTCACCGCATCGAGATTGAAGCTCGCGCCCTTCTGCATCGGCGGGTACTCGACGGCCGTCATGATGAGCTTCTCGACCTGCTGCTGGACAAACACGAAGCGCCAGAATTCGTACTTGAACCAGTCGAAGTATTGCTGCGACCCGGTTTTCGTTCCGCTATCGGGCCAGCCCGTGCGCTCGAAAGGATCGAGGCGAAGGTTGGTCAGATAGGGCACGTCAGCCTTGGTCTTGTCACCCAGCCAGCCGCCGGGCTGGTCGATGAAGCGATACTTGAAGTCGCCGATGCGCACGGCGCCGAGCTCACTTTCCCCGAAGTACCAGATCTCCTGGCGATTCGACGGCCCCTTGCCGGTGATCATGTCCATCTGGTTGTAGCCGTCGAGATGCACCTTGTAGGTGCGATCACCCAGTTGCTTGCCCTTCTTCAGCTCGTCCGCAATATTCGGGTTCCCGGCAGCGGCCAGGAAGGTCGGGAACCAGTCGAGGCCGGAGATGATGCCGTTTTCGACCTTGCCCGCCGGCACCTTGCCCGGCCAGCGGATCATCGCCGGCGCACGGAAGCCGCCTTCCATGATCGTGCCCTTGGCCTGCGCGAACGGCGTCTGTCCGCCATCCGGCCAGGTGAAGACCTCGGTGCCGTTGTCGGTGGTGAACACGACGATGGTGTTGTTGTCCACGCCCATGTCCTTGAGCTTCTTCATCACGAGGCCGATGTCGTCGTCGAGCTGTGCCATGCCGGCTTCATGGATGGACCAGCCGTTCTTGGAGTTGCGCATCGCCTGGTACTTCGGCGACAGGTGCGTGACGATGTGCATGCGGGTCGGATTGAGCCACAGGAAGAACGGCTTGTTGTCGGCCTTGGCCTTTTCGATGAACTTGAGCGCGAGATCGCGAATCTCGTCGTCCACCGTCTCCATGCGTTTGGGGCACAACTCACCCTTGTCCTCGATCTTCTGTTTGCCGACCTTGCCCCAACGCGGATCGACGGCCGCGTCGTCGACGTTCGTCGCAAACGAATGGAGCATGTTCCGCGGACCTACCTTCGACCTCAGATCTTGTGGATAGTTCGGATGGCAGGGGTCTTCCATCGCATCGAGGTGATAGAGATAACCGAAGAATTCGTCGAACCCATGCACCGTGGGCAGGAACTCGTTACGATCACCCAGGTGGTTCTTGCCGAACTGGCCGGTGGCGTAGCCCAACGCCTTGAGCGCCGTGGCGATGGTCACCGCCTCTGCCGGCAGACCGAGGGCGGCGCCGGCCTGACCGACCGTCGTCATGCCGGTGCGGATCGGCAGCTCCCCGGTGATGAAGTTCGCACGACCCGCCGTGCAGCTCGCCTCGGCGTAGTAGTCGGTGAACAGCATCCCTTCAGCGGCGATTTGATCCAGGTTCGGCGTCCGGCCCGCCATCATGCCGCGGTGATAGGCGCCGATGTTCCAGATGCCGATGTCGTCGCCCATGATCACGACGATGTTTGGCTTCGGCTGTGCGGCCGCCGGCGCGGCGGTGAGCGCCGCGGCAGCCAACAGCGCGACCAGAGCCAGTAGCCCTCTTCGTGTTTTCCTCATCGCAGGTTCTCCTCGCATGGCTTATTCGTGCCCTCCAGACACACCGCTACCGAAACGCTCTGGTTCTACTTCGTATTGGCTGGATCCAGGTTCACCAGTCGCGGAGCGGACCTCGCAAGCCGCGGCGCATCGCCGTATGGTCGTCGACCCCGCCCAGCGCGATCCACTGGACTTAGGTCCTAGGGACGCGGATTCAACTCAGGTGGTCAACAGCTCAGGCGGTCAACGACCCGGGTGAAACCACCAGACGAGAGCAACGGAGGCGAACACCGCGGCCTCCATCAGGGTCGCCGCGAACAGCGCGATGCGTGAGCCATGATTCGGAGCGAACAGGCTCGAGAGAAGGAAGGCGAGAGCGAACAGCGGAGCGACCAGAATCCTGAGGCCGGCGAGGCCGGACCACATCTGAAGCAAGGAGCTGGCGCCGGCGGTCCGTGCGGCGACGAACGTGAAGAAGGCTCCCGCCGCCCTGACAGCGACCGCAAGAGCCGCGACGGAGAGCACGAGCCAGAACGCCCGATTGGGCCTGAGGAAGAAGAGCGCGGCGCTCGTTGGAAGGACGGCAGCCGCAGCAAACACCGCCAGGAAGAGCAGGCTGTCGCCGAAATCGTACATGGCGCCGTACGTCTGCCGGTCGGGCCCGCTGGTCGTGACCA
>Ga0137409_10002274_pt1 | contig 20700 bp, 10 predicted proteins | sample CZODoug1_16funga_FD_122059 | JGI IMG/M metagenome (GOLD analysis project Ga0137409, IMG submission 122059) | Vadose zone soil fungal communities from Angelo Coast Range Reserve, California, USA - CZODoug1_16fungal (Hybrid Assembly) | ecosystem: Environmental > Terrestrial > Soil > Vadose zone... | reverse complement strand
AAGCGTTTGCAGGCGGTCCTAATTGTCTTTTTCATTTTGTTCAGCGTGGTTCTCATCGCCACGCTCAAACAGAAGCCTGTGTACCGGGCTCAGGTGTTGTTAGAGATTCAAAAAGAAAATCCGGACATTCCGACCATTCAGGAGCTCTACGAGCTTGACAGCGTCTCCGATGCTTACCTGAGATCGCAGTACACCATCCTTGGGAGTGAGAGCCTGGCGCGCCGCGTCATTGACCATCTCGGATTGGACGCGCTTGGGGAGTTCAATTCTCCAAAGTGGTGGTCCTGGCGCAAAGAAAAGAAAGCACCCGCGGGGCAAGTGTTTGCCACCGGGCCGAGTCGTGCCAGTCGAGAAGTCTATCAGCGGGTCCTCGAGCGGTTTGAAGACCGGCTCAATATTAATCCGGTCAACCGTAGCCGGCTGGTGGCAATTCAGTTCGATTCCCACGATGCCGAACTCGCCGCGCGCGTCGCCAATAGTCTGGCTGAGAACTACGTGGAGCAAAACCTGGAAGCCCGGTGGGTGGCAACGCAAAAGGCTGCTGACTGGCTTTCGCAGCAATTGTTGGGCGTCAAGGGGAAATTGGAGGGATCGGAAGAGCAACTGCAGAATTATGCGAGGCGTAACGACCTGGTCTTTCTGGAGACTGACAAGGGTCCAAGCCGGAATGTCGAGAACGAACTGGTCCAGCAATTGCAGGAAGAGCTGACCAAAGCAGAAGCCCAGAGGTTCGAGAAAGAAGCTCTCTATCGCGTGGTGGAGGCAGGTGACTACGAGTCCTTACCAAGGATATCTGAAAACAAGGTGATTCAGGACCTAACGGAGCGTTTGGCGGAACTCAAGCGAGAATACGCCCGGCTATCCACAACGTTTAATGAGGACTATCCCCGCGTAAAGGAGATCCAGAGCCAGGCCGATGAAATCGCTGCCGCGATCCAAGAACAGCGCAAAAGCGCTGCCAATCAGATCACAAACGACTATCTCGCCGCGGTCCGGCGGGAGGACTTGGTCCGGCAGGCACTCCGCGGGGAGCAAAAAAATATGAACCAGGTGGCCGCGCGGGCCGTGCAATACAACATTCTCAAGCGCGAAGTAGACACAAATAAGCAGTTGTATGAAGGGCTCTTGCAACGGTTGAAAGAAGCAAGTGTTTCCGCCAGCTTGAAGGCCAGCAACATCCGCATCGTAGATTCTGCCGAACCGCCCGCGAAGCCGCTGAAGCCGAATATCCCGCTGAATCTGGGCGTAGCCGCAATCCTTGGATTGGGGCTGGGTATTTGCGCTGCTTTCTTCCAGGAAAGACTGGACGACACCTTAAAAGGCACCGACGACGTAGAGAGGGTGCTTGGCCTGGCAGCCGTAGGTCTGATCCCCACTGTTCCACAGCTAAATGGCAATCACCACGGCATGCACAAGTTGCTGGAAAACAGCAAAGCTCTAAGCCACAAAGAAAATGGGAACGGCCGGAGGCCGGCTGCGGCGTGGCATCGAATTGATGCGGAAGGACCCCAGCATACACCGCTGGTCGAAGCGTTTCGCAGTCTGCGAACGTCGATCTTGCTATCGACCGCCGATCGCCCTCCTAGTACGTTGCTTGTCAGCAGCACGCAACCCGGAGAGGGCAAGACCACCATCGCCAGCAATCTGGCCATTGCTCTCGCACAAGTCGGCAACCGAGTCTTGCTTGTGGATGCGGATTTGCGATCCCCTTCGCTGCACAGACTATTCGGAACGCAAGAGAATCTGGGTCTCGTCAGCTGCCTCGCAGGTCGTCAGGACTGGCGCACCGTTGTACGCCCCTCGGGATCGCCTGGCCTCGATCTGCTGTTTTGCGGGCCTGTACCTCCAAATCCATCGGAACTTCTCTCTTCCCGAAGCATGGGAGCGTTGCTCCGATCCGCGCGGGAACAATACGAGTTCATCATTCTCGATTCGGCGCCCATGCTGGCGCTGGCGGACAGCCGCATTCTCGCCACACAGGTTAGTGGCGTCCTGCTGGTGGTGAGGAACGCGACGATACCCCGCGAACAGGTAAAGCAAACGCTATCCGGCATCCGCAGCGTGGGTGCGAATGTTGTTGGAGTAGCGTTGAACAGTGTGGACCTCCACACCATTGGTTATTACAACTACACTGCGGATGGACCGCCTGGCGGCATTCCCGCCGAGTGAGGTTTCCTGGAAGTGGATTCTCAGGGTACTCTAAAACAGCAGAAGTGAGCCGCGGCTCTCGTGTGAGGCTTTTTGTGCTTCGAATTGCCGAAGCCGGTCTCAGCATCGCCATCTGGATTGCGGTGCTGGCGTTTGGCGGCACCTCACCGCCTTTTTTTTTCATCACTCAAGTAATCATTCTTGGGCTGGGGGTCGTACTTCTATCGGCAAATCTGCGCACACCTCTTGCCGCCGTCCGTTTTCCGCTGCTTGCCCCACTCTCTCTCATTGCCTTGGTACTGCTGCAAATCCTTCCATTCCCTGCTTTTCCTGGCTTGCGGGTCGGGTCATTGCGCTATGCGTTTGCGGGCCATACCGGCTATACGCTCAGCGTCGCCCCGTATCAGACTGTTTCCCACCTTCTTCTGTTAGTCACCTATTTGACGGCCTTCTATCTAGTTCTGTTCGTCTGCGAATCCAGAGACGCAAAGAAGCGGCTTGTTTATGCTCTCATTGCGTTGGGAGGGTTCGAGGCTTTCTACGGTTTGCTGCAATATCTGACCGGGTGGCAACAGATTTTTGCTTATGTGAAGAAGTATTACGTGGAGGACGCCACCGGAACTTATATCAATCGCAATCATTTTGCGGGCTTGTTAGAAATGGTGCTGCCATTTACGTTAGCTCTTGGATTGCGCTTGGCTGGCAAACTGCGCCGTGCAGCTCAGCGCAGTGAAGCAAAGGTGCGCAGCATCTTATCCGCCGCGGAACTGCTTCCCTTGGTTTGTTTGCTCTTTCTGGCCGTCGTCATTTTCACTGCGCTCGTCTTCTCGCGCTCGCGCATGGGAATTCTTTCTGCCCTTGCTTCGCTCATTGTCGTTTTGGCTCTAGCCGGAAATTCCTCGCTGCCGAAGCGGACTCGAGTTGTGGTCGCCGCGCTGTTTTTCCTCGGCATCATCGGAATTGTGGCTTGGGTGGGAAGCGATCCTGTGATCACGCGCTTTGAGATTCTTGGACAGGAATACACTCAAACTGGCCAGAATCGCATTTCTATCTGGCGTGACACCCTTAAGTTGATTCGCCAGCATCCCTTGCTGGGTACGGGTTTGGGCACGTTTTCCGTGGCTTATACTTCCGTGCAAACCGCTTTCCTCAAGCAGCTCGTGGATCACGCCCACTGCGACTATTTGGAAGTGGTCAGTGAACTTGGGGTGCCGGGAGGCATCTTGGTGTTTGGTTCGATTTTCTGGATCCTCGCACGTGCCGTACGGCGCTACCGCGAGGCGGAAGATCGCTTTGACGCTGCTGTTTGTCTTGGTTGCATCGGAAGTATCGCCGCCATCTTGATGCACAGTTTGGCCGACTTTAATTTGTACATTCCCGCCAATGCGCTGGTCTTCGTCGTCACACTTGCTTTGGCTTGGATGGGAAGTTGATTCCTCTTGCTCGCGGATCGACGGAAGGCCGATTATTTGGAAGCCAGCGTCGGCCTGCATCTTGCATTCGAATCGGACTCCTGCCCCTGCTTTTTGTTCACGGAGTTTTGCTGCAACCGAACGGCCAGGAAGTAAGAACTACCTATCTGGCACGGCGAGGAGATTGAGAAAATATACGAACAATGGAAAACCGGCCCACAGACAGAAGTTCCGGTATATCTTTAATAAGCGCTCCGTTGAGCGTTTCAAATTGCCCTGCTAAGGTATCCGTCGTCGGCTTCTAATACGATTTCCAGGATAATAGACGATGCTATTAACGATTCGTATATCATTCTGTCCGCGAACGGCTCCTAAAGAGTTATAGAAATGAGTATGTAGATAATCGACTGCGATGCGAAACCCAAAGGCAGGGGAAAGCCGGTATTCAGCGCCGCCTCCAAACACCCATGCGGGATATTGAACGTGTCCTATATTCAACCCACCTTTTCCGTTTGGGAAGGGTCCGGTAACCCTTGCCCCGCCGACCAGTAGATGAGCGAATGTGCTCAGCAAGTTGCCATTCGAGGGATAAAACACGGGACCAACCAGGTAGCTGAGCACGCTCATGGGACGTCCGTTACTGTAGACGTTCGGGGCGCGCTCATAGCCAAGGTCCAATTTTGCCCCAAAGCGCTCGCCGGAATCTGCGGAAACGTTAACGTTCATTCCGCCCAGAACGGCACGCCCTGACGATGGTAACCCGAGACTGGTAACAGAATACCCGGCGCTCATGTTCCATGCGGGAGCGTAACCGGCGGGGAGGGCGGGGGGTTGTTTTATTGGCCGCATGGATAGAAACGCAGGAGCTGGTTGCACCAGTACTAGAATTGGCATCGGCGCGGGACTTGAAGCCGTCGTCATGGTCGTCACGTCCGAAGCTGGCGCGAAATCTTGTGCCCCAGTGAGGTCTTGCCCGGGAGGGGCAGGCTGGCCGGACGCAGGATGGTCTTGCGCTGTGATCGACATTGGCCAGATCAAAAGAGAAAAAGCGATCTTGAACACCATTCGCATGAGTAGACCTAGGGTTGGGCAGGAACGCTACGCTCCGCCTTGCGGCGGCCAGATCATGCACTTACAGACTCTTTTTATAACGAGCTGAGTTGCCTGAACAATCAGGTAAACCCCTTCTTTGTAGCCCGGAACATCACTGAATCGGCCGGGAAGGTACAGCGAATTGTCCACCTCCCGTACTTTGTCGAGTGAATCTGCATGCGCAGCGAATGTTTTAGACGGGGAAGGTTCGAGTGAATGGAGAAACGAGGCGGATGCGGTAACCGAATACCTACGCCATGCGTAGTAACATCGAGAGCTTATGATGCCAAAAGGCAACGCTTCCGCCGTGCGCGCCGAACGCGTCTCGCGCCACTATCAGATGGGTTCCGCGCTGATTCGAGCGGTGGATGACGTCACACTCGAGGTCCGCGCCGGGGAATTCCTGGCGCTGCTCGGAAGTTCCGGGTCGGGGAAGTCTACGCTTTTAAATCTCATGGCGGGCCTGGATCGCCCCACTTCCGGCGCCATCTTCGCGCAGGGCCGTAATCTTTCCGAGATGAACCCGCTCGACCTGGCGCGCTATCGCAGCCGCACCGTCGGCATGGTTTTTCAGTCTTTCAACCTCCTTCCGCGCATGACCCTCGAGGAGAACGTCGAGCTGCCCTTGCGTCTCGCCGAGGTGGATCGCGGTGAGCGCGCGGGGCGGGTACGGGAAGCTCTGGAGCGCGTGCGTCTCGAAAAGCGTTTGACACATCGCCCCAGTGAACTTTCCGGCGGGGAACAGCAACGCGCCGCGCTGGCGCGGGCGCTGGTGAATCGCCCTACCCTGCTGCTGGCCGACGAGCCGACGGGCAATCTCGACAGCGCCAGCGGTGAATCCGTCATGGTGTTAGTGCGCAAAATCCAGCAATCGCTCGGAATGACCATCGTGCTGGTCACGCACGAACGTCCTCTCGCCGAGAGATTTGCCGATCGCATCGTCTCTGTTGCCGACGGCAAATTGGCGAGCGACGCGGTGCAATCGTGAAAGCTGGCGACCTCGGCGAACTCGCTCTCCGCAACCTGCGCGAGGCCATCTTGCGCAACTCACTGACCACGCTGGGAGTCGCCGTCGGCGTGGCCTCTCTGGTCGCCATGCTTTCGCTTGGCGTCGGCCTGCAAGAGCTGGCCTCGAAGCGCCTGGCCAATTCCGGTTTATTTGATACGGTGCTCGTTACCTCGCGTCGCAATCTGCGTGATTTCAACCGTCCCTCGGCGGAAAAATCTGCATCCCCGCAAAAACTGCGATCTCTCGACGAAGACGCCCGCAAGGAAATGGAAAGCTTGCCGAATGTCATCGAAGTCTATCCGCAGATTCGCTTCCCCACGGAAGTGCGTTACGCGGGCAATCCCTATGCCACGGTCGTGGCGGGCGTGCCTGCTTCAGCCCGTGGGAATGGCGCCTACGATGGCATGCAGGGCAGCTTTTTTTCGAGCCCGGCCGCCGACGAGGGTATTCTGCAGATCGAATTTGCGAAGGACTTATCCGATCAGCCTTCCACGCTGATCGGCAAGGAGCTCGTGGTGCGCTACGTCGAGCGCCAGCCGCTCGCGCCCCAGCGTGCACCGACGGATCCACCGAGCGCCAGAAATGTCGACCGCTCCGCGATAACATCTCCTAATGACAGTGCGAGCGAAGGTTTTTCCATTGTTCCTCGAGAGAAGAAACTCCGGATTGTCGGCATTGTCGAGACCGAACCGGCCGCCGGGTTTGCCGGTTACGGTAACGGCCGCTTGTTCATGCCGCTTGAGGTTGCGTCGGCGTTGCGGGCGGCACAGGTGAATGATTTGCGGGATGCCGTGCGCACATCGAACGGCAAACCCAGCTATGCAAACCTAACCGTTCGCGCCAAGAGCCCCTCCCAGGTGGAAGCGATTGAAACCTCCATCAAAAACATGGGCTTCTCCACCTTTTCCTTGCTCGACGCCACCCGCAATTTGCGCCTCTTTTTCACTATCTTCGATCTTCTCCTCGCCATCTTCGGCAGTTTGGCGCTCACCGTAGCCACCATCGGTATTATCAACACTCTGGTGATGGCCATTCTTGAGCGCCGGCGCGAAATCGGAATCCTCAAAGCACTCGGCGCCGCCGACCGGGACGTGAAACAGCTCTTCTTCGTCGAAGCCGGAGTCATGGGTCTGCTGGGCGGGGTCTTCGGCGTGGGTATCGGCTGGCTCATCGGCAAAGCCGTGACCTGGGGTACGAATGTCTATCTACAGCGCCAGAATTTGCCCCCGGCCCATGTGTTCTCCGTGCCGTGGTGGCTGGTCCTGAGTGCGATTGCCTTCGCCATCGTCGTGAGTCTCGCCGCCGGACTTTATCCCGCAACGCGCGCCGCGCGTCTCAACCCCGTCGAGGCTCTGCGGTATGAGTAAATCCCGGCTCCTTCCTGGGGCTGCGCTGCTCTTGGGTTGCCTCGCCTTGCCTCGCCTCGTTTTCGCCACCGGCCGGGCCGAATGTCTTTCCGCACCTAGCAAAATCCTGGGTCATCCCGTCGCTTACTGCGTGCTCCTGCCACCCAGCTACGACGCGGAAAAGACGCGCCGCTATCCCATTCTCTATCTTCTTCACGGCCTCGGTTACAACGAGCAAATGCTCATCCATTCCGGCGGTTTCAATCTCGTCGAGGACCTTTGGGAGCGTCATCAGCTCGGTGATTTGCTGATCGTCACACCGGATGGGGGTTCCAGCTTCTACATAAATTCCCGCGACGGCCACCGTCGTTATGAGGATTTCTTTCTCCGGGAATTTTTGCCGCAGATCGAGAAACGATATCGCGCCCAGGAGGGGCGCGCCACTCGGGGCATCGCCGGAATTTCCATGGGCGGATACGGCGCGCTGCATCTGGCCTTCCGCCATCCGGAGCTCTTCGGCTCACTTGGCGCCCACAGCGCGGCCCTGCTTGAGAAACTTCCCACAGTCACAGTCAGCGATTCCCGCCAGCTAGCCAGGTCGCGGATTCTCGGTGACGTATTCGGCTCACCGATCGACCCCGTCTTCTGGAAACAGAACGACCCGCTGACCCTCGCGCGCACCGCGAGTCTCGCCGGATTGCAGATCTACTTTGATTGCGGTTCGGAAGATGATTTTGGTTTCGACGCCGGCGCCGTGGCTCTGGACAAAATGCTTGGCTCGCGGCACATTCCCCGCGAGTTCCACCTCTACCCCGGCGGTCACAACTGGATCTACGTGGCAGAACATTTGCCCGCTCTGCTCCAATTTCATTTTCGCGTATTCGAATCAGCCTCGCGTCGGCGCAATTCCCCACAATAATTTTGCGGCTCATTTGTGTGGCGTCCATATATCGAGAGCGCTCTAGAGCATGTTACTCACCTTCTACAAGCGACACGCGAAGCGCAAGATCAAATTGAGGAAGAATTCTTCGCGCGGCGGACCCCAGCAGACCGGAAATACAGTCTCGCGGTCCTTCTCTTGGGGCCGACACAAGCTCCCGTACCCCAGGGTTTTCGGGTCAGCGGAAATGCGACAAGCGCTAAGGAAATGAGAAATCCTTTTCATATTCTGGCTGATTTCTTAGGGTGCTAGCTTATCCGACCCGGTAAATGTTGCAGAGTTTCACCCATGCTCGTAGACACCGCCGGGGATAAAACGGGTGGATCTATGGCAGGGTGTTCCCGGCAGTAGCGATAAACAGTGTCCTCATCGCGGCAGCCAAAGATTTCAGCGCGGCCGCGAGCGCTATCTGTTCCTCATAGCCGTCTGTGGTGATTGCAGTTGCCTGAGTCGCAGGCTGACGACCTGCTCTGCGGCGCTAATTTTATCTTTCAACAGCTCAGGCTGAGTTTCAGCCATTGCCTGTGGGTAGTGGTTCTGCCACAGCGGATATTTCAGAATCCAGTGCGGGTGAAGTTAAGATTTGCCAGATGTTTAGGGCCCGGTCTGCGTCGTTCAGCCTGCAGAACGTCCTGGAGATGGAGTACTTATACTTAAAGGCGCTGATGCTGGGAATGGCGTTTGCTTTTGGTCTGGGCGGCACCTGGCCCGCAGGCTACTGGAGAGTCTTCTCGGACAGGAGGAGCAAGCAAAACATGAAGAGCCGCAACCGTTGTGAAGTCAGGTAGGTCTTTGGCCGGCGGAGAGTCAAGCGTTGTTAGGCTCGTTCACTCGCTCGGTTTCGAGAAGGATTGGCCGCTTCGAGCATCGCTACAGGAAAGTATTGGAACAGCTCGGCTAGACGTAAGGACGGTTGCCCGCTGGGGGACTTGCTTGCTGACAGCTCTTCGCCAGTGAAGACGTTCTGCCACAAGGCGGGTGCCGTGGCGGGCAAGAGAAGGTGGGTATCTCCCCAAAACTGGGGTTGGCTTGGGGAGTTCTCTACGGCCCCGGCACTTGCCAGCCACTTTGGGAATGCAACGAGCAGCCATTCTCCTTCTTTACGCCGGCAATACACCGAAACATTCTCCTGGCGGATACCTGATGCTGTGGCTAGCGAAAAGTCGCCCTGCGAAAATAGCTTTCCGTGCCTCCGCCGATAGTTCAGCGCCTTCCAAATGAGGTACAGCTTGATCCGGCCATCGCGCCAGCTTTTTGCCAGTCTGTCCGTAACACAAATCAGCTGGGCCGCTTTGCCCTGCTGCATTCGGGCTAGCGCCCCTTTGCGTTTCCTAAAGTCGACGGGCTGCCGATTATCAGGATCGACGAGGCGAAAATCCCAGAGCTCGGAACCTTGGTAAAAATCCGGAATACCAGTAGAGATGATTTTTAGGAGTGTTTGGCTCAAACCGTTGATCATGGCGCAGTACGCGATGTGGTCGTGAAACGTCGCGAAGTCCCTGAGGAAGGCATTGTCTCTCCGCGAGTCAAGGATTTCCGCGATAAAGCTTTTGAGCGCGTCTTCGTGTGGGAGATTCGGCAAAGTCCAGCGGGTATGAACCTTGGCTTCGCGCGTAGCTTTTATGGCGTAGGCTTGCAACCTCTGACTGGCCGCGGCGCGCTCTTCGGCGTCGAATGGCCACATGCCAATGAGCGTTTGATACAAGAATGTTTCTTCGTTGCGGTCAGGCACGGGCTGCCCCTGAATCACTTTTCTGTGGCCGGCATTCAGCTTAGACCAGCAATGTAGATGGCGCTCCCAGTCTTCAGGAATTTCAGAAAGAACATTGATGCGTGCCCGGACATCTTCGGATCGCTTTGTATCGTGGGTAGTGCTGGCATTCAGAGATTGCGGCCATCTCTGTGATCGCTCTTGTACCAGCTCATGGAATAGTTCCGGTGATGCCGCGGAGGGCCGGGGATCTCCGCCGACCTCGTTGAGAGAAACGAGCGGGTTGTAAACATACAAAAACGTGTCCTCGAACGATTTGGCCATGATGGGGCCGGTGAATTGTTGCCAGCGGATTACGAACGCAAGCCTTGCCTCGCGCTGTGCTGGGAGAAGATGCGGGTGATTCCGTAGTAAAAAAACGTCTCTGATGAAAGCGAAGCTCTGGGGATGAAGTTGCGGCTTGAGCGCCTGTGCTTCGGCTAACGCTTGCTCGATTACCGCTTGGTCTTCTGGAGACAACTCGAGGTTTCGAATGTAGGTCCGATATACGCCGAGACATGCAGTAGTTTCGTTCAGCGCCTGGGTCAACTCGAGGAGCGGGACGTCTCGCGCATAGCGGTCTTGGCTGGCCAGCATGGCCATGTGATTACCGAGCGAACGGAGTTCCGCGCCAAAAAGGGTAGACATCACGAGTTTCTTTGCCTGATACAACAGGTCGCGGTAGTCGACCTGTCTGTCGAGGAAATCAAAGTAGATTCGCTCGAGGGACTGTGCTCCTTTCGGGTGGACAAAGAGACAGTTCACTGCGTTCAGAAAGTCGTAGCCCGTGGTCCCCGCGACCGGCCAATCGCTTCGTAACCTCTCGTTGCGGGCGAGGATTTTCTCGACATAGACCGGGATCCGCTTTGATTCCGCTGATGGCGCAGGCTGGGCAATCCGCTCGTTGAGGCGATTCAAGTAGCCGAGGGGGTCCCGAAGACCGTCTATGTGATCGATCCGTAAGCCGGAGACGGCGTTTTGTTCAACTTGACGAGCGACCTGAGAGTGCGTGGATTCGAATACGAGCGGATCTTCGACGCGAGCGCCGACTAGATCGGTGATGGTGAAGAATCGGCGGTAATTGATCTCCTGATTCAAGTTTTGCCAGTACGCCAAAACATAAAACTGTTCCGCCAGGAGCCGCTCGAGCGGTGAGAAGCTCGCAGGATTGCTTTGGACTCCTTCAAAGTCTTTCAAATTATCGAGAAGAAAGGCGTGGACGTCCGCGTTGGCCGAAACCAGTTGGCGCAGGCGTGCTACCAGCTGTTCGAATTGAAGGCGCTTTTCACCCATCGTGGCTGTAATTGCGCTTGCGGTCTTGCGGTCCGACAGAGAGACTGCGGCGGCGGCGATCCCTGCGTACTCCTGGAATGCGGGCGAATCTTCACCCAATTTTGTTTTGAGGTCATCCAGGCGGTGCTCCAGAATCCGCCGGTAGCTTCGCGGGGAGAGGGGGAAGAGCCATTCGAAATATTGAACGTTGAATTTTCCCTCAGCGTAAATCAAAGCAAGGTCCTGGTTCTCCAGTACCTCCGCGAAAGGGCGTCCTAAGAAGGGAAGCAGGATTTTGCCTTCGAGAGCACGCGAATGCCAATCGATATCGAAATAGGACGCATAAACGGATTCGGGCCCGTGCTCCAGGACGTCCATCCACCAGGCGTTTTCGCTGCTGGCGGCCATGTGATTGGGAACGATGTCCACAATCAGGCCCATGCCGCGCTTTTCGAGTTCCTCGTGGAACGCTTGGAAGTCGGCTTCGGTGCCCAGTTCAGGATTCAAATGGCTAGGATCGATAACGTCGTAGCCGTGACTGCTGCCATGCCGGCTGCGCAAAATAGGAGAAGCGTAGATGTGGGTCACACCCAGGTCGCAAAAATAATCGAGCAGGTCTGAAGCATCGCGGAAGGTAAAGTCTTTATTGAATTGCAGACGGTACGTGGCGGAAATCGTTGTGCTAGCCGGCATGTTGTCCTAGGCATGGATATGCAATTTTTTCCGGATCATGGCGAGCTCGTTCAAAGTACTTCGGGCAGCGGCATCGTCTTTCTCGGCTTGGGGACGCAGTTCGTCCATGGTTTGGATGAGCGGGCGGAAACAGAAATTCTGCACTTCCCACAGGTTGACCGGGAAAGGAAGAGTAGCGGTAAATTCCAGGAGCTTTCGGAAGCTCTGCGCGCGGTCGATATCGGCAGGCTGGCCCGCGAAAGCATCTGCCTCTTTTTCCAGACGAGTCCGCAAGGCGTATTCCAAACCGCTAACGTCAAGTTTCACCCTGGTTGCAGCTGCCTCCTTCAAAGAACTCTGAATGCCGTCTATATCCAATTCGGGCCGTTCAATGGCTTGCTTGAGCTGGCTATTCAGGGCAATTTCGGCTGCCGATTGAAAGGCGGCAGGAATGGGAATGCCCAAATTATTCAGGAAGTGGATGAGGGGCGCGTGGTTCTCGAATATTTCACGGTACGCGGCCGAAGCTGATGCCAGAGAATCATTGAGAACGTTATTGACAATCTTTCTCTGCTCGTCGCGGAAGAGGGTGCGGAGTGAGAAGGGGCTTTCCGGAAAGGCCTGGGTTATGGCGTTAATCATGCCTGGCGTATCGGCTCTCGAGAAGGTCTCGGCGAGCGTTTTCTTCAAGTCCTCGTAGGTTTCGGCCGCGTCAAATTGGCGTACGCCTCCTGAAATATTGTGGTCGCCCAGATGAAGCACCCCAAAAGCCAGCGTAGCCGCCTCTTGCGTGATGGTTGAGCCAAATCGCGCACGGCCCACAGCCATTCGCTGTTTCCCTTCGGCTTCCAAAGAGTAGTCTTCACGCGAGACGTCGTAGCAGTAAATGCGCGTGCGCTCGCCGTACGATTCGAACAGCGAGCTGATCGCATAATGACCGGCTAGCTGAGCAGGACTAACAAACGCGGGCTTAACCCACTTCTCGTAAATCTGCTTTCCGTTGCTGTGTTCGGGAAGATTGCTCTTAGCGGCCGCGAGATATTCCTCAAATTCCGCCTCCAGCCCATTGCCGAGGAAGTCCTGCGCCAGACGTACGGCGCGTCCGGCGTACTGAATCACTTGAACCGTTTCCAGGCCGGAGAGTTCGTCGAAGAACCATCCGCAGCTCGTGTACATGAGCATGGCATGGCGCTGGATCTCGAGCAGCTTCAGCGCCGCGACTTGCTCGCCTGGCGAGAGAGGATGGGTGGCTTGGCAGGCAAAGAATTTTTCGGCATTTTCCGGCGACCTGTCCAGAATCACGCGAATATAGTAGTCGCGAGCGCTCCAGGGATTTTTCAGGAGGGGAGCTGCCTTGTCCTCATAGAGGGGAATCAACTGGTCCCGCAACCAATCCAGCGCCGTCCGTAGGGTTTCTCGCCACTCCTGAGTCCAACCTGCGTGCCCGCCGGAGTTGCATCCGCAATTTGTCCGCCAACGTTCGATACCGTGAATGCAACTCCAGGAGCTGTTCTCAACAATTTCGACGAAGTGATCGGGCGGATGCCGTTCGAGAAATTGCGCATAGTTTGTCAGTTCAGCGAGTTTGTTGGTTTCGATGTGGTGCAGGGCGTAGGAAAGCGCCATTTCTCCGAAGCGGTGGTGATGGCCATAGCTTTCACCATCGGTTGCAATGCTCACCAGCTGAGGCCAATCTCGGGTATCGGAAAATCCGCTCATTAGACGGTCGGCAAAACGCTGGCCGTTATCGAGGAGGCCTTCAAATGCCACCCCTTGAGAGATGTGGCCATCATAGAAAAACACGCTGATAGTTTTCCGCGAAGGAAGATTCACGAGGTAAGCGCGACTGGGATCGATCCGTTCGCCGCTGACGTCCTGCCACGTTCGCGTCCCGCGTTTGCGAATGCGGTTGGCTTGGCGCGGGGCCAGGATGGTGAATTTGATGCCGTTAGCTGCAAGGGCCTCGAGGGTCTCGGTGTTGAGGGCGGTTTCGGGGAGCCACATGCCTTCAGGCGCTCTTCCAAAACGATGTTTAAAGTCGGCAATGCCCCATTTCACCTGGGTGACTTTGTCCCGTGTGTTTGCCAGCGGGAGGATCATGTGGTTGTAGGCCTGAGCCAACGCGGAACCGTGGCCCGAGAATTTTTCCTGGCTGCACTTGTCCGCTTCGAGCAGAGCTTGGTAAGTCTTGGGGGCGTTCGGTTCGATCCAGGAAAGCAGCGTCGGGCCAAAGTTGAAACTGATATGTGCGTAGTTATTCACCATCTGCGTGATGCGCTGCTCTGTGTCCAGGATCCGCGAGGTTGCATTCGGCGCGTAGCACTCCGCGGTGATTCTTTCGTTCCAGTCATGATATGGATAAGCGGAGTCCTGCAGTTCAATGGCTTCGAGAGACGGATTTTCCCTTGGTGGCTGATAGAAATGGCCGTGCACGCAGACGTAGCGCATCATTACTCCTGCGAAGGGCTCGTGTGCTGAAGCACGGCAAATGAGTTCGGTTGCAGTCTGACGTTGAGCGGGCCTGCCAATTCAAGTCTTAGCGGGATAGACGTGCCGGGGCCGAGCCAGTCCAGGTCCGCGGAATCAATTCGGCGCTCCCACACTCCCGGGGGCAGTGAAATGCTCAGGTTTGCGGGAGCCTTGCCGAAATGCATGAGCATTGCCAAGAAATTCGTTCCCGCCTGACGTAAGACCAGCAACGCGCAGGCAGTTTCGTAATCTGTGATGGTTGTCTGGGCCATTTGGCCGAGCTGGTGGTCGCGGCGGAAGCGTAAAAGCGTTTGGTAAAAGCGCTGGAGAGTGCGATGAGGCTCTTCTTCCGAGAGGGAGAGACGGAGCTTCGAAGCGGCGAAAGTCGATTCGGCTTGCGGATCGGGAACATCGCCTTTCCAATCAAACGCCAGGAAATCTTCTTTGCGGCCACGGCGAACGGCCTCGGCGAGTTGGGGGTCGGTATGACTTGTGAAATACTGGAATGGCGCAGTCTCTCCGTATTCCTCGCCCATAAACAAGAGCGGAACAAAGGGCGAGAGGAGCGTTATCCCTGCCGCAAGCTTCAATCCTTCGAAGCTAACCAACTGGCTCAACCTTTCGCCGAGGGCGCGATTGCCCACCTGATCGTGGTTCTGATCACAAACCACAAAGTGCGTTCGCTTTAGACCGGAGGGTGAATTGCCGTGTCTACGCCGGCGGTGTTGAGAATATTGCCCGGCGTAATACCAGCCGTTCTTCAGGGTCGTCGCGAGATGGCGCAAGCAACCAAAGTCAGTGTAGTAGCCGGTGCGTTCTCCCGTGAGCAATGTGTGAAGACTGTGATGGAAATCATCGCTCCACTGCGCATCCATACCGAGCCCGCCGTGCTCGATCGGGCGCACCACGCGCGCGTCGTTCAGATCGCTTTCGGCGATTAGATGGACTTTGCGGCCCAGGCCGGCAGACAAGGAATTAACCGCAGTGGAAAGCTCGGCTAGGAATGGGAAGGCACTCGCATCGAAGATTCCATGAATAGCGTCCAGTCGAAGAGCGTCGATGTGAAACTCTTGAAGCCAGTCCAGCGCATTCTGGATGAAGAAGTAGCGGACTTCATCACTGTCGGGGCCATCGAAGTTCAGAGCCGCTCCCCAGGGCGTGCGGTAACGGTCCGTAAAATAGGGGCCGTACTCGCCAAGGTAATTGCCCTCCGGCCCGAGGTGGTTGTAAACCACGTCCAGCGCGACTGAAAGTTTTCTCGCGTGGGCAGAGTCCACGAGCTTTTGCAAATCACGAGGCGAACCGTAGCTATTCTGGACTGCAAAGGGATAAACACCGTCGTAGCCCCAGTTACGCGTTCCGGGAAATTGCGCAATGGGCATGAGTTCAATGCTATTCACTCCAAGATCGGCGAGACGGTCGAGGTGGGGAATCAGGGCTGAAAAAGTGCCTTCCTCTGTGAATGTCCCGACATGAAGCTCGTAGAACACGGCGTCCTCAAGCGGGATGCCTTTCCAGTCGGAGTCGGTCCACTCAAACGGTCGCAGATCCACTGCTTGCGATGAACCGTGCACTCCCTCCGGCTGGAGGCGGGAGGCAGGATCGGGATATTCGAGGGAGTTGTTCAGGCGGTACAAATATCTAGCGGCCGGACGCATTTTGTCCACGACTACGCGATGATAGCCCAGCGGGTCACGTTCCATCGGTATTAGGACTCGCCTGTCGTCAAGCAAGTGAAGATCAACTTGCTGACACCGCGGCGCCCATACCACGGATTGCCATTCACCGCCCGGGAGGGGGGTCACGCCAAGGCTGCCAGGGCGAATTTGCTCGTAGTCGGTCATATCTAAGAGACCGAGCCTGTGAGCCGGGCTCGTGCTGTGGAGAAGGATGATATTCTCCATTGGGATTGGCCACGGTCGCGCGCGGGTTCCCGGTGATCACGAACGTCCACTCGGCGGCGATTCCATGCCAACGCAATTCTCAAATGGCACCTGGTTTAACCCGCATCGATACTCCTGCGATGCTTTGTGAAAACCGGGAACTCTTCAACAGTGACTTTTTCGTCGACCGGCCTTCTCCCTCCCACCCCTTGGAGTTATCCAGATCGTATTTGAAATCTGGAAGCGGTTCATGCTTTTCTGGATCTCTTCCCGTTTGATCGGATAGTTGCTGAGGTCTGGCGCTTCACGCTGACATCTCGGCCGTCCCTACAGCGCCACCGAAGCCGTACCGATCATCTCTCTCCGTGTGAACCTATCCTATTCCTCCGATGCGAATTCATCATTGCAGCCCGTTTCAGCCTTGCGTTTCCGTTCCAATTTCCACGTTGCCTACTCAGGTGCGCGGTCAAATCCACTTATCCCTAGGGCAATTGTAATTCCAGATTCTTTCCGTGCTTATCATTATTGAGCTATGCGGATATCTATATGGCGCGAAAGGACTTCGTAATCGTCGATCAGTTGTCTGAGCTTCTCCGAGTCCACATACAACCTAAGCGATGTCAGGATTCTGACAGATCACAATTTCTGGGGTTTCGATGTCATAGTGAAAGTCCCGCAACTTCCAGGAGATTGATCCGTTCTCCTCCGGTATTTGGATGAGACGCTAATAGGGGGCCCTGCCAATCCATTTGAGAAGCGTTTGCTTTGCTGCCTCTGACCATAACGGGCGAGCATCCAAGTCCTAGCACTGGCGCAATTGCTTCACAAGCCTTAAACCTGTCCTTCGCTAAAAGTCAAAACGCGTTTGAAATGAGTAGCATGCGGAGCCGCCAGTAACATTGTTACGAAGACGAGATTGAGGGTCTTGCGGAGTCCTGGCGAACAACAGTGCTCAGCCATAAGCCGTGTGGTAGACTCTCGCTGTTCGTTTAAGTTGACGAGCCCATGGATCGTTCCATTCTCCTTTGTTTCCCTTTTCAAGGTTGCGCCTACCGGAGGTTGTGATGCCAAGGAATTTCCGTATGTCCGTTTTCAATCAGTTCGCATTGGTTTTGTTTGGGGCTCTGTCGATCTCCCTCACCGCGTCGGCGCTGGCGGCACAGTCCAGCAACCAGTACGCGCTTCTGCGGAAACCCACCGTGAGCATGACGCAGATTGCGTTCAGCTACGGCGGCGATTTGTGGATCGTGGATCGAACCGGCGGAGAGGCCCGGCGGCTGACGAGTGACATCGGCATTGAAATCGATCCGGTTTTTTCGCCCGATGGCTCGATGATCGCTTTCACGGGCGAATACGACGGCAATGAAGACGTGTACGTCATTCCCGCCGCGGGTGGCATTCCGAAAAGACTCACGTCGCATCCCGGGGCGGACCAGGTGGTCGGCTGGACACGCGACGGCAAGCGCATCTTGTTCCGCTCTAGCCGCGATAGCTATTCGCGCTTCACGCAGTTGTACACCGTAAGCGTCTCCGGGGGGCTGCCGGAAGTGCTTCCGCTGCCCATGGCTGTCGAGGGTTCCTATTCGCCGGACAGTTCGCATCTGGCTTATGTGCCATTTACGAATTTCGCGGAATCGTGGGCGCGCCATCGCGGGCTGAAACACTACCGAGGCGGCACGGCTTCGCCCATCTGGATCGCGAAACTTACCGATTCCAGCGTGGAAAAAGTGCCGCGCAAGGATTCCAATGATTCTGCGCCGATGTGGGTCGGGAACAAAGTTTATTTCCTCTCCGATCGCGACGGGCCGGTGAGTTTGTATGCTTATGACGCCGGCACAAAGCAGGTGAGCCTGGCGTTCCCGAGCAACGGTGTGGACATCAAATCGGCTTCGTCGGGTCCGGACGCGATCGTTTACGAGCAATTTGGTTCGATCCACGTGTTCGATCCATCCACCGGGAAGCAGAACGCCGTCAATATCCAAGTCACCGGCGATTTTCCAGCTGTGAGGCCGCACTACGTACATGCCGCCGAGCAGATTCAAAACGCGGACATTTCGCCCACGGGCGCGCGCGCAGTGTTTGAAGCGCACGGGGAAATTCTGACCGTGCCCGTGGAGCATGGTGACATCCGCAACCTGACGAATACGGCGGCGTTTGCGGAGCGCGACCCCGCGTGGTCTCCCAATGGGAAATGGATTGCGTATTTTTCGGATGAGTCCGGCGAATATGCGTTGCACCTGCGCGGACAAGATGGCATGGGCGAGGTGCGTAAGATCAGCCTCGGAAATCCTCCCACGTTTTTTTATTCGCCCACCTGGTCGCCCGACAGCAAGAAAATCGCCTTTAGCGACAAACGGCTGAACCTCTGGTATCTGGACATCGAGGCAAAGAAACCGATTCTCGTGGACACCAATCCTTATGACGGGGCGGGATTCAGTCCCGCGTGGTCGCCGGACAGCCGCTGGATTGCGTACGCGCGCCAACTCGATAGCACGCTGAGTGCCGTGTTCGTGTATGGCCTGGAGGATAGAACTGCACACCAACTGACGGATGGGCTGAGCGACGCCGGCTCCGCCGCTTTTGATAAGAACGGGAAGTACCTCTATTTCATAGCCAGCACGGATGACGGACCTGCACTCGTCGCAAGCATGGGGCGGTACAAAATTCCCGTCACGGCCAGCGCTTACGTGATTGTGCTGCGCCAAGACCTGAAATCGCCGCTGGCTCCGCAAAGCGACGAGGAGAAGGTCACGCCGCCGGGTGATCAATCCGCCAGTGCGAATGCTTCCAAAACACCGGCGGATACCGATGATTGTAAGCCGGGAGAGGAAGCCAAGCCGGGCCCTGAACCTACCGCGGAGAAAGCGGCCAAGAGAGGAGATAAGAGTTCCGACGAAAAGAAAGGCGAGAAGAACGCGAAAGAAACCAAAGAGGCTAAAGAGACCAAAGAAACGCCGGAAGTGAAGATCGATTTGGAGAACATCAACCAGCGCATCCTGGCGCTGCCGATCCCCGCGCGGAATTACGATCGACTGGTTTCAGGAAAAACTCATGTGTTGTACCTGTTGGAAGGCCCGACTGTGGATGACGGCAACGCGAGCGGACACATCGTGCACAAATTCGACGTGTGCACGCGCAAAACCGATAAGGTGCTGGACAATATCGGCGGTTTCGTCATTTCCTCCAATGGTGAGAAGGCACTTTACGAGCAACTGCCACCGAGAAGTCCCATGGCGGCTGGCGGCGGTGAACCACCACATGGCGCCTGGACGATTAAGCCCGTGGACGCGCTGGGGAAGCCGGGTGAACCGGGCAAGCCCGACGGCACCTTGCAAGTGGATTCCACGAACGTTTACGTGGATCCGCGCGCCGAGTGGCAACAGATGTTCCGCGAAGTGGGACGTATCGAACGCGACTGGTTCTACGATCCTAATCTTCACGGCGCCGATCTGAAAGCGCTGATGGCGGCCTATCAACCGTTCGTAGATAACGTAATGTGCCGCGCGGACCTGAACTACATCTTCGCCGACATGCTGGGCGAGATCACCGCGCAACACATTTACATCACGGGCGGCGACCGGCCGGAAGTGAAACCCGTCAGCGTCGGCCTGCTGGGCGCAGACTACACCATCGATCATGATCGCTACCGCTTCGCCAAGGTGTACTTCGGCGAGAACTGGAACCCAGGCCTGCGCGCGCCTCTTACAGAGCCGGGCGTAAACGTCCACCAAGGGGACTACTTGCTGGCTGTCGACGGACGTGAACTGCATGGCAGCGACGAAATCTATAGCTTCTTCATCGAACGGGCCGGCAAAGCTGTTCAATTGAAGGTGGGGCCGGACCCGGGCGGAAAGGATGCGCGCCCGGTGACCGTGGTGGCGATCGGCAACGAACGCAATTTGCGGCTGCGCGACTGGATGGACAGCAATCGCCGTAAAGTGGATGAGCTCAGCAAAGGCCAATTGGCCTACGTCTATCTGCCGGATACGGCTGTGGGCGGGTTCACCAACTTCAACCGATACTACTTCCCGCAAAATACAAAACGAGGAGCGGTCATCGACGAACGCTTCAATGGCGGCGGCTGGATCGCGGACTACATCGTGGATTGGCTGAACCGACCGTTGCTGATGGCTGCCATGACCCGCGAAGGCAAGGACAATTACATCCCGGATGTGATTTTCGGCCCGAAGGTCATGTTGATCAATCAATATGCGGGTTCCGGCGGTGACGCGTTGCCCTGGATGTTCAAGCAGCTCGGCATCGGCCCGCTGATCGGCACACGCACCTGGGGCGGCCTGATTGGCATCGGCGGCTACCCTACGTTGATCGATGGGGGCGGAATTACGGCGCCACGCTGGGGCCTCTTCAATCCGAAAACGGGCGAGTTCGACGTCGAGAACAAAGGCGTGTCGCCGGACATCGAGGTGGATCTCGACCCCGCGCTCTGGCGCCAGGGGCACGATCTGCAATTGGAGAAGGGCGTCTCCGTGGCGCTCACCAGTTTGAAAGAACATCCCGTGCCGCCAGTGAAACGTCCGAAGTATCCGGTGTATAACTGGCCGAAGGTGCGTTCCGACGCGGCCAAGTCCGGCGGTGGTTCCGGCCAGAACAACTGAGCGGCGCGAGAAAGAAGTCAGACACCCCCCGCAGAGCGGGTGGCTTGGTGAGTGGGGCCGCCTCAAAGGCGGTTGTCCCGTTGGTTGAGGC
>Ga0137409_10002271_pt1 | contig 20713 bp, 20 predicted proteins | sample CZODoug1_16funga_FD_122059 | JGI IMG/M metagenome (GOLD analysis project Ga0137409, IMG submission 122059) | Vadose zone soil fungal communities from Angelo Coast Range Reserve, California, USA - CZODoug1_16fungal (Hybrid Assembly) | ecosystem: Environmental > Terrestrial > Soil > Vadose zone... | reverse complement strand
ATCGAGGGCCTCTCGGATTCCGGCGAGCTCGAGGCGCTGCAAAGGGCCTTCCACGAGAAGAACGCGCTGCAATGCGGCTTCTGCACGCCGGGCATGCTGATGGCCGCTCAGGATCTGGTTCTGCAAAAAAGGAAGTGTTCCAGAGAAGAGATCCGAAGCCATATTTCCGGCAACTACTGCCGCTGCACCGGCTACCAGGCGATCGTCGACGCCATCGAGCAGGTATTGAATGGCCAAGGCTGAACTGCCGCTGCACGCGCCCGGGACCCAGCTCGACAAGGGCTACATCGGGCAAAGCGTCCCCCGTCCAAACGCGCAGCGCCTGCTGCAGGGCCGCGGCAGCTTCATCGACGATCTGCGCTTTCCGAGGCTGGCGCATGTCGCGTTTTTCAGAAGTCCATATGCCCACGCCAAGGTGAAAAGGCTGGAATTTTCAAAAGCATCAAAGGCTGAAGGCGTCATCGGCGTTTTCGATGGCCGATCAGTCGCCGAATACTGCACGCCCTGGATCGCGGTTCTCGCCCACCTGAAAGGCATCAAGTCGCCGCCGCAGCATGCGATCGCCATCGAGCGCGCATGCTGGCAGGGCGAGGCGGTGGCGGCGGCGGTCGCCGAGTCGCGCAGCCAGGCCGAGGACGCGGTCGCGCTGATCGAGGCGGAATGGGAAGAGCTGCCGGTGGTGGTTGATATGGACGAGGCTCTTGCAGGAAAAAGGGTGATCCACCCTGAGCTGGGCGACAACATCTGCTTCAAGCGCGAGCTGGATACCGGCGGCGTCGAGGAAGCGTTCGCCACGGCGGACGTGGTGGTCGAGGACACGTTCCACTTCGGGCGCCACACCGGCGTGTGCCTCGAAGGCCGGGCGCTCCTCGCCGACTACAACGCCGCCGAGCATTCGCTCACCGTGTACCACGCCACGCAGGCGCCGCACATGATGCAGGACATCTTCTCGCGCCACCTCAACATCCCCGAGGCGAACGTGAGGGTGATCACCAAGGACGTCGGCGGCTCATTCGGCATCAAAGTACATGTCTATGCCGACGAGATGGCGACCGCGGCGCTGTCGGTGATGCTGCGCCGGCCGGTGAAGTTCGTCGCCGACCGGCTGGAATCCTTCCTCTCCGACATCCACGCGCGCGAGCACAAGGCGAGAGTTCGCCTGGCCTGTACTCGATCAGGAGAAATACTGGCTTTCGAGCTCGACGACCTGACGGCGATCGGCCCGTACTCGGTCTATCCGCGCACCAGCGGCATCGAGGGCAACCAGGTAGTCAACCTCACTGGCGGCCCGTACCGGCACCAGAAATACCGCGCGAAGATGCACGTGGTGTTCACCAACAAGAACGTCACCTGCCAGTACCGCGCCGTCGGCCACCCGATCGCGGTGGCGCTCACCGAAGGCATCGTCGACCTGGCTGCGCAGAAACTCGGCATGGATGCGGCGGAGTTCAGAAGAAAAAACCTGATCCCGGACGACGCCTATCCGTACACGTTCCCCTCGGGCATCAAGTTCGAGAAGCTCTCGCACCATAAGAGCCTCGACACGCTTTTGAAACTCATGAATTACTCCAAGTTGAGGGAAGAACAGAGACAGTTGAGAAGCAAAAGCATTTATAGAGGGATAGGTCTGGCGGCCATGATCGAGGTGACCAATCCCTCGCCCGCGTTCTACGGCGTCGGCGGCGCGCGCATCTCGGCGCAGGACGGCGCGACGCTGCGCCTGGAGCCGACCGGCATGGTGACGGTGATGTGCAGCGTCACCGAGCAAGGCCAGGGAACCGAGGCGGTATTCGCCCAGATTGCCGCTAGTGCTGTGGGAATCACGCTCGACAAAGTACGCGTCATCACCGGAGACACCGCCGTCACGCCTTACGGCGGGGGCACCTGGGCCTCGCGCGGCGCCGGCATCGGCGGTGAAGCGGTGCTGCTGGCGGGACGGGCCTTGCGCTCCAATGTTTTGGATGTCGCTGCCGCAATACTGAAAACCGAAAAACAAAAACTTGATGTTATGAATAACGAGGTGATCGACCGGCTCACTCTGGAAACCAAGCTGCCGCTCGCCGAGCTCGGCCGCGTCGCGTACTTCAGGCCCGACACGCTGCCGATGGATTTCCAGTCCGAGCTGACCGTCACGCGGCACTACACGCCGCGCGAGTACGGCTTCACCTTCACCAACGGCATCCAGGCGTCCTGGCTCGAGGTCGATCCGGACACCGGCTTCGTGAAGCTGCTCAAGCACTGGTGCGTCGAGGACGCCGGCACGCTCATCAACCCGATGCTGGTCGACGAGCAGATCCGCGGCGGAGTTGTGCAGGGCATCGGCGCCGCGCTGTATGAAGAATGCCTTTACGGCCCGGACGGGCAGCTCCTGAACGGCAATATGGCGGACTACCTCGTGCCGATGAGCGGCGAGATGTGCGACATCGTCTGCGCGCACCTCGAGACTCCCACGAAGCAGTCGCAGCTCGGCGCCAAGGGCGTCGGCGAGGCCGGCACCGCCGGCGCGCCCGCGGCGGTGATGAACGCCATCAACGACGCGCTTTCGCCGCTCGGCGCTCGTGTGACAAGGATGCCGTTCACACCGGAACGGGTTTTACAGGCTCTCAGGAAAGTCTAGACGGTGCGACTGCTTTTGCTGAGCCTCGCCATCGGCGTTTGCCCATCCGCGTCGGCGCAAATGGCCGCTCCGCGAACGATGAAGCCGCCTGTCACGCCGGTCCGAACCGTGACCGATATCCATCACGGCGTACGCGTCGACGATCCCTATCGGTACATGGAGAGCACTAACGATCCCGCGGTTTCGGGGTGGCTCAAGTCCCAAAGCGATTACGCTCGAGGCGTACTGGATAGTCTGCCGGCCCGAGTCGAGTTGCTGAAACGGATCGAGGCGCTCGACGGCGCCGCATCGGCGCGCGTCGAGTCGGTTTCCTGGCTTCGCAATGACCGGGTGTTCTACTTCAAGCGCGAACCGCGTGAGCTCCAGTCCAAGCTCTTCGTTCGTGACGGATTGAGAGGCAACGAACGTCTCCTCGTCGACCCTGAGACGATCTCGGCGGGCGCGGGAAAGAATGTCGCTCTTCACTTCTATTCACCGTCACCGAGCGGCCGGTACGTGGCGTACGGCATTTCGGAAGGAGGCTCCGAGCTGGTCGCGATGTCGGTGCTCGACACGGGGACCGGCCGGGTGCTTGGTCCCCCGATCGACAGAACCAGCGCGAACGTCATCGGCCCTGCAACCAAATGGCTGCCCGACGAAAGCGGCGTCTACTTCAATCAGAAGCAGGAAATGCGCCCCGGCATGGCGCCCACCGAGAAGTACCTCAACAGCAGCGTTTTCCTGTTCCGGATTGCGCAGCCCGACGCGCCGCCAAAGCCCATCTTCGGCAATGCCACCTTGGCGGGACCTCGTCTGCAGCCCGACGAGCTGCCGTTCCTCGCTGTATTGCCGGAGTCCGAGCATGTGCTTGCCGTTTCTCTTCTCGAAATCCGCAGCCAGATCTCGCTGTACTCGGCGCAGCGGAGCCAGTTGCAGCAGGAGCGCGTTCCGTGGCGCCTCATCGTTGGCGTAGAGGACAAGGTCCGCGAATTCGCGGTACATGGCGACGACCTGTACGTGATCAGCGGGAAGAACGCGCCGCGCTTTCGGGTGCTCAAGACATCGCTCGCAAAGCCAGGCTTGAATAACGCGAGCGTGGTGGTCCCGCAAAGCGCCGCAGTAGTGGCAAACATCGCCGCAGCGGCAGATGCGCTCTACATCCGCCTGCTTGACGGCGGCACCAGTCGTCTGCTGCGCGTGCCTCATGGGACAAGTCGCACGGAGGAGATTGCGATGCCCTTTCCGGGATCGATTCGCATGGCTTATGCGGAGGTCACTCGTCCCGGCGTGCTTCTGGAGATCGGTGGATGGACGCGGGCGCGTGGATATTATTCGTATGACCCGGCGGAAGCTCGCCTCACGCGGCTGGACCTGCAACCTCCAGGTCCATTTGATGCGCCCGACCGGCTCGTCGTCCAAATGGTGAAGGTGCCGAGCCACGATGGCGTGATGGTGCCGCTGACGATCGTGCACAAGCAGGGTATTGCGTTGGATGCGAGTAATCCGGCCATCCTTACCGGCTACGGTGCGTATGGCTTTTCGTTTGAGCCGTACTTCGACCCTCGCTGGCTGGCGTGGCTCGAGCGAGGCGGGATCTACGCCATCGCTCACGTGCGAGGCGGCGGAGAATACGGCGAGGACTGGCACCAGGGCGGCTTCCAGAAAACCAAGCCCAACACGTGGAAGGACCTGATCGTCTGCGCCCAGTACTTGATCGCGCAGCGTTATACGCGCTCGGAACGCCTTGGACTGCTTGGCGGCAGCGCCGGGGGCATTCTGGTCGGTCGCGCCATGACGGAGCGCCCGGATCTGTTTGCCGCCGTCGTAGCGAATGTCGGCGCCCTGGACATGATAAGAATGGAAATAACGCCGGCGGGGCCGGGCAATGTGGACGAATTCGGCTCCGTGAAGACTGAAGCTGGTTTTACTGCATTACTTGCGATGAGCACTTACCATCATCTGCAGGACCGGGTGCGCTACCCGGGTGTGCTGCTGGTGCATGGCGTAAACGACCCAAGGGTTCCGGTATGGGCATCGGCCAAGACGGCTGCCCGCCTCCAGGCAACCACGACAAGTGGCAGACCGGTGCTGTTGCGGCTCGACTATCAGGCGGGTCACGGGATCGGGAGCTCTGCTGTGCAGCGTCGCCTGGAGTTCGCCGACACGTTGGCGTTCATGCTGTGGCAATTTGGCGATCTGAATTAACCTAGGAACGCCCCGTGTCCAGAGATGCAAAGGTCGCTTCAGCCATTTCCCACTGGGCGCCGCGCTTCGTTTCGAACGGCGTGCTGCTCGCCGACTTCGAGGAAGTCACCGCGTCGCTCGAGCGCTGGGAAGACTGGTGCGCGGCGTGGTCCAGGCGCGCGCGGCTGCATGAAGACTTGGGTCGTGATTCATTGAAGAATGGTTTCCGGCTCACCGCCGGCGAGCACCTCGTGCGCGCGGCGATCTACTACCACTTCGCCAAGTTCGTGTTCGTGCAGGACCCGGCGCAGATGCGCGCCGCGCACATGAAGGCGGTCGAGTGCTACCGCGACGCGCTGCCGATGATGCGGCCACCGGGGGAACGCGTAGCGATACCTTTCCAAGGCAAGACTCTCTACGGCGTATTGCGGGGTAAAGGCCCCATAGTGGTGATGGCCCCGGGACTGGACTCCACTAAGGAAGAGCTGCATGCCTATGAGGATTCCTTCCTCAACCGCGGCGTGGCGACGCTGGCGATCGACGGCCCGGGGCAGGGCGAGGCCGAGTACGAGATCCCGATCTGCGGTGACTATGAGCGCGCGGCGCGCGCAGTCGTGGATTGGATCGAGAAGCGCAAGGATCTCGATTCTGAAAAGATTGCAATCTGGGGCGTGAGCCTGGGCGGCTACTACGCGCCGCGCGCCGCGGCCTACGAGAAGCGCTTCAAGGCCTGCATCGCGCTCTCGGGTCCCTTCGATTGGGCGCAGATCTGGGACGGCTTGCCGGAGCTCACGCGCGAGACGTTCAGGGCGCGCAGCCATTCCGCGGATGAAAATGAAGCCAAGAGAAATGCCGCAACACTGACGTTGAAGGACGCGGCGAAAAACATCACCTGCCCGATCTTCATCGTCGCCGGACGCCAGGACCGCCTGGTGCCCGCGTCGCACGCCGAGATGCTCGCGAAAGCGGTGTCCGGGCCGGTCGAGCTGCTGATGGTCGAGGACGGCGGCCACAACGCCAACAACCGTCCGTACCGCTACCGCAGCCGCTCCGCCGACTGGCTGGCGGAGCGCTTCGGACTGCCAAAAATCTAGGAGGATGCCGGTGAGAGTCTTTGCATTGCTGTTTGCAGTTGCGTTTTCCGCCGTAAATGCGCAAACCTTCCCCGGCAAAACCGTGCGTCTCGTCTCGGGCGTCACGCCCGGCAGCGCCTCCGACACGATGGCGCGCATCCTGGCCGAAAAAATGACCGTCACCCTCGGCCAGCCGGTGATCGTCGAGAACCGCCTCGGCGCGGGCGGCGTGGTGGCGGCGAAATACGTCGCGAGCGCCGAGCCCGACGGCCATCTCATCAGCATCTACACCTCGGCCTTCACCGTCGCGCCGCTCCTCAACCCGGGCACCATCGACCCGAAGGAGCTGACGGCGGTCGCGACGCTCGGCACGGTGCCGACGATTCTCATCACCAGCCCCTCCACAGGCTATAAAACCGCGGCGGACCTCGTTGCCGCCGCGAAGGCCCAGCCGGGCAAGGTGGTGTGCGCGACTGCTGGGAGCGGGAGCTCGACGCACATGAACCTGGAGCGCTTCCGGCTCGCCGCGGGCGTCGAGTTCCTCAGCGTGCACACCAAAGGCGCCTCGGAGGCGCTCACCGAGGTGATCAGCGGGCGCGCGGACTGCTATTTCGCACTGATTTTCCAGGCGCAGAAGATGCGCGACGCGGGCAAGGTGGTGGCGCTGGCGAACGGCGCGCCGAAGCGCAGCAGCCTGATGCCAGAGGTGCCGACGACCCTCGAGCTCGGCTACCCCAATTCCGATTACAACTTCTGGATCGGCGCGCTGGTCGCCTCCAAAACGCCGCGCGAGATCGTGCAGCGCCTCAACCGGGAGTTCAACGCCGCGCTGGCGCAGCCGGACGTGCAGGACCGCATGCGGAAGCTCGGCGTCGATCCGCTGCAGCTCAGCCTCGAGCAGTTCGAGGCGATGATCAACAAGGAGCTGGAGGACAACGCGCGGCTCATCAAGGCGGCGGGCATCACGCCGAACTGACCACCAGAATGGTTGCGACTGTAGATAGGAAATCCACGATGCGTACTCTAGCTTCTATCGTCATGGCTATCAGTGCGGCGTATTCGAGCTTCACAATTGCGGACGACGTGTCTCAGAAGAAATTCGAACGCCAATTCCATGAGCCGCGGATACTGAGCCGGTTTACCATAGATGCCGAGGACTTTCGCTCGCTCAGTGTAGCAAAAGCAAACGATTTGTTAGAGGCGAGAGCGGCCTTAATAAATTTCCTCGTCAATACGACAAACCTAAGTGAGGATCCAAGACGGTTCCTAGACGAACCCCTCAGTGGCAGATTCAAGAATAGGACGGAATTGTACGCAGCGGCGTTCTGGCTTGGAACAACGCCTTATGTCGTATCAGTGAGGGACTTCAAGCTGCTTGAACAGGATCTGCTTGATCTCGGCTACTACGGTTTTGCGTGAGGACCGGGCGAGACTAAGAAGGATCGGCACGACCTGGAAGATCGTGCGAATTGCCGGTATCGAGTAGTAGGCAACTCACCCGGGCTACCTCAAGTGAGTGTCCGTGAAACCAGGAGAAGCCCAGCCGAAGTACATTGAGTAGCATCGTCTGCTACGATCTATGCTGTCCGAAATAAGAACAGCAACTTTCCGCCGATGAATCCAGGTTTTTTGCGAGAGCGTGCCTTGCTCCCCGCGCTGTTGCTCGTCGCGCTGGCAACTGTGATGTTCGAGGTGCTGTTGACGCGCGTGTTCTCGCTCACCATGTGGTACCACTTCGCGTTCATGGCGATTTCGATCGCCATGTTCGGCATGACGGTAGGCGCGCTGCTCGTGTTCCTGCGCCCGGAGTGGTGGCCGGAAGCGACGCTGTTGCGCGCGATGGGTCAGTGCGCCCTTCTGTTCGCCATTTCCATGGCGGTGGTGATCTTCCTGCATATCTCGCTCTATCTGCCGAGCCCTGGCGTCGACATGGTGCCGATCGTATTGACGTTCATCGCCGTGGCGGTGCCGTTTGTGTTCTCGGGAATCTTCGTGTGCCTCGCGCTCACGCGGTTCCGGCCGCGGGTCGCACAGCTCTACGCCGTCGATCTGGCGGGTGCCGCGACCGGGTGCTTGTGCGTGATCGCCGCGCTGCACTGGCTCGACGGCATCGGCGCGGTGGTTGCCTGCGCCACGCTCGCTGCCCTGGCATCAATACCGCTTCTGCGAGGCAAGCCGCAGATGGTCGCTTCCCTTGTCACCGCGGCATTCGCCGGCACGACGATCTGGAGCGGCGTCTATCTCGCCAGAAATGAAGTCGCGGCTTTCAACATCCAGTCGATCAAGGGCGCTGATCCGGAAGACCTCGACTACGAGCGTTGGAACTCGTTCTCGCGCATCGCGGTCCTGAAGCCTTCCGTCACGTTGGGGTGGAGCATGAGCCCCAAGTTCAAGGGCTCGCTGGACGCCCCGACCCGCTGGCTGCAGATCGACGCACATGCGGGCACGCAGCTCATCGGCTTCGATGGCGACCTCGCAAAAATCGATTTTCTCCGGTGGGACCTCCCCAACTTCGTGCACCACTTACGGCGCAACGCCCGGGTTGCGATCGTCGGCCCCGGCGGCGGGCGAGACGTGCTGACGGCCAAGCTGTTCGGGCAGCAGCGTGTCCTGGCGGTGGAGATCAATGGCGACATCATGCACGTGGTCAACGAGCGTTTCGGCGACTTCACCGGCCATTTGCAGCGCGACCCCCGCGTAACTTTTGTCAATGACGAGGCGCGCAGCTACCTGGCGCGACAGAAGGAACGCTTCGACATCGTCGAGCTGACCTTCATCGACACCTTTGCCGCAACCGCGGCGGGCGCCTACGTGTTGACCGAGAACGGGCTCTACACGGTGGAGGGATGGAAGGTGTTCCTTGACCGCCTCGACGACGACGGTCTGCTTGCCGTGTCGCGTGGCGTGGGTACCGAGTTGGGGCGGCTCATAGCGCTTGGGCGCGCAGCCCTGCTCACTGTCGGAGCCGCGCACCCCGAGCGCCACATGGTGCTGCTCACCAACCGCCGCGCTGGATCGACTTCGGTTCATCGAATGGGATTGCTGCTCGTCCGCAAGACGCCGTTCGGCAAAGAAGAACTCGGCCAGATACGCAGTCTCGCCATGCAGCTCGGTTTTGAGATCGAGCTGGAACCCGAAATGACAAAAACCGGGCTCTTCTCCTCGCTTGCCGCCGGGCATGGCATGGAGGACTTCCCCGCAGCGCGAGTTATCAATTACGACGCGCCGACGGACGATCAGCCGTTCTTCTTCCACATGATTCGCCCCTCTGCCTGGCTCTTGATGCGCGGGGCCGAAAGCTCGTCGGCGAGCGGTGCCGCCGTGCTGCTGATGAAGCTGCTGCTCAGCGTCGCTGCGCTGACGCTGGCATGCATTGTTCTGCCGCTCGTCCTGGGACGAATCGAACTGGCGCGCGGCGACGCGGCATTGCTCGCCTTCTTCGCCGCGATCGGCACCGGCTTCATGCTGATAGAGGTGTCGATGCTGCAGCGGCTGATCGTGTTCCTCGGGCACCCGACTTACAGTCTGAGCGTCATCCTGTTCGTCCTGCTGCTGGCCGGCGGGCTGGGCAGCTACCTCTCGACGCGATTTTCCGACCATCGGTTGCGAGCTGCCGGAGTGCAGGTTCTCCTGGTGCTGACAGCCGTTCTTGCGACAGCAGGTCTGGTAACTGTCCCGCTCATTGCTTTCTTCGGGGACGCCGAAACGCCGGTGCGGATCGCGGTTTCGGGGGCGCTGCTTGCGGCCATGGGCGTATTCATGGGAATGGCGTTCCCGATGGGGATGCGGCTGGCGATGGCGTCGCGTCAGGAGCTGGGGCCATGGCTGTGGGGCGTGAATGGCGCCACGTCGGTCCTGGCGTCAGTCCTCGCAGTGGTGATCGCCATGGCTCTCGGGATCTCCGCGAGCTTCTGGACCGGCGTTGCGAGCTACGTCATTGCGGTGGGCAGCTTCGCAATGGCAGCACGGTTTAGAGCAGGCTGACTATTCCCACAGCCCCTTCGGCATCGGCAAGCCGGAGTAATCCTTTTCGGTCAGCGGCTCATTGGGCCGGATGTCGAAGCCCTCGAGCACGGCGATGATCTGCCGCGCATGCTGCGCCGAGTGCCAGGTGCAGCGCTCGAGCAGCTCGTGCAGCGGGCGCGCGCCGTAATAAGTGTTCACCGTCTGCCGGCACGACTTGTCGGGCAGCGCGGCCCACCAGCGCTGCACGCGCGCGGCGACGCCGGCGCCGTAGGCGCGGATCTGCTCGACGCTCTTCACCTGCGCGGGCGGCGGCGCGTTGTAGACCGCGGTCAGGTCCTCGACGCCGTTTTCCACCGCCTGCAGGAAGGCGTCCGGCACCTGGTAGACGTGATACGCCAGGTCGCGGATGCTGCGGTCGCGTCCCGGGGTGGCGCGCTCGCCCAGCCTCGCGGCGGGAAGCTGCGCGACATGACGCTGCGCCGCGGCGAGAACCTGCAGCCACTTCTGCACCAGCGCCGCGGGCGGCAGGCGCTTCATCTGCACGTCCCTGCCGAGGAAGCGCGACACGTCCTCGAGCGCCTGCGCGAACACGTACTCGCGCCCGCGCGCCACCACCGGCACCGTGCGCACGCCCATCTCGCGCAGCTCGTCCATCGCCTCGGGCGTGGCCGAGACGTTGATCGACTGGTAGTCGACGCCGAGCTGCGACAGGAACTCCTTCACCTTCACGCAGCTCGAGCAGCCCGGCCGCCAGTACACCCTCAGCGCTTGGGAGTCCACGGGGTGATTATGCGCCCGGCACACCCTCAGTCCATGTATCCATAGGTCGTCAGCGTCACCTTGCCGGCCTCGGCGTCGACCAGGCACAGATGGCGCGAGGAAGGCGTGATGCCGGTGTACCCGATGGCGATATGGTCGCTGAGGAGTACACGTAGCGCCGGATCGCCTTCGGACGCAGCCGCCTTCGTCACGTCCTGCATGGAAGTGCCGATCGGGAAGCGCTCGCAAAAGGCGCGCGCATGCATCTCGGCGCGGTACTCGACCACCTCGATACCCGCGATGGCGGCGATCGGTATCGCCACCAGCGCCGCGACCCACTTGGACAGGCGCCGAATGTTCAATTCACGGCTCCGGCGCAGGTGGCGCGACAGCGGCGTCGCGCTGGCCGCTTCTCTCCAGCGCGCGCGCGACGAACCCCGAGTCCTTCATCTCCTCGATGAACTCGCGAAGGTAGCGCGCGCCGAGCGCCCGGCCGATGGGCGTGCCCATGGCCTGCTCGATCACCATGAAGCGCCCGTCGATCACGCGCAGCTGCGGATTGCTCCTCGCGAGCTCGACGAGCGGCTGCTTCACGCCGGCGGCGGCCTCCAGCCTGTCCTTCACGAACAGCTCGATCGACGCGGGCGGGCTGGGCGCGCGCACCAGCTGCGCGCGCTTCAGCGTGCGGGTCAGGTAGAGGTCGTAGGCGCTCTTGCTGCTCACGGCAATGCGCACGCCTTCGCGATCCACGTCGGCGATGGCGCGCAGAGGCGAATCCGCGGCGACGAGGTAGGTTCCCTCGATCACGACATACGGCGGCGTGAAGGCGATCTCCACGGCGCGGGCCGGATCGATCGCGACGAAGGCGATGTCCCACGCGCCGGTCTTGACCGCGTCGGTCACCCTTCCCGCAGCGTCGTAGGCAATCAGCTCGACCGGAACGGCCAGGCGCCGGCCCAGCTCGCGCGCCAGGTCGACCGAGATGCCGCGCAGCTCGCCGCGAGCGGGATCTTTCTGCGCCAGGACCGGATTGCCGAGGTTGATCGCGGCGCGCAGCCGGCCCGTCGGCGCCAGGTCCTGCGCGACGTCGGGGCGCACGCCGTCGGCCGCGGCGCAGGCCGCGAGCAACGCCAAAGCGCTCAACGCAAGCCGCCTCACGCTGCGCCTGCCTGCGGAGCCACCGACACGCCGCGCACGCTGTGCTTCTCGATGGCGCGGGCGACGAAGCCCGACGCCTTCGCTTCCTCGACGAACTCGCGCAGGTACTTCGCGCCGGCCTGCCGCGCGAGCGGCGTGCCGATCGCCTGCTGAACCGCGGTGACGCGCCCGTCGAGGATGCGCGCGCCCGGCAGCTTTTCGACGTCCTGGATCAGGCGCGGCTTCAGCCCGCCGAGCGCCTCCAGCCCCTGCGAGACGAACAGCTCGTATGAGGCGTCGATCCCTTTCGCACGCGCCAGCTGCGCATGCTTCAGCGTGCGGCTGAGGAACAGGTCGTAAGCGCTCTTCTCCGACACCGCGACGCGCACGCCCGGGCGATCGACATCGGCCAGCGTGCGGATCGGCGAGCCGGCGGGCACCAGGTAGGTGACCGGGATCTCGAGGTATGCCGCGGTGAACGCGATCTCGTTGGCGCGCTGCGGCTCGGCGCCGAGGAAGCCGACGTCCCAGGCGCCTTTCCTGGCGCCTTCGGCGAGGTCGCCGGCCTGGCGGTACTCGACGAACTCGACCGGCACGCCGAGGCGCCGCGCCAGCTCGCGGCCGAGGTCCGGCGCCACGCCGACCGGCACCCCGTCGCGCGTCCCCGAGACGATGAGGAAGTTGCCGTGGTTGACGCCGGCGCGCAGCCTGCCGCTCGGCGCGAGCTCGGCGCGCACGGCTGCCGTAAAGGAACTCATGCCCGGGATTCTAGCGGCAGCCGATCTCGCCGTTCGCGGCGAAATATTTCGTGCCGCCGCCGCATTTCAGCGCCTGCGCCGGCGGGTCGGCGCGGCAGGTGTAGCGCTCGCCCTTGAAGGAATCGGCCACCAGCGTCCAGCCCCTCGGGCACTTCGGCCTGGCAGCCGTCTTCTCCGCCGCCTTCGCGGTCTGCGCCGCCGCCACGCTGACGCGCGCCTCGCGCGTGCCCGCGCAGGCGTGCTCGCCCGTGCCGCTGACCTTCACGCGATAAGTGCCGGCCTTCGTGTAGGTGTACTTGATGATCTTGGTTCGCCGGTCGCCGAGCCCGTACTCGAGGCGCTGCGGCTTGCCGCCGTCGCCGGTCTGCAGGATCGCGTCGCAGCTCAGGTCGAGCGGCGTCGGGCGGTTGATCGAGACCGCGATCTCCACTTCGCCCGGCGCGCCGCCCGAGGGCTTCACCGCAAGGTTCTCGATATTCGGAACCGCGTGCGCCGGCAGCGCCAGGAATGGCGCGGCTACCAAGAGGACGGCAAAGACCTTCTTTTTCATGTTTCGCATTATAGTCAGGCGCAGCGGTTACAGCGGGATGGCGAGGAGCGTGTCAAAACGGCGGCTGTCGCAGATCACCACGCGCTCCTCGTACTGCGGCTCCTCCGCGAGAACGATGCGGTCGACGTAGCGGCCGCTCGCGAAAAGCAGCGTGTCGCCGCTTTCCATGATGCGGATCACCATGAAATTGGCGACAGAGCGAGCATGGCTGTCATCCAATTGTTCCACCAAAACCGCAGACAGGATGTGCCGATAGCGCTGCGGCTCGTAGATGTTGGCGTGGCGCAGCGACTGGATGCGGTCGCGCAGCATCGGGCGGCCCTCGGCGTAGAGCACCGGAAGCGGCAGGCCGCGCGCTTCGTTCTCTGCGGTGGTGATGCGGTAGCGGCCGTTCTGGGTGAAGAAGTTCGGCCAGTCTTCCAGCCGGCCTTCGTCGAGCGCGTGCGCGTAGCGGGCGTGAAGGCGCTCGACCGCCGGCTGGACTTCTGCATTCATCAAATGCTCATGTGGCTGCGCCAGGCTTTCCACAAGCCGCGCACCGCCGTCTCCGTGATGCGCGAGTCGCCCGAGCCGACGCTCGAGCCGCCCATCTCGATCACCGAGGCGCGCTCGGGCGAGCCGGCGACGCCGCGCTGCACGAAGCCGGTCGCGGCGCCGTCCTCCATCGAGATGTAGCCCGCCGGGCCGACCAGGTTCGCCTGCATCAGCCGGCGCCGGGTCATGGCCGCGTCGTCATCGGCGAACCCGAACAGCGTCCAGTGCAGCTCCGTGCGGTCGATGCCCTTCGGCAGCACCTGGCGCGCGGCGAGCGAGTTGCGGATCTGGTGCAGCACGAACCCGGGGAACAGCGACAGGATCTGGATCGAGACCGCGTCGCCGAGCTCGTCGGCTTGCTCTAGAAGCTCAGGCGCTTCCAAACGAAATTTGTCAGAACCAGCAGAGCGCATGCCGTCCTTCTCGTAGGCATCGCCCTGGTCGTCGACCATCCTCGTGAACGTGCAATGGTGCGCGCCGTCCTTCGAGACGAAAACGCCGCCTTCCTGCGTCAGGCGGTTGATGCGAAAGCGCGTGAAGAACAGGTGGAGCAGGCTCGCATGGTACGTGTCCTTCACGTTGTCCATGTAGAGCTTCCAGTTGTTCGGCAGCACCTGCGTGTACGCGCCGAGGACCTTGAGCGGCTTGATCATCACGCGCTTGATGCGCGGCAGGATCTCGGGGCCTATATAGCTTTTCAACGAAGAAACTTCTGAAGAAAGAGTCCCGAAGACCAGGCCGTGCACCGATTCGACGCGCAATTTCTTGGGCGCCTGGCTCTCGGGCCTGGCCGCGGCCGGCATGCCGCCCTTGCCGGCAATGCCCTTGCGGAAAGCCACGTTCAGCAGGTTGCCGGAGTGGTCGTAGGTCCAGTTGTGATAGATGCAGGCGAAGCGGTCGGTTTTGCCGCGCGCCTGCATGGCGATGAGCGCGCCGCGGTGCGCGCAGCGGTTCTCGAACGCGTGGATCGCGCCGTCTGCGTCGCGCGCCACCACCACTGGCATGTCGCCGATGAAGGTGGTGAGGAAGCTTTTCGGCTCCGCAAGCTCGGCCTCGAGGCAGAGGTAGCTCCACGTCGGCCCGCGGAAAATGCGCTCCTGCTCGCGCTGGTAGATGTCGGCGTCCTGGTACACCCAGTACGGGACGCGCGTCAGGCCTTCGGCCGGCCAGGTCCTCTGCAGCATCGGCTCATTATAATGAGTACATGCAGCCGCTCCTGCGTTTCCTCGGGGTTTTCCTCGTCGCTGTTTCGACCGCGTCCGCGCAGGAGTGGCCCGCCAGGCCGGTGCGCATCATCGTGCCGTTCCCCGCGGGCGGGAGCGCCGATCTCATGCCGCGCATCGTCGCGGAGAAACTCTCGGAGAAGTGGGGCCAGCCGGTGATCGTCGAGAACCGGCCGGGCGCGGCCGGCAACATCGGCGCCGACGCGGTGTTCCGCGCCGAGCCCGACGGCTACACGCTGCTCTCGGCGCCGCCGCCGCCGCTGGTCATCAACCGGCTGCTCTATCTGAAGCTCTCCTACGACTCGACGCAGTTCGTGCCGGTCACGGTGATTGCCGCCAACCCGAATGTGCTGCTGGTGCATCCCAGCCTTGGGGTGAACTCCGTGGCCGAGCTCATCGCGCTCGCCAGGCAAAACCCCGGCAAACTGAATTACGCCTCCCAGGGCAGCGGCTCGACCTCCCATCTGACCGCGGAGCTTTTCAAGTCGATGGCAGGCGGTCTGCAGATCACCCACGTGCCGTACAAGGGCACGGCGCCTGCGCTCACCGATCTCCTCGGCGGGCAGGTCGATATGATGTGCGACAACCTCGGCGTCTCGCTGCCACATGTGCGTTCCGGCAAGCTCAAGGCGCTTGCGGTGGCGAGCAAGCAACGCTTCGCCGGGCTGCCCGATGTGCCGGCGCTGGCGGAGACGCTGCCCGGCTTCGAGTCGCGCGCCTGGTACGGCATCGTCGCGCCGCCAAGGACCCCTGCGCCGATCGCGGCGAAGGTCTCCGCCGGCGTCGCCGATGCCCTGAAAAATCCTGACGTCTTGAAACGGCTGCAGGAGCTCTCGGCCGAACCGATGGGCCTCACTCCGGCCGAGACTGCGGCGTTCATGAAGGCGGAGAGCGAGCGCTGGGGCGCCGTCATCCGTTCCGCAGGAGTGAAGCTCGAATGATCATCGACATCCACGGCCACTACACCACGGAGCCCCAGGCGCTGCTCGCGTTCCGCGACAAGCAGCTCGCCGGGCTCGCCGACCCGATGCGCAAACCCGCGACGAATGAATTGGGGATTACGGATGAACAGCTGGTGAAGAGCGTCGAGCCGCAGATGAAGCTGCAGAAGGAGCGCGGCTCGGACCTCACCATCTTCTCGCCGCGCGCGGCCGGCATGGCGCATCACGTCGGCAGCGAAGCGACCGGCATCGAGTGGTCGCGCATGTCGAACGACCTGATCCACCGCGTCTGCGCGCTGCTGCCCGACAACTTCGCGCCGGTCGGCCAGCTGCCTCAGCATCCGGGCGTGTCGCCGAAGAACTGCGTCCCCGAGCTCGAGCGCCTCGCCAAGCTCGGCTTCGTCGGCGTGAACCTGAATCCCGATCCCGCGGGCGGCTACTGGACCGACCCTCCGCTCACCGACAAATGGTGGTATCCGCTCTACGAGAAGCTGTGCGAGCTCGACCTGACGGCGATGGTCCACGTCACCTCGTCGTGCAATCCCAATTTCCACTACACCGGCGCGCATTACATCAACGGCGACACGACCGCCTTCATGCAGCTCATCCAGGGCAACCTGTTCAAGGATTTCCCGACGCTCAGGTTCGTCATCCCGCACGGCGGCGGCGCGGTGCCGTTCCACTGGGGCCGCTACCGCGGCCTCGCCCAGGAGATGAAAAAGCCGCTGCTCGGCGAGCACCTGCTCAGGAACGTGTTCTTCGACACCTGCGTCTATCACTACCCCGGCATCGAGCTGATGGCCAAGGTGATCCCGATCGACAACATCCTGTTCGCCTCGGAGATGCTCGGCGCGGTGAAGGGCATCGATCCCGAGACCGGCCATTATTACGACGACACCAAGCGCTACATCGATCAGCTCAGGACGCTCTCCGAGGCCGACCGCCACAAGATCTTCGAAGGCAACGCCCGCCGCGTTTACCCGAGACTGGACAAACGATTAAGGAAAAAGACATGAGCGCATCGATGCGCATCCTGGATATTCCCAGGCGTCCCGATCCGCGCCTGGTCGCGGAGTTCGCGAAGATGGTCACGCCGCACCTGTCGGACAGCATGGAGCGGCTCTACGCGGGCGGACCGCGGCTGCGGCCGATGCACAGGGAAGGCAAGCTCGCCGGGCCGGCGTTCACGGTGAAGACCGCGGCGGGCGACAACCTGCTCGTGCACAAGGCGCTCGACAGCGCGCGCCCGGGGGACGTGATCGTCGTCGATGCCGGCGGCTTCCTCGACAACGCGATCATCGGCGAGCTGATGATGACGCGCGCGAAGCAGCGCGGCGTCGCCGGCATCGTCATCTGGGGCGCGATCCGCGATTCCGCCGAGATCGGCGCCGGCACCTACCCCGTGTTCGCCGCCGGCGTCACGCACCGCGGCCCGTACAAGAACGGACCGGGCGAGATCAACGTGCCCATCATGATGGGCGGCGCGCCGGTCAATCCCGGCGACATCATCGTCGGCGATGCCGACGGCCTGGTCGCCGTCCCGCAAGAGCTCGCCGATCAGGTGCTCGCGTCGGCGAAAGCGATCCTGGCCAAGGAAACTGCTTCGATGAAGCAGATCCTGGCAGGCACCGTCGATCGCGGCTGGGTGGACAAGGCGTTGAAGGAGAAGGGTTACAAGATCTGATGGACCTCGCGGCCTTGCAGCAGATGAAGCGCGAGGGGAAGAAGATCGTCGCGGTCGTCGCCTGGGATTACCAGGCCGCGCAGATCGCGGACCGCGCCGGCGTGGACCTCGTCTCCGTGGGCGACTCGGTCGGCGTCAACCTTTGGGGTCAGCAGGAAGGCGAGATCACCCTCGACGAGATGCTCATCGTATGCAAGGCGGTGCGCCGCGGGGTCAAGCGCGCGCTCCTGAGCTGCGATCTTCCGGAAAGGGAAAGCGCCGACGCCGCCATGCGCCTGGTCGAGGAGGGCGGCGCCGACCTGGTGAAGCTTTTCGCTTCCCCCGAGCTTGTCCGCGCTGTGGCGCAGAGGGGAATTCCGGTGTTCGCCGAATTCCATGGCGACCAAGGCACGCCAGAGAACCTCGTCAAGCAAGCGAAGCATCTGGAACAGGCCGGCGCGTCGCTTCTCGACTTCAGGCACTCGGGGCCGGAGGCGGGCCAGGCGGTCGCGCGCGCCGTCTCCATCCCCGTGCTCGGCGGGCTTGGCGGCGGCCCGTGGCTCGATGGGAGGATTCGAATGCTGCACGCCGCGATCGGTTACGCAGCTTCGAATTTGAATTCCGAAGCCGAAAATTACGCGAACGTAGCGCAAGTCACGCTCAAGGCCATCGCGGCCTACGCCGAAGACGTGCGCGCCGGGCGACACCTCAAAGGACAGCGCCCTGCCTGAGGTCGTCATCGACGGCATCAGGACGCGCTACGAGGCGATCGGCGCCGGGCCGCCTCTGCTGATGTATGCGCCCGGTGGCTTCGATGCGACGGTGGAGAAATGGAGCACGCAGGGCGTCTACAGCCGCATCAAGCTCCTCGATCATCTGCCTAAAAAGTACCGCTGCATCGTTTTCGACCGGCGCGAGTGCGGCCAGTCCGGCGGCCGCGTCGAGCGCATCACCTGGGCGCACTACGTGGCGCAGGGCAAGGGACTGCTGGACCATCTGAACATCCGGCGCGCGCACATCATGGGCGCCTGCATGGGCTGCTGCCCGGTCGCGGCTTTTGCCGTCGCGCATCCTGCAAGCGTCATCAGCTTGGTGCTGTACTGGCCGGTCGGCGGCGCGAAGTACCGCATCAAGGCGCATCAGCGCTTTATGGACCATCTAGCCTTCGTGCGCGAGCATGGGCTGCCCGCAGTCGTGTCGCACGTGAAGAAAGAAGGCAAGGCATTCAACGCGGATGCGCGAGGCGGCCCATGGGCGTCGCTAATCCGCAGCGATATCGCTTTCGCCGAGTCGTACGCGAAGAAAGATGCGCAGGAATACCAGAACCTTGTCCTAGGGATGTGCCGCGCGCTCTTCGACCGCGATACCGCGCCCGGCGCCGAGCCGGAGGATCTACTCAAGCTCGACATTCCTGCGCTCATTGTTCCGGGGCGCGACGAGTCGCACGCGACTTCTGCCGCGCGCTACCTGGAGGAGTGCCTGCCGAAATCCCAATACTGGGACGTGCTGCCCGACGGCCAGATGGAGGAAACGGCTCCGGCGCGGGTACTTCAGTTCCTCAACAGCGTGAGCTAAGAATCACTCCCAGGCGCGATTGTCGACGGTGTTCTCGTAGGTGGCGCCGGGCACCGTCATGTTCCACTTGACCGTCCAGTTGTAGGTGTCGTCGAACCGCTCGCGAGTGTAGGGCTGCGGCGCGGCGTGAAGCAGGCGCCAGGTCTGCAGCTCGTGGGGCTGGAGGAGCCCTCCGGTCTCCCTCGCCAGGTAGTGCGCGTAAGGCGTCGGGTCCTTTTCGAGCAGCTCGACCGCGCGCGCCTGCGCGCGGAACATTTTTGCGAGCGTCGGGCCGTCGAGCTCGTCGCCGGCCGCCTCGGCGCGGGTCGAGTGCGACTCGATCAGGATGCGCAGGCCCCATTTCTGGGCGACGCTGATCCACGGCTCCATCACGCTCGCCGCCGCAATCCTGCCGTCGCGCACCGCCTCGAGCCGCTTGAGCATCGAGCCTGCATGGACCCGCTTGACATGCTCCGGCGCGAGGAAGCCTTCCATCATCTTCAGCGTGGTGAATTCCGAGCCGTTGTTCGGGGTCACCGCGATCGGCTTGTCCTTCAGCATCTCGGGCTCGTAGAACCCGGAGTCGCGGGAGACGACGACGGCGAACATCGACATCGAGGCGCCCAGGGCCACGATCTTGCGCCCGCGCAGTCCCTGGCTTTCGGCCTCCACGGCCCGCTTCATGATTCCCCACTCGCACATGCGGTACTGGTCGATGCCGCCGTCGTTGTAGACCGAGTCGAGCGGGCGGTCGAAGACCGAATCGAACTTCACGAAGTGGGAGGTCGTGATCTGCGCCATCCCCGGCGTGGTCACGAACTCGAGGTCCAGGCCTTCGTCCTTGAAGAAGCCCGCGTCGCGGGCGACCAGCACGGGCAGATCGTGGACCGCGTTCATGATGGCGACCTGGGGCTTGGTCGAAGCTTCCTGCGTAGTCATAGCGGCTTGATCTCCACTTTGCGGAACTTCACCACTCCCGCGCCGTACTGCAGCGCGATCGGGCCGCGGGAAAGCTTGTTGTCCAGAACGTCGACGGTGCGGGTTCCGTTGAGCGTGACGATGAGCTGCGGGCCTTTGGCCGTGATCTCGTAGATGTTCCACTGGCCGCCCGCCTTCGGCATGGGCGAGACCTTCGCCACATCGACGATCGCGCCGGTGCCGTACGACGGCTCGGGGCGCTTGTCGTAGATGTTGACCTCGTAGCAGTTTGCCGCGGTGACTTTCTGCGGGTCGGCGCAGCGCAGGAAGATGCCGCTGTTGGCGTCGGCGTCGACCCAGAACTCGGACCTGATCTGGAAATCGCCGTACGAGCCCTTCGACACGAGAAAGCCGTTGCCCTTGTCCGCCTGCACGGCGCCCTCGGCAAGCCGCCAGTTGGCGTTGCCGATCTGGTTCCAGTTGTCCAGGCTCGAGCCGTCGAACAGCGTGGTCCATCCTGCGTCGCCTTGCGCTGACGGCGAGCTCGAGCAGCCGAAAATGGTGAAGGCGGTCACCAGCAATGCCGCGACGATGACTGACGAGCTTTTCATTGCGATCTCCTCCAATAGGTCCTAAAAGCCGTACAGACGCGCTGGATTATCCACCAGGATCTTGCTCCGGGTGGCCGCATCCGGTGCCCACACCGGCAGCTGGTTCAGCAGGCGGCCGTCATCGATCTGGAACAGCGGCGTGAGCTCCGTTGCCTTGCGCCCCGATGCCGAGTTCGGGTGCGGCCAGTCCGTGCCCCAGACGATGCGCTCCGGATTGGCGGCGATCAGCGCCTGCGCGAGCGGCAC